>WNEY01002916.1_pt1 | contig 12728 bp, 10 predicted proteins | sample 5400531 | NCBI WGS metagenome assembly WNEY01 (sample SAMN13153338, study PRJNA577476) | soil metagenome | isolation source: 200 cm saprolite under Douglas fir tree site 1 | place: USA:California | collected 2015-04-18
CAGGGCGTTCGCGATGTTGCGACGATCGCCCTGCGCTCGCCGTAGAGCCAGGCTCTGCTGGTACAACGCCGCCGCCTGCTCGTAGTCTCCCCGCTGGGCGGCGCCGTCGGCGAGGTTGCTGAGCGCGACGGATTCGACCCGGGTGTCCTCCACTTGCCGGGCGAGCGCGAGGCTCTCCTCGGAGACCGCCGTCGCGCGCTCGTGTTGGCCCTGCGTCATCAGCAGCCAGCCGAGCTGGGCGAGGCACATGGCCGCACCTTGCATGTCGCCGAGCTCACGGTAGAGGCCGAGGCCCTCCTCGAAGCGCCGAACCGAATGGAGATAGTCGCCCTGGGCCAGTGCCGCGTAGCCGTCTGCGAACAGCGCCTTCGCGCGCACCGGCGGGCTGACCCCCGTGCTTCGATCCAAGGCCTGCTTGAGCCAGCTGCGACCCTCGGTCACGTGGCCGCAGACGCTCCAGAAGCGGGGGAGAGCCCCCGCGATCCGCAAGCCGGCCTCCAGCTCGCCGCTCTCGAGCGACCACGCCATCGCGGCACGGAGGTTCCCCATCTCTTCCGTCAGACGCTTGACCCAGGCAGCCTGATTTGCCAACAGGAGCTCGGGCTCCGCCGTCTCGGCGAGCTCGAGGTAGTGCTCCGCGTGTCGGTCGCGGAGGCCCTCGAGCTCGCCGCGCTGGATCAGCCGGTAGAGGGCGTACTCCCGAATCGTCTCGAGCATGCTGAAACGGAGCTCGCCGTCCGCGGCCTCGCGCTGCCGCAGCAGGCTCTTGTCGAGCAGTGACTCGAGGGCATCCATGACGCCGCCCGGCGGGAGCTCGTCGGGCGCTCCGCAGACCGCTTCGGCAGCGTCCAGCGTGCAGCCGTCGACGAAGACGGCTAGCTGCGCGAACAGGGTCTGCTCGCTCGGATCGAGGAGGTCGTAGCTCCAGTCGATCGTGCTGCGGAGCGTCTGGTGCCGGGAAGGCAGATCGCGCGCGCCTCCGGTCAGCAGCTGCAGTCTGCTCCCGAGCCGCTCGAGCATCGCCTTCGGCGAGAGGAGCTTCGTGCGGGCCGCGGCCAGCTCGATTGCGAGGGGAAGCCCGTCCAGGCGCAGGCAGATCTCGGCGATCGACGCCGCATTCTCCTCGCTCAACGCGAAGTCGGGCTTCACAGCCTGCGCGCGGTCGACGAAGAGCGCGACCGCCGCGTTCTCCGAGAGCGCCTCGATTCCGGGCAGCCGCTCGAGGTCCGGCAGCTCGAGCGGGGGTACCGGATAGTCCCGGCCGCCGCGGAGATGGAGCGACGACTGGCTCGTGACGAGCAGCTTGAGCTTGGGGCAGCCGGCGAGAAGCTCGGCGAGCAGCGGGGTCGCAGCAAGAACCTGCTCGAAGTTGTCGAGGACGAGGAGCGTCTCCTTGTCGCGAAGATGCGTCCCCAGCGGCGCGAAGACCGGCGACGCCGCCTCCGCTCCGCCGCTCGGGGCTGGACCTGCCTGCTCCGTGACGCCGAGCGCGTCCGCGATGCTCGGGATCACGAGCGCCGGATCGACGATCGCCGCCAGAGACACGAAGAAGACACCGTCGGGAAACACGTCGAGCAGCTCCTGCGCCACCTCCATGGCGAGGCGGGTCTTGCCGGTGCCGCCCGGCCCGGTGAGGGTGAGCAGCCGGACGTCGTCCCGCCCCAGGATCTCGCGAACGGCGGCGAGCTCGTTTCTCCGTCCGACGAACGGCGTCGTCGGCGCGCTCAGATTGGAGTCGACAGGCCCGACCGGCCCGACAGGCCCGACAGGCTGCGTCTGGGCTCGCGCCGGGATCGGAGAGGGAATGCTCACGGGTAGCGCGGCGACGGAGACAGGCGCTCGCTCGAGCCCCGCGCGGGCCGCGGCCATGAGCTCGTCGCAGGCCTGGTAGCGGTCCGCTTCCGACTTCGCGAGAGCCTTCGCGATCACATCGTCGAGTGCGATCGGCAGGTCCGGCCTGATCTCAGTCACCCTCGGCGGCGGCTCGTACATGTGCGCCGAGATCACGGCGACGTCCGTCGGCTTGGCGAACGGCGGCCGGCCGGCGAAGCATTCGTAGAGAACGCACCCGAGCGCGTAGACGTCGGCGGCGGCCCCGAGGAGCTTTCCTTCGATCTGCTCCGGCGACACGTAGTCGACGGTGCCGAGGAAGAAGCCCGTCTTCGTCGATCCCCGGGATCTCGCCTCCTTCGCGAGCCCGAAGTCGGTCAGGAAGGCGCGGCCGCTCGACTCTTCGATGAGGATGTTGCCCGGCTTGACGTCGCGATGAACGAGGTCGCGCGCATGAGCGGCGGCGAGCGCGGCCCCGACCGGCTCGAGGATCGAGAGCGCTCGTTCTGCGCTGAGGTGCCGCTCCCCCTCGAGCAGGGCCTTGAGGTCGCATCCATCCACGTAGCGCATGGCGATGTAGAGCACACCCTCTTCCTCGCCGGCGTCGTAGATCGGGACGATGTTCGGGTGGTCGACCGCCGCGATCAGCTGCGACTCGCGAATGAATCTCGCCCGGAAGGCCTCGTCTCGGGCCAGGTCGGGATCGAGCACCTTGAGGGACGCCTTCCGGCCGAGCTGCAGGTGCTCGGCCTCGTAGACGAGCCCCATGCCGCCTCGGCCCAGCTGGCGCACGAGCCGGTAGCCGGCAAGCTCAGCCCCGATCTGCGGACCCCAGGTCATCCGTACCCCCTCGCTCCGAGGCGTCGGCCCATGCTACTAGCGAACCGTAGTTCGCGGGGCTTCCCCTGTGGCGCGATCGAGCCTAGACTCGTGCCGTGGAGGTGAGCGGTGGACAGTAGCCACAGCGGCGCGCACGACCTGGTTCACGTCCTGCAGGGCTCCGCCTTCATGCTCACGGACCCTGCCGGGGACATCCATGACGGATCGATCGCAGGGCTCTTCCACGAGGACACGCGCTACCTGAACCGCTTCGTGCTCACCGTCGACGGGCAGAGCCCGATCGTCCTGAGCGCCTCGAACGCCGATTACAACGCGGCCGCATTCTTCCTCACGAATCCAGAGCTCGACGGCGTATTGGGCGAGAGCATGTCCATCCAGCGCTATCGGTCGATCGACGAGGTCGTCGACGAGGTCGTTCTCGTCCAGAACCACCTGAACGAGGAGGCCGCGCTCACCGTGCGGCTCTCGTTCGGCAGCGACTTCGCAGACCTCTTCGAGGTGAAGGACATGCACGTCGAGAAGCGGGGCACGCTCTCGACCTCGCACGATCCAGAACGAGCCTTCCTGCTCTTCGAGTACCGGCACGGCGACTTCCACGCGGCGACCAGGATCCACTCGTCCGAGCGGCCCGAGATCGACGGCGACGACTTCGTCTTCGACCTGCGCCTGGCGCCCCGCGCGACCTGGAAGACGAGACTCCAGGTGGCGTTCCGAGTCGGCGAGGCCTTCCAACCGCTCCTGTTCCAGGACCGCGAGGCCAGCCGTGTACTGAGGGCGTGGCGCGAGACGGACTACGTCCAGAAGTGGCGTGACGAGGCGCCGAAGCTCGAAGCCGATTGGGATCTGCTCAAGCTCGTCTACGAGAAGTCCGTCGTCGATCTCGCGGCGCTGCGGCTGCACGCGACCGTCGAGGGGAACGACTTCTCGCTCCCCGCGGCCGGGCTGCCGTGGTTCATGGCGATCTTCGGGCGTGACACGCTCATCACCGCCTACCAGTCGCTGTTCATCGGGCCGGAGCTCGCCCGGGGAGCGCTCAACGCACTCGCCGGGCTGCAGGGCAAGGAGGTGAACGACTTCAAGGACGAAGAGCCGGGCAAGATTCTCCACGAGATTCGCTTCGGCGAGCTGACCGTCCTCGGCGAGAAGCCTCACCGTCCGTACTACGGCACCGCCGACGCGACGCCTCTCTTCCTCGTCCTCCTCTCGGAGTACTGGCGCGTGACGAAGGACGACGCGACCGTCCAGGCGCTGCGCGACAACGCCCTCCGTGCGCTGGAGTGGATCGACAAGTTCGGCGACCGCGACGGCGACGGCTACGTCGAGTACGACACCCGGTCGTCGCAAGGGCTCGAGAACCAAGGTTGGAAGGACTCCTGGGACGGCGTTCGCTTCGCCGACGGGAGCGTGGCCGGACTGCCGATCGCGATGTGCGAGATCCAGGGCTACGCCTACGACGCGAAGGTGCGGCTGGCCGAGCTCGCCGAACAGGTCTGGGACGACGCCGAGCTCGCGCAGTCCCTCCGGCAGCAGGCAGCCGCGCTGTACGAGAAGTTCAACGAGGACTACTGGATCGGCGAGCGCGGCGGCTACTACGCGGTCGCGCTCGACGGGGAGAAGCGCAAGGTCGACTCGCTCACGTCGAACATGGGGCACCTGCTCTGGAGCGGCATCGTCCCCGAGGACCGGGCCCGGATCCTCGTGCAGCAACTCTTCTCGCCTGCGATGTGGAGCGGGTGGGGCGTGCGGACCCTGTCGGCAGACGACAACGGCTACAACCCGATCGGCTATCACACGGGGACGGTCTGGCCTCACGACAACTCGCTGATCTCGGCCGGCCTCTACCGCTACGGCTTCCGCGAGGAGGCGATGCGAATCGTGTCGGCGATGATCGAGGCCGCCGGCTATACCGACTATCGTCTTCCCGAGGTCTTCGCCGGCTATCCGAGAAGCGACAGCCGGGTTCCGGTTCGGTATCCCACCGCTTCGAGCCCGCAGGCGTGGGCAACTGCTTCGCCGTTCCTGTGGCTCCGGCTCGTGCTCGGAATGGAAGTGGACAACGGGGCGATCAGCACGGCGCCGCTACCGCTACCGAGGTGCGAGTGGATCGCGCTGCGGGGAGCTCACGCCCTCGGCAAGCGGTTCGACGTGCGCAGCGACGGCACCATCACCGAGCTGGAGAGTCGCGTCAGCCCTGCCTCGTCGTAGCCGCTACCCGCTGCGCTTTTTTGCGATGTCTCGCCAGGAGATCGCGGTCGCGACACCGAGCTCGATCGCCCGCTCGCGCACCTCGTCGGGCAGGTCGTAGTGGAGCGTGCTGCCCTTGTCTTGAGCCCACTCGCGCCGGAGGCCGAGCTGCTCCGCGGCCTGATGCAGCTCGTCCGGGGTGTCGGCGATCATGTGCGACCAGCGGCGGCCCCGCCACGGAATGTGCGCGTCGTCGACATAAACGGTCACGGCACTGCATATCCTGCCACGCCGTCAAATGGGGCTCGACCGTCTTGACAGGATCGAGAGGGAAGGTCATAACCTCCCCATGAGACTTGAGGGACGGATCGCCCTCGTCACGGGCGGCTCACGGGGAATCGGACGAGCGATCTCGGAGGCGCTGGCGGCCGAGGGCGCTGCGGTGGCGGTCAACTACCGCGCGAGCAAGGCGGGCGCGGACGAGGCTGTGCAGGCAATCACGGCCGCCGGGGGGAAGGCGGTCGCGGTCCCGGGCGACGTCGCCGAGTACGAGCAGGCCGAGGCGATGATCAATCAGACGATCGCCGAGCTCGGCGGGCTGCACATCCTCGTGAACAACGCCGGCATCTCGAAGGACGCGCTCATCTTCAACATGCAGCCGAACGACTGGCTCGACGTCATGCGCACCAACTTCGGCGGGGTCTTCAACTGCACGAAGGCCGCGATCGGCCACTTCATGGCCGAGCGGGACGGTGTCATCGTCAACATCTCGTCGGTGATGGGCGAGCGTGGCTGGGTCGGCGAGTCGAACTACTCGGCGTCGAAGGGCGCCGTCAACGCCTTTACCCGCTGCTGCGCGATGGAGCTCGCACGCTTCGGCGTTCGCGTGAACGCGGTGCTGCCCGGCTTCGTCCCCACCGAGCTCGTCGAGGGCCTGGTCGAGAAGGACGGCGGCAAGGGGATCCTCAAGCAGCTGCCGATGAAGTCGTTCGGCGACGTCGCGGACGTGGCCCGCCTCGTGGTCTTCCTCGCCGGGTCCGACTCGAAGTACATGACCGGCTCCCTCGTCACGGTCGACGGCGGCGCTGCTGCGATGCTGGGGACGGGCGCGCCACTCTAGGCACGGGTTACAGTCTGCGAGATGATTGGACAGGACGTCATTCTTCGAACGGGAGGTAGATGAACCGATGGCCGACACGGATATCCAGAACGCCGTGCAGGAGGCAGTGGTCGGAGCTCTCGGGGTGGGCGAGGACGAGGCCACGCCCGACGCGACGCTGATGGACGACCTCGGCGCCGAGTCGATCGACCTCCTCGACATCCTCTTCCGCATCGAGCGGAGCACCGGGGTGAAGATCCAGGCCTCCGACCTCGGCGAGTACATCCAGGGCGGTATCCCCGACGACGAGTTCGGCGACGACAACGGCATCGTCACCCGCAAGGGCCTCGAGCATCTCCACAAGGTGATGCCTCAGCTCGATCCGGACGAGAACGAGGGCAAGCTGGAGGCGGAGAAGGTGATCAGCCATTTCACCGTCCAGAACCTCGCGGACATGGTTGCCGAGCGTGCAGGGGCCGCAGCGGGCTAGCTTCGAGATCCAGGTCGGCGTCGATATCGTCGGTGTCGAGCGGGTCGCTCGGCTCGTCAGTGCGCATCCGGGCGCGGTCGACGCGCTGTTTACGCCTGGCGAGCAGGCGTATTGCCTGCGCAAGCGCCGCCGGCACGAGCACCTCGCCGGTCGGTTCGCCGGCAAGGAGGCCGTGCTGAAGGCAGTCGGCACGGGGATGCGGCGGCGCATGCGCTGGACCGAGGTCGAGATCGTGAGCGGGCTGGCAGGGCGTCCGCAAGTGCGCCTGCACGGCGAGGTGGCCGAGCAGGCGCGCCGGCGCGGTGTCCGCGGGCTCGACATCTCGATCTCGCACGCGGAAGGGCTCGCGCTCGCGCACGCCGTCGCCGTCTGCGACCCGGGATCGGGGTGACGAAGAGCCGATGCGCTTTCACCTGATCGACCGGGTCGACTCCTGGGAGGTGGGCCAGTCCGTCCGCGGGCGGAAGCTGACGTCGCTCAGCGAGGAGTACTGGGAGGACGGCGGAGACGGGCTCGAGATGCCGCCGCCGCTCATCCTGGAGGCGCTTTGCCAGGCCGGCACCTGGCTGATCATGATCACGACCGAGCGGCGCAAGCGTGCCGCGCTGCTCTCGATCGGGACCGTCGACTTCATCGCGCCGGTGCGGCCCGGTGACGTGCTCGTGCTCGAAGGGGAGGTGGACTCGATGACGGACGAGGTCGCGGTGGTGTCAGGCCGGGTCACGGTCGACGAGCGGCCCGTGCTCGAGGCGAAGGACATCATGTGCGCTCTGATCGACGCCGGCGATCTCGCCGATCTCGACGACACCGAGCGGCTCCAGAAGATGCTGACGAGGGCCGAGTCATGACGCGCCGAGTCGCGGTCACGGGGCTCGGGGCGGTCACGCCGGTCGGAAACGACGCGCCCTCCACCTGGGATGCGCTGGTCGCCGGGCGCAGTGGCATCGGCCCGATCACGACGTTCGACGCCGAGACGTTTCCCGTCCGGATCGGCGGCATGGTCAAGGACTTCGACCTCGGGCAGCACCTGTCCGACGAGCGGCACCTGACCCGCCGGCTCTCGCGGGCCGGCGGGTTCGGCGTGGCGGCCGCGCTGGAGGCGCTCGCAGACGCGGATGTCGCCCCGGACGATTACGACCCCTACGAGCGCGGAATCGCCATCGGGGCCGGTGTCGGCCGGCCGGACCTCCAGGAGCTCGTGGACATGTCGTACGTGATCAAGACGAGCGATAGCCACGTGTTTGCGCGGCAGGCGCCCTCGAGCGTCCTCCTGCGCGACCAGAACGTCGCCGTGAAGACCATGGCGCTGCTCGCCGACCTCGAGGGGCCCAACTTCAGCGTCAGCACGGCGTGCAGCGCGTCCGCGCATGCGCTCGGCGAGGCGTTCCGGCACATCCAGGAGGGCGACGCGAGGTTCATGCTCGCGGGCGGCTACGACGCGCTGACGACGTGGTTCGACGTGATCGGCTTCGGGCTGCTCGGCGCGCTCACGAAGGATCATGCGGACGAGCCGGAGCGCGCGTCGCGGCCGTTCGACCAGGAGCGATCGGGGTTCGTCGTCGGCGAGGGCGCCGTCGTGGCCGTCCTGGAGGAGTGGGATTCGGCCCGCGCCCGGGGCGCCCACATCTACGCAGAGCTCGTGGGCTACGGCTCGAGCATGAACGCCTACCGCATGACCGACCCGCCGCCGGACGGCGGCGGCGTGACCCTGTCGATGCAGCACACGCTCGACGACGCGGGCGCCGCGCCGGAGGAGGTCGACTACGTCGTCGCGCACGGGACGAGTACGCCGGGCAACGACATCTGCGAGACCATCGCCATCAAGCAGGTCTTCGGCGACCACGCCTATCGCCTGGCGATCAGCTCGCCCAAGTCGATGACCGGCCACCTCACCTGTGCCGCCGGGGCGCTGAACCTGCTCGTGGGCGCGCGGGCGATCCAGGACGGCGTGGTGCCGCCGACGATCAACTACGAGCATCCCGATCCGAAGCTCGACCTCGACTACGTTCCCAACGAGGCTCGGCGCATGGAGGTGGGGACTGTGCTCGTGAACTCGTTTGCCTTCGGCGGGACGAACGCCTGCCTGCTGCTGCGCCGCCCCGAGGCGGCGGAGGGGTAGCCGATGTCGCGCTGGGTGACGCTCGACCGAATCGTCAGCCTCGAGCCGGGAACGCGCGCGAGCGCGATCCGCAACGTTCCCAACACGCTGGGGATCTTCGACAGCCACTTCCCGCGCTTCCCGGTCGTGCCGGGCGTGCTCATCCTCGGCAGCCTCGGCGCGCTGGCCGCCCGGCTCCTCGAGGAGGAGACGGGTCGGCGCTGGCGGCTCGCGGGGGGCGGCCAGATCGGCTTCCGGCACTTCGTTCAGCCCGGCGACCAGATGGAGATCGCCGTCGAGCTCAAGGAGCGCTCGGACAGCGAGGCACTGCTGAGCGGCGAGGTCCGGGTCGAGGGCAAGCTCGTGACAAGGGCGCGTCAGCTGCGGCTCGTTCCGACGGAAGCGTGAGCGCATGAGGCGCGTGGCCGTCACCGGAATCGGGCTCGTCACGCCGCTCGGCGTGGGCACGGACGAGACGTGGCGCTCCCTCGTCGAGGGCCGGAGCGCGATCGGCCCGATCGAGAGCTACGACGCGTCGTCGCTGCAAACGCAGCTCGCCGGCGAGGTGAAGGACTTCGACCCGGAACAGTTCGCCAATCGCAAGACGCTCCGCTCGATGACGCGGAACGACCAGCTGGCGCTCGCGGGAGCCACGCTCGCCGTGCGCGACTCGGGCTACGAGCTCGCCGAGAACGGCGAGCGGGCCGGTCTCTTCGTGGGGAGCAACAAGGAGATCTCGAACCCGATGCACATCCTCGAGGCCTCGCTGTACGCCCGCAACGAGGACGGGTCGGTCGACATCCGTCGGCTCGGCGAGTCGGCTTCGTCCGCCTTCTACCCGCTCTTCTACGTCGAGGGACTGCAGGCGGCGTCGATCTTCTACATCTCGCACGCCTTCGGCCTGATGGGCGCGAACACCTACTTCGCGGGCACGGCCGAGGCGGGCGCGTCGGCGATCGGCCGCGCATTCCGGGCCGTCCGGCGAGGGGAGGTGGACGTCGCCGTCGCAGGCGGGTTCGACGACGCCAGCTCGTGGTGGTCGATGACGAAGCTCGAGCCGTTCGGCGTCCTCACCCCCCGCAACGACCTCGGAGCAGGCGCCTGCCGTCCCTACGACGTCGAGCGCTCGGGGACGGTTCTGGGCGAGGGCGCCGCCTTCCTCATCCTCGAGGACTACTCGGCGGCGGAACGGAGGGGAGCGCGCGTGTACGGCGAGATCGTCGGCTTCGGCAGCGCGTACGATACGTACAGGATGATCACGCCGGATCCCGAGGGCCGTGCGCTCGCGCACGCGATCGGCGCGGCGCTCGAGGAAGCCCAGACCGCGCCGGACGCGGTCCAGTACGCGGCCGCGGACGGGACCGGGACGAAGCTGGGCGACGCGAGCGAAGCGCGGGCGCTCCGGTCGGTCTTCGGGACCGACGGGGGCGGCCTGGCCGCGAGCAGCGTGAAGCCCGCGACCGGCAACCTCGTTGGCGGGGCGGGCGCGCTCAACGTCGCCGTCGCCCTGCTCGCGACCTCGCACAAGATCGTTCCGCCGACGCTCAACCTGGAGCAGCCGGATCCAGTTTGCAACGCTATCGACTGGGTCCCGCGCGAAGCTCGGGAAGTTCCGGTCGACCACGCCCTCGCGCTCGCGCGTGGGCTCGAAGGGCAGAACGTCGCGCTCCTGGTGCGCGCCGTCTAGAGGAGGGAGCAGAGTCGTGTTCCGAGACATCGAGGAGCCGCGGAAGGTCGTCGTCACGGGCATGGGCGTGGTCACCGCCCAGGGCCCGGACCTGGACGCCTTCTGGGAGGGCGTGAGCGGCGGCCGCGTGGCGATCCGCCCGGTCGAGCATCTGCCGATGGAGGGGTACCGCACCAAGATCGGCGGCGAGGTGCAGGAGGCGGCGCGGCCGGAGCACGAGTACCTGCATCCGGACGACTACCGCGAGCCGGTCGTCGACTTCGCGCTCAAGGCGGCCGAGGAGGCGTTCGACCGCTGCGGCGTGCTTCCGAGCGGCGCGATCCCTCCGGAGCGCTGGGGCGTCGTCGTAGGGACCTGCAACGGCGGCTTGCTGGCCGCCGAGCGCTGGTACGTGGGCACCCTGCGGGGCGAGTCCCTGGACCCGCGGCTCGTTCTCCTCTCGCCGCCGCAGGGGCTGGCGGAAGCGCTTGCGGGGGCATTCGGGATCAAGGGGCCCGTCATCTCCGTGAACACTGCCTGCGCCGCCAGCGCGAACGCGATCGGCTACGCGGCGGAGCTGATCCGCTACGACCAGGCCGACGCGGTGCTGACGGGCGGCTCGGAGGCGCTCTCGGGCGTCCTCTACTCGGGCTTCAACGCGCTCGAGTCCCTCTCGCCCAACCCGGCGGCGCCCTACTCGCGCGACCGGACGGGCCTCTCGCTCGGCGAGGGCGGCGGGATGCTCGTGCTGATGCGCGAGGACCTGGCCCGCGAGCTCGGCGCGCCCATCCTGGCCGAGCTGCGGGGCTACAGCCTCTCGGCGGACGGCTACCACCCGACCGCGCCGCACCCGGAGGGGGAGGGGGCAGGGCGCGCGATCAAGGCCGCACTGCGCGCCGCGGGCGCGTCGCCCGACGAGGTCGGGTACGTCAACAGCCACGGGACCGGGACGTCCAAGAACGACCCGGCCGAGACAGCGGCGACGAAGGTCGGGCTCGGCGAGCACGCCTTCAAGACGGCTGTCAGCAGCACGAAGTCGATGATCGGCCACCTGCTCGGCGCCGCGGGCGCGGCCGAGAACATCGTCACGGTCAAGGCGATCGCGGATCAGCTCGCACCGCCGACGATGAACTACCGCGAGCAGGATCCCGAGTGCGACCTCGACTACGTCCCGAACGAGGCCCGTGAGCTGAAGATCGACGTCGCCGTATCGAACAACTTCGCCTTCGGCGGGGCGAACGCGAGCGTCGTCTGGGCGCGGCCCGGCGCGCACGAGGAGCCGCCGCCCAGCCCCGACTGGGACCGTGTCGTCGTCACGGGCGTCTCGACGCTGACGAGCGCCGGGCTCGATCCCGAGAGCGTCTGGAACGCCTTCGCCGCCGGGAAGGCGGCGACCGAGGTCGAGGATGGAGTATGGGTCGGTCGCGTCGCCATCGACCCCTCGGAGCACCTGCCGCCCAAGGACCGCAAGCGCGTCGACCGGATGGGAATCTTCTCGCTGGTCGGCTCGAAGCTCGCGCTCGCGGACGCCGGTCTCGAGGTGACGGAGGAGAACCGCGCCCGCGTTGGCGCGATCATCGGCACCGGCGTCGGGCCGATGGAGAGCATGGAGGACTTCTCACGGCCCGTGTTCGAGGAGGGGCCGAGCGCGGCGAATCCGGCCGTCTTCCCGAACACCGTTTACAACGCCGCCGGCGGGCAGGTGGCGATGAAGGTCGGCCCCGTGGGCCCGGCCTCGACGGTGACCGCCGGTCACGCGGCGGGCGCCTCCGCGCTCACGTACGCGTTCGACCTCGCCGCGTGCGGCCAGGCCGACGCCATGCTCTGCGTCGCCGTGGACGCGCTCACCGACACCGTCCTCCGCGCGTACAAGGAGCTCGGCCTGCTCGCGTCCTCGGAGCCGGGCAGCAACGGCGCCCGCGGCTTCGCGCTCGCCGAGGGCTGCGTCGCCCTCGTGCTGGAGCGCCTCTCGGCGGCGAAGGAGCGGGGCGCGCGGATCCACGGCGAGGTGGTCGGTTACGGGATCACCTCCGACGCAATGGGCGTCGGTCGGGTCGACCCCCACGGCGAGGGCGTCGAGCGGGCGATGCGGCTCGCGCTCGAGCGGGCGGGGCTGCAGCCGGAGGACGTGACGGCGATCTGGGCGAGCGCGTGCGGCCACCGCGTCGCCGATCGCGCGGAGCGCCGCGCGATCGAGCGCGTCTTCGGCGAGGGCGTCGGGGTGCAGGCGCCGAAGATCAAGCTCGGCGAGCCGATGGGCGTCGGCGGGGCGTTGTCGGCGGCGCTCGCCCTCCAGAGCTGGCACGCAGGCGAGGCGAGCGGCCCGGTGCTCGTGAACAGCCTCTCGCTCGGCGGGACGAACTTCTCGCTCGCGCTCGCGCCGTATGCGGACCTAGATGGTTGATGCCACGATCTCGCGCGCTCGGATGCGCGATCTGGCGTGTCTGGGCCGCTCCCGTCTCTGCCGAGCCCGCTGGGCGGGCCCGTCAGAGACGTGCGCTTCACGCCGCCAGCCCACCGC
>WNEY01002917.1_pt1 | contig 12726 bp, 14 predicted proteins | sample 5400531 | NCBI WGS metagenome assembly WNEY01 (sample SAMN13153338, study PRJNA577476) | soil metagenome | isolation source: 200 cm saprolite under Douglas fir tree site 1 | place: USA:California | collected 2015-04-18
CGGCCTGACCCGTGCCTACGCGCTAATCCAAATCTGGAGAAGCTCACCGTCCAGCACGCCGACACCCTCACCCGCGCCATCGCCGAGCTGCGGGCCGCAGGTGATATCGAGTCTGCCGAGGCCGAGGAGACCCGGCCGGAACCACGCCACCACGCCCCCGCATGGCAACCCGCACCAAGAAGACGCCCGCTATGCGAACTCCCAACTCCGAGACGTAGACGCAGGCCAACAGCGAACCGGGCGGAGTATGCGCAAGCAGGCCAAACGCGCACTCCGCCCGGGCCATTAGCGGGCCATTAACCCCCGGTAAACAGCGGTCAACCACGGCCACGGGAGAACAACGAACCGCCCAGCTCAGCCACCTTGACGCCCACGCGCAATACACCTTCCAAGCCGGTCATGCGGTTTCGATTACCGTCGCCCGCTCTAGCAGTTCAGCGGCATCTTTCGAACGCTCTCACGATGCCCGCTTGGGACCGCGTGCCCGTTGCGGCCCCATCTTGACCGGCATGTTTGAGGATCGACGCGCAAAAGCTGGGGATCAGGCCGCTACCCAGGCACGCAGGTAGCCGATCATCACACCTGCCGCTCATAGGACTCTGCTCGGCTCCCGCCGCTCCAGCATGGTGACCGTAACGCCCTCAGCCACCTCGCGGATCCCAACGGGAACGAACCCGCGACTCCGATAGAGAGTCAGCGCCGGGACGTTCGCGGTGCCGGTCGATACGGTATAGCGTCCTGCGGGCTCAGCCCGGTCAAGCTCGTCAAGCAGAGCCGTCGCGTGCCCCCTCCGGAAGGCTCGCGGCGCAACCACCAGCCGGCAGACATCCACCGTTCCGCCCGCCAGCTTCTCCCAGGACACGATGCCCGCCAATCCGTCCAGGTCATAGGAACCCAGGAAGCGCTCACCACAACGCATCAGCTCATCGAGTGTCTCGCGCAACGGCGGGATGCCGTCGAAACCCAACAGCTCAGCTTCAACGGCGTATCCGGCTCGCTGGCAGGCGAGCACGTCGGCCGCCTGACGGCGATCGCGTACATCCAGCTCACGGCAGTGCATCGCACTCCCCGCAACGCTTCAAGTGTCCACCTTGACATGCTGGACGCTGATGATCTCCTTGCCCTCATACGGCGTCACCGTGTACCAGATGGTCACACCGTCTGAGGGCAGGTGCAGTTGGTAGGCGCCCGGCAGTGGGTCATCCCTCGGGAAAGGGTCAGCGAGAGTTGGCACCGGCTCGTCCAGCAGGTGGAAGACCGCACGCTGGACTGCCCGTCGCAGCGGTCCTGGCAGCGCCTCGATCTCCTGCCAGGACGTCCCCGGGAAGCGAACGAGGCGATCGCTCACTCGGTGATGCCCCACGCCTCAGCGAGCTGGCTACGAGAGAACGTGGGCGCGCCATCGCCCGGCCCAGGATCTGCCTGAATGCGCGCCACGGCCACCCTCTGCCCTACCTCGCGCCGCAGTCTCCGCACCTCGGCCCGCAGCGAATCCCACTCGGCCCGGGGAACGGTGACCATCTCGGACGCTTCAACGCTCACGGGCGACTCCCTCCGCTCGACGCTTCGATCAATCAGTCCAGTCTAGATGTCTGTTCATGTGGCCAACGGCTTTACCGCGGCCGGCCAGACTGGCGGGCACGCAGGCGAGCAGGCCGGGCGGCGTGCCCGTCGCGTGCCCGTCAGGACGGTAAATCGCGGTGATTCACGGTCACTCACGGACAGACGGACATGCCTCCGACCTGCGTTTACGCAGCTCAGCGCCCCTGTACCTGATGCCCTCCAAGCTGGTCATGCGGTTGCCGGGCCTCTCACATCCCACCGATATGTGGCATGGTTCAGCTGCCGGCGGCGAGAGCGGTGGCTGAGGCGTACCAGTAAGTGGCCGGGTCCTGCGACGCGTGACCGATGCTGGTGAGGGTGGGATCCCAGTTCGTGTTGTCGCAGTAGTTGCTGCTGCCGTTGGCCGTGGTGACGAATTCGATCCGGTCCCCCGCGCGCACGCTGGTGGTGATGGACGGGAAGTTGCAGGATCCGCCATTCGGCACTGTTACGCTGCCCGGTCCTGGCCAAAGGCGCGTCCCGTTCTTGAAGACCTGAACGTTCACCCCGGCGGTATTACCGCCGCACCCTGCCGTGACGGTAATAGGACCGTTCGCCCCGACGGTCACGGTCGTGGCGTAGGGAGCGGCCCAGGTACGGGAGGCGGCGCACCCGATCGCTGGCTCCTGCATGTTAAGGCCGTTGGCATCGACGTAAACCGTGCAGTAATGGTAGTTACCGGGGGCTGCCCACATGCTCGTCCCGGTCGCGGCCATCATGGCGTATGTCGCACCGCCATCGGTGGAGTACTCCGGGGTCCACGGGGTGATGTCGTAAGACGGGGTAGCGGGGCCAGGGTCAGTAATGACCGGGCTCCAGGTCGCGTTGTCAAACCAGTTGTTGTTGGCCGCGCCCGCGGCCGGGTTGCCGACGGCCGTGGTGACGAAGTTGATCTCGTCGCCGCCGGTCACCACCACGGAGGCAGCAGGCATCGTCGCGGATGTGCCATGTCCGACCCGGACCGCGCTCAGGACCTGCTGGACGTGACCGCTGGCGCTGGTCTTGAGGACCTCGAAGGCCACGCCGGGACTACAGGTGGCCGGATTGTACGTGCTGGAGGCGGCCGGGCAGGGTGCCACGCTGACCGTCGCGGCGCGCAGCGCCACCCTGGTGGCGTAGGGCGCCTGCCAGGTCCGGGAGGACCCGCAGCCGAGCGCGCGGCTCCTGCTGGCTGGCCGCGTAGACGTCGCAGTAGGGGAAGCTGGCCGGGCCGTACCAGGTGTTGTCGCTGGCGCTGTAGGCCATTGGCTTGAAGGTCACGGCGGATAGGTTGCTCATGTCGCCAGTGGAGTACTGGTAGGAGAAGTCCGCGTGCCGGGCGAAGGAGGCTGAGGCGGTCCAGGAACTCCCGTTGACCGTGGGATTCCACGTCACGTTGTCGCAGTAGCTCACCGTGCCGTTGGCGGCGGTGACGAACTCGATGTCATCACCGGCGTTCACGGACACGCCCGGCACGCCAGGGAATGCGTAGGACGCTCCGCTGGAGACGTTGACGCTCCCGGTGGCCGGCCAGATCTGCGTGCCGTTCTTGAAGACCTGCAGGTTCACCCCTGCGGTGTTGCCGCCGCACTTCGGGACGCTGGCGCCCCCGGCGACGCTGATGGGGCCGTTGGCACCCAGGGTCACGGTCGTGGCGTACGGTGCCTCTCAGGTGCGCGCGGCCGCGCAGGTGCCGGGCGCCCCTGGTGACTGGAGGTAGGAATCGGACACCTCGCACCACGGGTACGCGCTCGGGGCCGTCCACCCGGCTATAGAGGTGTCATAGCTCATCGGATTGAACGTGACCGGATTAGCGCTCAGGCTCGTCGTGTACTGGTATCGCCACGGGCTGGGAGCATAGGAGTCGGCTGACTTGCCCGCATCGGAGACAGTTTCGTTCCAGGTGGTGTTGTCGTAGGAATTGCTCGTTCCGAGGGCGGAGGTGAGGAACTCGATGTCGTCGCCTGCCTTGACCAAGACCCCAGGGATTTCCGGGAAGGTGTAGGACCCGCCGTTCCGGACGATGACAGGCGGCAAGCCGGCGGACGGCCAAATCTGCGTGCCGTTGCGGAAGACCTGCAACTCCACCCCTGACCCGCACGACGCCGGGCACGGGGTCACGGTGACCGGCCCGCTGGCGCCCAAGGTCACCGTCATGTCGGCCGGGGCCCGCCAGGTGCGAGCAGCGTCGCACTGGCCAGGCGCCCCCGGTTCCTGCTGATCGGCTGAGTACACCGTGCAGTACTGCTGGCTGCCCTGCCACAGGCCGCTGGCCGAGACGTACCCCATCGGGGAGAACGCGACTGCGGCCGACGAGGAATCATTGCCCGCCGAGTAGATCCTGATCCGACAGGCCCGGCCCGGAGGTCGCCGTTTCCTGGACCGGACCGCCGGCCAGGTTTACCTGCTGGTACCGGGAAGTGCTGCCGCAGCCCGCTCCGGCACCGTAGAAACGGAAGGCCTGCCCCACCGAGTACCTGCTCCGGGTAGCCGGGTCAAACGCCCACAGGTACCAGCAGTTCGCCGCCGACAGGGCGCCGGTAACTGTCGTCGGAGCGCTCCAGTCCTGCGAGGCAAGGTCCGTGGCGGTGCTGATGGAACCGTTGCCGATGGCCACGAACTCACCGCTGCCGCTGTCGTAGGTGAGCATCGGGATCGAACTGGCCGCGGTCAGGCCGCCCGGCAACGCCGACGAGGCCCCGGCCACGTCGGACAGGTACAGGCCGAACGCGGGCTGCCCGTTGGCTGGGGGAATCTCCTTACAGTTCGGTGCGCCGGTTTCTTGTCTGCGCGGTGAGCCGTCTCACCCAGCGACGGACGCTCGGTGAGACGGCTGCCCAGGCGAAAGCCTTCGGCGGGCGAGTTAGCCGGCGTCCCTGGAGAAGGACCCTCGCCAGACCTCGAGGGAGCCGTTGCCGAGTGCAGCGGCGTAGTTGATGACTCGGGTGTAGCCGTCGTCGAGGAGCATCGGCAGCGCCGGTCCGGCGGGCAGGCCGTTCGCGAACTGGGTGCGTGGGTTCGGGAACTGGTCGTGGTGCCTGGTGGTCAGTGCAGGAGCTTGTCGATGATGAGGAATATGCCGAGGGCGGCGAGGGCTGCTCCGGCGATGCGCTCGGCTGCCTCGCGCCAGCGTTCGCCGATCCGGCTGCCGAGTGCCAGCCCGAGCTGGGAGGCCAGCAGGGCCTGGATGGCGATGGCGGTGATCACGGCGGCGACGGGGAGGCGGGTCAGGCCGAGGCTGAAGCCGATGGCGAGCTCGTCGGTGCTGATGGCCAGGCCGAGGGAGATGACGGCGATGCCGCGCCTGCTGAGCAGGGCCTGGGCTTTGCCGGCTTCGCTGTCGTCGTCGGCGATGAGCATCCAGGCGCCGACGGCTATGAGCGCGGCGGCGGCGAGGTAGTCGGCGATGCCCCCGATGGCGTGGGCGAGTGGCGCTCCGATCGCCAGGCCGATGAGCGGCATGCCGGCCTCGAAGACGACGAAGATCGCGGAGATGCGCCAGCGCTGGCGGGCGGGCAGCGCGCTGGTGCCGAGCGCGGCGGCGATCGCGAAGGAGTCCAGGCCCAGCGGCAGCACGAAGGCCAGCAGCTTGAGCATTCAGTCCTCACTGCCTTCCGGCGTCTTCGGGCGGGCCCGGGCGAAGATGTCCCTGACCTCGCGGGCGGCGTAGAAGACGAGCACGTACCCGGCCAGCGGGTCGGCGGCCCACCAGCCCAGCCCGGCGTTCAGGGCCAGGCCGGCGAGCACTGCGGTTGCAAGTATCCCAGCCCGACAGTTCCCAGGCCACTACGACGGACGCGCCGATCTCGATCAGCGAGTCCAGGCCGAACCCGGCCAGCGCCACCGAGCGGGCCGCGACCGCGGCGAACGCGAGCACGATGATGCCGGCCACGTTCCAGCCGAGGGTCACGTATTCCAGCGCGAGCCCGCGGCTCAGCAGCCGACGGCGGGCATCGTCAGCGGACGTCACCCTGCCATGTTCCCAGGGAGGCGCGCCGGGGCGGGACTCGGAGTGCCAGCCCGGCCCTCGACCGCAGCTTCGACCTTGTCGGATCGATGTCGGCCCATTGGTGCACCATTCCGGGTCGGGGCAGTGCAGCCGACGTCGTCGATGGGCGCGATCCATCGGTCGGATCGCGAACGTCGGCGCTGTCATGGGTTTGCGGTCGTGGTGCTGTGCCGGAAGAGCGCTCGGTATTCCTGGGGTGAGGTGCCGATGTGCCGGCGGAAGGCGGCCCGCACGGAGGAGGGTGCGCCGAGTCCGGTGAGGCGACCGAGGCGTTCTACGGGCATGGTCGTCGTCTCCAGCAGCTCGCGGGCGCGGTCGATGCGGGCGTCGGCGAGCCAGGCCATCGGTGAGGTGCCAGTCTCCTGGCGGAACCGGCGGATGAGGGTCCGCCGGGACATGTGAGCGTGTGTGGCGAGAACGTCGATGGTGAGTTCGTCGGCGAGGTTATCGAGCATCCAGTTCCGCAGCGGGGTGAGTTGGTCTCCGGTGGCCTCGGGGCGGAGCCGTTCGATGAACTGTGCCTGCCCGCCGGTGCGCCGCGGCGGGGCGACGAGGGCGCGTGCGCGGGTGTTGGCCGCGGCGGGGCCCTGGTCGCGGCGGATCAAGTGCAGGCAGAGGTCGAGCCCTGCGGTCACGCCCGCGGAGCTGAGGATGTCACCGTCGTCGACGTACATCCGGTTGAGGACGACCTCGACCTTCGGGTACCGCTGGCGGAGTTGGTCGGCGTATCGCCAGTGCGTGGTCGCGGGGCGTCCGTCCAGCAGGCCGGCAGCGGCGAGGGCAAAAGCTCCGACGCAGATGGAGACCAGTCGGGCGCCCGCGTCGTGCGCGTCGCGCAGCGCGTCCAGGACGTCGGCCGACGGCGGAGTGTCGATGTCGTGGTAGCCCGGGACGATCACGGTGCCGGCGCCGATCAGCGCGTCGAGGCCGGCGGTGGCGGCGACGGTGAAACCGGCGCTTGGCACCGGTCCGGGCTGGCCATCCGCGCAGATCACCATGTCGTAGTGCGGATCGGCCGCGAAGGTCTGCGTCGCGATCCCGAATTCCAGCGCGGGCACGCCGGGCAGGACAAGGACCGCGATCCGGTGTCGGTCCGTCGTCGTCGTCATGGCCCGAGTATAGCGATCGGTGGCACTCGGGCCACTGTTCGGCGGCCCAACCGGCTCCTACGGTTGGGTGCATGGACAACGCACTCACCCAGCCCACCGGGCTGTTGGCCGACGCGAGCCTTGCTCTGGTGCGGCAGTCGGTTAGCACTGAGATCGCCGAGCACAGCATCCGCAGCTTCCTGTTCGCCCGCCTGGTCGCCGAGCAGGAAGGTTCCGTGCACGCCGCGGCCTTCGACGAGGAGCTGCTGTTCGCCGCCTGCGTGCTGCACGACCTGGCCTTGGGCCGCCTCGGGGCGGGCAAGGCCCGGTTCGAGGTGGAGAGCGCGGACCTGGCCGCGTCGGTGCTGACCGAGCACGGCGTCTCGGCCGCGGATGTCGACCGGGTCTGGGAGGCGATCGCCCTGCACTCGATCGTGGGTATCGCCGACCGCCGGGGTCTGCTGACGTATCTGACGCACAAGGGAATATTCATCGACGCCGGCCGCGGCACCGGCATCGACGCCGAGCGGCTGCAGCAGGTCTACGCCGTGTACCCACGACCCGCTGGTGCAGCGTTCATCCTGGACGCGATCGTCGAGCATGCCGCCCGCTCCGACGCGGCGGCGCCACCCTACTCGATGGCTGCCGAACTGCTGCGCCGACGGGCCGAGGCCGCGCCTCGTCCCCTGGATGGCGTCTAGCCGGCCTCGTTGCGCCGCCTGGCGGAGCGCGGCCAGCGAGAGTTTACGCCAGTCCCCTGGGTCCACCGCGTGACCGTAGACCCACCGCGCCGCGGTGCACCTGTTCCTCGCCGTAAAGGCCGCATCTTGGCCGTCGAATGTCGGCGGGCCGCCCTACCATGTCGCTATGCCTGGGAGAACGAGCTTCGACGACATTGCCTGGCTGCGCGCCAACAGCCCAGCCTGGCGACTGCTGCGCGCCGACAACTCCCCGCTCGTGCTCAGCTTCCTGCACCGGGTGTTCGTCGATGACAATGCGCGTGCGATCTCCGCGGGCGACCTGGAGAGCCTCCTCGACGACGAGTTGTACGCGCTGAACCAGCGGCAGCCAGGCAACTTTCCGAAGAAGGCGCGGGCTTACCTGGACGACTGGGCGCACCCGGACGCGGGCTGGCTGCGCAAGTACTACCCCGACGGCACCGACGAGCCGCACTTCGACGCCACGCCCGCCGTGGAGAAGGCACTGGCATGGGTACGGTCGCTGGGCGAGCGCGAGTTCGTCGGCACCGAGTCTCGGCTGAACACCGTCTTCGAGTTGCTCCGGCAGATCGTGCACGGCACCGAGACCGACCCAGCCGCACGAATCGAGGAGCTGACCCGGCGCAAGCACGAGATCGAAGGGGAGATCGCGCGTGTCGAGGCCGGCGATGTCACCGTCCTTGATTCCAGTGGTGTCCGTGACCGCTACCAGCAGCTCACCACGACCGCGTGGGAGCTGCTGTCGGACTTCCGGCAGGTCGAGGAGAACTTCCGCCGACTGGACCGGCACCTGCGGGAGAAGATCGCGGGCTGGCAGGGCGGCAAGGGTGAGCTGCTCGATGACGTGCTCGGCAGCCGCGAGTCCATCGCCGGATCCGACCAGGGCAGGTCGTTCCAGGCGTTCTACGACTTCCTGCTCAGCCAGGTCCGCCAAGAGGAGCTGGCCAGCCTGCTGGCGCGAGTCGATAAGCTGGGGGGACTTGCCGAGCGCGATCCCCGGCTGAGGCGGGTGCACTACGACTGGCTGGACGCGGCCGAGCGGACCCAGGCAGTCGTGCGGCAGCTATCGGAGCAACTGCGCCGCTTCCTGGACGACCAGGCCTGGTTCGAGAACCGGCGGGTGATCGACATCCTGCGTGAGATCGAGGCGAACGCGCTGCGGCTGCGCGGCATGACGGCCACCGCCGTCACGATGGACATCGACACCGCCGCGCCCGCGGTTACGCTGCCGTTCGAGCGCCCGCTGTATGCCCCGGTGCGCAAGCCGCGGATCGACAGCGAGGACATCCGCCCGGCTGGCGCGGACGAGGAGACCGACCCGGCGGCCCTGTTCGAGCAGGTCTACGTCGATCCCGGCCCGCTGCGCGACACCGTCCGGGCTGCCCTGCGCCGCTCCGCCCAAGTCGGCCTGGCCGAGATCGTGGCCTCGGTCTCGCTCACCCACGGCCTCGCCGAACTGGTTGCCTACCTGGCGCTGCGCGACGAGAGCTTCGCGGCCGTCTTCGACGACGAGCATCGCGAGTACGTTACCTGGACGGAGCCGGACGGCCGGACCCGGACCGTGGCCATGCCACGCGTCACCTTCACCCGGACGGGAGCAGCCCGATGACCGACGCCAGCCTCTCACTTGCCGTCATCCCGCTGATGAAGGGCGTCGTCTACCGCGACACCCATGAGAGTGCCTGGCAGCAGATCAAGCAGCTGCAGCCCCAGGTCCGCGATTACGTGGAGGTCCTTGGCCTGCAGGTCGTCATCGACGAGGCCGAGGGCTACGCTTACCTGCGCCAGCGGCCCGCCAGCGAGGACGAGAGCGAGCAGTTGCCGAGGCTGATCCCGCGCCGGTCGCTGTCGTTCCACGTAAGCCTGCTGCTCGCTCTGCTGCGCAAGAAGCTCGCCGAGTTCGACGCGCGGGGCGGCGACACCAAGCTAATGCTCACCCGCGCCCAGATCGTCGAGGCGCTCCGCGTCTTCCTGCCCGAGACGAGCAACGAGGCCCGGCTCATCGACCAGATCGACGCGCACATTGGCAAGGCGGTGGACCTAGGCTTCCTTCGCCCGGCAAAGAACGCCGAGCAGGCCTACGAGGTGCGCCGCATCCTGAAGGCCTACGTCGACGGGCAGTGGCTCGCGGACTTCAACAGCAGGCTCACTGAATACGCCCGCCTGATGGCCGGCGACGGAGGAGAACAGTGACCGAGATCCGCAGCGGCTTCCGGCTGGCCCGCCTGGAGCTATACAACTGGGGCACGTTCGACCAGCGCGTCTGGACATTGCGCCCGGACGGCCGCAACGCCCTGGTCACCGGCGATATCGGCTCCGGCAAGTCCACCATCGTGGACGCCATCACCACTTTGCTGCTGCCCGCGCACAAGATCGCCTACAACAAGGCGGCCGGTGCCGAGACTCGCGAGCGGTCGCTGCGCTCCTACGTGCTCGGCCACTACAAGTCCGAGCGGAACGAGGTCACGGGGGGAACCCGGCCCATTGCCCTGCGGGACCCGGCAAAGTTCAGCGTCATCCTCGGGGTATTCACCAACGAGGGCTACGGCGAGACCGTCACCCTCGCTCAGGTCTTCTGGATGAAGAACGGCGACGTGGGCGGGCAGCCGGACCGGTTCTACGTCACTGCCGACAGCGTGCTATCGGTCGGCCAGCAGTTCACCGGCTTCGGCACGGACATGAACATGCTGCGCAAACGGCTGCGCGGGACGACGGGCGTGCGCCTGCACGACGGCTTCCCGGAGTATGGCAAGGACTTCCGCCGCCGCCTCGGCATCGAGTCCGAGCAGGCGATGGAGCTGTTCCACCAGACCGTGTCGATGAAGTCGGTCGGCAACCTGACCGACTTCGTCCGCGAGCACATGCTGGAGCCATTCAACGCGGCGAAGGCCGTCGCGGACATCGTCGCCCACTTCGAGGACCTGGCGAAAGCCCACGAGGCAGTCCAGCGAGCCCAGGCCCAGCTCGCCCTGCTACAGCCACTGCTGAAGGAACTAGACGCGCATGACGCCGTCGATACCGAGATCCGTACCCTCGCCGCGCGCCGGGATGCCCTCCACTACTACTTCGCCGACCTGAAGGCCACCCTCCTCGAGACATCGCTTAAAGACCTTCATGCAGACCGAAACGTCCTAGCCGCCCACCGCGACGACCTGGCAGCGATGCTGGCGGACCTGCGGAGACGCGCGACCCAGCTGGAGATCGATCGCGCGGGCCACGGCGGTAACCGGCTTGCCGACATTGAGCGGCAGATGGCCGACAGCGAGGCGGCGCGCGACGCCCGCCGCTCGCGCGCGGGGACATTCGGCCAGTTGCTGACGAAGGCGGGACTGGACCCCGTAGGGAGCAGGGAGGACTTCACAGCCAGGCAGCGGCAGATCTCGCAGGAGCGCGAGATCGCGCGGCAGGCCCAGGCCGACAGCCAGAACGACCTAACAGAGGCCACCGTGGCGAAGCGGGAGCTGGACGGGGAGGCCGCCGAGGTCAACAAGGAGCTGCGCAGCCTCCAGTCCCGCAAGAGCAACATCCCTGCCCGTGATCTAGAACTGCGGCAGCGGCTGTGCCACGAGCTGAAGCTGCGGGACGACGCCCTCCCGTTCGCCGGCGAGCTGATCGAGGTCCGCCCCGAGGAAGCGGACTGGGAAGGCGCCGCCGAGCGCCTGCTGCGCGGCTTCGCGCTGTCGATCCTGGTCCCCGACGAGCACTACGCCGCCGTCTCCGACTGGATTAACGGCCACCACCTGGATGGCCGGGTCGTCTACTACCGCGTCCCGAGGGCTGCCAGCCGGGGATCACTGCCAGCTGATCCCGGCAGCAGCACGCTGTATGCCAAGCTCACGATCAAGCCGTCGCCGTTCGAGTCGTGGCTGGATCGCGAGCTCGCCAGGCGCGCCGACGTGGGGTGCGTTGAGACGATGACCGAGTTCCGCCGGATGCCTAAGGCCATCACCAAGGCGGGCCAGGTGAAGGGCGGCGGTGGGCGGCATGAGAAGGACGACCGGTTCCGCATCGACGACCGCGGCCGGTACGTCCTCGGCTGGACCAACGAGCGCAAAATCGACGCGCTGCTCCGCCAGGCCATGGCCCTGATGACGCGGATTAAAAAGGCCACGGACGAGATCGAGCGGCACAAGAAGGCCCATGACGCGGCCATCACCCGGGGCAACGTGCTCGCGATCTTGGCGCAGACGACCGAGTTCACCGACATCGACTGGCAGCCCGTCGTCAACAAGATCGCGGAGCTGAAAGCCGAGCATGACCGGATAACTAAAGCCTCCGCCAAGCTCGCCAAGCTTGACGAGGAGCTGAAGCTCGTCAAGCTTCGGATCGAAGAGGCTGAAACCGAAGCCCGCAAGGTCGGAGACAAGCTCGGCGGCGTGAACAAGAGCGTCAGCGACGCGGAAACAGCACTGAGCGAAACCCAGGCCCTCCTCGCCGAGCCCGATTGCGAGGCGGCCCGGGTGCACTTCGCGGCGCTTGATCCGCTGCTGGAGAAGCAGGGGCTGTCCCGGCCGCGCAGCGCGCAGTCCTGCGACAAGGCGGAGGCCGAAGCGGCCACGACCCTGGCCGCGGTCGCGGACCGGCGCGCTCGGCGCCGAAATGAGCTGGCGAGCAAGGTGGTAGCGCTGATGGCCGAGTTCCGCCGCCAGTACCCGGTCGAAACATCCGAGCTGGATGCGAGCGTGGCGTCGGCGGCCAGCTTCCGTGAGCTGCACACCCGACTCACCCACGACGACCTGCCCCGCTTCCAGAAGCAGTTCAAGGACTACCTGAACACCAACACGATCCGCGACATCGCCACCTTCCAGTCCCAGCTCACCCGACAGGCGGACCTGATCCGGGAGCGCATCGACACCATCAACTCCTCGCTGGTCGACGTGGACTACAACCCCGGCCGCTACATCAGGCTGGAGCCGGAGCAGACCCCGAACACCGACATCCGGGACTTCAAGTCAGACCTGCGGGCCTGCACCGAGGGCACCGTCTCGCCTAGCGGCGACGCCGACGGCCAATACTCCGAGCAGAAGTTCCTGCAGGTCAAGCGGATCATCGAGCGCTTTCGCGGTCGCGAGGGCCAGACCGAGGCTGACCGCCGCTGGACGGCCCTTGTCACGGACGTGCGGAACTGGTTCCTGTTCTCCGCCTCCGAGCGGTTCCGCGAGGACGACACCGAATACGAGCGTTACGCCGATTCGGCCGGGAAGTCCGGCGGGCAGAAAGAAAAGCTCGCCTACACGATCCTCGCCGCTTCGCTGGCCTACCAGTTCAAGCTGGAGTGGGGCGCGGCCAAGTCCCGCACGTTCCGGTTCACGGTAATCGACGAGGCGTT
>WNEY01002918.1_pt1 | contig 12723 bp, 11 predicted proteins | sample 5400531 | NCBI WGS metagenome assembly WNEY01 (sample SAMN13153338, study PRJNA577476) | soil metagenome | isolation source: 200 cm saprolite under Douglas fir tree site 1 | place: USA:California | collected 2015-04-18
GTTGGAGGACGCGTTTGTGACGTTCCTCACTTGCAGATTGCCCACTCGTCATTCACTTTGGTCCCGCGTCGCGTATCTCGTTAAAAGAAAGGCACTTTGTAATGCAGCAGTTCTTCTTTCGGCATTTCGAGCGCACGCTGGTACTCCTCCTCGTCGCGTCCCTGCTCGCCATCAACTCGCTGGTCGAGCAAAAGTTCGCGTTTCTCAGCTTCTACTATCTCCCGATCATCCTGGCCGGCTTCTATGGGGGCCGCCGGTTCGCCGTTGTCGCCGGGCTATTCATCGCGTCCCTCGTCTTCTTCTTTCAGGCGACCCAGGGGCTGGGCATGGACGCCGGGCTGACGCAGGATGCGCTGATGCTGCTGATCCCGTGGAGCGGTTTCTTGATTCTCACCGGGTATGTCGTCGGTGGACTCGCTGAACAACGCGCGGCACGGCTTGCGGACCTGAAGAATGCTTATCTCGCGACGCTCGAGGTATTGACCTTTCACATTGAGTCGGCAGACCGACATCAGGAAGGTCACTCGACGCGCGTCGCGGAGCTCAGTGGCGCGATCGGCGCCGAGCTGAAGCTCACCGAGAACGAAATCGAAAACCTGCGCATCGCGGCATTGCTGCACGAGGTGGGCACGGCGGATCAGCGGTTGCTACGTCTGCTCTCCCGCTCGGTCACGGACGAAACGCTCGCGGTAGCGCGCGCATTACGCGGCGCGGCGCAGATCATCGCCGAGTACTCGCATTATTACGAGATCGTCGGCGACGACTGGGATATCGAAGCGTTGCCGATGGCGGTTCCGGTAAAAGTGCTGGCGGTCGCCGATGCGTTCGAGACGCTGCAAATGGCGACGCCGGTGCGGCCCGCGTTCACGCGGTGGAGCGCCCTCGAAGAGTTGGAGAAGGGAGCCGGAAAGACGTTCGCCCGCGAAGCGGTGCGGGCGCTGCGCGTTGTCGCCGGCCGTCCGGAAGTGACGACCCCTGCCAAGGCGCTGAAGGTCGGTTAGCTGCCTGGAGGCAACGCCGGAGGCGCCGAGCGTCCGCTCGCCACCCCTCCGGCGACGCCGATTCCGAAGGCCACCGCGGTTCCAACGGTCACGAGGGGAAGGAGCGTCGCCGGCAAGGCGACCACCGCCGCCGCCGCGCCGGCGATCAACGGCGCCGCCGGTTTCTGAATCGCGTCCACGAAACGCAGCTTGCGCCGCACAAAGTCACGAGTCACTACGAAACCGCCGATCAATGCGGCGGCACTCACCGCTAGCCAGAGCATCATCGTTCTCCTTAAGGTACGGCGCTTTACGCAACTTGCGTGAGCGGCGTTTCAGGCGCAAATCAATCACCCGGGTGTTAAAAAGAGGAATCATAGGGAGGTTTTGCCATGCCACGTCGGTTGCCCTGGGTGCTTCTGCTTGCCGTCGCTCCTCTGTTCCCCTTGTCGGCACAGGGTTTACGCGTGCCCTACGACTCACTTACGCTCGCGAACGGTCTGCAGGTGCTCGTCGCGCCCGATCATGCGGTGCCGGTGGTGACCGTCAACATCTGGTACCACGTCGGGTCCGGCGACGAAAAGCCAGGTCGCACCGGCTTCGCGCATCTCTTCGAGCACATCATGTTCATGGGCTCGCAGCACGTGCCGACGGGCGAGTTCGACAAGCTGCTCGAGGCGGTCGGTGGCGACAACAACGGCTCCACGACCGAGGACCGCACCAACTACTTCGAGGACGCGCCGAGCAATGCGCTGCCGCTGATGTTGTGGCTCGACTCGGACCGCCAAGGATTTCTCTTGCCCGAAATCGACTCCGCCAAAGTCGATCTCCAGCGTGGTGTGGTGCAGAACGAGCGGCGCCAGAGCTACGAGAATCAGCCCTACGGCCTCGCGGAAGAGAACATCTTGCAGCGCCTCTACCCGCCCGATCACCCCTATCACTGGCCGGTGATCGGTTCGATGGCGGATCTCTCGGCGGCCACTCTCGAAGACGTGCGCAACTTCTTCAGGAGCTACTACACGCCGAACAACGCGACGATGGTGATCGGCGGTGACGTGGACACGGCGGCGGCACGGGCGCTGGCTCAGAAGTACTTCGGCGACATCCCGCGCGGGCCCGCCGTCACGCGAACGCCGCCTCCGGCGTTTGCGCTCGACAGCAATCGCGTGGCGACGATCGAAGATCGCGTACAGGTGCCGCGCGTCTACAACGCGTGGCACACGGTCAAGGCATTCGCACCCGACGACGCGGCGCTCGACATCGTGGCGACGATTTTGGCGACGGGACGCGCATCGCGGCTCTATAAGGTCCTGGTCTACGAGAAGCAGATCGCCTCCAATGTGGTCGCGTTCCAGGACGGCAGCCGCATCGACGGCAAGTTCGAGCTGTTTTCCACGGCGCGGCCGGGTCACAGTCTCCCCGAGCTCCAGCGAGTGATCGACGATCAGATTCGCCTGCTGGGCGAGTCCGGACCAACCGCGCGAGAGCTCGAGCGCGCGCATAATTCCATCGAGGCTGACTTTTTGAATGCGATGGAACGGATGGGGAGCTTCGGCGGCAAGGCGGATCGCCTGAACTTCTACAACTACTACGTCGGCACACCCGACTATTTCCAACCGGATCTCGATCGCTACCGTCGCGTGACCGCGGCCGACGTGCAACGCGTGGCGCGAACCTATCTCCGCGACGCGCATCGCGTCGTGCTCTCCGTGGTGCCACAAGGGAAGCCTGAGCTTGCAGTGAAGGAGGCACCATGAAGCTGCTCTCTGCGGCGATCCTGCTCGCCGGCGTGGTCGCCAGTCCGCTCGCTGCCCAGGTCGATCGCACGAAGCCGCCCGCACTCGGGCCCGCGCCGGCATTACACCTGCCCGCCATGCACACTGTCACGCTGCGCAATGGGCTGACGGTCGCGGTGGTCGAGATGCACAAGGTGCCGGTGGTCGAGGTGCAGGTTTTGGTGGACGCCGGCACCGCGCGGGATCCGGCGGACGTCCCCGGGCTCGCCGCCTTCACGGCCAATATGTTGACGCAAGGCGCCGGCAGGCGCGGCGCGCTCGCGCTCGCCGATGAAGTCGCGTACCTCGGCGCGCAGCTCACCGCCGTAAGCGACTTCGACGCCGTCACGGTGCGACTGCACGTGCCGAGTAGACATCTCGAGGCGGCGCTCGACCTGCTTGCCGACGTGCTGCTGCGGCCGCAGTTCGCCGATTCCGAGATCACGCGGCAGCGCGGACTCCTCGCCACGACGATTCTGCAGCAGCGGGATCAACCGGTCGCCATGGCGAGCATCGCGTTTCCGGCGATTGTGCTCGGACCGGGACATCCGTATGGACACCCGACGGCCGGCAACGACTCGACGCCGCCCAAGCTGACGCACGACCGCGTGATTTCTTTCTACCAGACGTCCTACCGGCCCAATGCCACCAAGATTCTCGTGGTCGGGGACATCACGCTCGCGCAGGCACAGCGCCTGTTCCCCGCTCGCCTTGGCGGGTGGCCGCGAGGTGCCGTAACGCCGTTCCCGCAGGGCAAAGCCCAGGCGCCTGCGTCGCGATCGTTCTATCTCATCGACAAACCGGGCGCCGCTCAATCCGTAATCCGGATCGGTGAGCCTGGGGTTGCCCGGAGCACGCCGGACTACGCGACGATTCAGGTTCTGAACACGATCCTCGGCGGCGCGTTCACCAGCCGGCTCAACCAGAATCTGCGCGAAACGCACGGCTACACCTACGGCGCTTCCAGCGGCTTCGCCGCACGCCGGCTGCCCGGCTACTTCGTGGCGGCCGCGTCCGTCGTGACCGCCAAGACCGACAGCTCCCTCATCGAGTTCATGAAAGAGTTGCGGCGCATCCGCGATGACTCGGTGCCGCAGGCCGAGTTGGACAAGGCGAAGCAATACATCACGCTGCAGCTGCCGGGTGCGTTCGAGACCACGGGAGGAGCCGCGGCCCGTTTTCGCGACGTGTTGGTCTATAACCTGCCGCTCAACTGGTACGAACGCTTCGGTCCCGCGGTGAACGCCGTGACCGCGGCGCAGGTGCAGCGCGCGGCCCGGCGCTACATCGACCCCGATCATTTCGCGATCGTCGTGGTGGGCGATCGAGCGCAGATCGAGGCCGGGATTAAGGCGCTGAACGAAGGGCCGATCGTGTATCGCACCATGTGGGGTCAACCGGCGCAGTGAAGGGGCCCCAGTATTCCGACCCCGCGGATGGCATTCAGCTGCTGCGCGTCGCGGCGTGGTTCGGCCCCGCGTGTTACGGCATGCTGTCGCTGTTGTGGTACTTCATGTTCGATAAAGGCTGGATTTCGGGCGGCGTCTTCGCCCTCCTCCTCGTGCTCAACTTGCCGCTTACCGTCCTCGGGATATTTGTCATTCACCGCGCCGTCGGCAGTGCGGCGGTTGGCCTGGTTCATACCATTTTTGCCGTTGGCGACATGCCGCTGGAGCCGACGTATCCGCGCCAGGACGTGTTGATTGCGCGCGGCCAGTACGCCGAGGCGGCGGACTGGTTTCGCGACCACATCCGAATCGAGCCGGGCGATCATGATGCGCGGCTGCGGCTGGCGCAGCTCCTGGAGAGCCACCTGCAAGGTTACGACGAGGCGGAGCGGTTGTATCTCGAAATTCGGAAGGCCGAGCCGCCGGCCGATCGGCGGCAACAGATGCGCGCGGCAAATGGCTTGATCGACGTATATCGGAAGACGGGGCGCAGAGATCGACTGAAGGTGGAGCTGGCCAGGTTCGTCGATCGCTACGGCGGGACGCCGTTCGCGGACGGAGCGGCCCGTGAGCTGAAGGAGCTCAAGGAAGCGGATCTCACCAGCGGATCGCGGCACTCCCCCAGGTAAATCCGGACCCGAACGCCGTCAGCACCAGCAAATCGCCTTGTTTCAATCGTCCCTCGGCGAGCGCCTCGTCGAGGGCGATGGGGATCGATGCCGCGGTCGTATTCCCGTACTTCTGGATGTTGCTGTAGACCTGATCCTCGCGCAGGCCCGTTGCCTTCTGGACCATCTCGATGATTCGCAGGTTGGCTTGGTGGGGAACGAGGAGCTTGATGTCGGCGGGAGTGAGACGGTTGGCTTTGAGCGCGATGGCGACGGACTCAGGCATCTTGACGGACGCAAACTTGAAGACGTCGCGTCCTTCCATCACCGCCCGGTGCAGCCCCTGCTCCAGCATCTCGACACTCACATAGGGATCGTGCGCCAGGCCGGGTCCGTCGACCCACAGCTTTTCGGCGTAGCGCCCGTCGGCGAAAATGTGCGTCGAGAGCACGCCGCGACCGTCATCGTCGATGGGCGCGAGCACCGCGGCGCCGGCGCCGTCGCCGAACAGCACCGCCGTGTCGCGACCGCGCGACGTCTTGTCCAGCCCGCGCGAATGCACCTCGGCGCCCACCAGGAGAATGCGCTTGTACTGGCCGGTGCGAATCCACGCGTCCGCGATCGACAGGCCGTAGATGAATCCACTGCACTGATTGCGCACATCGACCGCCGGAATGTCGCTGATGCCGAGCTCGCGCTGGAGAAAGACGCCGTTACCGGGCTCGAAGTGATCGGGGGTGCAGGTGCAATAGATGATGCAGTCGAGGTCGGCCGCTTTGAGGCCCGCTTTGTCGAGCGCCTTGCGGGACGCCTCGCGTGCCAAGCCGACGCCGGTGTCACCGCGGTCAACCCAATACCGCGTCTTGATGCCGCTGCGCTGCACGATCCATTCGTCCGACGTGTCCATCATCTGCGCGAGATCGTCATTGGTGACCACACGCGCGGGGACGTGAAAACCGGTCGCGAGGAATTGTGTGCGCGGCATCGATGCTCTGGGTTGCGGGTGAGAGTGAAGCTATCAAGATTAGCGCATGGACCTCACGGTGACCAGACAACAGTACGACGCCGTCCGCAACGCCAAACATCTCCCCGACGTGCTCACAAAAGCGCTCGACAAGGCGAACAAACACGCCAATGGCTACGTGCTGCACCTCACGTATGAAGAAGCCACGGCGCTGAACGAGCTGTCGTCCTGGAACGTGCACACCGACGCGAATGGCACTGTCACTCCGGAATCGAAGCTCTTCGACGATCTCGTCCGCGCCATCATCACGCACCCGGAGTATTGAATGCGCTTAGGGATCCTGCTCTTACTGTTGTCACCTCCGCTCCTCGCTCAGAAACGCGCGATCACGTTCGACGACTACATCGCGCTAAAGTCTGTCAGCGATCCGCAGCTCTCGCCCGATGGGAAGTGGGTGGCCTACACCGTCTCGACTCCTTCGCTCCAAGACAATCGCAATGTGGCGCGCGTCTGGGTCGCGGACGTGGCGACGGGAAAATCGCGACCGCTCACCGGTGGTCCGGGATCGGATCGGCAGCCGCGCTGGTCGCCGGATGGGAAGACGCTCGCCTTCATCTCGACGCGCGAAGGAGGCGCGCAGGTCTGGTTGCTGCCGGTCGCCGGCGGTGACGCGCGGAAGGTCTCGAGTCTTGCCGAGGGCGCATCGGATCCGTTGTGGATGCCGGACGGGAAGGGGCTGCTGGTCACGAGCGACATCAAGTGGCCGCCGTCGCAGGAGATCGATCAGCGGAACGGGCAATATCCGACGGACGCGCGACTCTGGACGAACCTCATGTGGCGCCATTGGGACGATTGGCGCGCGGGGAAGCGCCAGCATGTTTTCCTGGTGGACGTCGCGAGTGGGAAGGCCACGGATCTGACGCCGATGGATCACGACGTCCCGACGATTGCGACGGGTGGCGACGGCGACGTTGCCGTCTCACCGGACGCACGCACGGTCGCGTTCGCGATGCACGGTGACTCGGTCGTCGCGGACAATACGAATGTGGACATCTACCTGATGGGTAGCGACGGCTCAAACATCGAACGGCTCACGACCAATCCAGGCGCCGCTAACACCCCACGCTTCTCACCCGACGGGAAGTTCTTCTCGTATCTCTCGATGGAGCGTGCGGGATTCGAAGCTGACCGGCAGCGATTGATGTTGCTGCGACGGACGGACGGAAGGACGGAAAGTGGGAACGCGATCGAAGCGACGACGGGATGGAATCTCTCCGTTGGCTCGTACTCCTGGTGTCCGAATGCAAAGTGTGTCTACGCGGTCGTGGAGGACCGCGGCCGCGACAATATCTATCGTATCGAGATTCCGTCGTTCCGTCGTTCCGTCGTTGTCTCGGGAGGCGTGAACACCGGTGTTCAGGTCGGGCCCGACAACCGCACGCTCGTCTATCTCCATCAGAGCAACACCCAGCCGCCTGAGGCCTGGGTTTCGGGGAAAGCGCTTTCACACCAGACCGATTCGGCCGTCGCCACACTCGATCTGCCGCCGCTCGACGAGTTCGGTTTCATCGGCGCGCTGGGCGACTCGGTATTCGGATGGATGCAAAAGCCGCCCGCGTTCGATGCCACCAAGAAGTATCCGCTCATCTACCTGATCCACGGCGGACCCCAAGGAGCCTGGACGGACTACTGGGGTGGCCGCTGGAACTATCAGCTCTTTGCCGCGCGCGGGTTCGTCGTGGCGGCCGTGAATTTCCACGGCTCAACCGGTTATGGACAGAAGTTCACCGACGCGATCTCGAAGCATTGGGGCGACTACCCGTTTGAAGACTTGATGAAAGGGTTGGACGTTGTCGCACGCTTGCCCTATGTGGACTCGACGCGGATGGGCGCGGCGGGGGCATCCTATGGCGGCTACATGGTCTACTGGATGGCCGGCCATACGAACCGGTTCAAGGTGCTGGTAGATCACGATGGCGTCTTCAATCCCGCCAGCATGGCCGGATCGACAGAAGAATTGTGGTTCACCGATTGGGAATTCGGCGGACCGCTCTATGCCAATCGCGCGCTGTACGAGCAGTGGTCGCCGCTGAACTTCGTGAGCAACTGGAAAACACCGATCCTGATCGTTCATTCCCAGCTCGACTACCGCGTCGATCTGTCGGAGGGCTACCAGGCCTTCACGGCGGCGAAACGGATGGGACTCGACGCGAAGTTCCTGTACTTCCCCGACGAAGGACACTGGGTGCTGCGGCCGCGGAATCGCCGCATCTGGTGGGGCACGGTCCTCGACTGGCTGGAGGTGCACCTGCATGAAAGCGCTCACCCGTAACACGCTGCTGGCCGTCCCGCTGGCGCTGCTGATCATGACGGTGCTGCCGCGGCAAGGCTCGTTTGGTTGGGACTATCTGGACGCGTTCACGCTGGCGTTCAGCTTCACCTATATCGGCCACTGGGTCGAAGTACTGCTGCTGAAAATCCCGGGAATTGAGACTGGTAGTGGCAAGGTGGTCCGTGTCCTGGGTTGGTTTGCAGGCGGATTGTGGTGCTACGTGCTCGCGCGCTGGGCGCTCGTCGCCTATGGGCGTGATACGCGCCAATTGCCCGCCTTGATCTGGGGCGGACTGTTTTTTGTGGCCCTGGAGTTTATCGTGCACGGCCTCCTGCAAGCGTCCGGGAAGCCGAACTTCTACAGCGGCCAGCTATCGGCATCCGAGACTACGGCCGCGCGCTAGTCGACTGAGGCTTTGACCACGTGTTGTTCTGCCGGCGCACGTCCGGGAAATTCCTGTTGGGGTCGATCTCCACCTTCACGAGCTCTTTCGGAAACTGACGCACGTAGACGAAGTGGTTGCCCTCGAACCACATCTCAACGGGCAGTCGCACGTTGTCGGTCGTCCCGTCGGCGAACGTGAGGCGCAGGTCGACCGGCATCGGTAACCCGCCGAGGTTGGACAGAAAGATTTCCGTGAACGTATTGCCGGATGAGTCCCTCGCGGTGCGGACCGAGTCCACCGCCTGGTCGACGACATCGGTGCGATAGAACCAGCCGCGCCAGAACCATGACAGATCTTCTCCGACGCCATCCTCCATCGACCGGAAGAAATCCGCCGGCGTGGGATGCTTGAACGCCCAGCGACGGATGTATTCCCGGAACGCGCTGTCGAACCGGGTCGTGTCGCCGAGGATCGAGTGACGCAGCACGAACAGGCCGACGGCGGGCTTGCTGTACGCGGCGGCGCCGAGGAGGAAGCCCGGCACGCGGTCGGCGGGCATGATGGAGGGAGCCTCGTCGCGCCCGCTCCCCGCGAAACCAGCCCAGTTGTCGATGCCGCTGCCGCCCGGGCCGGTGGTGTCGTGATAGAAGGCGCGGGCTGAGTAGGTGTTCATGAACGTGTTGAACCCCTCGTCCATCCACGCGTACAGCCGCTCGTTGCTGCCGACGATCATCGGGAACCATTGGTGCCCAAGCTCGTGCGTGGTCACGCCAAAGAGCCCTCGCGTACTGCGGCGGCTGGCGCAGTACACGATCATCGGGTACTCCATGCCGGCGACCGGTCCGTTGACGTTGATCGCCGTCGGATACGGATACGGGAACCACTTCTCCGAATAGTGCTTGATCGAGTGGCGCACGATCCTCGTGGATTCGCGCCACACCGAATCGGCGGCCGGCGGATAGAACGACTGCAGTAGGATGCCGTTCCAGCCGCTCGCGTCCCAGATGAAGTTGGGCGCGGCAGCCCAGGCCACGTCGCGCACGTTGTTCGCCGAGAAACGCCAGGTGAGCGTCGCGCCCGTTCCCGCCGGTCGCGTCGACGCCTGTCCGACTTCACTCTTGGCGATGATGGCCACCGTCGAATCGGAGCGCAGCGCTCGCGCGAGTCGCTCGCGCTCGGTTGCCGTCAGCACCTCGAGCGGATTCGTGAGCCGCCCGGTCCCGGCGACGATGAATCCGCGCGGCACCGTGATCGCGAAATCGATGTTGCCGTACTCGAGGTAGAACTCGCCCTGGCCGAGGTACTGTTCCGTATTCCAGCCGCGCACGTCGTCGTAGACTGCGAAGCGCGGATACCATTGGGCGATCTCATACAACCACCCTTGCGGGAACTGTTCGCGTCCCATGCGATCGGCGCCGTGCTCCGGCACTTGGAACGAGTAGCCGATCTCGAGCGACGTGACGCCTCCAGGCGCGAGCGCGCGGCCCAAATCGACGCGCATCGTGGTGCCGTTCTCCGTCGTCCGCAATGACGCACCCCTGGCGGCCTGACGGCCTGACAGCCCGACGGTCCGCACGCCATCGATCACGAATCCACCGCGAAAGCCGCGTGCCGCAAAGCGCGCATCGGGCGGATTCAGCAGCGCGCCGCGGCTGTCGTCACGAAAGAGATTTTGATCGAGCTGCAGCCAGACATAACGCAGCGTGTCGGGCGAGTGGTTGGTGTACCGAATAGTCTCGCGGCCCGCGATGGTATGCGTCGCCGTGTCGAGCGTGACTGCGATCGTGTAGTCGACTCGTTGCTGCCAGTAACGCGGGCCAGGCCGGCCCGATCCCTCCCTGAGCAGCGTCGGAGTCGGAAGCGCGAGGCGCTGGAACGGCGACGTGTCGGTGCGCGCGACGGGCAACTGCGGCAGCGCGGCGGGAGTTTGCACGGGTTGCTGCGACGCCGCGAGCACGAGCGACAGAACGAGCATGGCAGATCCTTGGGATAGGGAGCGCGGTGAACAGCAATGTACCCACGCTTCACTCGTCGGTGCCGCACGGCGCGAGTGCGCGGGCGCGCGTAGATTCCCGGACCACGAACATGCACGCGCATCTTCGCATCCGTTTCGCGATCGCCATGGCGGGCGCGCTCGCTGCCTGTGAGCACACGGCACCGTTTCGTCCTGGAGCCTACGGTGCGTCGGGACCACTCAACCCGGGCGTCGTCGCGCGCCTGACGTTCAATCCTGGCCAGGATCTGACGCCCGCGTGGGTGCCCGGCACCAACGCAATCGTCTATACGGCCGAGCGCATGGATCGGGCGGATCGCGATCGCTGTCTCGCGTTCATGCCGGGAACGGGCGGAGCGATCACGCGCTATGTCTGCGGGACGAGTACGCCCGACGAATCGTTGAATGTCTACGGCGAGACGGCCGTCTCCGCGGATGGCCACATCGCGTATGTGCGCGCCAGCAACACGCGGGCGCTCTTCCGCATAGGTCCGGACGCACAGCAGCTCGACGTCGGTCCACTCGCGAACCCCACGGACGCGCGCGTGGTGCACATCGTGCCGCTCACGACGGCGTGGGGCCGCACGTACGACGCTGTTTCCTACCTCGGTTGGCTGAGCGCGCATCGCCTCGTCATGATCGGCGACAGCGTGCGCTATCCGCGCTCATGTGGGAGTTGCCCTGCAGACACGGTGCGGACGGGGATCGAGATTGTCACCGTCGATTTCGCGGACACAGGCCTGGGCACGCTGACACTCGTCCCGGGAACCGATAGTGCCACGTCCGTCACTCCAGGAGCCACTGGCGACACGATCTACTTCACCCGTGCCGGCGACTCCGGGATTCATCGCTATGCCTTCTCGACCGGTCAGGCCGGCGTCGCGTTCGATTTCGGCCCAGGGCGCCTGGTCCGCGACGTCAACGTCGCGAGTGGACGGCTCGTAGCCATCGTCGATGGACGGGTCGCTGATGGCGGCGACCTTCACGTTGTCAATCTGGCAACGAATGCCGATTCGATCGTCGCCCAACCCGCCTCCAGTGGTCCGCTGTGGTTCGCACGACCGGCCTTGGCTCCCGACGGTCGTCAGGTCGTGGCGCAGGCGCGCGTCCTCACGATCACGCCGATCTTCGATCCGGCGACGGGCATGCTGCTTCGCGTCGACACCACCGCGGCCGGGGGTAACGACCTCTGGGCGGTACAGCTTCCGTGATTCGACGCGCCCTCCTGTTGGTCCTGCTCCTTGCCGGCAGAGTGAGCGCGCAAACCGGGGGATCGATCAGCGGCCACGTGCGGCAGCGCGACGGTCACACGGGACTCGCGGGTGGCGAGGTTGGCCTCGATGGGCGCTGGGTCACGCACACTGACAGCTCCGGCTTCTATAGGATTCGCGAGGTCCGCAGCGGCTGGCATTTGGTCACGGTTCGGGCGATCGGCTTCGAATCGGCGCGGCGCGACAGCGTGCTGGTCCGCGCCGGTCAGATCTCGGTCGTGAATTTCGTGATCGACGTGTACACGATCGAGCGGCCGATCGTGGTGGAAGCGTTCGCCGATTCGATTCTCGATCCCGCGATCGTCGCGACGGTCCAGCGCATCAGTGGCGAAGAGCTGAGGCGCTTCCCCGTGACCACGGTCGATGAAGCGATCGCCCTCTCCGCCGGCGCGGTCGGGGAGAGCTATCGGGGCGGCAGGCTGGGACAGCAGGCATTCGTCCTTGACGGCCTCGGCATCAAGAATCAGCTCGACGCCTCCACCGGCCCGCTGGGGGTGCGGATTCCGCCGGACCTCCTCACCGAAGCCTCACTCGCGACGAACGGATTTTCGGCGCGCTACGGGCAGGCGATTTCCGGTTTGGTCAACGTGGTCACGAAGGATGGCGACGAGCACTGGGGCGGACGCGCCGCCTACGAGACTGATCGTCCGCTCAGCGGGGGCGCCGATCTCGGACTCGACCGCGCTGTCGTCTCGGCAAGTGGACCGCTGCCCGGTGGTGCCGGTCTCGTCGCGGTCATCGACGCGGAGGGCCGGCTTGATGCGGACCCGGTGAACGCCCCGGCGCCGGCCGATCCGCGCGATCCGCGCCACGACAATCCGGCGCTCCTGCCCCATAATAGCGGCGAGCGCTACGATGCCGCGGCCAAGCTCCGCGTGCCGCTCGGCGGCCCGTACACGGTACGCCTATTTGCCCTGCGGTCGGCGGATCAGCGGCTGTTGTACGATCCCGAATACAAGTACGACAC
>WNEY01002920.1_pt1 | contig 12719 bp, 13 predicted proteins | sample 5400531 | NCBI WGS metagenome assembly WNEY01 (sample SAMN13153338, study PRJNA577476) | soil metagenome | isolation source: 200 cm saprolite under Douglas fir tree site 1 | place: USA:California | collected 2015-04-18
CTGAGCCTGATCCCGCAGGAGTTTCCCACGGTGATGCTTGTATTCGGGGTGGTGGCAAATTTCGCCTGGCTGGCGGTCGTGTTTTGGTTTCTATCCTATTGGATAGTCTGGCACTGAGATGAGTGGCCGTTCTATTGGCGCAAACCTGGGATCGGCGGCATGCGGCTTGTGCTCCTGGTATTGGTATCCCTTGTGGTGCCCCCGACCGCTTCGGCGGCGCAGAACAGCGAGCATGGCTCAGCAAGGGAAAGATCGCATCTGTCCCAAGCGTGGTCTGATTACAGGCATAGCAAAGAGAAAAGGAAATTCGATTTTCGCGCTTGTCGCGAGAAAGCGACCAGCGAGGGGATTGCAGCGAATTTGCGGGCAAAATTTGTGCACGATTGCGTTCGAGAACGCCGCAAATCTGAATCCGCTTCCGCTTTTGACCCAAAGCGGATCAGCTAATTACGAAAAGCGGCGGTACGCTGGGGTTGATCGACGACTCGCGAAGTCACAATGCGAGCTCTTGATGAACGAAAATTCATTTACGAACACAAACGCGCGATCACGCGTGGATTCTTGCGAACAAACCTTTTCCAATCGCGGCCTTCGTCCTTAAGATACACCGATCAAGGGGGACGCCGCACGGCTACCGCTCCGTGAACGTCTGCTGCCCGACTATGACTACGGCTGCTATGAAGTAGCCGACGAATAGGAAATGGAGTTGGCCATGAAAGCCCTCACGAAATCGATCGAGACCGGCATACTTGTCACCCTTATCCTCGCCGCATCCTTTCCGGCGAGCGCGGGCGCCCGTTGCGCAAAAACTGCCGTTTCGTGCGGCGCACGAATGCAAGATACGGCACAAGATCTAGCCGCGCATGAAGTCAGGAATTATGCTTATCCGCAGGACCACTCGTGGGATGTGAGAAGTCAAGGCGCCAATGGCGGCGGCACGGTCGGCGGCAGGTAGCTGAAACTCCTGCCATCACGTCAAACCTCGGACTACGAACGACCTAAGACCCCGGCCGCGCGCCGGGGTTTTTGTTTGACCGCTGCAAGATGCAATGTCCGCTATTAGCGCTTCGCGTCCATTCGGATCCATGCCTTGAATGGTCCCCGTCGGAGGCATAGCCGACATTGATCCCATCCGAGCGCAACAAAGCGGTGAGATCGCCGAGGCGCCCGGTGAGATGACTGAGTTCAGATTCCCTTTAGGAACTCGACCAGGTCGTTCTCACTCGCGAAAAGCCTCCTCGCGCGTCTTGCTGACCGACGGGATGAGCGTGATCACCAGCGCCAAGATCGCGAAGATGAGGAGCGCCGCGCTGATCGGGCGCTGGAAAAAGACCAGCGGATCCCCGCGCGACAAGAGCATCGCGCGCCGCAGATATTCCTCCAGCATCTTGCCGATCACGAAGCCGAGGATGAGCGGCGCCGGCTCGCAGTCGAGCTTGACCAGCACATACCCGACGACGCCGAAGAAGGCCATGGTGTAGGCGTCGAACGGATTGTTGCTGACGCTGTAAACGCCGATGCAGCATACCGCCATGATGCCGGGAAATAGCACGTGGTAGGGCACGCTGAGGAATTTCACCCAGATTCCGATCAAGGGCAGGTTGAGGATCAACAGCATCACGTTGCCCACCCACATCGAGGCGATGATGCCCCAGAACAGCTCCGGCTTCTCGGTGACGACGTTGGGGCCGGGCACGATGCCCTGGATGATCATGGCGCCGATCATCAGCGCCATCACCGGGTTCGACGGAATGCCGAGCGTCAGCATCGGAATGAACGAGGTCTGCGCGCCGGCATTGTTCGCCGACTCCGGGCCCGCGACGCCTTCGATGGCGCCCTTGCCGAAGCGTGTCGGATCCTTGGCGACGCGCTTTTCAAACGAATAGGCGGCGAAGGAGGCGAGCATGGCGCCGCCGCCCGGCAAGATGCCGAGGAAGGAGCCGAGCACGGTGCCGCGCAGGATCGGCGCGATGGTGGAGATGAATTCGGCGCGCGAAGGGATGAGGCCGATCACTTTTTGCACAAGCACGCTGCGCTCGTGTTCGTCCTCGAGGTTGCGGACGATCTCGCCGATGCCGAACAGCCCCATCACCAGCCCGACGAATTCCAGTCCGTCGGACAGATCCGTCATGCCGAAGCTGAAGCGCGGCGTACCGGTGTAAAGGTCCTGCCCGATGGTGCCGAGCAGAAGGCCGAGCACAACCATGGCGATCGCCTTGATCAGCGAGCCGTGCGCGAGCGACACGGCGGCGGCGAGGCCCAAGACCATCAGCGAGAAATATTCCGCCGGCCCGAAGCTCAGCGCCACCTGCGCGAGCGGCGGCGCGAAGCCGGCGATGAGAAACGTTGAAATGGTGCCGGCGAAGAACGATCCGACCGCGGCGGTGAACAGCGCGAAGCCGGCCTTGCCCTGGCGCGCGAGCTGGTAGCCGTCGATCGCCGTCACCACCGACGAGGATTCGCCCGGCACGTTGATCAGGATCGCGGTGGTCGAGCCGCCATATTGCGCGCCGTAATAGATGCCGGCGAGCATGATGAGCGAGGAGACGGCCGGCAATTGAAAGGTGATCGGCAGTAACATCGCGATCGTGGCGATCGGCCCCAGCCCCGGCAGCACGCCGACGATGGTGCCGAGAAAAACGCCGATGAAGCAGTAGAACAGGTTCCACAACGACAGCGCCTGTCCGAAGCCGAGCGCAAGGTTCGAAAAGATGTCCATCGCGCCCTCTCAGTATCCGCCGACCCACGGCCCCAACAGCGCGATAGGCAGTTTCAGCCCCCAAATGAAGATGAGCCAGCCGAAGAACACGAGCACCACCGTGTTCACGAGCGCGACCCACAGCTTGAAGTGCACGCTCGCGATCGTGGTGAAGAACACGGTCAGACCCAGCGACAGGATGAAACCGAGGCCCTTCAGCGTCGCGCCGAAGAAGACGACCGGCAGCACGATATTGATCAGGCCGCGCCAGGCGAAACTTCGAATCGGTTCGCCCTCGATCAAAATGCCGTTCAACAGGATGGCGGCGCCGAGAACGGCGAGAAGCCCGCAAAGCACCATCGGGAAATAGCCCGGCCCCATGCGAAAGGCGGTGCCGATCGGCAATTCCAGCACGCCGTAGGCGAACACGGCGGCGATCGCGATCAACAGCGCGCCGCAAATGAAATCCTTCGAATTCTTCACGAAGCTCGGCACGTCCCCCTCCCCGCGGTTCTTGCGGACGATCGGCCTTCGGGCGTCGAAGGCCGGGCCTTGTTGTTATGAGGGGAAACTCCGCGCCCGCCGGAGAATTCCGCTCCTTGCAACGCAAACCAACATCCGCCGCCGCAGCCGTCAAGCCGAAAAGCCGTGAACTGATAGCAGCGATTTGGCTTAAATCATCCCGAGCAAGCGCGGAAGCCATAACGACAATTCCGGGACGTAGGTCACGATCACGAGAAATACGAGCATGGTGAAAAGCCATGGCAGCACTGCGATGGTGAGTTCGGTGATGCCCATTTTGGCGATGCCGGAGGCCACATAAAGATTGAGACCGACCGGTGGATGGCACAGTCCTATTTCCATGTTCACCGTCATCAGGATGCCGAGGTGCACCGGATGGATGCCAAGCTTCACCGCGATCGGAAACAGGATTGGCGCGGTGATCAGCACGATCGACGTCGGCTCCATCACATTGCCGGCGACCAGCAACAGCAAATTCACGAACAGCAGGAATTCCACCCAGCCGAGCCCCGATCGCTCGATCCAGGCGACCATCTGCTGCGGAATTTGCTCGCTCGTCATTAGGAACGAAAACAGCACCGCGTTCGTCACGATGTAGAGGATCATCGCGCTCATATTGGCGGAGCCAAGCAATACCCTCGGCACATCGCGCAGTTTCAAATCCCGATAGACGAACACCGCGATAAAAAACGCATAGACCGCGCTCACCGCCGCGGCTTCTGTCGGCGTGAAAAAGCCGGCATAGATGCCGCCCAGAACGATCACGATGAGCAGCAATCCCCATACCGACTTGCGAAACGCATCGAAACATTCCCACCAGCTTGCATGCTCCATTCTCGGATAGTTGTTTTTCCAGGCGCGATAGAACGTGACCATGCCGAGCATGGTCGCGAGGATCAGACCCGGGATAACTCCGGCCATGAATAGCTGACCAACCGAAGCCGAAAGCACCCGTTCACCGCCCGGCCCCGCCACCACGCTTCCGCCGGTTGCGACCGCATAAATCACCATGACGATTGAGGGCGGAATTAGAATGCCGAGCGCGCCCGATGTCGTGATGACGCCCGCACCGAAACGCTTGGGAAAACCTTGCTGCACCATGGCCGGCATGATGATCGAGCCGATCGCCACGACCGTCGCCGGCGAAGATCCGGAGATCGCCGCGAACAGCGCGCAGGCCATGACGCCCGCGAGTCCAAGACCGCCGTACCAATGGCCGATCATGCTCGTCGCGAAGCGGATCATGCGTTTGGCGACGCCGCCATGCGTCAGAAAATTTCCGGCAAGAATGAAGAACGGGATCGCCATGATCTCGAAATTTTCGATGCCGGTGAACAGTTTGAGTGCCACCGCCTCGATTGGCACATGCGTCAGCAGAAACAGAAACGACAGCACCGTCAGGCCTAGCGCGATCGAAATCGGCATGCCTGTCAGCATCAATGCGATCAGAAGTCCGAATATGAAAACGGAGTTCATCGAATCGCTTTCGGATGCAGATTGTCCGCCGCAGCCTCGACACCCTCGACGTGACCGGCATCGTGATGCGGCAGTTCGCCCGTGCGCCAGAACGCCCAGGCCACCTGCAGGAAGCGGAAGCACATCAAATACGAGCCGAGCGGCACGCACAGAAAGACGATCCAGCGCGGCAATTCCATGTCGGGCGAAACCTGTTCGGTGGGGTAGAGCCCGATCACGAATTTGGCGCCCATCGTTCCCACGACGAAGGTGAACAACGCCCCGCCAAACAAACCGAACAAGATCACCTGTCTGCGAATTTCGGGGCGGAGCTGATTGACGAGCACATCGACGCCGACATGGATGCCGGTGCGCACGCCGTAGGCGGCGCCGAATTTGGCCATCCACACGAACATGTAGATGCACAATTCCTGGGCCCAAGTTATATTGATGTGATAAAAATACGGGTAGAGAAACGGTACGCCTACTGCGTAGCGTTGCAGCACCGAGACGAAAATTAAAAGAGTCGCGGCCGCGATCAGGCTCGCGATCAAAATCTCTTCCAGCTTGTCGAGAATGCGAAGAAACAAATTTGCCTCACGCGCTCAAGGACAACACAATCGTCCCGGCAACCGGCAATTCCAGTCCTGTAGAAATCGGCATCTTCGCTTTTTCCAAACGATCGATGCCGTGGAACCCCATCCCCGGGAAGCAGTTGAGCCCCGGCGACTAGGCCGGGGCTCGATATTTTCTGTTAATTTGTCGCGCCTAAGGTTGTTTTTGTGACTTCGTCGATCAAGTTCTTGCCGACGCGACTTGCCATGTCCTGATAGAGCGGCTCCATCACCTTACGCATGGCAGCTGTCTCCGCGGCGGTAGGAATGATGATTTCGGTCTTGCCCGATTTTTTCATTTCCTCAAGCGCTTCGGCGTTTTCCTTTGCCGAGATCTCGTTCGCGTACTTGGTGGATTCCAGCATCGCCTTTTCGAGTTGCCCGCGGACATCCGCCGGCAAGCCGTCCCAGAACGTCTTGTTCACGACGACGACGTAGCCGATATAGCCGTGGTTTGTAAGCGTCGTGTACTTTTGCACCTCATGCATTTTTTGCGTGTACATGTTCGAGGGCGTGTTTTCCTGGCCGTCGACGACGCCCGTCTGTAGCGCCTGGTAGACTTCCGAGAACGCCATCACCTGCGGAGTGGCACCGAGCAGGCGGAACTGCGCTTCGAGCACTTTCGAAGATTGGATGCGGAACTTCAGACCCTGGTAATCGGCGGGCATCCGCAACGGCTTGTTGGCGCTCATTTCCTTGAAGCCGTTATCCCAATAGGCGAGGCCAACCATGCCCTTCGAATCGAGCAACTTGAGCATCCTCTGGCCGATCGGGCCTTCGGTGACCTTACGCAACGCCTCAAGGTTCGGCAGAATATAAGGAAGATCGAAAACTTCGAACTCCTTGACGCCAACGGGGCCGAATTTGGAGTTTGACGGCGCCAACATCTGCACCGCGCCCAATTGCAATGCCTCAAGCTCTTCCTTGTCTTTGTAGAGGGTCGAATTCGGATAGATCTCGACCTTCACTTTGCCGTTGGTGTATTTTTCGGCGAGTTGCTTGAACCTCTCGCTGCCCTTACCTTTCGGCGTATTCGGCGCGACGACGTGGCTGAACTTGATGATGATCGGATCCTCCGCCGAGACGGTGGCGGGCGAGAACGCGAGGGCGCATACCGCCGCCGCGAGTAGCAATTTACGCATGATCTTCTCCCTGTGAGTCGGGTTGCCGGCAGCGCGCAGTCATGATCCCCGATTGCGCCCTGGATCTGCTTATTCCGATACCTTTTAATCCTGTGCCGTAGCACGATTGCGAATTGGATGCATTCACTACGGTAGAAGAAGATATCACGCACTTATTCTATATGCCGCATTGCGGCATCAGCGGGGCCTATCCCCGATAGCGCTGGATCAGCCGCATCAGGATGCCGGGCTGACATTTTCCGTTGTGCAGAAAGCTCGCATGGGCCACTTCCGCCAGGCACTGGTTGGCGTATTGCATCTCCAGTCCGTTCGCCGCGATGGCGCAAACACGGACGCCGCCCTGCGTGCAAGGCGCGCTTGCCACGCATTTGCCGTTGTGCAACACGCGCGCGCCGGCGACCACGGCCTGACAAGCGCTGTTGAACTCGGCGCGCTTGCCGCCCTCGTCGACCGCGCAGACCGCGGGGCCCGCATCGGCGCAGCGCTCGGGGCACTTGTCGCGCAGCATCACCGCGGCGCCGTCCTTTTCCGCGACGCAGGCGTTGGTGTAGTTCTTGTTCTTGCCGTCCTTGCGCGCGCACACGGTCAATTCCGCCGGGGGACATTTCACCCGCTCGCAGGTGCCCTTGGCGATCACCGCCGCGCCCGCCTGCCCGGCGGCGCAATCGTTGTTGAACGTGGTGAGCACGCCCTTCGCCGTGCGGGCGCAGACCGGATCGTATTGCGTGGTGCAATAGACCGGCGGCCCTTTCTTTTTTTTGATCTCTTGCGCCGCGGCGGCCGCGGGACAAAGAAGTGCGGCTCCGACCGCGCAGGCGATGACGACGCGCAAAACCGTGTGGGAATTCATCCGCAGTCCCCGCTTCCGCGTATATATAGCCATACGCCTTTTTCATCCGCACCTTGCAGTGATTTCTCGGCATTTTGCCAAGGGTTTGTCATCCCGGGCGAGCGCGTAGCGCGAGAGCCGGGATCCAAAATCGCCATGCGGATCTTTCGTGCCGTGATTCTGGATCCCGGATAGCCGCGCTAGGCGCGACTTCCGGGATGACAGCGAGGATCGCTGAGATAGGCGTGCTTCAGCCGTAAGCCGTCTGCGGATTGATCGAGAGCCGCTTCAGCGCGAGCTTGTTCAGCGCGTTGACATAGGCCTTGGCGGAGGCGACCAGCGTGTCGGGATCGGCGCCGCGCGCCGTCACGCTCTTGCCGTCCTCTTCCAACCGCACCGAGACCTCGGCCTGCGCGTCGGTGCCCTCGGTCACCGCCTGCACCTGGTAGAGCGCGAGCTTCGCCTTGTGCGGCACCAGTTGCTTGATCGCGTTGAAGGTCGCGTCCACCGGCCCGTTGCCGGAAGCTTGCGTCGTGTGATGCTTGCCGTCGATGTCCAAGACGAGCGTCGCCGATTGCGGGCCGATGGTGCCGGCGATCACCTGCAAGGAGACGATCTTGACGCGGTCGTGGGCCTTGGCGATCTCGTCGTCGACCAGTGCCTCGATGTCCTCGTCATAGACGTGCTTCTTCTTGTCGGCGAGATCCTTGAAGCGGTTGAATGCGTCCTGCAGCGCGTTGTCGCCGAGCTCGTAGCCGAGCTCCTTCAGCTTTTCGCGGAAGGCGTGGCGGCCCGAATGCTTGCCCATCACCAGCGAGGTCTTCGACACGCCCACGTCCTCGGGCATCATGATCTCGTAAGTCTGGGTGTGCTTGAGCATGCCGTCCTGATGGATGCCCGACTCGTGTGCGAAGGCGTTGCGGCCGACGATCGCCTTGTTGTACTGCACCGGAAACGAAGTGACCGCGGAGACGAGCTTCGAGGCGCGCGTCAGCATCGTCGCGTCGACGCCGGTCCAATAGGGCAGCACGTCGTTCCGAACCTTCATCGCCATCACCACCTCTTCGAGCGAGGCGTTGCCCGCCCGCTCGCCGATGCCGTTGATGGTGCATTCGATCTGGCGCGCGCCGCCTTCGACGCCGGCGAGCGAGTTCGCCACCGCCATGCCGAGGTCGTCGTGGCAGTGCACGGAAAACACCGCCTTGTCTGAATTCGGCACGCGCTCGCGCACCATCTTGATCAGCGCGGCGTATTCGCTCGGCGTCGTGTAGCCCACGGTGTCGGGAATGTTGATGGTGGTGGCGCCGGCCTTGATCGCGGCCTCGACGCAGCGGCAGAGGAAATCGTGCTCGCTACGCGTGCCGTCCTCCGACGACCACTCGACGTCGTCGACATGATTGCGCGCGCGCGCGACCTGCGCGATCACCATCTCGTAGACCTCGTGCGGCTCCTTCTGCAGCTTCCACTTCATGTGCACGGGCGAGGTGGCGAGGAAGGTGTGAATGCGCGGGCGTCGCGCGTGCCGCACCGCCTCGGCGCAACGGTCGATGTCTTTCAGCGCCGCGCGTGAAAGCCCGGCGATCACCGCGCGCTTGGCGCGCTTGGCGATTTCGGCGACCGATTCGAAGTCGCCTTGCGAGGCGACCGGAAAGCCGGCCTCGATGATGTCGACGCCCATCTCGTCGAGGAGTTCGGCGACCTCGATCTTTTCCTCGAAGTTCATGGAGGCGCCGGGGCATTGCTCGCCGTCGCGCAACGTCGTGTCGAAGATGAGCACGCGATTCTTGTCGCTCTGCTCGCGGGTCTTGTCGGTCATCGAAGTGTTCCTCTCTCGCTTCGCGCCCGTCACGGGCACCCTGGGGTTCAGCCCTGCGTTCCCCTGAGTGCCAAGGCGCCAAGCGCCCGGCCGGCCCTCAGGGGCGGCGAAGGAGAAGAAGCCCGGCGAGAATGAGAGCGCGGCCCGCAATCGCCTCGGCGAGCGGGTTGGTAACGCGGCCTGGGAAAATCTCGGTCATGGCGGCGTCCGCGTGGCTCTCGAATCGGCCGCCAGTCTTCGCCTCAATGCTTAATCGAAGATAAAGACGGCGGCGCGAGGCGGTTCTAGCGGGGGGCGCCCTGCGAGGCAAGCCGGAGCTTAGGGCAGCAGCCTTGCCCGAATTCCATCGAGATTTCCTTGTTCTCAAGCTAGCTTGGTGGAATCGTCTGGCGGGGGGATTGAATGCGGCGGACCTTATTCTTATCGGCATCATCATTCTTATCGGCATCATCGGCGCTTCTCGGGCTTTCGCTGGCCGCTTGCTCCGGCGGCGGCACGCTGCCCGCTTCCGAACCGCTCGCCGCCGCCCCCGGCGCGGCGGCGACGCGCGGGGCCCTCACCGGCCCGCCCGGCTGCGCCAAGCCGATCGCGGAATACGAGGCGCTCGTCGATCGCGACGTGACGACCGGCTATCTCAGCCAAAGCGTCTACGACCGCATCAACACCGAGCTTGCCGCCGGCCCGCGCCCGGCCTGCGCCGCCGGCCGCGAGGCCGATGCGCGCACCCAGCTCGCGCGCGTGAAGACCTCGCACGGTTATCGCTGAGGCTTCGCTTTTCGTCGAACTGAATCGCGGTCTTTGCGCGCCGGTAGTCAGAGGCCGTTCCGCTTCACGCGTTCCACTCGCTTTCGATGTAAGCGCGAACGAAATCCGGTATTTCCGGCACGAAGTCGGCGGATTTGCGCACAATCACGACGTCCTCGAGTTCGGGCTCCTTTTCGCCCGCGATGAAGGCTCGAATACGGGCGGCGAGCTTATCGGACGCCTCGCGCAGGCGAAGCGGACGCATCAGCCCGATGCGCGCGCCGGCGAGCGCCGCGTACCAGCGCGGACCGGGAGACACCTCGCTCGCCAACAATCCGGTTTCCTCCGCCAATTCGCGCAGCACGCTTCCCATCAGATCGACCGCGCCGTCCGCACCCACGTCGCCGGGATCCGGCGTGCCGGCGGGAAAATAGATCTTGCCGGCATTGGCCGTGTGCCTCGCCATGCGGCCGAGAAGGAAGGCGCCGTCGGCCGCGCGCAAGGCGCCGGCGGAAAAACAGTTGCGCACCGAAGGATCGGGAAATCCGGCATCGCGCCAGGCGAGAAAGGTCGCGAAATCGGTCGCAAGATAAGCGCCGCGGAAAACCCCCGCCTCGATCGCGAAGCGATGCAGCAGCAGCACGCGCCCGTTCCACAACGCCGGGCGCTTCTCGCGTGCCTCTTCGAAATGCCGCTCGACGAAAGCCCGGTTCGCCTCGGCCCACGGCCAGGGCTGCGGCTCGAAGCAGAGCTCGAGCCGCTCAAGCGCGACGACGCGAATGTCCGTGCTCTTCACGGGAGCGCTTCCGCCCGAAAGACGCGCGAGGGGCGGACGAATTCCTCCTGCGCCGCCACCAGCAGAAGCTCGGGCGCACCCGCTTCCTGCGTGCGCTTGAGCACGCCGAAGATCGCAGACGCCGCCCGCGACAGCGCGTCGGCGGTGGAGCCGCTTTGCAGCACATGCAGAAAGAAAAGCGCGGCGATCGCGTCGCCGGCGCCGTTGACGCTGATATCGAGGAGCGGCGTACGGAGACGAAAACGGCCGTCGGGGCCGCAGGCGAGGAGATCGACCGCATCTTTCGGCGTGTCTTCCACATGCAGGCTCGTCACCAGCACCGTCTTCGGCCCGATACCCTGCAGGGCGCCGCAGGCGCGCGCCGCATCGCCCATCGTCTTGCTCGCGAGGCCGGAGAGATAATCGAGCTCGAACTGGTTGGGGGTGACGATGTCGGCGGCCGGCAGCGCGCGCGCGCGCATGAATTCGGCAATGCCGGGCCGCACGAACACGCCGCGGCCGGCGTCGCCGATCACCGGATCGCAGCAATAGCGCGCCTTGCCGCTCAAAGCCTTGACCCGCTCCACCGCATCGAGGATCGCGCCGCCGATCTCGGCCGAGCCCAGATAGCCGGACAAGATGCCGTCGCAGGACGAAAGCACGCCGCACTCCTCGATGCCCTGCAAGAGTTCGCCGATGAGGGAGGCGCCGAACACCTCGCCGCGAAAGAAGCCGTAGCCGGGGTGGTTGGAGAACTGCACGGTATGGATCGGCCAGACCTCGACGCCGAGCCGCTGCAGCGGAAACGTCGCCGCCGCGTTGCCGACATGGCCATAGGCGACGTGCGACTGGATCGAGAGGATGTTCATTCGCGGTCCGTGCGACGCTTATAACGCCGCGAATTACGCCGCAGATCCCCCCTATTATGGCCTTACCTAAATACCATCGCGTCATGACGGCAGGCGGCAAGCAAAGGGCGCCCCAAAGGACGCCCTGTTTCGAAGGTCGAGGGAACGGCCGTCGGGCTATTTCTTCTCCACCTTCATGCGCTGCTGGATGCACCACACCAGCAGCATCAGGGCTCCGACCCCGAGCAGGGTGGCGGCCGGCACGGCGTTTCCGAACGCGACGAGGTTGTCATAGACGCCTTGGATGAAGCTCCCTGAGTTCGGTGCGAGCACGAGATGGATGAGAACGCTCAAGAGGACGACCAGAAACGCGACCTCGACGAACGTCCACAGATAGCGCCTGGCCTGGTCTAGATAGTTGAACATGGCGACCCCCGGGGATGAACGGGTGGGAGGCCGAGCCTCCCACCCGATTTTGTTTCGGCGCGCCGATCGGCGGGCGAAGTTCATCCGCCCGAGACTAGCACGCGGCTCGAAGTCACGCGATCGAGCGTTTCGAGAACAGCCAGAGGATCAATCCGAGCGCGATCAGTCCGACGAGACCGTTCGAGCCGAGCTCTTTCACCACGGCGGTGATGTTGGTGACAACCGATCCAAAGAACGGAACGTTGCCGCCAACCAGCAGCGCCGCGACGATGGCCAATGCGAGCAGCATGAGGCCGATTTCGGTCAGCGCGGCGATCAAGTGTTTCAAACCCTTCAGTGCGTCCATAGTGCGGTTCTCCCATTGCAACGGCTTTTTCGACGCAACACGATTCGACGAATGTCTTAGTCCCGGCGCTATTTCAAGCTGCGCCGCGCGCCGCCGTGCTGCATAGCGAAATGAAAACGCTGGCGAATTCGCGATGCAAAAGAGAAAAGGCTGAAATACAGGCCTCGCCGCACGGCCGGTCGGGCTTGCCGCGGCCGCGCCGCGCCCGGTCATCCACCGCTGAATTTGCCGCCGCCCGCGCGTCCGGCCGCCGGAGCCGCCTTTTACCCCGAATCAGCCGGCGTCCGCGCGAGCGGTACTGCGATCCGCGCGCCGAGCCTCGTCACCGCGACGAAGAAGCCATCAGTGCGTCGGCTTTGCGCCCGCCTGCTCGACGAATCTGTTGGTGTAGGTCTTCGAAAGGTCGATTTTCGCGTTGGCGACGTCGGGCGAGGACTGGCTGAACACGGCGAGCACCGCCTCGGCGCCCTTGGGATCCATCGCGCCGGTGGTCGAATACATCGG
>WNEY01002921.1_pt1 | contig 12718 bp, 10 predicted proteins | sample 5400531 | NCBI WGS metagenome assembly WNEY01 (sample SAMN13153338, study PRJNA577476) | soil metagenome | isolation source: 200 cm saprolite under Douglas fir tree site 1 | place: USA:California | collected 2015-04-18
GATGCATTACGGTTTGCAGTATATGCCAGTGCGCTAAAAGTGACAAAGTTTGGCGCACAATCCGGCTTACCCACACGAGAGGAAGTAGATGCAGCATATTATCCTCGACACTGACCCGGGTATAGATGACGCTCTGGCCCTCTTTCTGGCACTGGCCTCACCTGAGATCGAGATAGAAGCGATCACCACCGTGAGTGGAAACGTCCCTGTCGACCTGACCACACGCAATGCACTGGCGTTGCTCGAATTGGCAGGGCGCACAGATATCCCTGTAGCGCGAGGGAGTAGTCAACCGCTGGTGCGCCCGCCCATCTACGCAGCACATGTCCATGGGCGCAACGGACTCGGCGAAGTAGAGCTTCCTGAGCCTCAAATTGCAGCGGTGGCTCAACATGCAGTAGACCTGATAATCAAGAAGGTAACGGCCGCTCCAGCGGAAATCACCCTGATCCCCATTGGGCCATTGACAAACATTGCACTGGCCGTCCGCCGCGAGCCACGCATCGCCCAGCAGGTGCGTGAAGTAGTGATTATGGGCGGAGCCTTGCGCGTTCCTGGCAATGATACACCTGCAGCCGAGTTTAATATTTATGCCGACCCCGATGCCGCACACATAGTATTGCATGCAGGTTGGCCCATCCGCCTGGTTTCGCTCGACGTGACGACGCTTACATTATTGCAACGCCAGCAGGTGAATACACTCGCACAGAACGGCAGCCCAATCACAAGATGCATTCAGCAAATGACCGATTACTATTTCGATGTCTTTAGTCCATCGCGTGGCATCACCGCCTTCCAAATGCATGACCCCCTCTGCCTGGCGGCGGCTTTCCAACCCGAACTCATCACCTGGGAACCTACTTATGTAGACGTAGAGCTAACGGGTACCCTCACCATGGGAGAGACCGTTGCCTACTTCAGCCGTCCCAACGCGCCACCACCCAATGTACTAGCCTCGGTAGCAGTCGATGCCGAACGCTTTATACAGTTGTACCTGGAGCGCGTAGGGAGGGCCTTTCACTCATCGGTTTTTTAGGGGTGCAGGGGGCTTCGCTCCCCACCCGCATCGCTATGTCGGCTCCACTGCGTTGCGCTCGACATACGCTCCCCTCCCCCTGCCGGGGCGTGGGGTGTCCCCACTTTCCTCTTCTTTCTCTCAGAAGAAGGGAGATTCGCAAGCCAGTTTTGACGATTCATCTCCTATGGGCTATATTACAGAGAGAAATCTAGCAATGAACTTGAATTAACACACATAAAGGAGCCAAAGCCATGGCAGAGATTAACAAAGAAGAAATCATGGATGCACTACACGAGTGTTATGACCCGGAAATTCCAGTCAACATTGTCGATCTGGGTCTCATTTACAACGTTGACATCAACAATGACACTGGTCATGTTACGGTCACCATGACCCTTACGGCCATGGGCTGCCCAATGGCTGGCGAGGTGATTGACGAAGTCGAGATGCGCGTGGGGCAGGTTGAGAATGTCAAGAGTGCCAAGTGCGAACTGACTTTCGATCCTCCCTGGTCAACTGACCGCATGACCGAGGATGCCAAGTGGGAACTGGGAATGGTCTAGATCCTCCCACATTCAACTACACAACCCCAACCTTTTCAGGTGCCATCCTGAAGTGTTATACTAATGCCATATGAACATTTAGCAGGTGAAAAATATGGCATTTGAAGGACAGCAGAGCGGTGATCTCCGCGCAACCCTGGCGCTGAGCCAGGCTGAGGCAATCACTGGCACCAGGCGTACACTTACCCTCCCAGGAGGGTATCAAGTCACCGTAGCGGTACCAGCAGGTATTCGTGATGGGCAAGAAATGCGTATGGAGGGCCAGGGCCAACCATCTTTCCCTGGTGGCCCAAGAGGGGCCCTCATCCTCACCATTGCTATCGCGCCTTCCGAACAATTTGGCTCCCAGACCTATATTCGGGAAGGTACAGATGCCCCTACAGATTTCATGGCAACGCCCCCACCTCCTCCACCGACTATCCCATCGTCCCCTAACTACCCACCGCTAGAAGCACGAGGTTCCTTCGCCAACTATCCTACGCAGGGACCGAGTTCAGCCTACCTTGAGCAAAGACAGACTCCATATATACAGCCATCACAGTACATACAGCCGCAGCAACCCATGCAACAGCCCCCGCAGGAGCGCCGCAGACGGTCCATGGGTGTGACCGTAGGTCTCATCGTGCTGGCTCTACTCCTTATAGGTGGTGGCGGACTCGTTTACTATGCGACCGTCTTCCAACCCAACCAGTTGCACGCCCAGGCCACTGGCACCGCACAGGCACAGACAACGGGCACGGCTCAAGCACAGGGAACGGGTACAGCTCAAATAGTAGCTACCTCAACGGCCCAGACCCGCGCTACTGCTACAGTCCAGGCACAGGCTCAGATCACCGCCACGGCCCAAACTCAGGCCACTGCCACAGCATTCCAGAATATCTATACGCAGGCCACAAGCGGCAGTCCAGTTTTGAGCGATCCCATGATTGGGCAAGACGCTAATAACTGGGATGTCGGTAGTGCCTCGAACGGTGCAAGTTGTGGGTTCACAGGAGGGGCCTATCACGCCACTGAACCACAGAAAGGCTTTTTTATCTCTTGCTATGATGGCACAAGCAACTTTAGCAACTTCGCTTTTCAGGTGAAGATGACTCTTGTCAAAGGCGATGGCGGTGGAATTATCTTCCGCGCCGATCCTACGAGTTCAAAATTGTACCTTCTCCGCATTAGTCAAGATGGCTCTTATGTTCTCACCCTGTATGTGGACAATATAGGTGCCCACGCACGAGACTTGCTGAAGAGTTCTTCCTCACTCATCAGCACTGGCGCGAATCAATCTAACCTGATTACCGTCGTTGCACAAAGCGGCAACATCTACCTGTATGTGAATAAGCAATATCTTGCTAGCGTGGCAGACAGTACCTACAGTTCTGGTAAAATAGGTGTATTTGCTACAAGCAGTACGAATCCTACCGACGTGGCGTTTAGCGATGTAGAGGTGTGGAATCTGTAATACCTCCTTGGCATAGGCACACAAGAATGCTATACTAGCAAAACTGTATTGAAGTATTTTCACCGTTTACTCATCCATTAGGAGGAACTCACTATGCACTGCCAAATGTGCGGAACAAAGCTTCCACCTGAAGGGACAACCTGTCCGAATTGCGGCGCACAAACACCTTACAACGTTTCTACGTCAGACGATCCTAACGACGCCACTATTCCGTATGTCGACTATGGCCCTTCCAGGGAAACGGCATCTCCTGGCCCACAGCCACAAGGGACTCCGCCACAAACGCCCTTTGATCCAGGACGACCATCATGGGCGTCACGAAACCCGGCTTCAACTGGTTATGGCCCAGGCTATAGACCAGCGCAACCCCCTGCCTCTCCCAGCTCGCAGCCACTGCCGCCTGCTGGTCCACAGTACCCACAGCCGCCCTTTGCTAGCCCACAACAGCAAGCTCAACAGCCCTTTGCCGGCCCGCAACAGCAACCCCAGCAACCAGCCTGGTCACAATCACCACCAGCCGAGGCTGGCCCACAACAACAGCCTCCCTCCGATGCTCCACAACAACAGCCCCTCTTCGATCTTCCACAAGCGCAATCGCCTGCTGCAGGATCACAACAGCCTGCTCCTGCTGGTCCACAACAGCAGCCACCATTTTTTGCCGGACAACAACCGTTCTATGCTGGTCCACAACAGCAGCCACCATTTTTTGCCGGACAACAGCCATTCTATGCTGGCCCGCAACAGCAGCCCTTTGTTGGACAGCAACTACCTCCTGCAGGGCCTCAAGCGCAGCAACGCCGAAGATTCCCAGCGTGGGCAACAGCACTTATTGTTGGATTAGTAATACTCCTAATCATCGGGAGCGGGTTCATCCTTTACGCAGCCGTCTTCCAACCGAACCAACTCCACGCCCAGGCCACTGCAACTGCTCAGGCCAATGTTACTAGTACGGCACAAGCACGTGTGAATGCCACAGGAACTGCTCAGGGAGCTATCGCGGCAGCCACGGCACATGCTCAGGCCACCGCCACCGCACTCCCGAATCTCTACCTGCAAGCGACCAGCGGCACTCCAGCACTGAACTCCTCTCTGAAGGGGCAAGACTTCAACGCCTGGGATGTGTTTAACTCAAATGGGGTGAGTTGCGCGTTCAAAGGAGGAGCGTATCATGTCAGCCAAACACAGCAAGGTCCGATCGTCGCCTGCACTGCTGAAACCACCAATTTTAGCAACTTTGCCTACCAGGTGCAGATGACCATTGTCAAAGGTGACGTCGGTGGGCTTCTCTTCCGCGCCGATCTGAGAAATTCAAAAGGCTACATTCTCAGCATTAGCCAAAGTGGGGCATACTTACTCTTAGTCTTTACACAAGCCTCCAATGGCCGCGGTCAACAATTGTTAACCGGTTCTAGCTCAGCCATCAATACTGGCCCGAATCAATCGAACCTGATTGCTGTTATTGCGCGGAATAGCAGCATCTACCTGTTCATCAATAAGCAGTTCGTTGGGAGCGTGAGTGATAGCAATATCACATCTGGGCAAATTGGCGTCATTGGTCAGGACGAGGGAAGCCCCACCGATGTGGCATATAGCAATGCACAGGTGTGGCCATTGAGCTAAATCGCTATCTGCACCTACAAGCGAGCCAGGCCAAGCTAAGAGGGGGAGGCTGTCAAGATTTTGCGTGGAGAGGGGAGGTGCTCTCTCCCTGACACTTTTCGCCCAAAAACTCGCGACCCACGGGTCGCTCGCACAGAAAACGGGTGGCATGGGTGGTTGGTGGCGCAGCCACCAACCACCCATGCCACATAAAAAAGAGCTGAGGCCCGCTTGCAGGCTGATGAAAATCCTCCCTCAGAGATAGCCTTCCGCGACGCGCAAGTATGGAATCTGTGATATGCTGGTAAAAAAGACTCCAATAGAGGATGATATTTGTGATGCCAGATGAAAGTCAGTCACCACAACCTGAATATGTCTCTCCTACCGATGAGACTCTAGCCGACCAGCGCCTGCAGGTCTCCCCCACCGAAGAGACCCTGCCCGACCTGCCTATCCCTTCATGGCCTCCTCCACAGCCGATGTTTCGACGACGGGAAACTTTTTCTGTGGGTCTGACCTCTCTAATCATCATACTGGCGCTCCTCCTCATCGTAGGCAGCCTCGGGCTTATCACCTACACCACGGCAGTGCAATACCGCGCAACATTACATACTCAGGCTACCCTACAGGTCCAGTTAACCACACAAGTACGGGGAACAGCGCAGGCAAAGGTTCAGGCGACGGATCAAGCACTAGCAACGGTACAGGCAGGTATTTATGCCACCGCTACCGCCCAGAGTGCGGCTACTGCCACTGCGACTGCCACCGTCGATGCTGCTACGGCTACGGCTACTGCACTTGGAGACCTGCTTACTCAAGCCACGAGTGGAACCCCCACACTTGATGACCCCTTGAGCGATAATACAATGGACCCTACGAGCAAGAGCAACTGGGACCAGGTGACAGGAACGGTCAATTCCAGTTGTGTCTTCACAGGAGGAGACTATCACGCCAGCGAATCACGAAAAGGCTATTTCCAACCCTGCCTTGCCGAAGCCACCAACTTTAGCGACTTTGCCTACCAGGTGCAAATGATCATCGACAAAGGCACCCAGGGGGGTATTCTCTTCCGTGCCAATAGCACAAAAGGAGCCTTCTACTTCTTCCGCATTGGCATCAATGGATCATACGCTCTCGACCTTTACCAGAGCGGTAGCCAGGCCATGACATTGAGTAGCGGCTTCAGTTCAGCCATCAGTATCGGTGTGAATTCATCCAACACGATTGCCGTCCTGGCAAACAAAAGCACCCTGTATCTGTACGCAAATCAGCAGTACATTACAAGCGTGACCGATAGCACCTTACATGCTGGTCAGATTGGTGTTGCCGCTTACGACTCCAGCACCCCTACCGAGATAGAGTTTAGTAGTGCTCAGGTCTGGTCGTTATCAACCAACCCGACGCCCAGTCCTTCAGCTAGTCCGTAATCTTCTCCAGCACAACATAGCCCAAGCCTGGCACCCGCAAGGGGTGCCACTACGCGCATTAGGAGCCACTTTGGGCCATACGAGCGTAGTGGCAAGGCTTGCCCTTGCCAGGTTTCCCCCACGCTCCGTGCAAAAACATGACGCTCACCCTTCGCCAACAACATAGCCATTGACAAATCGCTAAATGGCTGTTATGCTGATGACAGAGGAAATAGAGGCGAAGAACGGGACAAGTACCTGGTACGACACAACAGAGAGCTGCGGGTCGGTGCAACGCAGTTGTAGAGGCATTCCTTATGGATGCCAGGGTAACAGGGAAATCTACCCGCGAGCCTGCGCGACAAGCGCCAACGGCAGCCCCCGTTAAAAGGCTATAGTAAGTGTTTTCACTTCTCATCTGAGTTTGAAAAAATCAAGGTGGCACCACGGCTTACGTATTCAGCGTTGTCGTCCTTACCAATGGACAGCAGCGCTTTTTTATTGGGAAAGGGAGCACAATTTTTCATGTTAGATCTCACTTTTATTCGTAACCATCCAGACATCGTAAAAGAAGCAGCGCGAGTCAAAAACAACCCAATCGATATCGACTACCTGTTGGAAATTGATCGGCAAGTCACCACCTTACAACACCAGGTAGAAGAGGCTCGGGCTCAGCAGAACCAGCTCTCGAAGCGCGTTCAGCAAGCTGGCAAGGACAAAGACATAGCGTTGCGCGACAGGCTCATCGCCGAAAGCAAACAACTCGCGGAGCAGATCAAAGCGATGGAGCCACAATTGAACGCCCTGCTGGAGGAGCGCCAGCAGTTACTCTACCTTGTACCCAATATTCCTGATCCCAGCGCGCCCATCGGCAAGGATGAGAGCGACAACGTGCCGATCAAGACCTGGGGCGAGATGCCGAAGTTCGGTTTCGAGCCTCTCGATCACTACACGCTAATGCAAAGGCTTGACCTGGTGGACATCGAGCGCGGCGTCAAGATTGCCGGTGCCCGTAGCTATGTCCTCAAAGGCGACGCTGCACGCCTGGAACTGGCGCTGATGCACTTTGCCTTTGATCGCATTGCACAGAAAGGCTTCACACCGCTGATCGTGCCAGCGATGGCGCGAGAGTTCTGCTTCATCGGCAACGGGCAATTTCCCAAAGGACGGGACCAGGTCTATGCTATTGCAGATGAAGATACATTCCTCGTCGGCACCGCCGAAGTCTCGATTACCGGCATGTACAAGGATGAAATTCTCAAAGCTGAAGACCTGCCCATGACCTTCGTCGGCTTCTGCCCCTGCTTCCGACAAGAGGCGGGCACCTATGGCAAAGACACCCGTGGAGTAATGCGTGTGCATCAATTCAACAAGGTAGAGCAGTACGTCATCTGCAAAGCCGACCACGAAGAGTCGGTTCGCTGGCACGAACGCTTGCTGGCAAATTCGGAAGAGTTGGTGCAGGCCCTGGAACTGCCCTACCGCGTTGTCAACGTCTGTACTGGCGACATGGGCGATGGTAAAGTTGGTATGTACGACCTTGAGTGCTGGCTGCCGAGCGAGGGCCGCTACCGCGAGACGCATTCGTGTTCGTACTTCCACGAATGGCAGGCCCGTCGTGTGAACATACGCTATCGTGACGAAGATGGCAAGGTAAAGTTCGTCCACACGCTGAACAATACCGCCATCGCCTCGCCGCGCATCATGCTGCCCCTTCTGGAGATTCATCAGCAGCCCGATGGCTCGGTGCGCATCCCAGTAGCCCTACGCCCCTACATGGGCGACCAGGAGTACATTCGACCCTATAGAAGGGAAAGGAAATAAGCGGGGTTCCTAGGGGCGGCAGCCCCCAGGCGGGGATGTCCCCCAAAAATTTCCCCCTTGTATATCCTGGATATGGGAGTAAGGAAATAAGCGGGGTTCCTAGGGGCGGCAGCCCCTAGGCGGGGGCGCGGGGGTGTCCCCCGAAAATTTCCCCCTTTTTATCCCTTGGATAAAGATAAAGGAGTACTCATGGACCTAATCAACACCTTCGACTATGAAGCACCCGCCCAGGCGCGCATGGAACCTGCTGCCTGGGACTTCTACCAGGGCGGTAGCGACGACGAGGTAACGCTGCGAGCGAACCGCACCGCCTTCGAGCGCATCCGACTCCGCCCACGCGTGCTTGTAGATGTCACTTCATGCGACTTGCGCGCCACCGTGCTGGGTACCCCGGTAAGCATGCCTATCCTCGTGGCACCAACGGCCCATCACGGCCTTGCGCACCCTGAAGCTGAGTACGCAACCGCACAGGGAGCTGGCCTGGCTGGTACTTTGATGGTTGCCAGTACAACTTCGACCCGCAGCCTTGAGGAAATCGCTGCGGCAGCCAGCGGTCCGCTCTGGTTCCAGCTTTATGTCTATCCTACTCTTGAGATTGCGGGGGAACTGGTACGACGTGCCGAGGCCGCTGGCTATCGTGCCATTGTCCTCACTGTCGATCTTCCGCGTATTGGGAAAAGAGAGAGAGACATCCGCAATAACTTCCGCCTACCCCAACACCTGCATGAAGGGAACTTCCCAGAAGAAGATACACATGAGAAATACCTTCCTGAACCTCTTTCCCTCACCTGGGATACACTGGACTGGCTACGGTCATTGACCTCGCTGCCCGTGCTGGTCAAGGGGATTCTGACGGCGGAGGATGCGCAGCTAGCGGTCGAGCGCGGTGTAGCGGGCATCATCGTCTCTAACCACGGTGGCCGACAACTCGATGGCACACTGGCGAGCATCGAGGCTCTTCCCGAAATCGTCGAGGCCGTTGCCGGGCGCTGCGAGGTCTATCTCGATGGAGGTATACGCCGGGGGACGGATGTACTGAAAGCTCTCGCCCTTGGCGCAAGGGCTGTGCTGGTCGGTCGGCCCATCCTCTGGGGGCTGGCAGTGAACGGTGCCGAGGGGGTACATCATGTGCTAGAAATACTACGAGAAGAGCTTGAACTGGCTATGGTGCTCTGTGGTCGTCCAACGGTGGAGACTATTGATCGTTCGCTGGTGAAAGTAGATATTTTTAGTATTTTTTAACAATTTTTAATATTGTAAAATTCTGCGGGGCAGCTCCTAAGAACCCCGCTTTACCCCGACCAGCTCGCCCTTACCTCCCGCAACTGTTCAGGTGTCAGAATACGGAATAGCACAAGGAGACTTTCAAGGTCATATTCCAGGCCGATGGAGTGCAACTCCTGGCGGATGCGACCGAGAGCGCTGATCTGCGTCGTTGAGATCAAGCCGTAACTTACCAGGCTCGCCGCCAGCAATTGATCGGGGGTGAGCAGCCTGAACATCAGCAGGATCTCGCCCAGTTGGTAGTTCATATCGACGCCGCGCAGCATACGCTGAATATTCTGGGCGACCTCCAGGCGGTTTTGTGGGACGAGATGACCCTCAAGCAACACACTACCCAATGAACGGGTTGCACGCCCGCTGAGTACGGGCGGTTGCGGTGGTTGCGGTGGCGGCGACGGCATAGGCGGAAGGCTCTGCACAATGTCAAGGAGCGTGCTCTCCGATGTCATGCTGGTCTCCGCCTCTAAGCGGCGGACTGGCCCTTGCACAATTGCCCGAATCTGCTCTACAATACCTTCTCTACTATCCTCTTCTCTTGCTCCATCCCTGGACTTCTCCTCTGTCAACGGCTCAGAGTGAGTTTGCTTCACACGATCACTATTCCGCTCAATCGGCTCCGGCTCTATTGTTGGTAGATTTGGGGAAGAAGGTGCAGACACCGGAGATGGCTGCTGTATAAAATTGGGGCGTGCTGATAGGTCGGGCCGTTCAAGACGATATTCGGGCTTCGGCTCCCCTTGGCCGCTGACAATGCGATCGGTAGGTAGATCTTCAATAGGGGATGCACGCAAGGAGCTTTTGCTAAGCGCAGCTTCAGCGGAGGCAACTGGGCGTGTTGGCTGCAAGGTCGGCTCCCCCCGGCGCATTGCCTCCCCTGGATACTGCGGCTCGGCCTCTGGGGGACGTGGCATCCGAGCTTGTTGCTCTTCTTGTGCTGGTTGATTAGCTGCTAGCGAAGCTTCGTTCAGATCGTCCTGCATAAGAGAAGGCTGATGCTCCTGCACCATGCGTGATAACTGTGCCAGGCCGGACTCCTTCTGCTCCGATTGGGCAGGATGCAGTGGCGCTTCACTTCTGGCTGGTGCCCCTGACATATCAGAAGATAATTGAGTGCGAGGATAAATATAGGGCTGCTGTCTCGTATCCACTTGCCCGACGACGGGACGTGGAGCAGTAGCTGTAGATAGTGATGAGTTCGACAGCGGTGGTGGTATCGCTGGATTTTGTGAGTTCTGAGGGGTCCAGTCACCTTCCTGCGTCGCCTGAAGCGAGGAACTGCTCCCACCCTCACCAGAAGCGCTCCATGCTCGCGGACTGGGATAGATAACTGCACGAATCTTGTCCGTGTAGGCTGGTGTAGGTGTTGCTGTATTTGTGGAGCCTCGCCGCACATCTGGCGGTGGTGGCACAGGTGATGGCGGATTAGGGATGCTTGTAGGCTCACCGTAACTTCGCTTCATATCTGCCGATGACGGTGACGGGGAAGCCATTGAAGCACTGCTGGCTGTTGTCGATAGTAGGGGGGCATTGCCTTGCTGCACGGTGGTATTGGAAAGTCGTGAGAAAGCGCCTGTATTTGATCCAGAGACGGGTATACTTCTTCTCACCGCATCGACGAGATTCATCACACCGAGCATGCCGTCTACTTCCATATCGGCCAGCCTGGTGTGTGCACTTTCATCAGGATCTGCAGGGCCATATCCCGCAAGATTCATACAATAGAAGGTCAATACCTGTACTCCGCGTCCTCTGCGCTGTGTGTCTAAAGCCACCCAAAATTCACGCCGTGCTGCTGCAGCTTGTGCTAGATTCACAAGCACGAGTCGCACAGGGTAGCGTGCAATTGCATCGAACACTTCTACTGCTGTACGTGCCGCATGACACTCGTAGCCAGCAAGCTGGAACTCGCTGGTGAGCAATGCCGTTAGTTGCCGATCGCGTTCGAAAAGAAGAATGTGAGGCCCACCAGTATTGATGTTCATTGCTGTACTCCCTCCGGCTGCTGCCCGCATTCTGGCTGAGTTCGCTGAGGTGGCTGGGATTTGGCTTCGCCCTACAAGCTGGCTTCGCGACGCTTCACTATTTTCCGTCATTTCGATGCTCCAATATTAATCCCTATCGACATTGGCGCTAGTATAGCATATATTTCTTACAGAGCAAGCTAACGGGACTAATGATATAGCCTAAAGAGGCGGGTACCAGGTAACCTGATACATTAGAAATTAGGAGGGAGTACAAGCACATCATGAGTCAATCTACTCTTTCCCACTCGCGTCCTGTCGTTGCTTTATTGAGCGACTTTGGCCTGGCTGATGGCTATATCGGTGTGATGAAAGGCGTCATTGCCAGTATTACTCCAGAGGCTCAGATCATTGACATTACGCACGATGTTGCACCGCAAAACGTTCCTTCGGGCGCGTGGATCTTAGCATTGGCTTATCGTTACTTCCCGACATTGCAGTACACTCCGCTCCGCTCCGTTGGAACGGTTTTTGTCTGTGTGGTTGATCCCGGCGTTGGGGGTTCTCGTGGAGCTATCGCCTTGCATGCGGGCGATTGGTTCTTTGTCGGACCCGATAATGGGCTCTTCAGCTATGTGCTTGCGGAGCAGACGGTCTATGGAGCTGTTACACTGTCAAATACCGCCTATCACCTGCCGCAAACCAGTTCAACCTTTCATGGGCGCGATATCTTTGCCCCAGTAGGTGCATACCTGGCTGGCGGTGTTACATTGCATGAACTGGGCACCCCCATAGATCCCACAGTATTGCAGCGCATTGACGTTGGCCATCCGGTGCGCCAGGGAGCGCACATTGATGCACACATTGTCCATGTCGATCATTTCGGTAACCTCATCACCAATATCCCACTTACGATGGTGCCAGAACTGTTCAGCAGTCAACAGGTGCGAATTGTCTTCACGAGCAACGGTGCCGTAGTCGATCAGCGCAGGCGCTTCTTTGCCGATGGCCCTGACAACAGGCAGCCATTGATCTATGGAGACAGTTCCGGGTATGTTGGTATCGCCGTGCGTAACGGCGATGCGGCTAAGACTTTGGGAGTGGGGTATGGCGCACCCATAACTTTTACCTATTCGCAAGGTGCGTAGGGGTCTACGGATTATTTATTACCTGCATCTCTCTGGATCTCCCCTCTCCCTGACACTTTTCGCTCAAGAACTCGCGACCCACGAGTCGCTCGCCCAGAAAACGGGTGGCCCCACGGGATGCGCCGATATCCTGACGCTTTTCCGACACCATATCTGCCCATCATTGTCTTGAGAAGAGCGTCGAGACCATTGTAAGGAGCAATTCCTGATACAGCATGTGCCAAGCTCTTGTCGCTCATCTCCTTGATGCTGTTGGAGAAGGAAGGATACCATGCGAACAGCAACGCCCGTTTTCTGTGAAGACGCAGCGCGTCACGTGACCCTTGCCGCGCGTATGCAGGCCGCCCGACGCGCGATCCAGGCCATGCAGACCCTCGAAGATCTGGCCTCGGTGGCCGATCTCGCGTCCCTCTCATTTCCATCGCGTCTTTCGTCGTCTGATTGCCCTTCCCCCTGGCGAAT
>WNEY01002923.1_pt1 | contig 12714 bp, 10 predicted proteins | sample 5400531 | NCBI WGS metagenome assembly WNEY01 (sample SAMN13153338, study PRJNA577476) | soil metagenome | isolation source: 200 cm saprolite under Douglas fir tree site 1 | place: USA:California | collected 2015-04-18
CGGGCGAGAATTCCCTGGCAGACATCCGGATGCTCACGCAGGAACGCGGTCGCGTTCTGGCGTCCCTGGCCGAGCCGCTCGTCGCCGAAGCTGAAGTACGACCCCGACTTCGTCACGACCTTGCGCTCGAGGCCTGCGTCGAGCACCGTTCCCTCCCACGAGATGCCCGAGCCGTAGATGATGTCGAACTCGGCCTGCTTGAACGGCGGTGCGACCTTGTTCTTCACCACCTTCACGCGCACGCGATTGCCGATCGCCTCGACGCCTTCCTTCAACGTCTCGATGCGGCGAATGTCGAGGCGCACCGAAGAGTAGAACTTCAACGCGCGGCCACCCGGGGTCGTCTCCGGGTTGCCGAACATCACGCCGATCTTCTCGCGAAGCTGGTTCGTGAAGAGGCAGATCGTGTCCGTGCGGTTCAGGGTGCCGGCGAGCTTACGCAGCGCCTGCGACATCAATCGCGCCTGCAGGCCGACGTGCGTGTCGCCCATCTCGCCTTCGATCTCTGCCTTCGGCGTCAGCGCAGCGACCGAGTCGACCGCGACGACGTCGAGCGCACCCGACCTGATCAGCAGCTCGGCAATCTCGAGCCCTTGTTCGCCGGTGTCGGGTTGCGAGACGAGGAGGTCATCGATGTTGACGCCGATGTGCTTCGCATACGTGGGGTCCATCGAATGCTCGGCGTCGATGAACGCGCAGATGCCGCCGCGCCGCTGCGCCTCGGCGATCACGTGGTAGACGAGCGTCGTCTTTCCGGACGACTCGGGGCCGAAGATCTCGACGATCCTACCGCGCGGCAGCCCGCCGATTCCGAGCGCGAGGTCGAGCGCGAGCGAGCCGGTCGAGATCGCGCCGATCGAGACGGCTGCATGGTCGTTCATCTTCATCACTGCGCCCTTGCCGAATTGCCGCTCGATGTGCCCGAGGGCGGCGTCCAGAGCCTGCTCGCGATCCACTTACATCACCCTCCCAGGGCAAACGATTCGACGACGACATACTGCGCTCCACCGGACCGCAGCACTGAATGGTAGGCAGCGGCATCGGACGGACTGACCTCCCCCAGGTCCGGCAGCGGCGGCCGGAGCCGAGGGCGCTCCCGGAACCGGACGACCGTCAGATGAGGTAGCCAGGGCCTCTGCTCGCGCTCGTAGACTCCCAGACGCTCGAGACGGCCCCGCAGATCCTCGGCGAGACGGGTCGCCTCGCCGCCGAGATCGCTCAGCACCAGCATTCCGACGCTCCGGGTCTCCCGGTAGCGCTCCGGCACGAGCCGGATCGGGCCTGCGGTAGCGGCGGCCTCGCGCAGTGCGCCGAGAATCGACTCGAGCTCCTCCACCGGACGGTGCCCGAGGAAGGCCAGCGTGATGTGCAGGTGGTCCCGAGCGACCGGCCGGCCTTGCCCGATGTGCTCGGCCTGCCACTCCGACAGCGTGTCGAGCGCCCGGTCGGGAAGACGGAGGCCGCAGAACAGGCGCGCGCGTTCACTCCCCGCCACGCTAGCGGGGAGATTCACGCGGATTCGTCGCGAGTCTGTTCCAGAAGCCGCCGCAGCAGGTGGAGTGCCGTGACAGTTGCACGACGCCTGATCGAGGTCCGATCGCCCGGGAAGACGAAGTCCGCGCTGCGCGAGCCGATTGCTCCTTCCACATGGAGGAAGACGAGCCCCACCGGTTTTTCGTCACTGCCACCGCCGGGACCGGCGATTCCGGTGACGGCGACGGCGACGTCGGCGCCCAGCCGCTCCCGCGCGCCGCCCGCCATCGCTGCCGCGGTCTCCGCGGAGACTGCGCCGTGGCGCTCGAGTACTTCACGCGGCACGCCGAGCTCACGCGCCTTCACCTCGTCGGCGTACGCCACGACCGCGCCGACGAAGACGTCGCTCGAACCGGGGACGGACGTGAGCCGCTCCGCCACCATGCCGCCTGTACATGACTCAGCGGTCCCGAGCGTCAGCCCGCGGGCGCGGCAGAGATCTAGCACGAGCTCCTCCACCGGACGCTCGTCGCGGCTGAACAGGTGGCGCTCCAGTGGAGCCACGAGCTGCTGCGCGAGCTCGTCGGCACGCGCCTCTGCTCCCGGGTCCACGACCAGGTCTACGTGGATCTCGAAGTCTCGCGCGCAGATCGTGGCCTCCACCCCATCGCCGTCGCCACCCGCGTTCGCGAGTGCCTTCGCCACCGTGGACTCACTCACGCCGAAAAAACGTAGCCGCCGCAGCCCCGGCGAACGCGTCCGTGCGAATACACGCTGCACCGGTTCACTCTCGAGCGCCTTTCCCCACAGGCGCTGCAGCTCGGCCGGAGGACCCGGCAGCACCACCACCACGGTCCCGCCGTGCTCGAGCACGAGGCCGGGCGCAGTCCCGGCGAGCCCGAGGGAGTGTGCGCCCTCGGGAATCGTGGCCTGCTTGAGGACGCCGGCCTCGAAGTCGACGTACGGTCGCCCGAGCCGGTCGGCGAAGGCACGGGAGATGCCGCCGATCTGTTCGTGCAGCTCTTCGTCGAGCCGAAGCCCCACGCCTGCGGCGCGGGCTATGAGCTCGACCGTGCGGTCGTCATGCGTCGGGCCGAGCCCGCCGGACACGACACAGAGGTCAGCGGCCTCGAGCCCTTCCGCCAGCGCTTCCGCGAGCTCCTCTTCCCGGTCGCCCACGATCGAGATCCGAACCGGCTCGACGCCGTGCCGCAGCAGTTCCGCAGCCAGAAACGGCCCATTCAGGTCGCGCCGGTCGCCGCGGACGAGCTCGCTGCCGGTGACGACGATGAAACCGCGGGGACGCGCGGTCACACGGCCGGGCGAATGCCGCGCGGCGTCACGATCAGCGTCTTCACGCCGCCGACAGGCAGGAGGCGAGTCCGCCCGTTCAGCACGGTGACGAGGTTCTCCGGCCGGTCGAGCGTGATCCACAGCTTCCGTGCCGAGAAGAGCTGCTTCTGTCCCTGATCGAGCGTTCCCTGGAAGAGGATGGGCCCGGTCGCGGAAGTCTTGTGCACCTGCAGCCAGCAGGGACCGCGCGACGCCTTCACGAGTAGCCGCACCGACGGTGTCGCGGCAGGCACCGCCGGAGTCTGGTGCGTCGCCGCCTTCGGGGATCCAAGGCCGACCGGCGTGACCTGCTGCGGCTCCCCGCGTGTCCACGCGACGATCACGAGCGCGGTCACCGAAACAATGCCGAGGAGCGTCAGCAAGACGACGCGCGACTGAACCTGCACTCCCCGCGACGGCGGGGCGGAGCGTCTAGGGCGGGACTGCGGCTCCTCCTCCCCGACGACGAAGCGGGAGTTGTACTCGTCGACGTAGAGCTGCCCGTCGAGACCGAGATATTCGGCATAGGAGCGTAGGAAGCCCTTGACGTACGTTTGCGCAGGCAGGACGTCGAACTGCTCGTCCTCTAGGGCGCGCAGGTATTTCCCTCGAATCTTCGTTCCCTGCTCGATCTCGGGAAAGTCGAGGCCTTGGCGCAGGCGCGCCTCGCGGAGGCTGTTACCGATTTCGAACACGGCGGCCGTCCCATACTAGGGACTCCCTACGAATGTTGGTAGAGCCTCAGCGGGAATGCTGGTAGACGACCACCAGACCGTAGAAACCGACGGAAAGTGCGGCCGCCACCGCCAGGCAGAAAGCGACCGCTCCGACCACGACCGCAACCGTCGCGATGCCTGTTCCCCCCTCCCGCACCTGCAGCCACTTCAGATTCTTCCTCGCCCGTCGTGCCATCGCGAGAGCGACCAACCCCAACACGAAGGCGATGGGTATCGCTGCGTAGCCGGCGTCCAGCAGGCCGATGCGCTTGGACCGGCGCGAAACCTCGATCGCGGCGGGAAGCGTCAAAAGCGCGGCGAGGCCGACGACGAGCGCCGCCCAGGCCCTGCGTCTACTGCTTGACGTAGGGACGGCCAGCCGCCGCGGGTGGGACCGACCGGCCGATGACGCCGGCGACTGCGATCAGGGTCAGGACGTAAGGCAGCGCCTGAAAGAGGACGGACGCGTTCCCCCACGGCTGGGCGAGGCGGAACGAGAGCGCCGTCGAGGCCCCGAAGAGCAGTGCGGCGGCGAATGCCCCGAACGGGCGCCAGTTGCCGAAGATGACCGCCGCGAGGGCGATGAAGCCGCGACCGGCGGTCATGTTCTCGCTGAACGAGCCGAGATAGCCGATCGAGAGATACGCGCCGCCGAGCGCGGCCAGCATTCCCGAGAGGACGACGGCCGCATAACGCGTTCCGTACACGGAGATGCCGACGGTGTCCGCGGCACGGGGGTGCTCGCCGACGGAGCGGATGCGCAGCCCGATCGGCGTCTTGAAGAGCGTGATGTGAGCCGCGATCAGCAGCGCGAACGAGAGCCAGATCATCAGGTTCAGATGACCGAACACCGCCCCGAGGGAATTGATGTTCACGTCGGGAATCCGCGGGAGGTTCCCTGGTGTGCCGTTCTCGCCGTAGATCTGGATGAAGAAGTAGCCGGTGACACCGAGTGCGAGAAAGTTGATCGCCGTGCCGCTGACGATCTGATCAGCGCGTAAGTGGATCGCCATGACCGCGTGCACGAGCGCGAAGCCGCCGCCTGCGATCGCCGCGGAGACGAGCCCCAGCTCCCACGAGTTGAACTTGTCTGCGCCGAGCGCCCCGAAGAAGGCGCCGGAGAGCATCATCCCCTCGAGGCCGATGTTCACGACGCCGCTCCGCTCGCTGAACATGCCGCCGATCGCGGCGAAGGTCAGCGGAGTCGCCCAGACGAGTGTCGACGACAACAACGCCGACCAGACGACGACCTGGTCGAGGTTGCTGACGTTCGCGCGGGTTGAGAGCAGTCCGAGCGTGATGCCGACGAGGCCCGCCGCGACAGCGCCCCAGCCAGGCCGCCTGACATCGCGCGTGACTGCCCAGATCCCTGCGGCGATCGCGCAGAGGCCCACGAGCACCGGCCACCATGGGCTGCGCGCGCTGACGGGTGGAATCGTCAACCAGAAAGCAAAGAGGCCGAGCACGATCCCGCCGATCGCGATCTGCCGCGTGGTCGGAAGCCACGGTGGCTGTGCGGGGACCGCGTTCATGCGGAACCTTTCGCCGCCCCGGCGGCGCCCGGCAGCCGTAGCTTCCGTCGCACCTGCCAGATGTAGAGGATCAACAGATCCGCGCCCACGAAGAGCAGAACCAGCGCCTGGATCATCAGCGCAAGGTTCCCCGCCAATTGCGGGGGAAAGACCTCGGGGTCGAGGCTGCGCGTAGACGTACCGGTCAGTAGCCCGCCGAACAGCAGGGCGGCCAGGCCGACCCCGACCGCGGTGTTGCGCCCGAGCAGCGCGACCGCGATGCCGATGAAGCCGATGTTCGACACCTGGACGTCGAGCACGCCGAGCCGGAACTGCCAGCCGAGGATGTCGATACCGCCGGCGAGACCCGCGAAGAGGCCGGAGATCGCCATCGCGAGGATGAAATTGCGCGCGACGCTGATCCCGCCGTAACGCGCTGCCTCCGGATTGAAGCCGACGGCGCGGACCTCGTAGCCGAGCGTCGTCCGGTTGAGGATGAGGTAGAAGGCGATCAGCGCTCCGAGTGCAATGAAGATGCCGAAATGCAGTGCTTGGAGGTGCGGGTTACCCCACAGCGTCGGCAGCTTCGCGTTGTCGACGATGTCATCCGAGATCGGGACCGCTTTGTTGAAGTGGTTCTGCAGCGGGCCGTCACGTCCGAATAAGTAGCTCCCGCCCCAGTACGCGATCCAGTTCAGCATGATCGTCGTGATCACCTCGTGGGCGCCCACCGTCGCCTTCAGGAAGCCGGCGATCGCGCCCCAGAGCGCGCCGGCGAGCGCAGCGCAGGTGATTGCGAAGAGGACGTGCGGCAGATGGGCCATGTCGGTGAACCGCGAACCGATGTAGACGCCAACGATCGTGCCCATGAGGTACTGACCCTGGCCGCCGATGTTGAAGAGGCCACAGCGGAACGCGAAGGCGACCGCGAGCCCGGTGAGGATCAGCGGCGTCGTCGTCAGCAGCGTCTGCGTCAGGTTGTAGGCAGCCGTGTGATTCGTGTTCGTGTCCCACAAGAACCACACGTGCGTGTGCGTGAGCGGGACGTGGATCGAGTGGTTGCCGACGTGGAAGAACCAGTTGAGGCCGGATCCTTCGAAGATCGCCTTGTACGTGCGCCAGGGGTTGTGGCCGGTGGAGAGGACGACGATCCCGCCCATCAGGAATGCGACCACCGCGGTCATGATCGGTGTGACGATGCCGCCGGCGCGCTGGTAGAACGCCATCCGCCGCGCGACGCTGGGCGCGTATCCCTCCGGATCGGTGTCGAGCGGGGCCTGGGACTCGGGCTCGCTCACGCGGCTGTCTCCTGGCGCCTGCCGCCAAGCATCGCGACCCCCACTTCCTCTTCACTGACGTCCGGTGGGAACTCGGCCGCGATGCGTCCCTCGTACAGCACGAGGATCCGGTCCGAGAGCGACAGGATCTCCTCGAGCTCGAGCGAGACGAGCAGCACCGCCTTTCCGGCATCGCGCTGCTCGACCAGACGGCGGTGCACGAACTCGATCGCGCCGACGTCGAGACCGCGAGTCGGCTGTGCCGCGATCAGGACGCTCGGGTCGCGCGAGACCTCCCGTGCGACGACGACCTTCTGCTGGTTGCCACCGGACAAAGAGCCGCCGCGGGTCGTTGGCCCGCCGCCGCGGACGTCGAACTCCTTGAGCAAGCCGGCGGCCCAGCGCAGCCAGCGACGCGGGTTCAGCCAACCGAAGCGCGAGAACGGCTCCTTGCCGTAGTCGTGGAGCGCGAGGTTCTCGGCCAGGTTGAAGTCGAGGACGAGACCACGCCTCTGCCGGTCCTCGGGAATGTGGCCCATGCCTGCATCGATTGCTTGGCGCGCGGACGCGTGGGTCAGGTTTTTGCCGCCCACGGTCATCTGGCCGCCGGCGGCCTTGCGCAGACCGGTCAGAGCATCGATGAGCTCGCTCTGGCCGTTGCCGTCGACGCCCGCGATGCCGACGATCTCCCCCGCTCTCACGTCGAAAGTCACGCCGCGCACCGCCTCCAGGCCGCGGTCGTCGCGGACGGAGAGATCCGCGACCTTCAGGAGCGGCTCACCGGGCTCCGCCGGTTTCTTGTCGACGCGGAGCAGCACTTCGCGTCCGACCATCGACCGTGCCAGTCCCGCCTCGGTCGCGCCGTCCCGCGGGATCGTCTCGACCCGCTTGCCGCGGCGGAGCACGGTGATGCGGTCGGCGACCTCGAGCACCTCGTTGAGCTTGTGGCTGATGAAGACGATCGACTTTCCCTGCGCCTTCAGACCTTCGATGATCTCGAACAGCTCGCGCGCCTCCTGGGGCGTCAGCACCGCCGTCGGCTCGTCGAGGATGAGAATCTCTGCGCCGCGATAGAGCGCCTTCAGGATTTCCACTCGCTGCTGCTGGCCGACAGTGATCTTCTGGATGCGCGCATTCGGATCCACGGCGAGGCCGAACGACGTGGAGAGCTCCCGAACTCGGTCGGCCGCTGCGTCGTAGTCGAGGAGCACGCCGGCATGCCTCGGCTCCTGCGCTAGCACAATGTTCTCCGTGACCGTCATGACCGGGATGAGCATGAAGTGCTGGTGCACCATTCCGATCCCGAGCTCGATTGCGTCCTTCGGCGAGTTGATCGCCACGGGCTTTCCGTTCATGAGGATCTCGCCCGAGTCGGGGGTGTAGAGCCCGTAGAGGATGCTCATCAAGGTTGACTTGCCGGCGCCGTTCTCGCCGAGCAAGGCGTGCACCTCGCTGCGCCGCAGGTCGAAGTCGACGTGGTCGTTCGCGAGCACGCCGGGGAACTCTTTCGTGATTCCGCGGAGCTCGAGGACGGGGGGTTCGTCCATCAGGGCGCGATTCTAAGCGGGAAATGAAAGAGCGGGCCCGAGAGCCCGCTCTTCCATCCAACCGTTGTTATTGGTCGTTACCCGACGCTCTTCGGCGGCTTGATCTTGCCAGCGATGATCTGGACCTTGAGCTTGTTAATCTGAGTCAGCCAGGCCTTCGGAATCTTGGCCTTTGCGCTGATCTTGCCGAGCGACACGCCCTGGTTCTTCAGGTTGAAGACCAGGTCGCCGCCGCGCTTGAAGCCCTTGCCGGTCTTCGCTCCCTTGACTGCGAGGAAGATGCCGACATCCACCCTCTTCACGGCGCTCGTGAGGATGTAGTTGCCGAGGAACGCCTGGTCGACGTCGACGCCCACGCCCCAACGGCCGGCCTCCTTAGCGGCGTCGAGGGCACCGAGGCCGCATGGACCAGCGACGTTGAAGACCACCTGCGAACCGGCGTCGAGCTGGTTCTGGGCAACACTCTTGCACTTCGCCTGATCGATGAAGTCCTGCGAGTAACCGATCTGGACCGTCGTGCCCGGGACGCACTTCTGGGCCCCTGCCCTGTAGCCGGCGAGGAACGTGTCGACCGGCGGGATCTTGATGCCTCCCACCGCGCTGATGTTCTTGCTCCCGCCCCTCGCAGCGACCTTGGCGGCCAGACAGCCGACGAGGTAGCTGTTCTCCTGCGTGGCGTACGTCAGGCCCTCGATGTTCGTGTGCTTCCTCTTGAACGCGGCGACCCCCTGATCAGTGATCGCGAACTTCGTGTTCGGGAACTGATCGGCCACGTCCTCCGTCGCATCCGACAGCAGGAAGCCCGCGGAGATGACGATGTTGTAGCCACTTCGCGCCAGCGAGGCCATGTTCGGCAAGTAGTCGCCTGCGGACCGGGACTCCACCGCGCGGTACTGGATCTTCAGGACCTTGGCCGCCCGCTTCATTCCGGTCAGCTGGTTCTGGTTGAAGCCTTTGTCGTTGAAACGGCCGACGTCACTGACGAGCCCTGCCTTGAACGCCGCCTGGGGTGCCGCAGTGCCGCTGGCCACAAAACCCACGGCCGTGAGCACCACGGCAATGAGGCCTGCCAGGCCAAACGGCAGCATTCGATGCTTCTTCAAAAGATTCTCCTCCTCCTCGAGACCCACCTATTCATCAGGGGCGATGCTACTGCCTGCCGCCCCCGCTTTCATCTCTAAGACGGCAGACGGCACCCTATGGTTAGGGCGTGGCCCTGAGCGAAGCAGTCGGGTTCGACCCCTCGGATCCCGAGTTCCTGGCGGATCCGTATCCGGTGCTGAACCGCCTCCGCGAGCGTGCCCCGCTGTTCTACGACGCCGGCCGGGAGCGCTGGTTCGTCACCAGGCACGAGGAGGTTCGCAGCTGCTTGCGCGACAAGCGCCTCGGACGCAATTTTCGGCATGTGTTTGCGCCGGAAGTGATCGGCGTGCCGCCGCTGGACCCGCGCTGGCAGGCGTTCTGGGACTCGGAGCGCTGGAGCCTCCTCTGGCTCGAGCCACCGGACCACACGCGCCTGAGGAAGCTCGTCGCGGCCGCGTTCACGCCGCGAAGCGTCGAGGCGCTTCGTGAGCCCGCCCACGCTCTCGCGCGCGAGCTGCTCGAGCCGCTCGCCGAAGCGGGCGAGATGGAGCTGCTTTACGACTACGCGCAGCCGTATTCGATCGCGGTCATCTGTCGCATGCTCGGCGTGCCGCTCGACCGTCACCGTGACCTGCTCGACTGGTCGCACCGCATGGTGAAGATGTACGAGTTCGAGGTCCCACTCGAGGCCGCGCAGGCTGCAAATGAGGCGGCTGCAGAGTTTCAGGAGTACGTTCACAAGCTGATCGGGGAACGTCGGGCGAACCCGCGCGACGACATGGTCACCGCGCTCGTCCAGGCACGGGTCGACGGCGGCCGCCTTTCGGACGACGAGATCGTCAGCACCGTGATCGTGCTGCTCAACGCGGGCCACGAGGCGTCGGTCAACACGCTCGGGAACGGGATGCGCGCGTTCGCGCGGCATCCGGATCAGTGGCAGCGCGTCGTCGACGGCTCCGTACCTGCGGCCGCGGCCGGTGAGGAGATGATCAGATTCGACCCGCCCTTGCAGCTGTTCGAGCGCTGGGTGCTGACGGAAGACTTCGCGGTGGGCGACGTGTCGATCCCGCGCGGAGCGAAGATCGCGCTGCTCTTCGGCGCCGCCAACAGGGACCCGCGTGTGTTCGAGGGACCCGACGAGTTCGACGTCGCGCGCGAGAACGCGGTGCAGCACATCGGCTTCGGCGGAGGCATCCACGTCTGCATCGGGGCACCGCTCGCCCGGATCGAGCTCGAGGCGAGCCTCGAGGCGCTCCGCCGCTCGTGGCCGGACTTTCGGCTCGCCGAAGAACCGAAACGAACCGGCGCGTTCGTCATCTGGGGCCTCGAGGCTCTTCGGCTGGCGCGAAACTAGGTCGAGGGTTCAGCCGACGATCTGCTCGGTGTTCTCCACGAGCACTCGGCGGGGCTTCGAGCCCTCGTACCCCGAGATGATCCCGCGCCGCTCGAGCATGTCGATCAGGCGGCCCGCTCTCGTGTAGCCGACGCGAAGGCGCCGCTGCAGGAGTGAGACCGAAGCGGTCTGCGTCTGGACGACGATGTCGATCGCCTTCTCGAGCAACGCATCCTCGTCCGGATCGAACTCGCCGTCGTCGCCGTCCACATCTTCGGCGAAGGGCTCGGGCAGCTCGAGCAACGACTCGTCTAGCTCCTGCTCGCGCTGGTTGCCACACTGGCTGACGACGAGCGCGATCTCTTCCTCCGACACATACGCGCCCTGCACGCGCTGTAGGCGTGAGGTTCCTAGCGGCTTAAAGAGCATGTCGCCCTGGCCGAGGAGGCTTTCCGCGCCTGCGGTGTCGAGAATGACTCGAGAGTCGGTCTGTGACGAAACCGCGAAGGCGATGCGAGACGGGACGTTGGCCTTGATCATCCCGGTGATCACGTCAACGGACGGGCGCTGCGTCGCGAGCACGAGGTGGATGCCTACCGCGCGAGACTTCTGGGCGAGGCGAATGACGGCGTCCTCCACCGTCTGCGGCGTTGTCATCATCAGATCGGCGAGCTCGTCGATCACGACGAGCAGATACGGGAGCGATTGTTCACCGCGCTGCCTGAGGGTGCGGTTCGCCTCGGGAAGGTTCCGCGCCCGCAGGATGGAGAGCTTCTCGTAGCGGCGCTCCATCTCCGCGACGACATTCGTGAGTGCGGCGGACGCCTGCTTCGGGCTCGACACGACCGGCGTGAGCAGGTGCGGGATGGTCTCGTAGAACCCGAGCTCGATCCGTTTCGGGTCGATGAGGATCATGCGCACCTCGTCCGGCGTCGAGCGCAGCAGCACCGAGGTCAGCATCGTGTTGATGCAGCCTGACTTGCCGGAGCCGGTGGTGCCGGCGATCAACAGGTGCGGCATCCGCGCAAGATCCGTCCAGACGGCGGTGCCCGAGATGTCCTTGCCGAGCCACACAGCGAGCGGACTCGCCGTCGCGGGCAGGTCGTCGAAGATGTCGCCGAGCGTGACGAGATTCGGCGACAGATTGGGAATCTCGACGCCGACCGCCTGCTTCCCGGGGATCGGCGCGAGGATGCGGATCTCCGTGGTCGCAAGTGCGTACGAGAGGTCGTCTTTCAGTGCAGCCACCTTCGACACCTTCGTCCCGGGCGCGAGCTGCAGCTCGTAACGCGTCACCCGGGGACCGGAGATCTGACCCACGATCGTCGCGTCGATCCCGAAGTGCTTGAGCGTCTGGACGAGCGCTGCGGCGGTCCTCTCCGCGACGTCGCCGGAGACCTCGTTCGCAGCCGCCGAGCGGCGGAGGATGCCGCGGTCGGGAAGCTGATACTCCTCGTGGGTCTCGACCAGGCCGACGTCGAAGAGGCTCGGCTGATCCGGATCCTTCGTGGACACCGGGTCGACGAGCAGACGAGGTTGCGAGTCACCGACGACGTCGGGAAAGTCATGAACGACATCGACCGGCGGCTCGAGCGCCCGCAGTGGAATGACCGGCGCGGGCTCGACGTGCTCGAGGGGTCGCGCACGCCGAGCCCGGCTGTGCGCACGCCGGACGGCGTGCCCCGAGCGGCGGACCACCGCGCCGGCCGAAGCGCCGGAGAGCAGGAGCGCCCCGACCACCAGCGCGAGGATGCCGATGATCGTCGTCCCGGTCACGCCGACGAGCATCCCGAAGATTCCCTGCAGCCCGCGGCCGACCGCACCCCCGTGACTCGAGCCCAGCGCCGCGAGGAGACCGAAGCTCGTCACCGCCAGACCGGTTCGGAACGGGCTCACGTCGACGAGCGCGCTCCGCGCCACCATCAGAGCGCCGACGACGACGAAGGCCACCGGCGCGACGTACGTGCCTGCCCCGATCGCCGCCGTGAAGCCGTCGGTGATCCAGCCCCCGACCATGCCTCCGCCCCACCCGAGGTACAGGATCGAAGCGAGAAAGGCGCCCAGCGCGACGAGCCCGAGGCCGATCAGCTCGGGATGCTGCTGGTTCTTCGCCTTCCCCTTGCGCCGCTTCGTGCGGACGCGCGCGGGCAGGCGCGGCTTGAGCGTGCGCTTCTTGCGGCGTCGCGCCATGCGAGGTGCTTCGCCGTCGGGCCTTCGGCTCCTACGCGAAAGCTTCGCTCATGCTTATCCGCTTTGTTCCGCGGGGCGGTTTCGCGGCTGGCGGCGGGTGATCTGGCGGTAGGTGGTCGGTTCGTGGGTCGCTCCGAGGCCGAGCAGGGTTTGGAAGCCGGCGAGGGGTGTGCGGCGGCGGTTGTGGCGGAAGACGAACTCGTCGAGGTAGACCTGGAGATGTTTCGGAGAGACGCCGTGATGGGTGCCCTG
>WNEY01002924.1_pt1 | contig 12713 bp, 9 predicted proteins | sample 5400531 | NCBI WGS metagenome assembly WNEY01 (sample SAMN13153338, study PRJNA577476) | soil metagenome | isolation source: 200 cm saprolite under Douglas fir tree site 1 | place: USA:California | collected 2015-04-18
ATGCTGAATGTTCTTGTGCCCCAGATAATCCTGAATGGCTCGGGTATCGTGCCCGCGAGACGCCAGATAATAGCCACATGCATGCCGCAGTTGGTGGGGATGGGGCACAAAGGGCAGCCTACGCCGTTACTGGGGAAAATCTCCTCAGCCCTCCGCGTCTCGGTTGCCATCCTCATGGCATCACCAAAAGTGGCCAAGAACCCACTTCAACTGAAAAGTCACAGTGGTACCAACGGGGTAAAGTCGGCGGAATGCCCCACTAATGTAAAGGAAGTCGTGGCACGGTTTGGACTGGCAACCCTCCACCTACAGCAGACGCGCCTGCCCTCGACCCTACTTGGAGACCAGCCGAGAGGGGTGACCCTTCGGCTGAGTTCAACGGTGAAACCCACCGGGGTCAGCAGTTGACACCGGCCTTGACCCTGCCCCAAGTACGCTACGGGCTGAGCCTGCTGCTGCTGGAGGTCTACTGCACACCCAGTATTGACTACAGCTGTCGCCAAGTACACCGTCAATTCATGCGCAACGAGTCGGCGCGGTTCTACCATCACCGCACCCGTAAGTGTATACCACCGCGGAAGTTACGCCGAGACATACAGTAGGTGTAGGCGGCGACCACGGCGTGGGAAGTGGCCCCTAGTCCACCTCTGGTGTGATAGAATTCTGGGCTTGCAGATCTCTCGTTACGAGAAGTAGTATATCAGTTTGTGGCCGCCTCGGTGGAGTGCCCAGGGAGGCGGTCGGGCGCAGGGTAAGGGGCCCATGTGCCCTGGCGCGCGTCCTAGCTCCCAATCGTGTCTGTGCAGATGGCACCAGGAATTACTCTCATCCTGGGTCACAAGGATCGCCTGACGAGTAATAGACGAAGAGTCTTGCATGGCACAGATATTTCGCCCGAGCACGAACACCTTTGCCAGACTGAGCATCTTCGGGGCGGTCTTTCTCCTGGCGGTGCTTGCCTGGGTCGTGCTCGCTGTGAACCGCTCACCCTACGTGACCGAAGCTGGCGTTGTGCGTAGACAACCAGTACCCTTCAGCCATAAGCATCACGTCAGTGGCATCGGTATCGACTGCCGCTACTGTCACACCTCTGTGGAGGAATCCGCCGTCGCTGGCATTCCGCCCACCAAAACCTGTATGAACTGCCACACCCAGATCTGGGCTGAGAGCCCCATGCTCGAACCGGTGCGCACCAGCTTGCGCACTGACACCTCACTCGCTTGGGTCAGAGTCCATGACCTCCCCGATTTTGTCTACTTCGATCACAGCATCCATGTGCAGAAAGGCATGGGCTGTGTGACGTGCCATGGGCGCGTCGACGAGATGCCGCTGATGTGGCGGCAGCAGTCGCTGCTCATGGAGTGGTGTCTTGCGTGCCATCGAGAACCGGAACGCTTCGTCAGGCCGCGGGCCTTTGTGTTCAGCATGGACTGGAAGCCGTCGGAAGACCAGTTGACGCTTGGGAGGAAGCTGGTGCAGGAATATCATATCGCCAAACGTACGTCGTGTTCGGTGTGTCACCGATGAAACCATCTCAGCGGCAAACCACCCCTCTCGATCTGGGTGCTCTCCGTGCCCGCCTGCAGGCGGAGCAAGGTCAGCAGTATTGGCGCAGTCTCGAGGAAGTGGCGGCAACCAGGGAGTTTGCAGAGTTCTTATACCGCGAGTTCCCGCACCAGGCCGCGGAATGGCACGATCCCGTCAGTCGTCGTAGATTTTTGCAGCTCATGGGAGCCTCGCTGGCTCTGGCGGGTCTGAGCGCCTGTTCGCGCCAGCCCGAGGAGCACATCATGCCGTATGTCCGGGCCCCGGAGGAGATTGTGCCTGGCAAACCGCTGTTTTTTGCCACGGCCCTCCCCCTCGGCGGGATCGCCAACGGGGTACTGGCGGAAAGCCATATGGGACGTCCCACGAAGATCGAGGGCAATCCCGAGCACCCTGCCAGCCTGGGGGCCACTGACGTCTTCGCCCAGGCTGCGGTGCTGTCGTTGTACGATCCGGATCGCTCGCAGGTGGTGAGCAATGCGGGACGCATCAGTACCTGGAGTGCCTTTCTGACCGCCATTAGTGCCGCTCTGGAGACCCAACGCCTCAAGAAAGGTGCGGGGCTGCGGGTGTTGACCGAGACCGTCACGTCACTGACCCTTGCCGCGCAGTTCGAGGCCCTACGCACCACGTTTCCCCTGGCTGCCTGGCACCAGTACGAACCAGTGACCCGCGACACGGCCCGAGCCGGTGCACGCCTCGCCTTGGGCGAAGAGGTTAATACGATCTACCACTTTGATAAAGCTGACGTGATCCTCGCACTTGAGGCGGATTTTCTCTCTCCTGGCCCTGGGAGCCTGCGGTATGCCCGCGACTTCACGGCGAAACGCCAGGTGCGAGCCGGGCACACGGCGATGAACCGGCTGTACGTCATTGAGAGCACGCCTTCCCTCACGGGCGCTATGGCTGATCACCGTTTGCCATTGCGCCCCAGTATGATCGCGGCGTTTGCCCGCGCTGTGGCGCGGGAACTGGGTGCCATCGCCGCACACGATATGCCGAGCGAGATGCCCGAGCCGCAGGCGCCATGGGTCAGAGCCGTGGTGCGTGACCTGCAACAGCATCGGCAGACCAGTGTCGTGCTGGTCGGCGAACAGCAGCCACCTGTAGTCCATGCACTGGCGCATGCCGTGAACCATGCGCTGGGCAATGTGGGCAACACCGTGGTCTATACTGCCCCGGTGGAGGCTCAGCCTGTCGACCACCTGGAGTCGCTTGACGCGCTGGTCAGAGACATAGAGGCTGGGAAGGTGGACATGCTCGTCATGCTGGGTGGCAACCCGGTCTACACGGCACCAGCAAACTTGCACTTTTCCGAATGGCTCTCCAAGGTCAAGCTGCGCGTCCACCTGGGGCTCTATGAAGACGAGACGTCGGCCCTGTGTCACTGGCATATCCCCGAGGCGCACGCTCTGGAAGCGTGGAGTGATGCACGGGCCTACGACGGCACGGTGAGCATCATGCAACCGCTGATTGCGCCTCTCTATGGCGGCAAATCGGCGCACGAACTGCTGGCGGCACTCCTGGGGCAGCCTGAGCGCTCGGGCTATGCCATCGTGCGTGACTACTGGCAAAGCCAGCACCACGGGGAGAATTTCGAACGCTTCTGGCGCACAGCGCTCCATGACGGCCTGGTGCCTGACACGGCCTTGCCTCACCGGGAAACCAAGAGCCCCAGCGTGCCGACCCTCGCCGGAGAGCAGCCAGCTGCGGCCCCACAGGGGTTGGAGCTGATTTTTCGTCCTGACCCGACGGTCTGGGATGGCCGCTTTGCCAATAATGGCTGGCTGCAGGAACTCCCGAAACCACTCACCAAGCTCACCTGGGACAATGCTGCCCTGCTCAGTCCGGCCACCGCCGAGCGGCTTGGGCTCAGGAACGAGGAGGTAGTGGAACTGCGCTACCAGGGCCGCACGGTGCGTGCTCCCGTCTGGCTCCTCCCTGGCCAGGCCGATGAGGCGGTGACCATCCATCTGGGATACGGGCGCTGGCGGGCGGGGAAAGTCGGCACAGGCACCGGGTTCAATGCCTATGCCTTACGTACGTCCGAGGCTCCCTGGTTCGGCTCTGGTCTGGAGATCCACCCAACCGGCGAGCGCTACGCGCTGGCCACCACACAGCACCACCACAGCATGGAGGGGCGCCATCTCGTACGGGTCGGCACCCTCGAACACTTTCTGGCGCAGCCGCATTTCGTGCACGACATGGCCCATATGCCTGCCCCGGAGTTGACGCTCTATCCCCAGCACGCGTACGAGGGCTCTGCCTGGGGCATGGCGATCGATCTGCATGCCTGCATCGGCTGTAACGCCTGCACCATCGCCTGCCAGGCGGAAAACAACATTCCCATTGTCGGGAAAACCGAGGTGGCGCGTGGCCGAGAAATGCACTGGCTACGCATCGACCGCTACTACAAGGGGACCCTGGACAATCCTGAGACCTACCACCAGGTTGTTTTATGCATGCACTGCGAAAACGCCCCGTGCGAAGTGGTGTGTCCAGTGGCGGCCACGGTGCACAGTAGCGAAGGGCTGAACGACATGGTCTACAATCGCTGTGTTGGCACGCGCTACTGCTCGAACAACTGCCCCTACAAGGTCAGGCGTTTCAATTTTCTCCAGTACGCCGATGATCAGACACCCAGCTTGAAGGCGCTGCGCAACCCGAATGTCACGGTGCGCACACGCGGGGTGATGGAAAAATGCACCTATTGTGTGCAGCGCATCAACGTCGCCCGCATTGAGGCGGAGAAGGAGAACCGGCACATCCGCGATGGAGACGTGGTCACTGCCTGCCAGGCGGCATGCCCGACCGGGGCGATCGTCTTCGGGAACATCAACGATCCGCACAGCCGTGTCGCCAGGCTCAGGGGCGAACCGCTGCACTACAGCTTGCTGGCAGAGTTGAACACGCGGCCACGCACGACGTACCTGGCAAAATTGCGTAATCCCAATCCCGCGCTGACGCCGCCTCAGGAGCACGGGTAGACCAGCGCGGCGCACGACCGGGGCAGAAGGATCGATCCATGAGTGAGGACACGGGCAGCCCACCGGAACCGGGCAGTCGGGCACAGGACATCGCATCCGCAGCCCCCCAGCGGCAGGCGGCGGTCATCGAGCCTGGCCACACCTACGCCTCGGTCACGGACAAGATTAGCGCCATTGTCCTCACCCGCCGCACGACCCTGGGCTGGTTTGTCGGCTTCGGCGTATCCTTCGCCCTGGTACTGCTGTTGATGTATGCGATTGCCTATCTCCTGGCCGTTGGCATCGGCATCTGGGGGGTCAATGTCCCGGTGGCGTGGGGCTTTGCCATCGTCAACTTCGTCTGGTGGATCGGTATCGGCCATGCCGGCACGCTGATTTCGGCGATCCTCTTGCTCATGCGTCAGGAGTGGCGCACCTCGATAAACCGTTTTGCCGAAGCGATGACGCTGTTTGCCGTCGCCTGTGCCGGACTATTTCCCATCCTCCATCTGGGGCGTCCGTGGTTTTTCTACTGGCTGTTTCCCTATCCCAGTACGATGGGGGTGTGGCCGCAGTTTCGTAGCCCCCTGGTGTGGGACGTTTTTGCCGTCTCAACCTATGCCACCGTGTCCCTGCTCTTCTGGTACGTGGGGCTGATTCCTGACCTGGCCACGTTGCGCGATCGGTCGCAGCATCGCCTGGCGCGCGCCAGCTATGGGCTTCTGGCCATGGGTTGGCGGGGCTCGGCAAGACACTGGTCTCGTTACCAGATGGCGTCCCTCCTCCTGGCGGGGCTGGCGACGCCGCTGGTGGTGTCGGTGCACACGGTGGTCAGTCTCGACTTTGCCGTGGCCGTCGTGCCGGGCTGGCACAGCACCATCTTTCCCCCCTATTTCGTGGCGGGGGCGATTTATTCTGGCTTTGCCATGGTCATGACGCTCTCTATTCCCATCCGTGCCATCTACAAACTGGAAGACTTTATCACCATGCGACACCTGCAGAATATGGCGATGATTATTCTGGCGACTGGCTTGATCGTCGCCTATGGCTATCTGATGGAAGTGTTCATGGCCTGGTACGGGGGCAATCCCTATGAAGAGTATATGACGTTGAACCGCATGCGTGGCCCGTATGCTCCCTTATATTGGGCGCTCATCCTGTGCAACATCGTGGTACCGCAGGTGCTCTGGTTCAACCGTGTCAGGGCCAACGTCCTGGCGCTGTTCGTGATCGCGCTCATCGTGAACATCGGCATGTGGCTGGAGCGCTATATCATCGTAGTCACCAGTTTGCATCGCGATTTCCTGCCGTCGTCATGGGGTATGTACGCCGGGACGCGGTGGGACTGGGCGACTTTTGTGGGGTCGATTGGACTGTTTCTCGCCTTATTGTTCTTGTTTCTGCGCTTCCTCCCCATGATCTCGATTTTCGAGCTGCGCGAGCTCGTAGCCGATACGGCAGGGAGGAGTGGGTCTGAAACGTCGAGTACGGGTGGTAGAGGGCACTCAGATATGCAAACACCATCTTCTCTCTATGGCGTGCTCGCCGAATTTAGCACCCCGGACGAGCTGCTGGCAGCGACACGGGGCGCCCGCCAGGCGGGATATCGGCAGATGGACGCCTACACGCCGTTTCCCGTCGAGGGGCTCGCGGAAGCCCTGGGCTTCCAGCGCACCGGGCTGCCGTTCCTCGTCTTGCTCGGGGGTATAGTCGGCGGCGTTGGCGGCTATGTGATGCAGTACTGGATGGCGGCGATCGACTATCCGCTCAACGTCGGGGGGCGGCCGTTGCACAGTTGGCCAGCCTTCATCCCGGTCACTTTTGAGCTGACTATCCTGGTGGCGGCTCTGGCGGCGGTGCTCGGCATGCTCGCCCTCAATGGGTTACCGATGCCCTATCATCCCCTCTTCAATGTGCCGCGTTTCGAACTGGCGACTCGCAACGGCTTTTTCTTATGTATCGAGGCCAGAGATCCCCAATTCGACCGCGACGAGACGAGGCGGTTCCTGGAAAGTGTCAAGGCGCGGGAGGTCTCCGACGTTGAGCCCTGAAAAGATAGTGGCGCGCTCCTTGAGCCTCCTCACCTGGGGATGTCTCGCCCTCTGCGTCATCTTCACAGCGGGATGCCCCCAGGAGATGGCGAATCAACCGAAGTACAAGCCCTATGCGCCAGGTCCGTTTTTCGGAGATGGTCGTTCGGCGCGGCCGCTTGTGGAAGGGACCGTCGCGCGTGGCCAGGCGCAGCTCGATGAGCATCTGTACATTGGAAAAATCGCCGGCATGCTGGCCGATACCCTGCCATTCCCGGTGACACGATCACTCCTGGAGCGAGGACAGGAACGCTACAACATCTATTGTACGCCATGTCACGACCACGTCGGCCAGGGCCAGGGTATGGTCGTACGCCGTGGCTTTCGTCGTCCTCCATCGTTGCACATTGACCGCCTGCGCGAAGCACCCATTGGGTACTTCTTCGACGTCATGACCCATGGCTTCGGGGCTATGCCAGATTACGCCGCGCAGGTCACTTCTCATGACCGCTGGGCCATTGCGGCATATATGCGCGCGCTGCAACTGAGCCAGCACGCGACACTGGCAGATGTCCCGGTTGCCGTACGTCCACAACTGCAGGGCACCAACAAATGACGCACAGTGCAACCTTACGACCACACTTGCAGCGGCTGCAACAACGTGCCCTCATGGTCGGCGCGGCAGGAGCGGGGCTCTGCCTGGTGGGAGTCTTCCTCAATCCAGGGCAGTTTTTCCGTGCCTATCTGCTGGCCTATTTTTTCTGGCTTGGGGTGGCGCTCGGCTGTCTGGCCATTGTCATGTTGCACCACCTGGCAGGAGGGGCCTGGGGGGTAGTGATCCAGCGCGTACTCGAAGCGGGGACCCGGACGTTGCCGCTGATGCTGGTGCTGGTTGTGCCGCTCTTGTTCGGCGTGCACGATCTGTATATCTGGGCTCGTCCGCAAGCCGTGGCCAGCGACGCACTCTTGCGGCACAAGAGCCTGTACCTGAATGTACCCTTTTTCGTGCTGCGGACCGGTGTGTACTTTGCGGTCTGGCTCGTCGTGGCGTATTTCTTGAATAGATGGTCTCTCCTGCACGACCAGGTGCAGGAGAGACCGACCGCGCGCTCTCTGCGACGTCGCCTGCAACTGCTCAGCGGGCTCGGCCTGGTGCTCTACGGGATTACGGTGACCTTCGCGGCGATAGATTGGGTGATGTCCCTGGAGCCCTACTGGTACTCGACGGTCTATGGAATCGTCTACATCGTTAGTCAGGGATTGGCGGCTCTGGCCTTTGCCATTGTCGCCACGGCACTGTTGGCGGATTTCGCACCGTTTGCCGGCGTGGTCGCTCCGGCCCATTTTCACGACCTCGGGAACCTTCTGCTGGCCTTTGTTATGCTCTGGGCGTACATCGCTTTTTCCCAATTCCTGATTATCTGGTCTGGGAATCTGCCCGAGGAGATTCCCTGGTATGTGCACCGGACACAGGGTGGCTGGCAATGGATCGGGTTGTTGTTGCTGGTGTTTCACTTCACCCTCCCTTTCCTGTTGCTGCTGTCTCGTGGCACCAAGCGTAGCGTGTATAGACTTGCAAGCGTGGCGCTGGCGATCATCGGCATGCACCTGGTCGATCTGTTCTGGCTCGTGATGCCAGCCTTCCATCCCGCCGGGCTCTACGTCCACTGGCTGGACGTCGTGGCGCCTCTTGGTATGGGCGGGCTCTGGATCGCCGTCTTTGTGTGGCAACTGCAAAGGCGACCCCTCCTGCCCCTGCACGACCCACGTTTACAGGGAGCGATCGAGCATGGCTGAGACGCCATCTAGCGCTGACAGTACGAGCCGTCATCACGAAGAGAGCGACGTGCAGGTCCGGCTCATCCTCATGTTTGGGATCGGCCTGGCGGTCATCACCATTGTCGTGCTCCTGGTGGCGTACTGGCTGTTCGACGACTTCGCTGCACGTTGGGCGAAGTTGCAGGTGCCGCCGTCGCCACTGGCCGAGACTCGGCAACCGCTCCCAGAGCCACGCCTGCAAGTCGCCCCGGCTCATGACCTGCAGCAGATGCGCACGGCTGAAAACCTGGTGCTGTCCAGCTATGGCTGGGTGGATGAGGCCGCTGGCTTCGTCAGAATACCGATTGACCGCGCGCTCGAGCTGTTGCTCGAGCGCGGCCTACCGATATGGCGGGAGAACCGAGCGCCGCAGACCGGAGATGGGGCATCGCAGTCGCCAGGGGGAGGGGGATGACGATGTCGAGCTATCGCCTGTCTTTCCCCCTCGCGCTCACCTTGCTACTCTGCCTGCTATGTTCCACAGCCGGGGCGCACGAGGCGCGACCAGCGCTGCTGCGTGACGTTGGTCTCGAGCAACGCCTGGATGCCCAGCTCCCGCTCGCGTCGGAGTTTCGTGATGAGGCCGGCACAGTGGTACAACTGGGGGAGTATTTTGGCGCCAGGCCCGTGATCCTGATCCTCGACTACTACCAATGTCCACGCCTCTGTCCGTTAGTGCTCGACGCGTTGCTCGCCAGCTTGCGGATGCTCCCATGGACCGTCGGGCAGCAATTTGACGTGCTCATCGTGAGCATTGATGCGCGCGACACCCCGGCAGTGGCGGCAGCGAAAAAGGCGCAATACCTGGAGCGCTACGGCCGTTCTGGGACAACCCACGGCTGGCATTTCCTCACCGGCGAGCCGGAGGCGATCCAGCGGCTGGCTACTACCGTGGGTTTTCGGTATACCTACGATGCTGCCACAGACCAGTTTGCGCACGCCGCCGGGCTCATGATCGTGACCCCGCAGGGCAAGCTGGCCCGCTACTTCTACGGCCTCGCCTATGCCCCTCGGGAGCTGCGTCTGGGCCTGGTGGAAGCGGCTGCCAACCGCATCGGCTCCCCCATCGATCAGCTCCTGTTGTTTTGCTATCATTACGATCCCTTGACTGGCAAGTACGGCCTGGCCATCATGAACGTCATCCGACTGGCCGGCCTGGTCACTGTGCTGGGACTGGGAGTTTTTATGGGCGTCATGTTCCGCCGGGACCGACGCCAGAGAGCACGCCCTGAGGCCGCAGACACGCGACCGCCTCGCGAGCAGGACTGAGCGACTATGCTTTCCGATCTACCGCTATTCCCAGAGCAGGCCTCTACTGGCGCCGCGCGTGTGGACGCACTGTTCATGTTCTTGCTGGCTGTCAGCGTCTTCTTCGCCATGCTCATTTTTTCCCTGGTCCTGTCTTTCGCCGTCAAATACCGCCGTCGCTCGGAGGCGGAACAGCCGCGACCGATCCTCGGCGACGTACGGCTGGAGTTATTGTGGACCGTTATCCCTCTCGGACTCACCATGATCATGTTCGTCTGGGGCGCCAACCTGTATTTCACTATGGCGAGTCCGCCGGCGGACGCCATGGAGATCGCTGTCGTTGGCAAGCAGTGGATGTGGAAGTTCCAGCACCCCGAAGGGCAGCGTGAGATCAACGAGTTACACATCCCCGTGGGGCGTCCGGTGAAATTAACGATGGCGTCGGAAGACGTGATTCACAGCTTCTTCGTTCCGGCCTTTCGGGTCAAAATGGACGTCGTGCCTGGACGTTATACCGCTACCTGGTTTGAAGCCACCAAGCCCGGGACCTTCCATCTCTTTTGCGCGCAGTATTGCGGCACCGCACACGCTGGCATGGGTGGCCGCGTGGTGGTGCTGACCCCAACTGCGTACGAGACATGGCTGAGCGGTGGCGCCACCGGGGAATCGCCGGTCGCGGCAGGTGCGCGGCTGTTTCAGCAACTCGGGTGCGCCACGTGCCATCGCGCCGATGGCCCGGGGAGTGGCCCATCGCTGGTGGGGCTGTTCGGGCAGACGGTACGGCTGCACAGCGGGGAAACGGTGCTTGCCGACGAAGCCTACATCCGCGAATCGGTGCTGTACCCGACCGCCAAGATTGTCGCCGGGTATCAACCCATCATGCCCACGTTCCAGGGCCTTATCAGCGAAGAAGGCTTGTTGCAGCTCATTGCCTACATCAGATCCCTGGGGGGAGGAAAGACAGGAACGCCGTCATGAACCCAGTTGTCATCCCTCGTGCACACTATCTGAACGTCAATTACGGCATCAAGGCGTGGCTCTTCACGACCGATCATAAGCGTATCGCCTTGCTCTATCTGGCCTCGATCACCCTGCTCTTTTTCGTGGGTGGTGCGGCAGCGGTGGTCATGCGTCTGGAGTTGCTGACACCCCAGGGTGACCTGGTGCAATCCGAGACGTACAACAAATTGTTCACCATGCACGGCGTGATCATGGTCTGGTTCTTTTTGATCCCATCGATTCCGGCGGTCCTGGGGAACTTTCTCGTCCCCCTGATGATCGGCGCGCGTGACCTCGCATTCCCCCGCCTGAATCTGCTGAGCTGGTATATTTTTGCCCTCGGTGCCCTCTTTACTCTCACGGCAGTGGTCACTGGCGGCGTGGACACGGGCTGGACATTCTACACTCCCTACAGCAGTACGTATGCCAACACCCATGTTATCCTCACGGTATTGGGGGTCTTCATTACGGGTTTCTCGTCCATCTTGACGGGGCTCAACTTCATCGTCACCATCCACACCATGCGCGTCCCTGGCCTGACCTGGTCTCGGCTACCGCTCTTCATCTGGGCGCATTACGCCACGAGCCTGATCATGGTCCTGGGGACACCAGTCCTGGCTATTGCCATCGTGCTCGTGGCGCTCGAGCGCGTCTTCCGCATCGGCATCTTCGATCCGGCCCTGGGCGGTGACCCGGTGCTGTTCCAGCACTTATTCTGGTTTTACTCGCATCCAGCCGTGTACATCATGATTCTGCCCGCCATGGGTGTGATCAGCGAACTGATCCCCTGCTTTTCCAGGAAGCGGATCTTCGGCTATAACTTCGTGGCCTTTTCCAGCGTCGCCATTGCCGTGCTGGGCTTCTTTGTGTGGGGACACCACATGTTCGTCAGTAGCCAATCCGTGTATGCGAGCATGGTGTTCTCCTTCATGAGTATGCTGGTGGCGATTCCTTCCGCCATCAAGGTGTTTAATTGGACGGCCACGCTCTACAAGGGTTCCATTGCTTACGACACACCAATGCTGTACGCCTTTGGCTTCATTGGCCTGTTCACTATAGGTGGCCTCACCGGCCTGTTCCTGGCGGCGCTGGCGGTCGACGTGCATGTCCACGATACCTACTTTGTCATCGCGCACTTCCACTACATCATGGTGGGGGGAGCAGTCATGGGCTACCTCGGCGGCCTGCATTTCTGGTGGCCCAAAATAACCGGGCGCATGTATCCGGAGGGCTGGGGAAAATTAGCCGCGCTGATCATTTTTATCGGGTTCAACCTGACGTTTTTCCCCCAGTTCCTGCTGGGCTACCTTGGCATGCCACGACGATATCATTTCTACCCGGCCGAATTCCAGGTCTTGCATGTCATGTCGTCGGCCGGTGCGTCGATCCTCGGGGTCGGGTATATGATCCCGTTGGTCTACTTCATCTGGTCGTTACGCTACGGTGCAGTCGCCGGCCCTAACCCATGGGGCGCGAAGGGCCTGGAATGGCAGACTTCTTCACCACCACCCACTGACAACTTCGCACAGACACCCGAGGTGAAGGAAGAGGCATATGCCTATGGTCCTCAGGAGGTGCACGTTGTCTGAGCGTCATGCCGCTCTGGCACATCACTTTGACGATATTGCGCAGCAGTCCGAGGCCTCTCATCTCGGCATGTGGGTGTTTCTCCTGACCGAGATCATGTTCTTTGGCGGCCTGTTCACGGGGTATGCGGTGTATCGCTCGCTCTACGCGGGGGCTTTTGCCGCAGGCAGTCATCACCTGGACGTCGTGCTCGGCAGTATCAATACGGTGGTATTGATCAGTAGTAGTCTGACGATGGTGCTGGCGGTCCATGCGGCCCAGGTTGGTCAGCGCCAGCCCCTGGTCGGCTTCCTGCTGCTCACCATGCTGCTCGGGCTGGTGTTTCTGGGCCTCAAAACCGTAGAGTATGTCCACAAGTTCGCGGACCACCTGGTGCCGGGTAGCGGATTTCTCTATGAGGGACCGCACGCCCGCCAGGTGCAGCTCTTCTTTTCCTTCTACTTCAGTATGACGGGTATGCATGCCTTGCATATGATCATTGGCATTGGCCTGCTGACCGTACTCGTCTGGCTGGCCTGGC
>WNEY01005359.1_pt1 | contig 12708 bp, 9 predicted proteins | sample 5400531 | NCBI WGS metagenome assembly WNEY01 (sample SAMN13153338, study PRJNA577476) | soil metagenome | isolation source: 200 cm saprolite under Douglas fir tree site 1 | place: USA:California | collected 2015-04-18
CCCCCCGCGGAACCCCCCTCGCTAGGTGGGAGAGTATGCGTAGTGACGATGTGGTAAGCCCGGTGACGCCCGGAATAAATCCGGGCTTCCGCTCCACTCGGCTGATAAAGGTGGCACGGGGCTGATGAAGCCCTGGGCCGTCGCGATCGCACTGGTCACCTTGCTGGTCGGCTCTGTCGCATGCGGTGGCGCGCCCGCGCAGATCGTCGACTACTCGCCTCTGCGCGGAGCCAGGGACGTGGCCACGCTTGCGCCGGTACAGATCACGTTCGACCACGACGTCAACCGGGCATCGGTCGAGAGCCGGCTCCGCCTGGTGCCGGCCGTGAGCGGCAGCATCAAGTGGAAGAACGGCCACCAGCTCGAGTACCAACACGAGAAGCTGGCCACCGCGGCGACGTACGAGGTCGTGCTCGAGGCCGGGTACAGCGACCTGGCCGGCAACGTGTACGAGCTGCGACATCACTGGTCGTTCGAGACGGAGCCGCCGCCGCGATTCGCGGGCTCGACGCCGTCTGACGGCGACAGCGCGGTGGACCCCGCCGACTACGTGTCAGTCACCTTCTCGCGGGCGATGCTCGAATCCAGCCTCGCAAGCGCGATCGTGTTCACACCAGAGGTGCGGTTTGGAGTCCGCATCGACCCATCCGACTCGCGACGTGTGATCGTCGCGCCGGATTCACTGCTCCAGCCCAACACGATGTACCGGATGCTCGTGACGCAGATCGCGAAGGACGCGGATGGCAACGAGCTCGATCACGTTCGTTCCATCAGCTTCAGGACCGGCGCGGCGCGACCCCTTCATCACTGGGTCGCATTCGCGGCCGAGAATACCTCCGGAACTTCCGGCGGCCTCTGGATCGTCAACGAGACGGGCATCCCTCGGCAGCTGCTGGAGTCGAGCGCGGTGAACGCTTACAGCTGGTCGCCCGACGGTCAGCGACTCATCTTCGAGACCGCCGACGGATGGGCGACGTTCGCGCCGGGCGAGGGGATTGAGTCGCTTGGCTTCAGCGCCACCTGGGCAGCGGCGCTTGCGCCGGGGCTCGGCTACGTCTATCTCGATTCGGCCGGATCGCTCTACCGTGCGCCGCAATCCGGCGCCGACTACGTGGTCGGCACGCTGGTCAGGGCCGTCGCGGTGAGCCCAAACGGCGAGCGGCTGGTCTTCGCCCAGGACCAGGTGGATGGCACCACCCGCATCTGGGGCTACGACGTCGGCCTGCGATCCCGTTACGCGCTCGCGTCCGAGACCACCGCGGTCTCCGATCTGAGCTGGGCGCCAAACGGCAACCGCATCGCGTACCTCCGCCACGACCCCGGCACTGTCACGCTGCGCGTGCGGAACCTGACGGGCTCTGGCGCTCTGACCAGCGTGGTCCAGGGCGACATCAGCGCACCGACCTGGCTGCACGACTCGGACCATGTGGTGATGGCGGCATTCGTCGCGGGGGACAGCGGGCCGGTCAGCAAGGCCTTCGTCATCAACGTCGCGTCGCCGCCGCCGGCGCTCACGATCGGACTGGGATTGCCGGCGCTGCCCAACGTGGTGGACGTGAGCGACGCCGTGCCATCACCCGACGGCCATCAGATCGCGTTCATCAGCGGCGCCCAGGTGTGGCTCATGAACGCCGACGGAACCAGGCCGACCGCGCTGACCCGGTTCGACCCGGAGACCTTTCCTTACTCGTGCCTCATGCCGGCTTGGACGCGGCTGTGAGCTTGACCGCCGTTGACGGTCGACGCCGCCTTGCGCTCGGCCAGTGAGCTGAACAGCTCCGCGAGCCTGTCCGCAGTCCGCGACCAGGAGAACCGCTGAGCCAGCAGCTGGCCGCGGCGCCCCATCTGCCTCGCGAGCTCCGGGTCGTCCAGCAGGCGGGCGATGCGGTCCGCGTAGTCGGCAGGATCATCGCCGGCCACGAGGAATCCGGTCACGCCGTCGCGCGCGACCGAGCGCAGGCCGGACACGTCGGAGGCGACCACGGGGCAACCGCACGCCTGCGCCTCGAGGCCGACGAGACCGAACGACTCGCTGTACGAAGGCATGACGCAAACGTCGGCGGCCGAGTAGAAGTACGGCAGCTCGTGATGCGCGACCGAACCCACGAATTCGATCGCATCGCGCACCCCGGCTTCGGACGCAACTCCCTTGAGCCGCTCCATCTCGCTCTCGTCCGCGTCGCGCGAGTCTGCGCCGAGCACCAGCAGTCTCGCGTCGTTGTGACCGCGCGCGCGCAGCAGCGCCAGCGCGCGGATGGCGATGTCGACCCCCTTGAGCCGCTCGAGTCGGCCGACGAAGAGGAGCAGCGGCCCGGCGCCGGCCCCGATCTTCGAGCGCGCATCAGCCCGATCGATCGGCCGGAAGGTGGCGACGTCGACACCCGGCGCGACGACCTCGACGCGCGCCGCGTCGGCTCCGTAAGCCGTCACCAGCTCCTGGCTCTCATCAACGGTGGAGGCGACGAGCAGGTCGGCGCAACGCGCGATGTCGCCCTCCACGGCGATCCGCAGCGGCGGCTCGGGGCGCGCTCCGCGTGCAAGATGCTCGTTCTTGACGAGACCGAGCGTGTGCGCGGTGTGGACCCAGGCCGGCGCCAGCCGCGGCCGCAGGACACAGGCGACCTCGCCCGACAGCCAGTAGTGGGAGTAGACGAGGTCGTACTTGGCGCCCTCGGCCAGCGCGTGGTTGAAGATGCGCGACGCGAACTGGGGAACCTCGCGGTACAGCGAGTACTTGTCCAGGTCGCGGCCGGCATCCAGATAGATGACGCGCGAGCGAGGCGCCAGCTGCTCGACCTTGGGGTCGTCGTCCGACTGGACGCGAGTGAAGACATCGGTCGCGATTCCCCGGTCGCTGAAGGCGGCGCAGACCTCGCGGACGTAGACGTTCATGCCGCCGGCGGCCTGCTGGCCGAGTGGCGCGGTCGGAGAGGTGTGCATGGATACAACCGCGATCCGCATGCGAGCGGTGCGGTCAGGTGACGCAGGTGAAACCCGATCCGGAGACCGGCGAACAAGACCCCATATAGCCGTAAAACCTACGAGGTTCCGGCCTATTCCCGCAGCAGGTATCCCTCTCCCGCTCACGGGAGAGGGTCAGGGTGACGGGCGTGGATCAAAGATAGAATGGCCCCAGATGCGACTCCGGAACAACCTGCGGCGGTACGGCCTGCTCGCCATCGCCGTCCCCGGGCTTCTGCTCCTGACCGGCATCGCGACGCTGGCCGACGCGTCGCCGTCGCCCTCCGGAGCGCCGCTGCCGGGCGACCCGACCAACGGCCAGAGCGTCTATCAGAAGAACTGCACCACCTGCCACGGCTCGAGCCTCGAGGGAAACATCGGGCCGGCGCTCAACCCCATCGCGCACCTTCCGGGGGTCGCCAATCCGCTCGACCCCACGTACCTGATCGACACGATCTCCAACGGGCTCAAGCCTGCGTCCGGCCCCCAGATGCCGGCGTGGAAGGGCCAGATCTCGGACAAGGACATCCAGGACGTAGCGGCCTTCATCATCCAGCAGAACCAGCTGGGGGGCCAGAACGTCCCGCTGGCGCCCGGAGAGCTGGCCAAGCGCACGATCTTCTGGGTCGGGGTCGGCATCATCGCGATGGTGTTCGTGACGTACCTGCTCGCCCAGTACAACATGCGCTGGATCGCACGTCGAGCCGCGGCGCGGCGTAGGTAGAGGCACGGCCGACCCGGCTGACTCGTCGCCGCTGCAGGCGCCGCCAAGACCAACCCCCAGTGGCAGCGCACCGAGGGTCCTCATCCTGTTCAGCGACACGGGCGGCGGACACCGAGCCGCTGCCAAGGCGCTGACCGAGGCGCTCAAGCAGCTTGACCCGACCTGCGTGGTGGCCATCGCCGACCCGCTCATGGCGCAGGGGCCGAGGGTTGTTCGGCGGCTCGCTTCCCTTTACTCGCCGGTCATCCAGCGTTCGCGCGCGACCTGGGGCGCCGTCTACCACACGAGCAACACGAGGCCGGCCTTCGCCGCCATCAGGGCGCTGTTCGGGCCGGGCGTGCGCAAGGCCGTGGCCGAGCTGATCACCCAGCACGACCCGGACGTGGTGCTGTCGGTTCACCCTCTGCTCAACCACATGAGTCACCAGGCGATCCAGCGAAGCGGCCGGCCCCGCGGACTCATGACGGTTATCACTGACCTGGTCGACTTCCATCGCGGGTGGACCTTCAGCCAGGCCGACCTGGTGGTCGCGCCGACGGAAGTGGCACGCAAGGTGGCGGTCAAGCGACGCGTGCCGAGCGACCGAGTGAAGCTGCTCGGCCTTCCTGTCGACATGCGCTTCCGCCCGCCTGCGCCAGGCGAGAAGCAGGCACTTCGCCGACGCTTCGGCCTCGATGAGGATCGCTTCACCGTGCTCGTCATGGGCGGCGCGGCCGGAGTCGGCGGTCTGCTGAACCAGGTGCGCGCGCTCGCCTGGGATCCGCACCAGTGGCAGCTCATCGTCGTCTGCGGACGCAACGAGCGCCTGCGCAGCCACCTCGCCCGGCTGCGATACGCGACGCCGACGCTGGTGCTGGGCTTCGTCGACAACATGCCGGAGCTCATGCGCGCGTCCGACGTCGCCGTCACCAAGGCTGGGCCAGGCGCCATCGTCGAGGCGCTGGCGACCGGGCTGCCACTGATCATCAACGGCTACCTGCCCGGGCAGGAGACTCCGAACGTCGACTTCGTGGTCCAGTCCGGCTTCGGCATCTACGCGCCGCGAGCCGGTGACGTCGTCGACGAGGTGCGCGTGCTCGCCGAGGGCGGACCCACGTGGCAGTCGATGTCCCGACGCGCGCGCGAGCTCTCCTATCCGTACGCGTCGCAGGACATCGCACGGGAATGCCTGCTGCTGGCGGGACGCTACAGGGCTTCCGCGCAGGCGAGCCTGTAAGGGCACAGCCGGCACTTTCTGCGCTCCGGCTGCGGATCGAAGCGGCCGGCGCGGATCTTTTCCGCCACCTCGATCGCGATCGCCCGAGCTTCGGCCTGCAGCTTGGGCACGCCTTCGAGGCGAATCGCCGAGCCCTCCGCCAGGTAGACGACCTCGAGCTCGATCGGGTCGAGGCTCAACGCTGTCGACGCGCCGAGCGCGTACAGCGCCACCTGGAGGTCGCGTCGCGCTCGTGCGAGGGGACGCCCGCTCTTGTAGTCGATGATCAGCCAGCCCTCGTTGATGTGATCGACGCGGTCGATCACGCCGTGCAGTGTGAAGCCGTCCACCGCGGCGGAGAACTCCCGCTCCACCAGATCCGGCGTGCGCTCGAATCCGCCGCTCGCGCGGAAGGCCTCGAGCTGTGCGAGACCGAGGCGCCGAAACGTGGGCGCGCGACGTGTATCCGGGAATCGCGATGCCTCCCACACGTCGGTGTGCATCGCGCGCAGTCGTTCCGGCGTGATGGCGTTTCCGGTGCGCCGCTCCTCGCCGGCGCGGCGCAGCACCTCGTGCAGGATCGTGCCGTGCACCGCCTCGGCGCTCTGGCCCGCCGGCAGCCGCCGGCGATAGCGAAACCAATACTGCCGAGGACAATCGCGATAACTCTGAATCGCGCTATAAGAAAGAACAAGCTCATCGCTACTGACGTCGCTACTGACCTCCCCGCGAGCGGGGAGGGTCAGGGTGGGGACTGACTCACTTGCCACCTCACGTTCCAGAACGGCCCCCGACGCACGCAGCTCCGCGACAAATCGCGACTCTCTCCAGCGCCGCCCGCCCTCGTAGTGCTCGGCGCGAGTGAGGTACAAACGCTTCCGCGCGCGAGTCATCGCCACGTAAAGCAGCCGCCGCTCCTCCGCGATGACATCCTCTCGCCCACGCACGAGCGGCTCGAGCACAGCCGGCGGCAGCTCGAATCGGTGCGACCGCCCCGACTGCGGCAACCTACCCTCCACGAGCGACGGCACGAACACCGCGTCGAACTCGAGTCCCTTGGCCTGATGAATGGTCATGACCGAGATCGCATCACCCCCGACCTCGGGCGCGGCGGGCGCCTCGTCCTCTCCAGATAGAAGGACGAGGTCGAGATAAGCCATGTACGCGACAAGCGAGTGATCAGGACTCGAGTCGCAGAATTCCGCGATCGCCTCAGCCAGGCGGCCGACGTTGGCCGCCGCGCGCGCCAATTCGCCGGCCGCCATGGTTGCGGACCGCCGGTCCAGATAGCGCGTGCGGTTCATGAGCTCGAAGAAGAGGTCGCGCACATCCAGCGACCGCGCCTGCGTGCTCAGCTCACCAACGAGCGCTTCCGAGCATTCAGGCGTCCGCGTTCTCACCCGGAACTCGGCGATCTTGTCGGCGGGGTCGCGCAGCACGCGCAGCATCGCGATGACGTCCCGCGACTCGGGCCGGTCGTACAGCCCGTGCCCGCCGACGACCACGTGGGGAAGCCCCGCGGCGGAAAGGGCCGCCGCGACCGGGGTCGCTATCGCGTTGGTCCGGCAGAGGACCGCGATCTCCGCGAGAGGCACGCCCGATTCTTCAAGGCGCCTGGCCTCGGCGGCGATCGCCGCCGCTTCACCCACGCCGTCCGCGATTCGCCACAGCTCGACGCGCCTTCCCGGCCTTGTCGCGGAAAGCTCCTTGGCGAGCCGCTCGGTGTTGTTGCCGATCAGCGCCGCCGCGGCCGCGACGATCCTGGCCGAGCTCCGCTGGTTCTTGCCCAGCGTCACGGTCCGCGCATTCGGGAACCGGTCCAGGAACCGCTCGAGACTCGCGCGCGACGCGCCGCGGAACCGGTAGATGCTCTGGTCGTCGTCGCCGACGACGAACGGAGCGCCCCCGTACGACACCAGCTCCACCAGCCGCTCCTGGGCAAGGTTGAGGTCCTGGTACTCGTCGACGAGCACGTGCGGGTACCGGCGCCGGTACGCATCCGCGACGCGAGGGTCGCTCGAGAGCATCGCGACCGATCGCTCGAGCAGGTCGTCGAAATCGAGCAGGCCGCGCTTGCGGCACTCGAGCTCGTAAGCGCGAAAGAGGCGCACGCACGCATGCATGAGCGCAGCGCGTTCGGCGTCGTCCGCGGAGTCCGCCCACTCATGGAGCCGCCGCAACGGGACCAGCTCCTGCTTCAGGCGCTCGAGCATCTGCAGTGCCGGCGCCACCAGGTCGTCCGGCCGCTCATCCCCGACCAGCCCCGCGTCGCCGAGCTCCCACATGAGCTCCCTCGCGAGGATCCACCGCTCCGCGCCGCTCACGATCCGGAATCCGGCCGGCACGCCCACCCGCCAGCCGTCCGCGCGCAGCCAGCCCAGCGCGATCGAATGCACCGTGCCCACCGCCGGCGCGTCCATGCCGGCCAGGTCCTCGATGCGCTGCCGCATCTCCTGCGCCGCGCGATCGGTGAAGGTCATGACCAGGATCGACGAGGGGTCTGCTCCCGCCGCCACGAGCCGCCGGAACCTCTCGGCGATGACGGCGGTCTTACCGGTCCCAGCGCCGGCGATGACGCGGCCCGGCGTCCCGCTCAGCGAAGCGGCTTCGCGCTGGCGGGGGTCAAGGCGCGTCAAGTTGGGGTCGAACGCCCGATGCGCACTCGCAGGATGCGGACGCGCCTGCCCAGCTCCATGCCGTTGAGACGGGCGATGACCGTTTCGGCATCCAGCCGCAGCTGGTGCGCCAGTGCCGGGCTCGAGGTGGTCACCATCAGCACGCCCGATTTGAGCTCGACCGCCTCGCACAGGCGGGCCGGTTCTGGGCCGATCACCGTGCGAAACGCGGCGGCTACCTGCGTTCCCAGGAGGCGTCCTCCGCCCGGCTGGCGCCGGAGCACGGCGGGCAGGATATTGCCCAGCTTATCCACAGGCCTCAATTCGCCCCGAATTCACGCTCCACACGCGCGCGCCCGTGATGAGATCGGCGGGAAATGGACCCATCTCGGCCGACGTGATGATGACCTGGCCCTCGCCCGCCACCCTGCGCAGCAGGGCTGCCCTGCGCTCGCCGTCCAGCTCCGACAGAACGTCGTCAAGGAGGAGCACCGGCCGTTCACCAGCGCGTCTGGTGACGAGCGCCGCCTCGGCCAGCTTGAGGCTCACCACCGCGGTCCGCTGCTGGCCCTGGGAGGCGTAGCTGCGAGCGTCACGCCCATCGAGCTGGATGAGCAGGTCGTCGTGATGAGGACCGACGGTTGTCGACCCCCTCCGCAAGTCGTCGGTAAGCGACTTTTCCACAGCGTCTGCGAAGTCCGCAGGTGGCCCCAGATAGGCGATCTCGAGCCGTTCACCGGCCGCGATTTCAGCGTGGCTTTCGGCCGCATAGGGCCGCAGCTCCTCGACCGCCCTGGCACGGGCGCCGGCGATGTCCGAGCCGTAAGCCACGAGCTCGGCGTTCCATGCTTCCAGCACGCCCGGCGCCTCCTCGCCGCCGGCGATCCGCTTGAGCAGGCTGTTGCGCTGCTCGAGCACCCGCCGGAGGGCGGCCAGGTTGCGGGCGTAGCCCGGCTCGACCTGCACGAGCATCTGGTTGAGGAAGCGCCGGCGCTGCTCCGGCCCCGCCTTGACCAGGCCGAGGTCGTCAGGCCAAAAGAGAGTTACCCGGAAGTGGCCCGGCAGGTCAACGCCACGGCGGCGGACACCGTCGACCTCGATGACGCGCCGCACTCGCTCGCCTTCTCCGTGCAGGGTGATGGTCACCTCGAGCCCCCGCCCCGCCGACTCCACCTCGGCGTGGATGCGGGCAGCGGGGGTGACGGGGCCGAGCAGCTCCAGGTCGCGCCTCGCGCGCGGCGATGAGGACAACGCGAGCATCGCCACGGCCTCGAGCAGGTTGGTCTTGCCCTGCCCGTTCGCGCCCACGAAAACGTTCACGGCAGGTCCGGGCACCAGGTCGAGGTGGGCGTAGTTGCGGTGGTTGTTCAGTTGTAGGCGCTTGAGCTCCATTGCGGAGCTAGGACATGGCCACCCGCACAGGCATGATCACGTACAGGTAGTGCTCCTTGCCCGGCGGGCGGATCAGCCCTGGGCTGAGAGGACCGTCGAAGAGCAGCTCTACCTGGTCTTCGCCGATCACAGCCAGGGCGTCCAGGACGTAGCGGGCATTGAACGCAATCTGGATCTCCGATCCCTCGACGTCTGCAGGCATCTCGGCCTTGCTGTCCCCCACCTCGTTGGTCGTCGCCGACAAAACGACGGCGCCGCTGTGGGCTTTGACGCGGATCACGTTGGCGCTGTCGCGGGCGAAAAGCGACACCGCCCGTACGGTCTGCGTGAGCTCGGACGTGGCCAGCCGCACCTTGGTCGAGCTCTTGCTGGGGATAACTTGTGAGTAGTTTGGATATTTTCCGTCGATCAGCCGAGACGTCAGCTCCGAGTTGCCGGCTTTGAAGAAGATCTGGTTCCTGGCCTTCGAGATGATGATGTCGACCTGGCTGGGCTCGCCCTTCAGCACCCGGCTCAGCTCGGCCAGCGCTCGGGCCGGCACGATGAGGCTGGCCTCGAGGTCAGAACTCCCGCTCGCGGGAAGCTTGCGCACCGCCAGCCGGTGACCGTCGGTGGCGGCCAGGGTCAGGTTGCCCTGCTGCAGCTGAACCAGCACGCCGGTGAGGACCGGTCGCGCCTCGTCCGTCGAGGCCGCCATCTGGGTCTGCTCGACCGCCTTGATGAGCTCGTCGAGCGGCACCTGCAGCCGGTCACCCTCGTCCGGTCGCGGACCTGGCGGAAACTCCTCGGCCTCGATGCACTTGATGTGGGTGTCGAAGCGTGCGCATCGCAGTGAAAGCGACTGCGTCGCGCCGTCGAGTGTCATTTCGAGGTCCTCGTCTGGAAGCGTGCCTACGAAATCAGTGAGCAGACGCGCCGGGGCGGTGGTGCTGCCCTCCATTGCAACCTCCGCCGGCACCAACTTGCGGATGCCGATCTCGAGGTTGGTCGCGCTGAGCGCGAGTCCTTCGGGCGTTGTCTCTATGAGGATGTTGTTCAGGATGGGCAGAGTCGTCCGGCTCGAGATCGCGCGAGACACGACCTGAAGCGCCTGCCCGAGCACTGAGGGTCTGCAGGTCACCTTCATCTGCGTTGCGATGGCTTTAGCACTCACGAAAGTTGTCCCCCGTTGTTTCCGGTCTTACTAATTGATTCAGTCCGTAATCGATAACAGTAAGGGCTGTGGGTACTGGGGACATAGAGATCCTTTACAGATCGCGGCTCGCGGTGCATAACCGTCTGGGAGCCGGTGCGCATCCCCGTGCGGGCTGTTGCAATGGTGGGAAAGAGACGCCGTCGAGCTGACAATCCAATCGCTTTCCCAACCACCTCAGGAGAAGATGTGGAAACGCGCATCACTCTGCGTAGAGCCGCTCGCGGATGGCCTGGACCTCGAACCGCAACCTCTCGTCCTCCTTCAGCTCATTGGCGATCTTCTCGATCGAGTGAAGCGCCGTCGTGTGGTCCCTTCCTCCGAACGCCTTGCCGATTGCAGGGAGTGACGATGGCGTCTCCTCGCGAACCAGGAACATCGCCACCTGGCGGGGGAAGACTATGTGCTTGTCTCGGCGCTTGCTCTTCATGTCCTCGAGGGTGATGTTGTAGAAGTCGGCCACGAGCACCTGGATGCGGTCGACGTTGATGGGCTTCCGCGTGCCGGCCGGGATGATGTCGGCAAGCAGCCGCGCTGCCTCGTCCTCGTCGACGGACCGCTGATGCACCGCGGCAAATGCCTGCACGCGTGTGAGCGCGCCCTCGAGCTCGCGGATGTTGCGCTGGACCTTGTGCGCGATGAAGTTCAGGACTTCCTCAGGCACGAGGCTCGTGTGGCCGCCCAGCTTGGAGTGGAGGATCGCCAGCCGGGTCTCGAAGTCAGGCGGCTGGATGTCAGCGATGAGGCCCCACTCGAATCGCGACCGCAGCCTGTCCTCCAGTGTCGGAATCTCTTTCGGCGGGCGGTCGGACGAGATGACGATCTGCTTGTTGATCTCGTGCAGAGCGTTGAAGGTGTGGAAGAACTCTTCCTTCGTCCTGTCCTTGCCGGCGAGGAACTGGACGTCGTCGATGAGGAGCACGTCGACGGTGCGGTACTTGTGCCGGAACTCGCCCATCCGTGCGGTGGCGATGGAGGTGATCACCTCGTTCGTGAACTGCTCCGACGTCAGGTAGACCACGCGCTTGCGCGGGAAGCGGTCGTGCACCTCGTGGCCGATGGCGTGCATGAGGTGCGTCTTGCCCAGGCCCACGCCTCCGTAGAGGAACAGCGGGTTGTAGCTGTCGCCCGGCGCTTCGGCCACGGCTTTGGCCGCCGCGTGGGCGAACTGGGAGTTGTGACCGACGACGAATGCCGAGAAACGAAAGCGGGCGTTGAGCTCCGATGGAGCCGGCGCGACGTCTGCCTCCACTCCGTTCTCATGCCGGTTCTCATGACCGTTCGCGCTGCGGCCATCACTGTCCTCGCCATCGGCCGGGACCAGCGGCGGTCGATGGCTGCTCGGCGAGATGACGAAGTCGATGCCGACCTCGGCGCCGGTCACGGCCTGGAGCGTCTCCTGGATGAGGCCCGAGAAACGATCCTCGAGCCAGTCCTTCGCAAGCTTGCTCGGGACACCGATGCGGAATGTGCTGCCGTCCGCCGACACGACCGACGTGTTCTTGAGCCACATGTCGTACGTGCGCTTGGCCAGCTGAAAGCGGAGCTCTTCCTGGACCTGGGACCAGATCTGATCCTGGTTCACTTCACACCCTCCCCGATAGCGGTTGCCTGCCGGCTCGGCGTCAGAAAGCGCACCACGGCGCTCGCCACCGCCTGGCAACAACAGGCCGCCGACTTATGCATATGCTGTGGATAAACTGGGTCAAACCGTGGGTTCGAGCGCGCCGCTCGCGGGCGCGTCGCGCAGCGTTTTCGGCCTGGATTCAAGTGCCCACGTTCAACCGAAGACCTTCGACTGTTCAGGACCGCCTCCCGTGTATCTGTGGATAAGATCGGAGCAGATTTCCACAGGCTGGGGCTCGCGCCAGTCTGAAATCTCCCTACCGACCGATGTCTTTTATGGAAGCGCCGCTGTGTGCTTTAGCCCTAGCTCTGATCGAGGATAAGGCCTGTGCGCCGGTGGGAGACCTGTACTGGGATGTGGTGAGGAGCGCGCTTACCTTGCTTCCGGGCGGGGATTGTAGCACCGGCCATGAGCTGTCGCAAGGCATTTTGGAGATGCGATGAAGTGATATCGATGATGTGGCGCTCGCGAGGTGTTTTCGATCGCGGTTTCCGTCGTTCGGTACACTACCGCGGTCCACATGAAGAGAACCTTCCAGCCCAAGAAGCGATACCGCCGTCGCGTGCACGGATTCCTTCGCCGGATGAGCAGCAAGGGCGGCGCGCACGTCATTCAGAACCGCCGCCGCAAGGGTCGCCACCGGCTGACCAAGTAGCGGGGCCGCCCTCTTGAAGAGGCGGTTCCGGCTGCGCCGGAAATCGGATTTCGACGCGGCGATGCAGGGCAAGCGCTTCTACAGCGGTCGAGGCCTGCTCGCGCTTGCGGTCCCCAACGCCGGCCTTCAGACAAGAATCGGGGTCACCGTCAGCCGGCAGCTGAAGGGGGCTGTCGACCGCAACCGGGCGCGGCGCCGTGTGCGCGAGGCGGCGCGGGTCTCCCTGTTCGAAAGAGATTCAGGCGCCCAGCACCGGGGAATACGATATGACGTGGTCCTGATCGCCCGGCCCGCCGCGCTGACGCTGCGGTTCGCCGACCTTAAAGAGGAGACCGAACAGGCGGCTC
>WNEY01014410.1_pt1 | contig 12704 bp, 10 predicted proteins | sample 5400531 | NCBI WGS metagenome assembly WNEY01 (sample SAMN13153338, study PRJNA577476) | soil metagenome | isolation source: 200 cm saprolite under Douglas fir tree site 1 | place: USA:California | collected 2015-04-18
GACGTTGCCGCCGATGGTGCAGGCGATCTGCGAGGACGGGTCGGGCGCATAGTAGAAGCCCGCCTGCTCCACCGCCTTGGTGATGCCGAGATTGGTGACCCCTGGCTGCGCCACCACGGCGCGGTTTTCATAATCGATGTCGAGTACGCGGTTGAATTTCGCGAGCCCCAAGAGCACGCCGTCAGCGAGCGGCAGGGCGCCGCCGGAGAGCGATGTGCCGGCGCCGCGCGGCACGACCTTGATGCCTTCGCCGTGGCAATAGCGCAGAACCTGCGACACCTGCTCGGTCGTCTCCGGCAAGACCACGAGCATCGGCGGCTGGCGATAGGCCGTGAGCCCATCCGATTCGTAGGGCCGCATTTCGCTGGCGGAATCAATCACCCCCTCCCCCGGCACGATGCGGCGAAGCGCGACGGCAATCGCGGCGCGGCGATCGAGCACGGCCCGGTCGAGATCGGGCATGATCAACGACATGATTCCTCCGCTTGGCGACCCGCACTCTAGCAGACTCTAGCAGATCGCCTGCCGAATATACGGAGGGACACTCGATCGTTTAAGCGGGCTGTTTTTCGTTGCGATCGGCTTTGTTGGCGCCGGCTTGATCGCTGTTTTCCGGTGCTTGTTCCGGCTGGGTGGGCGCCGGCTGCGTTACGGAAACAGGATCGGATCCCGGAAACGACTCTTCAAGCGCCTGGTCAAGCGCCTGATCGCGCTTCTTTTGCGCGCGGTCTTTTTTCGATTTCGCACCAGCCCGTTTTGGTTTCGCGGCGGCTTGCGGCATGACGCGCTCCTCAATCGTGGCGCCCGAATCAACGGCCAGAACCGGCTAAAGTTCCTCCATTAGCGCCGGGCCGGTTTTATGTTATCGCAGCACCGGCTGCATTCGCCTGCAAGCGGGGTCGTCCATGCAACCTATCACCTGCGTCGAGGACTTGCGCGAAATCGCTCGCCACAAGGTGCCGCGCATGTTCTTCGAATATGCCGAAAGCGGCTCTTACGCCGAGGAAACCCTGCACGCCAACCGGCGCGACCTGAAAGCGATCCTGTTTCGGCAAAAGATCCTGGTCGACGTTTCCAAGCGCGATACGGGCACGCAAATCCTCGGCAAGCCGGTCTCGCTGCCGCTCGTGCTCGCGCCGGTCGGGCTTTGCGGCATGCAGCGCGGCAACGGCGAAATTCTCGCCGCCAAGGCGGCGCAATCCGCCGGCATCCCCTTCTGCCTCAGCACCATGTCGGTTTGCTCGATCGAGGACGTGGCGGAAGAAGTAAGCGAGCCGTTCTGGTTTCAGCTCTACGTCATGCGCGACCGCGAGTTCAACCGCGCGCTGATCGAGCGCGCCCGGGCCGCGAAATGCAGCGCGCTCGTGCTCACCGTCGATCTGCAGGTGCTCGGCCAGCGGCACCGCGACATCAAGAACGGCTTGTCGGTGCCGCCGAAAATTAAGATCGCCAATTTGATCGACATCGCGACCAAACCCCGCTGGATCATCAGCGTGCTGGGCGCCAAGCGCAGAAGTTTCGGCAACATCGTCGGCCACGTGCAAGGCGTCGCCGACAACACCTCGCTCGCGGAATGGATCGCCGGCCAGTTCGACCCGGCGCTGAACTGGTCCGACGTGAAGTGGATCAGAAGCGTGTGGAAAGGTCCGCTGATCCTTAAAGGCATCCTCGAAGCGGAAGACGCCAAGCTCGCGGCGGAGCACGGCGCCGATGCGATCGTGGTTTCCAATCACGGCGGGCGGCAGCTCGACGGCGCGCCCTCATCGATCTCGGCGCTGCCGAAAATCGTCGAGGCGGTCGGCAACAAAGTCGAGGTGATGTTCGACGGCGGTGTGCGCTCGGGCCAGGACGTCATGCGCGCGCTCGCGCTCGGTGCCAAGGCTTGCATGATCGGCCGCGCCTATATTTACGGTCTCGGCGCCAGGGGCGAAGAAGGCGTCGGCGAGGCGATCGGCTTCATCCGCCGCGAATTAGAGACCACCATGGCGCTCACCGGCATGAAAAAGATCAGCGAGATCGGGCCGCATGTGATCGCTAGGTAAACCGTCATCCTTCGAGGCTCGACCGCTTCGCGGTCTCGCTCCTCAGGACGACGACGCAATTAAATAACTGTCATCCTGAGGTGGCCGAGCATCGATCTCGGGCTTGCCCGAGATCGGCACGATAAATGTGTGCGAGGCCCTCGAGTGATCTATCCTTCCTTGAAACCGTATTCCGGCACGTTTCCCGAGGCGCCGTAGTATTTGTAGGGCAGGAACTTGCCGGACATGGTGATCTTCACGCGGTCGCCTTTCGGATTCGGCAGGCGCTCGATCAGCATGTCGAAGTCGATCGCCGACATGATGCCGTCGCCGAACTCCTCCTCGATCAACGCCTTCCAGGCCGGGCCGTTGACCATCACGAGCTCGTAGAAGCGGTAGATCAACGGGTCGGTCGGCGGCATCGGCTGGCCTGCGCCGCGCATCGGCACTTCGTTGAAGAGCGCGGTTTCCATCTTGCTGAGACCAAAGAGTTCCTGGGCCTTGGCGACTTGCGGCTTGGTGAGCTTCATCTGGCCCAAGCAGGCGCCGACGATCAGCACCTCGGAATAGCCGCCGATCTTTTCGCAGATATGTTTCCAGCTCCAACCCTTCTCGCGCTTGATGTCGAGGATTTTCTCAGTCAGTTCGGCTCTCGTCATGGCACTCTCCCTGAACGTTTTTCAACGGGCTCGATCGATGGCGCGGCGCGCACCGGCGACGACACGGCGACGGGCCCCGGCGTGCTTGGAATAACCTCCGGCGGCTTTCTCGGATCGTAACTGCGGCCTGCCCGGATTTCATCGGCGAAGGTGCGGCTCCGCGCCACCAGAAAATCGATCAAATGATTGCGGACCGCATAATAGGCAGGATGCTTATGCACGTCATCCCGCCGCCGCTCCTTCGGCAATGGATTGACGACGATCTCGGCAATCTTCGCATCGGGCCCATTGGTCATCAGCACGACGCGGTCGGCGAGATAGATTGCCTCGTCGACGTCGTGCGTGATCATGAAGACGGTCTGGCCGGTCGCGAGGCAAATCCGGCGCACTTCATCCTGCAACGTTCCGCGCGTCAGCGCGTCGAGCGCGGAAAACGGCTCGTCCATCAGCATGATCTTCGGCTCGATCGAAAGGGCGCGCGCGATTCCGACGCGTTGCTTCATGCCGCCGGAAAGCTCGGCCGGCCGCTTTTGCTCGGCGCCCGCAAGGCCGACGAGTTCGATGAATTTCTGCGCCTGATCACGCACCCGCGCCCGGCCCCATGAGCGCCAGCGCGAGGACACCGCATAAGCGACATTGCCCATGACCGTGCGCCAAGGAAGCAGCGCGTGGCTCTGGAAAATCACCGCGCGATCGAGCGACGGACCGACGATCGCCTGGTTGTCGACGACGACCACGCCCTCGGAAGGATCATCGAGGCCGGCCAAAATATTCAGCACCGTCGTCTTGCCGCAGCCGGAGTGGCCGATGACGCAGACAAACTGGCCGCGCGCCATCGAGAACCACAGATTCTCGAACACGGTCGACACTTTGCCGCCGGCGAGCGGAAAGCGTCGCGCGATGCCCTCGATCGAGATGAAGCGCTCGCCCATCTCCTCACTCCGGAAAGGTGACGAGCCGTGCGAAGCGGGCGAGGATCTGGTCGAGCACCATGCCGATGACGCCGATCACGAAAATCGCGGTGATCACGTTGGTGATGGAGAGGTTATTCCACTCGTTCCAGACGAAGTAGCCGATCCCGGTGCCGCCGACGAGCATTTCGGCGGCGACGATGACGAGCCAGGCGATGCCGATCGAAATGCGCATGCCGGTCAGAATCGTGGGCGCCGCCGCCGGCAAGATAATGGTGAAGGCCCGGCGGATCGCGGAAACCTCGAGCGTACGGGCGACATTCAGCCATTCGCGCCGCACCGAGGCGACCCCGAAGGCGGTATTGATCAGCATCGGCCAAACCGAGCAGATGAAAATCACAAAGATGGCGGAGATCGAGGAATCCTTGATGGTATAGAGCGCGAGCGGCATCCAGGCGAGCGGGGAAATCGGCTTCAAGATTTGGATGAACGGATCGAGCGCGCGATTCATCAACGGCGACATGCCGATCAGAAATCCGATCGGGATCGCGACGAGCAACGCGATCAGGTAGCCGATGAGCACGCGCGCGAGCGAATAGCCGAGTTGAATGCCGAGCCCTTTGTCGTTCGGCCCGTTGTCGTAGAACGGGCGCTTCAAATGTTCCCAGATTTTCGATCCCACATCGAAGGGGCCGGGCATGGCCGACTTTCCCGTGGTCGCCGTGGCGCCCATGAGCTTGGCGTATTCGGGGTCCATCTGCGCGACCGATCCCGAACCGCCGGTACCGATTTGCCAAAGGACGAGGAAGACCGCGAACAACGCGATCGAAACGACCGCGGCACGGAAGCCGAGCGAAAGGCTCACCGTTCAAACCCGTTTGATTGCGAAACTGTTCAGGTACTCCTCGGGCTTTGCGGGATCGAACTCCTTGCCCATGACCTTGAACTTCTTCGAGCTTGAAGAAGGCGGCGTCAGCCCCGCCTCTTTCATCAGCTTGGCGGTATCGGTGGCGAGGAACACTTGTTTCGCGACGCCGGCGTAATCGACTTCGCCCTTGATCTGACCCCAGCGTTTCATCTGGGTCATGATCCAGACCGCGAAGGATTGCCAGGGAAAGGGGTCGAAATCGATCCGGTCAGGTACTTCGCGCACGTTGCCGAGGCCGTCGGCGAATTTTCCGGTCAACACCTGCTCCACGACCGTCACCGGCTGGTTGAGATAATTCGCCGGCGCGATCGCCTCGGCGATTTGCTTGCGGTTATCGGCTTTGGTCGCGAAGGCCGTCGCTTCGATGATGGCTTTCAACAGTGCGGCGTAAGTGTTCGGTGAACCTTTCACAAATTCCTGCGAGGCCGCGAAGACACAGCACGGATGCCGGTCCCAAATCTCTTTCGACAAGATGTGGATGAACCCGACATTGTCGTAGACCGCGCGCTGGTTGACGGGATCCGGCGCCAGAAATCCGTCGATATTGTCGGCGCGCAAGTTCGCGACCATTTCCGGCGGCGGCACGGCGCGGATCTGCACGTCCTTATCGGGATCGAGCCCATGCTCGGCGAGATAGTAGCGGATCAGATAATTGTGAATCGAGTAATCGAATGGAACGGCGAACTTGAAGCCTTTCCAGTCCTTCGGATCGCGTTTGTCCTTGTGCTTGATCGAAAGCGTGATCGCCTGGCCGTTGATGTTCTCGATCGCCGGCGCTGTGTACGGGATCGGGTTCGAGCCGACGCCGAGCGTGATCGCGATCGGCATCGGCGACAGCATGTGCGCGGCGTCGTATTCCTTGTTCAGCGTCTTGTCGCGGATCACCGCCCAGCCGGCGGTTTTGATCACTTCCACGTTCAATCCCTGCTTCGAATAGAAGCCCATGGGGGCCGCCATGATGATCGGCGTCGCGCAAGTGATCGGAATGAAGCCGACCTTGAGATCGGTCTTCTCCAGCGCACCGGGTGCCGCGAAAACTTCGGTTGCGGTCTTGAGCGGGAAAAACTGCGAAAGCGCGGCGAGCGCGGTTGAGGCGCCGACCGACTTCAAGAACGCGCGGCGGGCGGCGTCCTGCGGGAATATCGCACGCATGACCGCCGAGGCGACGACACCCTCGTAGCGCTTTTCCTCGGCCTCGGTGGCGACGCATTGCAGCTGTTGGCGCGCCTCATGTTCGTGCTCCGCCTCGCTGCGATGCCGCCCACAGGAGCAGCCATTGATCAGCCGCCGGTTGGGATCAAACGGATTTTCGAATGTCGACATGACCGCACTCCACCCTCGAGCCCGCGCCGCGTCTGAATGACCTGCAACCATTGTGCCAGCCAACGCTGCGCTGCGAATGGAGCTTTGTGAGATTCGTCAGCAGGTTGGTTGAAGCGGGCGGGGCAGAATTCGTGGCGAGCGAGTGGAATAAAGCTGGCCGATAAAGAAATCAGCTGCCTGCGCCTATTTGTTATGCAGCGTGCGCGTGGATGAGGCAGGCGAGAATGGTACAGCTGGGTGGGCTCGAACCACCGACCTCCTGTTCCACAGACAGGCGCTCTAACCAACTGAGCTACAGCTGCATAGGTGAGCCGCGCGGGCCTTACCGGGTGTTTTTCGCGAGGCCGCAAGAACGAAGAGCCCGGCTTGTGGCCGGGCTCGCTCTGCCGGCAAGTCGCGGCAGATCAATCAACGTGCGGGAAGAAGTTTCACTGCACTTTCATGGTCTTCGATAGGCCCGCTTTGATCGGCTCGGCGGTCTCGGTCGCGACCTTCTGGGCGAGCGCCGAAAGGGTCTTCGCCTGCGCGGAAAGCGACTCGAACTGCTTGCGCAGATGGGTCGCCGACAGCTCGACCGTTGGTCGCACTCGTATAGGTGTCCTCGAGCACGTCGGTGGTTTCCTCGGCCGCCGACTTGATGCGGGCGTAAACCTCCTTTGCCTGCTGCACGCCCTTCTCGGCGAAGTCGCGCACCATTTCCGGCACCTCGATGTTCGGCATGGGGAACTTCGGCGCCGCGGCGGCTTTCAGGGGCTTTTTCGGAGTATCGATATCGATCATGGCTGGGGTCCTCATCTGAACCAACCGGGCGAGGGAACCAGTCATGGTCTCCTGCCCGATGGTGAATGAGAACTAGCACAGAAAATGGTGCAATGCAACAAATTTATTGCATTGCACACTTAGCGGCCGGCCACGCTGGTTTCAGGCCTTCGGCTTCATCGCCTCAAAGGCCGACTTGCCCGCCTGCGTCGCGCTATCGCCCAAGGCCTTGGTCTGCTCCGACAGCGATTTCATCTGCGCCTGGGTGAACTCCGTCTGCAGCCGCATGACTTCTTCGGCATCTTTCGCTTGCACGAGCTTCTGCGCGAAATCGAGCGTGGCCGAGACGTTACCCTCGGCAAAGCCGATGGCCTTTTTCCCAAGCTCGCGGGCGTTCGTTTGCATCGTCTGCGCCGATTGCTCCACCGTGCCCAAGGCCTTGGTGGCAGCGTCCATGTAAGTTTCAAAGGCCTTGCGGGCCTCGCTCACACTCTTTTCGGCGAACGCCCGCATTTCGGGCGGAATCTCTAATCCCGTTTTGATGGTCATTTTCACCTCTCCCGGATTAACCCTGCCACCCGATCGGCTAAATGATGACCCGTGCGGCGTGGATTTTCCAGCCCTTTCGAACTAAACATTTTATTAATCGCGACGAATGGGCCGGCCGGGCCATCGCGACAGGACTTGTCTTTCATGCCTCAATTGACCCCGTTTGCGGAACTTCTCGCCGACGCGCGCATCGCGGGCCTCGTCGCGGTGCCGACGCCGGCCTTGCTGATCGATCCCGAGGGCAAGCTGCTCTTCGCCAATCCGGCGGGGCTCGCCCTGCTTGGCGCGAAAACCTTCCAGGGCGCCGCCGCGCGCGGACCCGCCGCTCTCGGGCCGCTCGCGGAAGCAGCCAAGCGGTTCGCGGAAAGCCTTCCGGCCGGCGGTGCACCGCGGCTCGAGCGCTTGCGGCTTGCCGGCTCGCTGCAGCCCACCGTTTTCGCCTGCTCGCGGATCGTCTTTGCCGGCGATCGGCCGGCCATTTTGTTCGCGGGAATGGATGCGGGCAGAGGAAAACCGCCTTCCATCACGGACGCCGCGCGCTCGCTTCTCGACGACAAGGAAGATGGCTTCGCGCTGTTTGATCTCGACGGTCACCTGCTGCATGCGAGCGCGGTGGCGAGCGCTCTTATCGGTTCGGCGCAAACGCTGGCGGATGTCGACGCGAGCACGAGTGCCGCTTTCAGCCAGGCGCGCGCGGAAGGCTTATCCGAAGCGCCATTCGGCGTGATGCGGATCGTATTTCGTCGCATCGGCACCAAGGCGCAGTCCGCAATCCTCGCGATCTTCGCCGCGGCGGAAGAGCTCGCCGAAAGCGAGATTGAAAGGCCGCAAGAGGAGCAAAAGATCGAAGCGGCGCGGCCGGACGATGAAGGCCGTTCCGTTGAAGCGGGCCCGGAAACAGCGGGCGAGCAAGCGCCTCTGCATCAGGCGGCTTCGCAACCGGCGCAAAAGGCGCCCACGCGCTTCGTGTGGCAGACCGACGCCGCCGGGCGCTTCTCCAGCGTTTCCGACGACCTCGCGGCGGCGGTCGGCGGCGAAAAAGCGCAAATCGGCGGGCTCGATTGGCTGCAAGCCGCCGAGCAGATCGGAATCGAGGGCGCCGACCAAGTCGCCGCTTCGATCGCGCGCCGCGATACTTGGTCGGGCGTCATCGTGCATTGGCCGCTCACTGAGAGCGACATGATGGTCGTCGTCGATCTCGCGGCGCTGCCGGTGTTCGACCGCGAGCGCAAGTTTCAGGGCTATCGCGGCTTCGGCGTGTTCCGCGAAAAGACGCCGCGATCCGTCCAGGCGGAAGACAAGGCGCTGGAGCCCGCTGCAACGCCGGTGTCCGAAGCTTCATTCGAGCGCCCGCCGCTCGCGCTGGTCGAGCGGCCGGAAAATGTCGTGCCGCTGCGCACGACGCCCTCCGCCTTCGATCCGGCGCGGCCGGAGCTGTCGGCGAGCGAGCGAACCGCCTTCCGCGAGATCGCCCGCCAGCTCGGAGCGCGGATCGAGGAAGTGAATGCCCTGCAAGATTTCGGCAAGAGCGAAGGCGGCGGCAAGGACTTCGAAGGCCTAGGCTCGATGGTCGGGGCCACCCCGGCTTCGAATGGCGAGCGCGCGCTTCTCGATCGCCTGCCGCTCGGCGTCGTCGTGCACCGCGCCGAGCGCGTGTTTTATGCGAACCGCACGGCGTTGGAATGGATCGGGTTGCCGGACGTCGCCACGCTCGAGGCCGAAGGCGGGCTCAATCGCCTGTTCGCCGGAATTCCTTCGCTCGGTCCGAACGAGCCGAGCGAGACCAGCAGCACGCTTGCCATCGCGGGAAAGAGCGGCGAGCCGATCCCGGTCGAGGCGCGGCTCATCAGCGTTCCCTGGGAGGCGGAAACCGCGCTTGCCTATGTGCTGCGCCGCGCGGGCGCGAGCCTCGACGAGCGCATGGAAAACGCCGGGCTGAAGCTGCGCGAAGCGGAGGCCGCGACCCACGAGCTCCACTCGATCCTGGATACGGCGACCGACGGCGTTGTTCTGCTCGACCGCCAGGGCCGGATTCGGAGCATGAACCGCTCCGCCGAGGCGCTGTTCGGCTACGATTCGCACGAACTCGAAGGCGAGATCTTCACGCGCCTGTTCGCGCCCGAAAGCCATCGCCCGGCGATTGATTATCTCGAAGGGCTCGCCAGCAGCGGCGTCGCCAGCCTGTTGAACGACGGTCGCGAGGTGATCGGCCAGGTGCGCGAGGGCGGCCTCATCCCGCTGTTCATGACGGTCGGCCGCATCGCCGACGACAGCCAAAAATTCTGCGCGGTCTTCCGCGACATCACCCAGTGGAAGCGGGCGGAAGAGGAACTGCTCGAATCGAAGCGCAAGGCGGAGCAATCGAATTCCGCGAAGTCCGATTTCCTCGCCAAGATCAGCCACGAAATCCGCACGCCCTTGAACGCCATCATCGGCTTCGCCGACGTCATGCGCGAGGAGCGTTTCGGGCCGATCGGCAACGAGCGCTATCGCGAATATTTGAAGGATATTCAGACCTCGGGCGCACATCTGATCTCGCTCATCAACGACTTGCTCGATCTTTCCAAGATCGAGGCGGGCAAGCTCGATCTTTCGTTCGCGAGCGTCGAGCTCAACGATATCGCGCGACAGTGCATGGCGATCATGCAGTCGCAGGCAAATCGCGAGCGCATCATCATCCGCACCTCGTTGATGCCGGAGCTGCCGCAGGTCGTCGCCGACGTGCGCTCGATCCGCCAGATCGTGCTCAATTTGCTCTCGAACTCGATCAAGTTCACGCCACCGGGCGGTCAGGTCATCGTCTCGACCCAGCGCGCGGAAAGCGGGGAGGTCTTGCTGCGCGTGCGCGACACCGGCGTCGGCATGACGGAGGCGGAAATCGCCGCCATGCTCGAGCCCTTCCGCCAGCTTTCGACGACGGGCCGCATCACGGGCGCCGGCAGCGGTCTTGGCCTGCCGCTCACCAAGGCGCTCACGGAAGCGAACCTTGCGAGCTTTTCGATCAAGAGCAATCCCAATGGCGGCACGCTCGCCGAGATTTCGTTTCCCTCCACGCGCGTGCTCGCGGGCTGAAATCCGATCTTCCGTCCGCGACCTACACCGCTCGCCGTCAGCTGCGCAAAGTCGGCAAGTCGCGATAGAGTTCGAGAGCTTCGGGATTGGCGAGCGCTTCGGTGTTCTTCACCGGCCGGCCGTGCACCACGTCGCGCACCGCAAGCTCGGTGATCTTGCCCGAGCGCGTGCGCGGAATGTCGGCGACCGCGATGATCTTCGCGGGGATATGGCGCGGGCTCGCGCCCGCGCGGATCTGCTTCTTGACCCGCTCGATCAGGGCGCCGTCGAGCACGGCGCCCTCCTTTAGCCGCACGAACAAGACGATGCGCACGTCGCGCTCCCACTCCTGCCCGATTGCGATCGCCTCGACGATTTCCGGAATCTGCTCGACCTGCGCGTAAATCTCGGCGGTGCCGATGCGCACGCCGCCCGGATTGAGCGTCGCATCCGAACGGCCGTGGATGATTATGCCGCCGTGCTTCGTCCATTCGGCGAAATCGCCGTGGCACCACACGCCGGGGAAACGTTCGAAATAGGCCGCGCGGTACTTCTTGCCGTCGGGGTCGTTCCAGAATTTAACCGGCATCGACGGAAACGTCTTCGTGCATACGAGCTCGCCGCGCTCGCCCTCGACATGCTTGCCGTCCTCCGACCAAACGTCCACCGCCATGCCGAGCGCCGGCGCTTGAATTTCCCCCTTCCACACCGGCGAGGTCGGTTCGCCCAGCACGAAGCAGGCGGCAAGGTCGGTGCCGCCCGAGATCGAGGCGAGATGCACGTCGGGCTTGATCGATTGATAAACGAAATCGAAACTTTCGGGCGCAAGCGGTGAGCCGGTCGAAGTGATCATGCGCATGGCCGAGAGATCGAACTCCCGCTTGGGCTCGAGGCCTGATTTTTTCACCGCATCGATGAACTTCGCCGACGTGCCGAAGACGCTGATCTTCTCTTCCTCGGCATAGCGGAAGAGGACGCCGGCGTCGGAGGCGAAGGGCGAGCCGTCGTAGAGGCAGAGCGTCGCCTCGCTCGCGAGGCCGGTGACGAGCCAGTTCCACATCATCCAGCCGAGCGTGGTGAAATAAAAAAGCCGCCCGCCCGGCCGCACGTCGCAATGCAGCTGATGCTCCTTCAAATGCTGCAAGAGAATGCCGCCGGCGCCGTGAACGATGCATTTCGGAACGCCGGTGGTGCCCGACGAATAAAGGATATAGATCGGATGATCGAAGGAGAACCGCTCGAAAGCGACCGCCTTCGGCGCGAACGGCGCAAGGAACGCCTCGAGATCGACGGCGCGCGGCAAGTTTTTCGCGACCGCCGCGGCCTCCCCGAGATAGGGCACGATCACAACCTTGCCGGCGGTGGAAAGACTAGCGGCGACGGTTTTCAGCTTGTCGGCAATTTCGACGCGCTTGCCCGCGTACCAGTAGCCGTCGCTGGCGACGAATACTTTCGGCTCGATCTGGCCGAAGCGATCCAAGACGCCGCGCTCGCCGAAGTCGGGCGAGCAGGAAGAGAAGATGGCGCCAAGCGAAGTGACCGCGAGCATTAAGGCGACCGATTCGGGCAGGTTCGGCAGCATCGCGGCGACGCGATCGCCCTTCTGCACGCCGCTCGCGGCGAGCGCCTGCTGCAGGCGCGAGACGAGGGAAGCGAGCTCGGCCCATGTCACGCGGCGCAAAACCTTATCCTCACCGCGAAAGACGATCGCCGCTTTGCCGTCGCGCCGGCGCAACAGGTTTTCCGCGAAGTTGAGGCGGGCATCGGGAAAGAAGCGCGCGCCCGGCATGCGGTCGCCGTCGATCAGGACGCGCGTGCCCTTTTCGCCGACGACCTTGGTGAAATCCCAAACAAGATCCCAAAATTCGGGGCGGTGCGTCACCGACCAGGCATGCAACTCGCGATAGGTGTTGAGCGAAAGCGCGTGGCGGGCGTTTGCCGCATCGCGAAAAGCAACCATCTGGCTCGCGGCAACTCGCCGCGGATCGGGGGTCCAAAGAGGTAGCAGTGTGTCGTCGATCATGCCGTCTCCCCGGCAAACAGCGGAATTCATAACCGGTCCGGCGATTATTGTCAGGCCTCAAGCGACAAGGCTCGCTTGGGTATGCTAAACATTCGGCCCCAATCACCTTCGATCAGGCAAAGCCCCCGTGCGCGTCTTCCGTCGCATCCAGCGTTTGGCCCTCGGCGTATTGCTGCTGGTCCTCGTTTTCGCCGCAGCGCTGTTCACGCTTCCTTATCTCGTGCCGGAGCGCGATATCCGCACGGCACTCACGCAATCGCTCGCGGCTGCGACCGGTGCCGATCCGCGCATCGAGGGCGAAACGCGGTTCACGCTTTTGCCCCGGCCCGCGATCCGGCTCGATGGCGTTCGCTTCGGCGGTGCCGAGCCCTCCGCCTTTTCGTCGGGCTCGCTGCACGCGACGATTCGACTTCTCCCGCTTCTCCTGGGCCGGGTCGAAATTGCCTCGCTCGTCTTCGAGCGTCCACGCCTCCTGATCGA
>WNEY01002927.1_pt1 | contig 12702 bp, 11 predicted proteins | sample 5400531 | NCBI WGS metagenome assembly WNEY01 (sample SAMN13153338, study PRJNA577476) | soil metagenome | isolation source: 200 cm saprolite under Douglas fir tree site 1 | place: USA:California | collected 2015-04-18
ACCGGGGCCACCTCACAGGGACCCCAATAGCCTACCTCGTGCACGTCGTTCTCCATGGAGATCCAGCAAGCGTCGGGTCGGCTATCGGTGCTCGGACGCTGAAATTGCGACCGCTCAGCCTGGCCCGTCGTTTCATCGGTCTCCTCGACCGGCATCGGGCCTGCCGGCAGCGCCGATTCGATCTCCTGCTGCTGCGTGACCGGCGGCGCCCCGCGCGGTGCCTGCGCGAAGGAGGGCGGTGCAAGGGTCGCGATCAGGGCGAGGACAACCAGGTATTGCGGTTTTGCGATTCTCATTTTTTCGCCCCCTCTCGTCGGGCTTTGCTGTTGTCGGCATCATCCGGACATATGCCGCAACGGATGTAATGCCGCTTCGAACCGAGTGCCGGCCGGCGGCGCCGCGGATCAGCGCTTCGGTTCCGGCATGGAACCTTCCCTCCCGTTGAAACGTTGCCGCCGACTGGAATTGCGGGAGCCGTACGATGCGTCCGATGATCCTGGTGGCCCTGGCATTGATGGCGGGCGCCGCGCCGGCGCAGGAGGCTGTAGCGCAGAACGAGCCGTCACGACCGCAGGGCTTGCCATCGTCGCCGCCGACGCCGACCGAAGGAAGACCGGCGGTTCCGCAGGCCCCCATCGGACATCGGCAACCGACGCCGAAAGATGTGCCCCCCGATGTTCTGCGCCGGGAGCAAACCGGCGAGCCGCCGTCCCAGACCATCGATTCCGGTCGACCGCCGAGCATTTGCCGAGACTGCTAATCGACTGCTCGTTGGTTCGTTCGGAGCGAGGGCCGACGCTCCGGCTGCAGTCATTGGAGCAGGGGGTGCGTAAATCGACCGCACTTGCGTCCTGAGCCGCACGTCGCAGATGTCGGGCGCGATGGCGTTGCGCTGTCGAAGTTCCTCCCCGGCTTGAGCCGCTCGGAGCTCCCGGCGGCTCTTTTGTTTTGGTCGGTGTCGGCCTTCGGCGGTCCGTGACGCGGAGACCGGTCAGCGCGCGTCCGCGGCGGCGCGCGTTGCCCACGCCTGCATGATGTCGATCGGGAATGGAAACACGATGGTCGAGCTGCGCTCGCCCGCGATGTCGAACAGCGTGGCGAGATAACGCAGCTGCATCGCCTGGGGCACCGGCGCCAGGATGCGGGCGGCCTCGAGCAGCTTCTGCGCGGCCTGCTGCTCGCCCTCGGCGTTGATGATCTTGGCGCGTCGCGTGCGCTCGGCCTCGGCCTGTCGGGCGATGGCGCGGATCATGCTTTCGTCGAGGTCGATCCGCTTGATCTCGACGGTGGACACCTTGATGCCCCAGGCCTCGGTCTGCTTGTCGAGCACGTCTTGAATGTCGGCGTTGAGCTTGTCGCGCTCCGCCAGCATCTGATCGAGATCGTGCTTGCCCAATACCCAGCGCAGCGTGGTCTGCGCGAGCTGGCTGGTGGCCGCGAGATAATTGCTGACCTGGATGATCGCCCGCTCGGGGTCCACCACCCGGAAATACAGGACGGCGCTGACCTTGACCGAGACGTTGTCGCGGGAAATCACGTCCTGCGGGGGCACCTCGTCGACGACGACGCGCAGGTCGACCCGCACCATTTGCTGGACCAGCGGGACAAGCAGGAAGAATCCCGGTCCCTTGGTGCCGGTGTAGCGCCCGAGCGTGAACACGACCCCGCGCTCATATTCACGCAGGATGCGCACCGCCGAGAACAGGACGATGACGACGGCGATCGCCAGGATGACGACGAATGCGATGGAAACCATGGCTTTCCTCCTTGCCGGTTGCGACGGGATCGTCAGGCCGGCTCTACGACGAGAACGAGGCCCTCGCGGTCGACGACCTTGATGCGGCTGCCGGGCGGCAACGGCGCCGACGCGCGAGCGCGCCAGATCTCGCCCCTGACGCGCACCCTTCCTTCGCTCTCCTCCCATGCCACGGTTTCGCCGTCGGCGCCGATCAGCGCCTCCTTGCCGGTGACGACGGGATGTCGTCGCGATCGCAACAGCATGGACAATACCAGGAGGAACAGGGCGGCGGTCATGACGGCGGTCGCTGCCACCACCGGCAGCGACAGGGCGAACCCGGTCGCGCCGGACGGAAACATCATGATCGCGCCGATCACGAAGGCGGCAACGCCGCCGACCCCGATCACGCCGAATGCGCCGATATGGGCCTCGGCCACCATCAGGCCGACGCCGAGCAGCACCAGGGCGGCGCCCGCATAATTGATCGGCAGCAGGTTGAGCGCGTAGAGCGCGACCAACAGGCTGATGCCGCCGAGAAGACCGGGGGCGACCGCTCCCGGATTGAGAAATTCGAAGATCAGTCCATAGACGCCGACCAGCATCAGGATGAAGGCAACGTTCGGATTGGTGATGACCGCCAGGAGCTCGGTCCGCCAGTCGGGCGCCACGGTGGTGACCTCGAGGCCCGCCGTCGCCAGGCGTTCGGGCTTGCCGGCGACCACTACGGTGCGGCCGTCGATCTTGCGCAGCAGGTCGGGCACGTCGTCGGCGATCACGTCGATGACGTGGAGCTTGAGCGCCTCGGACGCCGGCAGGCTCACGGCCGCGCGGACCGCCTCCACGGCCCAATCGGCGTTGCGCCCGTTGAGCTCGGCGAGGCTGCGGATATACGCCACCGCATCGTTGACCACCTTGCGGGTCTCGGTATCCGCGGGCTCGGCGCTGCCGCCGGACTTGCCCTTGCTGTCGTCGTCCTGATTCTTCGGTCCGCCGCCGCCGGGAAACCGACCTCCCAACTGGATCGGCGTGGCCGCCCCGAGATTGGTGCCGGGCGCCATGGCGGCGATCGCGCTCGCATAGGCGATGTAGGTGCCCGCGCTCGCCGCGCGCGCGCCGCTCGGCGCCACGTAGGCGGCAACCGGTATCGGCGAGGACAGGATGGCGCGAATGATCTCGCGCATCGAGGTGTCGAGGCCGCCCGGCGTGTTCATGCGCAGGACGACGATGCGGGCGCCGCTTCGCGGAGTGCGCAGTTCGCGCACCACGTGCTCGGAGACGGCGGGGCCGATCGCGCCGTCGATGTCGATCACGATCGCCTGCTCGGCTGCAGCGACGCCGGTCGGGACCGTCGCCGCCGCCAGCAGGGCCAGGATCAGCGCGGCCATCCTGCATCGGCGGGATCGATCGGCCCGGCAGGGAGATGTCTCGGTCGCGGCGGAGCCCATGGCCCGCCTCCTCTCGCATGGAAAATCAGCGCGGCGGAGGCCGCATTACCAATGTCGGCCTGCAGGCATTTGCCCCGCGACCTTATCACGCTTGAGCGGCGGCTGCTCCGTCGAACTCGCAACGCCGCTCTAACTTAACTTATTGCGTTTGGCGCGTTCTCTGCGGCGATCGAGCGAAGCGGGTGCTCCGGACGTGGGACGTCCAGCCGCTCGGGCGGGGGCGGGGAGTCCGTCCCCTGCGTCAAGGTGGAGAGGAATCGCTCGCCCCAGGATTTGAGGTCGTTCTCGGAGATGAGACGGAACAGCGTTTGATGGCGGGTGCGCCGCTCCTCGAGCGGCATCGAAAGCGCGTGCGCGATCGACGTCGCGACCGCCTCCGGGTCGTAGGGATTGACTAGCAGCGCCGCGCCCAGTTCGGTGGCCGCGCCGGCAAAGCGCGACAGGATGAGGACGCCGGGATCCTCGGCATCCTGGGCGGCGACGTATTCCTTGGCCACCAGGTTCATGCCGTCGCGCAGGGGGGTGACGAGCCCGACGCGCGCGGACCGGTAGAGGCCGGCGAGCACGCTGCGGCTGTAGGCGCGATTGACGTAGCGGATCGGCGTCCACGCGACTTCGCCGTAGGCGCCGTTGATTCGGCCGGCGGCCTCGCTGATGGTGCGCTCCATATCGGCATATTCCTCGATCTCCGAGCGGCTCTTGGGGGTGATCTGCAGATAGGTCACCTTGCCGCGCCAATCCGGATAGATCCTGAGGAAGCGCTCGAACGCGTCCATCCGCTGCGCGAGCCCCTTCGAATAGTCGAGCCGATCGACGCCGATCATCATCGCGCGCCCGGCGAGGCTGTCGACCACGTTGCGCACCAGCGGTGAGCGCACCGACCGTCTCGCCAGCCGGCTGAATTCGCCGGTCTCGATGCCGATCGGAAAGATCTCGATCTGCACGGTTCGGTCGGGGGTCTGATAGGCGTATCGCCCGCCCTTCTGCAGCCGACACTCGCGCTCGAGATAGCGCGCGAAATTGGTCGCGTCGTTCTCGGTCTGGAAGCCGACCAGGTCGTAGGCGCTCAACTGCGGGATCAGCCAGTCGTGGTTCGGCAGCGCGGTAAGAATCTCCGGCGGCGGAAACGGCACGTGCAGGAAATAGCCGATGCGGTTGCGGTGACCGCGGTCGCGCAGCATCTTGGCGAGCGGAACGAGATGGTAGTCGTGCACCCAGATGATGTCGTCGGGCCGGATCAGCTCGTGCAGCTGGTTGGCGAAGTGGGCGTTGACCCGCCGATAGCCGCTGAGATCGCGCCGCGAATACTCGGCGAGGTCGAGGCGGTAATGCAGGATCGGCCACAGCACCCGATTGGCAAAGCCGTTGTAGTATTCCTGATAGTCGGCCTCGAGCAGGTCGGTCACGACGTAGGACATGCCGCCATGCTGAACGGTGTTGGTCGTGACGTCCCCGTCGGACGCGACCCTTCCGCTCCAGCCGAACCAGATGCCGCCGCGCCGCTTGAGCAGCGAGCGCACGGCGACCGCGAGGCCGCCGGCCTGATTGCCGTTGTCACCGCTGGGGACAGCCACGCGGTTCGACACCACTATCAGCCGCGCCAATATCTGTCCTCCCAGCTGCGCGATAGCCGCATCGCCGTCAGGATCAAGCCCGCCATCGAATAGGTCTGCGGAAAATTGCCCCACAGGGTTCCGGTTTTCGGGTCGATATCCTCCGACAGCAGGCCATAGCGATTGCGATACGCCAACGCATCGACGAACAACTCACGCGCCTCCTCGCGACGACCGAGCGACCACCACGCGTCCACCAGCCAGAACCGGCAAATCAGGAAAGCCGTCGCCGGCAGGCCGAAGTCATCCGCCGCCGCATAACGCATAACGTGCTTCTCGCGTAAAAGTTCGCGCTCCATGGCCTTGACCGTGCTCACGAAGCGCGGGTCGTCGGCCTCGACCACCCCGAGATCGGGCAGCAGCAGCACGCTGGCATCGAGCTCGTCCGACCCGAAGGCGGCGGTAAAGGCCTGCCGCTTCTCGTTCCAGGCACCCTGCAGCATGGCCTGCAGGACCGGTTCGGCCACCGCACTCCAGTGGGCCGCCCGGTCCGGCAGGCCCAGGCGCAACGCGATGGCGGCCAGCCGGTGACAGCCCGCCCAGCACATCGCGGTCGAGTGGGTGTGGATGCGCTGCCGCCCGCGGTATTCCCAAATCCCGTTGTCGGCCTCCAAGGCGAGCTCGCCGGCCTTGGCGCCGAGCGTCTCCAAGAGCCGAAACAGGCCCTCGTCGCCGAGCCGCGGCAGCCGGCGGTCGTAGAACATCGGCATGGCGGCGAGGATGATGCTGCCGTAGGTGTCGTTCTGAACCTGCTCGGCGGCGGCATTGCCGATGCGCACCGGCCCGTCGCCGCGATAGCCCTTGAGCTCGGAGGCGATGGTTTCGTCCATCGGGTCGGTCGGGACCATGCCGTAGACCGGCCGAATCGCCTCGTCGGGATTGGACGCGATGCTCAGGGTGAAGGTGATGAAGTCCTCCATCGTTTGCGTCGCGCCGATCCGATTGAGCGCCTTCACCACGAAATAGGCGTCGCGCAGCCAGCAATAGCGATAGTCCCAGGTGCGCCCCGATCCCGGGGCCTCGGGAATCGAGGTGGTATGGGCGGCGATGATGCCGCCGGTCTCCTCGAAGCTGCTGAGCTTGAGCGTGATGGCGGCGCGGATGATCTCGTCCTGCCAATCGTACGAGATCGACAGCCCGCGCGACCAATCCAGCCAGTAATCGATGGTGCGGTCGCAGAATTCGCGACAGGTCGTTTCGAGGTCGTCTTGGAACTGCTCGTCCACGCCGAAGACGAGATGCAGCGGTCGCGTGAGGACGAACGGCGCCTCGCGCTCGATGTAGGAGAGCGGCGCATCGGTGGTGAGCCGGATGACGACGCCTTCGTCGAGGTAACGGATATTATTGCTTCCGACCGAGTGGCGGGCGAACGGGCGACCGTAATCGTGCGTGGGACGGAAGCGGATCGTGATGCGCGGCAGCCCGGCGACCGGCTCGATCATCCGGATAAGCTGCGGCGGCCGAAAAATGCGGCCGAATTGCCGGTAGCGGGGCGCAAAATCGGTGATGCGGACCGCGCCACCCCGATGGTCGGTGAGGACCGTCGACACGACCGCGGTGTTGCGAAGATACTCCGATTGGAAGTCGGCCATGTCGTGGAGCACGACGTCCGCAAATCCCTTTTCTTCGTCGCCGGCGAGCAGGCGGCAAAAAATCGGGTCGCCGTCGAAGCGCGGATAGCACCACCACACCAGGCGCGCGGTCGGATCGACGAGCGCGGCCGTGCGCCCATTGCCGATGACCGCAAGATCCAGCCCGTGATCGATCATGACGGAGCGAAGGCGTCGAGGCGGGAAATTCGTTCGAGCCAGCGGCGAACGTCCTCGGGCTCATCGAAGCAAATCTCGACGCCGGGCACGTCGCGGCCGACCGAGATGCCGAGGCCATGCAATTCGGGCATGATTTGGAAGACCCCGAGGTCGGTCTCGTCGTCGCCGAGGAAGATGGGGCGGCGGCCGGCGAACGGTGGAATGCTCATCAGCTCGCGCACGGCGGTCGCCTTGGTGAAGCCGGATTGCTTGATTTCCACCACCGCCTTGCCCGGCAGGAGCTCGATCGCCGGCGTGTCGAGCGCGCCGCAAATCTCGGCGGCCGCCTCCCGCACCATGCGTCCCTTGTCGGGCGCCAGCCGATAATGCAGCGCCAGCGCATAGCCTTTGTCTTCGAGAACGATGCCGGGGCCCGCCTCCGCGATGGCGGCAAATCGCCGTTTCAGCTTCGGATCGAGCGGCGGGAGCCGCGGCGGTGCCGGCTCCTGCCCGGCAAGGGTCCGAAGCTCGGCGCCGTGGCCGCCGATCGCCGGCAACTGCAACGGCGCGAAGATGAGGTCGAGCTCGCTCACCGGCCGGCCGCTCACGAATGCGAGGGCGCCGCCGGTGCGCTGCCATAGTCGCGCCAGCGTGTCGCGCAGCGAATGCGGGACGAAGACCTCGCGCGGCGTCGGCGCGAGATCGAGAACCGTTCCATCGACGTCGAGCAGGACGGCGAGCTCGCTGAAGTCGGCGGGAAGCGGCGGATCGAAATCAGGCATGACGTTATCCGGCGGTGTGCAAGTTTGCCGCGAGGCGGAGAGCCTCGACTGAGTTGAACGGGCAGGAAATGACACGCGATCGGCGAAGGCAAGCCCCCCGTCAGCTCGGCAACCCCTTGATTCGGCAATGGTTTCGGTGTGACCCGCTCCGCTGCCCGCGACGATTACACCGGGATATATGGCGCTGCGCGGCTCAAAGCGCCATGCCGCCGTCGACGAGATGAGGCTGCCCGGTAATGTAGCTCGCCTCGTCGGAGGCCAGGAAGACCGCGAGCGCGGCCACCTCCTCGGGCCGGCCGAGCCGCCCCATGGGCTGGCGCTCGATGAAGGCCTTCTCCACCTCGGCGCGCGATTTTCCGGTCGCCTGCGAGCGCTCCTCGATCCGGCCCTCGAGCGAGGGCGACTCGATGGTGCCCGGACAGATCGCATTGGCGCGGATGCCCTGCCGGATGAAGTCGGCGGCGACCGCCTTGGTCAGCCCGATGATCGCGGCCTTGCTGGCGCCATAGACGTAACGGTCGGGAACGCCGCGGATCGAGGAGACCGCGGACGATATGTTGATGATCGAGCCGGACTTCTTCCCCAGCATCCCCGGCAGGAACGCCTTGATCGTCCGGTGCATCGACTTCACGTTGAGGTCGAAGGAAAAATCCCAGTTCTGCTCGCTGCAAGCGAGCACGCTGCCATGGTGCACGTAGCCGGCGCAGTTGACGAGCACGTCCAGCGCCTCGTGCTCGGCGGCGATGGTCTTCGCCAGCGCATCGACTGCGGGGGTGGAGCGCACGTCGAGCTTGAGGCGCTTTTCGGCTTTGAGCCCCTCGAGCTTCTTCTCCTCGACATCGGTCGCGATCACGCGCGCGCCCTCGGCGGCGAAGGCCGCGGCGATCGCGCGGCCGATGCCCTGTCCGGCCGCGGTCACGAGCGCGAGCTTGCCTTGCAAACGTCCCGCCATGGCTGTTCCTCCGTGCCGTCAAATGAGCTTAACGGCCTTCTCGGCCGATTGGTTCGCGCCGATGAACGCCAGTCGATCCTGAAGCGGCCTTTTTGACAGGCCCCGGCAATTTTGAGATCATTGTCCACAATGATCTCAGGAGGTGCAATGGGCAATCTTCATGTGCGCAACCTCGACGACGATCTGATCGCCAGATTGAAGCGGCGCGCCGCCCGGCATGGCCGGTCGACCGAAGCCGAGCATCGGGAGATCCTTCGTCAGGCTCTCGCCTGCGAGATCGAACCCTCATTCGAGACGTTGGCGGCGGAGCTGCGCAATCTGACCAAGGATCGAAAGCAGACGCCGTCGGAAATTCTGCTGCGCGAAGGACGAGACGAGCGGTGAACACGTTGGTGATCGACGCCAGCGTCGCCGTCAAATGGGTCGTCGAGGAAGCGGGCACGGCGGCGGCGCTGTCGCTCCGCAAGCGAGCGAAGCTGGTCGCGCCCGAGCCGTTGATCGCGGAATGCGCGAACATTCTTTGGAAGAAGGTGCGCAGGAACGAATTGTCGAAGGACGAAGCCCGACTTGCCGCCCGCCTGCTGCAGGGCGCCGATCTGGAATTGTCGCCGACCCGGTCCCTGCTCGAAGCCGCGACCCGGCTCGCGATCGAGTTGGATCATCCGGCCTATGATTGTCTCTACGTCGCCTTGGCGGCGGCAAATGATTGCCCGTTCGTGACCGCCGACGAACGGCTGCTGCGGAAGATCGGCCGGCGCGGCGCATTTCGTGATCGAGTGATCTCGCTGAACGAGGCTGCGGAGCGCGAACGGTGAAAGTGTTAACGGATCGGGCTTGTCGCCTCGACCGGAAGCGTCGCGAGTTGAAATCTGATTGCGTGCGCTTGCCAGGAGCCTGCCAGGCGCCGCAATACCCCCCAAGAGGTTGTGTGGCTTATTGCAGTGTGATAAGGACGCGGGTGGCTGACGACGACCCGTCACTCGATGCTTTGCTCGACCTTGATGGGCAGCAATTCACGATCGAGCCGAGCGGGTACACGGTGAAGTTTGCTGTCAGAAGAGTGCCGGCGACGGCCGAAAGACCGTACGGAATCAGCTACAGCCTCACGATGCATGCACCTGACGGAGCACGGCTAGTCGGATTCGATAACGCTCACGTCGTGCGCGCGTCGCGCGGCCCAGCTGGCGCCCGGACGGAATTGGACCACTTACACCGACTCGGCACGACACGCCCCTATCGTTATTCCGAAGCCGGCCAACTGCTCGAGGACTTTTGGCGTGAGGTCTACGCGGCGCTCGATAATCTAGGAGTGGAACGATGAAAGTGTTACGGATCGGGATTGCTTCGACCGCCGTCTTCAGGGCGCGAACGATTGCGATCGCAAAAGGACGTGTGAAGCCCAAGGCGGACGAGCCCAAGATCTGGTTCAGCTCGGCCCAGAGCATCGGGAAGCTCATCGACGATAATTGGTCGCTGCTGCAGGAGATCAGACGGCGTCCGCCGCCCAGCCTGACGGAGCTCGCCGAGCGCACCGGGCGCAGCCTGTCCAATCTGTCGCGAACGTTGAAGTCACTGGAGCAGCGCGGGCTGGTGTCGATTGAAGTCGGCGAGGGCCTGAGCAAGAGACCTTTCGTGACCTATGACCGGATCGAAGTGGTGACGCCCGCCTTCGCAGACGCGGCGTGAAGGTGGGAGGGCGCTCCAAGTCGTCCGCTCCGCCCAATTCGGGCCCGCATCCGGCGATCACCTGCGCGCGCCCGCCGTCTCGGCATCAATGGTTGTCGCGCGGCACGTATTTCTGCGCGACGCGCTGATACTTCACCGCAGGCCGGAGCACCATGCCGTCGGCGAGCTGGTCGACCATGGCGCGCTGGATCTCCTGCCAGGGTGTCTGGCTCGGCGGAACCGGGTAGCCGCCGCTCTGCTCGAGCGCGGCGCGGCGCCGCTTGAGCTCGGCGTCCGGGATCAGCATGTCGGCGGTGCCCTTGTTGAGGTCGATGCGCACGCGGTCGCCGGTCCGAAGCAGCGCCAAGCCGCCGCCCGCCGCCGCTTCCGGCGACGCATTGAGGATCGAAGGCGAGCCCGAGGTTCCCGACTGGCGTCCGTCGCCGATGCAGGGGAGCGCGGTGATGCCGCGTTTGATCAGCGCGGCGGGCGGCTGCATGTTCACCACCTCCGCCGAGCCGGGATAGCCGATCGGCCCGACGCCGCGGATGAACAGGATGGTGCTCGCGTCGATCGCAAGCGAGGGATCGTCGATCCGGCGATGGTAGTCCTCGGGGCTGTCGAACACGACGGCGCGGCCTTCGAACGCGTTCGGGTCCTTGGGATTCGACAGATAGCGCTGCCTGAACTCGTCCGAGATCACGCTCGTCTTCATGATCGCGGAATCGAACAGATTTCCCGCCAGCACCTTGAAGCCGGCCCGCGGCCTGAGCGGCTTCTCGTAGGGACGGATCACGTCGGGATCGGAGCTCTTCGCCGCCCTGGCGTTCTCGCCCATCGTCTTGCCGTTGATCGTCGGCGCGTCCGCATGGATGCGGCCGGCGCCCAGGAGCTCGTGCATCACCGCCGGCAGCCCGCCGGCGCGGTAATATTCCTCGCCGAGATATTTCCCGGCCGGCTGCATGTTGACGAGGAGCGGCACGTCGTAGCCGATCGTCTCCCAGTCCTTGATCGAGAGCGCGACGCCGACGTGGCGCGCGATGGCATTGATGTGGATCGGCGCATTGGTCGAGCCGCCGATCGCCGAGCAGGCGACGATCGCGTTCTCGAACGCCGCGCGGGTGAGGATGTCGGACGGCTTCACGTCCTCGCGCACGACCTCGACCGCGCGGCGGCCGGTCTCGTAGGCGATCTGGCCGCGCTCGCGATAGGGCGCCGGGATGGCGGCGCAGCCCGGCAGCGACAGGCCGAGCGCCTCGGCGAGCGCGTTCATGGTCGAGGCCGTGCCCATGGTGTTGCAATGGCCGATCGACGGCGCCGAGGAAGCGACGAGATCGAGGAACTCCTGGTAGTCCATGCGCCCGGCGGCGTGCTCCTGGCGCGCCCACCACACCACGGTGCCCGAGCCGGCGCGCTCGCCCTTCCACCAGCCGTTGAGCATCGGCCCGCCGGAGAGCACGATCGCCGGCGTGTTCACGGTCGCCGCCGCCATGATCGCGGCCGGCGTGGTCTTGTCGCAGCCGGTGGTGAGCACGACCCCGTCGAGCGGATAGCCGAACAGCACCTCGACCAGGCTCAGATAAGCGAGGTTGCGGTCGAGCGCGGCGGTCGGCCGCTTGCCGGTCTCCTGGATCGGATGCATCGGGAACTCGAACGCGATGCCGCCGGCGTCATGGATGCCGTCGCGCACGCGCTTGGCGAGCTCGAGATGGTGGCGATTGCAGGGCGACAGGTCGGAGCCGGTCTGGGCAATGCCGATGATCGGCTTGCCGCAGGTCAGCTCGTCCCGCGTGAGGCCGTAATTGAGGTAGCGCTCGAGGTAGAGCGCGGTCATTCCCGGATTGTCCGGATTGTCGAACCACAACTGGGAACGCAGGCGCCGGCCGGGCGGTCTCTTTCCATTCGTCGCCATGGGCGAGCCTCCACTGAGCGATCGGAGTTCCAAAGTCGACGTGCAAGGCGCACGTCATCGCGTCACATGACGCACATATAGGCGCGCCTTCCTCCTACGCGCATCAGGTCTGCGTGGGAACCCGAGAAAACCGGCGCGACGGCCGACCATTCCGGAACCGCCGCGGCATTCGCGGCGATGCGATCGGGCAAGGAATTGATGGGTTTCGCTGGCGCTCAACCCATCCTACGACGCTCGACCCACCCTGCGGGTCACGCCGCGGCGAGCGCCTCGTAGGCGCCGGCCCGGCGCAGCGCTTCGACGATGCGGTCCGGCGTCAACGGCATCTCGGCAAAGCGCACGCGAAACGGCGAGAGCGCATCCTCGATCGCGGAGACGATCGCCGCCGGCGCCGGGATGGTGCCGCCTTCGCCGGCGCCCTTGACGCCGAGCGGATTGAGCGGGTTCGGCGTCTCGACGTGCTCGATCCGGCAGGGAGGCACGTCGGGCGCCGCCGGCAACAGGTAATCCTGAAAGCTCGTGGTCAGCGGCTGCGCGTCGTGATCGTACTTCATCCATTCGAACAGGGCGTTGCCGATGCCGTGGGCGACGCCACCCTGCACCTGGCCGTCGACGATCAGCGGATTGATGATGTTCCCGCTGTCGTGGGCAACGGTGTAATCGAGGAGCTTCACGCCGCCGGTGAACGGGTCGACCTCGACCACCGCGACATGCGTCCCGTTGCAATAGGAGGCCTGCGGCGGCGTGAAATAGGCCGTGTGCTCGAGGCCCGGCGCCTGGCCGGGCCGGAAGGAAAATCCCGGCATGCCCTGCGCCAAGCGCGCAAGCTCGCCGAGCGACAGCGACG
>WNEY01002928.1_pt1 | contig 12700 bp, 10 predicted proteins | sample 5400531 | NCBI WGS metagenome assembly WNEY01 (sample SAMN13153338, study PRJNA577476) | soil metagenome | isolation source: 200 cm saprolite under Douglas fir tree site 1 | place: USA:California | collected 2015-04-18
CGCGAGTGCGTCACCGCCGGCATGCAGGCCGCGGGCCTGGACGCGGTCTGCGTCTTCTACCCCGCGCGCGTCGCGTGGCTCACGGGTTTTCACCACATCCCCACCGAGCGCCCCATCGCGCTGCTCATCGGCTCGAGCGGCCAGTCCGCCCTGGTCGTACCGGCGGTGGAGAAGGAGCACGCCGAATCGGCCACGACCGTCGACCAGGTCCGCGTCTACTTCGAGTACCCCGGCTCGGAGCACCCGATGGAGACGATCAACGCGGTGCTCACCGACATGGACGCACGGCCGCAGCGCGTCGGCGCCGACCACGACGGGTACGTGCCCTACTGGGGCTACCGCGGACCTCGCCTCAGCGACCTGACCGGCGTCGAGCCCTTCGACGCCGAGCTGATCGTCGAGTCGCTGCGGCGCGTGAAGTCGGACGCGGAGCTCGAGTGCATCCAGCTCAGCTGCGACTGGGCCGTGCGCGGGCATCGCCGGATGCAGGCCGCGATCGAGGTCGGCAAGACCGAGATGGAGTGCTACACGCCTCCCGCCATCGAGACGCTGTTCGAGATGGTCCACGAGATGCCGGGCTGGCGGCCGAAGGGCAACGACGGAACCGGCTTCGGAGCGATGTTCGTGGGCGGCCGGTCGACGGCGATGCCGCACGGATTCGTCAAAGGCCACGGGGTCGAGCGCGGCGACGTCCTGGTCAGCGGCGCGCACGCCAACATCGACGGCTACCGCAGCGAGCTGGAGCGGACCATGATCGTCGGCGAGCCGACGCCAGAGCAGGAGCGCGCCTTCGCCGCGATGCTGGCCATGCAGTCCCACGCGATCGAGGTCATGGCGCCGGGCGTTCCCGCGGGCGAGGTCGAGCTGGCCGTCGTGCGCCTGGCCGAGGAGCTCGGCGTCGCGGACAACCTGCGCCACCACGTCGGGCACTCGATCGGTCTCGAGGGCCACGAGGCGCCGTTCCTCGACCGCGGCGACGACGCGGTGCTCGAGCCCGGGATGGTGTTCACCGTCGAGCCGGGTGTCTACGTCAAGGAGCTCGGCGGCTTTCGCCACTCCGACACCGTGGTCATCACCGAGGACGGGCGCCGGGTGATGACCGACTACCCGCGCGAGCTGAAAGACCTGATCGTCTAGGAGCCTCAGGCGCCGGCCGCGGCGATCTCTTGATGCAGCACGTGGCTGCTCACCAGGTGCAGCACCGCCACGCCGTGGTGCACCCGATGGCGCACACGATCGAGGGAGACCGGAGGTCTGCGCGCTCGAGCTGCCGGATGGCCGCCCGCAGGACGTTCCGTTCGTCGTTTCTCGAGCGATAGCTGGACCAGGGCATTGCATGCGTCCAACCTAGGAGCGGCGGTGTTAGGTCTTCGTGAGGGCGACGGCCGCGGCCGTACGGAAGTTGTATGGGTTTGGTTCCGATCATTTACGGTTGAACGGCAGTGACTTCGGACTCGGTTGCCCGGCGCGGCCGCCGGCCGGGCGATCTCAGGATCGTCGTCCGCCGCCCCGCCAAGCTCCCCCGCACGCTCGGCCCCGGCGCGCTCTTCGCCGCGTGCTACGGCAACGTCGGCTCCAGCATCTACTACGCCCTCGGCGTCACCGCGGCGTTCGCCCTCGGCCTCACGCCGGTGGCGCTCATCCTCGCGGGCTTCATCTTCGTCACCACCGCCCTCAACTACGCCGAGGGGACGGCAGCGCTACCCCACGCGGGCGGGAGCTCGAGCTTCGCCCGACGCGCCTTCAACCAGCCGATCGGGTTCATCGTCGGCTGGGTCCAGCTCCTCAACTACACGGCGACGGCATCGATCTCCGCGTACTTCGCCATCGGCTACCTCGGCGTGTTCGGCAAGTACGTCCCGCTGTTCGACCTGCTGCGGCACAACGACGTCGCGCACGTCACCGCGACCGCCGTGCTGATCGGCTTTTTGATCATCGTCAACATCATCGGCATCCAGGAGTCGAGCTTCCTCAACCTGGCGCTGGCGTTCACCGACCTCATCACCCAGTTCGTGCTGGTGATCCTCGGCCTGATCCTCATCCTCAACATCCAGGTCGTCCTCCACAACATCCACCTCGGCGTGGCGCCGACGTGGGGCAGCTTCCTGGCCAGCATCTCGATCGCGATGGTCACGTACACCGGGATCGAGACGATCTCCAACCTGTCCGAGGAGGCGAAGGACCCCGGACGAAACGTCCCGCTGGCGACGTGGTGGGTCATCATCGCCGTCCTTTTCGTGTCCGCCTTCCTGCCAACGATCGGCATGAGCGCGTTCCCGGTGCACCTGGAGCACGGCCAGTACGTCACCGACCTGGCGACCCAGTTCAAAGACGACCCGGTGGCCGGCATCGTGAACCATTTCCCGGTGCCCCAGCTCGCCTTCTGGTCTGGGATCTGGGTAGGCATCCTGGCGTTCACCATCCTGGTCATCGCCACCAACGCGGGGCTCATCGGCATCTCGCGCCTCAGCTACTCGCTCGCGGGCGCCGACCTGCTGCCGAAGCGCTTCGCGATGCTGCACCCGAAGTTCAAGACCCCGTACGTGTCGATCATCGTCTTCGGCATCGTCGCCGCCGTCCTCGTCCTGCCGGGCATCATCGTGCATGGTGCGGCGATCGACCTCATGGCGGCCGTCTACTCGCTCGCGGCGACCTTCGCGTTCTGCTCGGCGCATCTCTCGGTGATGCGCCTGCGCTTCATCGAGCCGCAGCTCCACCGCCCCTACCGTATGCCGTTGAACATCAAGTTCGGCCGCGAGTCGATCCCCGTCCTCTCCGTTGTGGGCGCGCTCTTTATCGGCACCGTCTTCACCCAGCTCGTCTTCCAGAACATCTCCAACTCGACCTACATCTTCATGGGCTGGCTCGCGCTCGGCGTGCTCACCTATGTCGGCTACCAGAAGTACCGGCACGAGCCGCTTTGGGAACCGCTCGAGGTGCCGCCTCTGCGCGAGCGCGAGATCGAGCACGTCCCGTTCGAGAGCCTTCCGCGTAGCGCCCGCTACCGGATGGGCCGGCGGGAGCGCATCGCGGCGCATGCCGCGAGCGGAATCCGCGTCCACGAACGGCATCGGCCTGCGTGGCAGCTGGAGCTCGAGCTCTTTTTCGCGCGTCACGGCGCGATCCGCGGGCTGCTGATCGTCATGGTCTTCGCCGCGGTCAGCGGCCTGGCCGTATTCGTCGACCTTTCCCCATACGACCCGTTTGGGCCACAAATCGGGTGGTCGCCTGGCCTCGTCGTGGTCGCCTTTTTAGCCGCCTATGTGCTCAACAGGAGCCACTCCGAGCAGTAACTTCAGTCCGGGCAGGAAAGGCGGTAGCCGACGCCCGGCTCGTTGAGGATGAACCGCGCCGATCGCCGCGGTGATCGCGACCGCGCCGCCGACCGCCACCCCGTAGGGCGCCAGGCGCCGCGTCGTCATTGCGCAGACGAGTCTACGTTCCAGCGCACCTCGGTCCCGTGCGCCATGCTCGTCCCGAGCAGCTCGCCGTTGAGCCGGATCTCGAACACCGGGTACGCCGGCTCCATCGTCAGGTAGAAGACGCCGGAGCGCTCGACGGCCGCTCGGATGCGCTCGCGGGTCGGCTCGTCGACGTACTGGATGAACACCGAGTGGAAGACGACAGTCGCGAGGCCGGGCCGGGGCGCGGCGAGCTCGCGCTCGAGGAATTCGGCCGCGCTGGACTGCTCGACGTCGACCGGCATCGCACGCGCCACCTCGATCGCGCCGTCGAGCAGCGCCAGGCGCGCGAGCTGATCCGCCCAGACGAACGAGCGCAGGGTGAGCGCGCCCTCCTCGGAGGTCGGGTCGATCGGGTTCAGGTCGCATCCCCTGCGCTCGACCACCTCGGCCGTACGGTTCATCGGCGGCGGGATCTGATACGAGTGCGTGAAGCGGACGGGCGACGACGGTTCGCCCCACGCCCCCTCCGCTGACTCGTAGCGGTAGCGGTCCCAGCGCAGATTCAGCCCCGCGCTGGCGCCGACCTCGAGAATGCGCAGCGGCAGGTGCGTGCGATGCGCCACCTCCAGGAAGCCGCCAAGCAACGCGGCGCTGCGGCCGACCTCGTTGGTCTGACAGCCACGCTCGACCAGGGCGCGGATCGTGACGCGATGATCGGCCAGCGCCCGGCGGAAGAGCGGCCACGCCGCGGACGCGTTGCCGTCGCCACCAGTCGACGGGTAGTGGCGCGCCAGCTCGGGCAGTGTTTCGTCGAGCACGAGGCGGTGGACCTGTCCCATGAAGCGAAGGGCGATGGCGGCCCACGTCGACTCGTCCTCGAAGCCCTTCAGAACGTCCCAGGCGGGCCCGTCGTGCTCCAGGTCACCGGCCGCCGCCTCGAGCAGCGCCGCGTAGAAAGGCGAGCCCAGGACCTGGCACGCCCTGGCCTGCCATCTCAGACGGTTCGCCAGGACCTCATGCGGGTCCGGCAAGCGCGAGCTCCTTCGCGCGGTTGGCGTAGCCCGGGTGACTGGGTTTCGCCACGCGGTACCAGGCCAGCGTCTCCGCCAGCGCGTCCTCGAGCGCGGAGGGTTCGAAGCCGAGCTCGCGGCGCGCCCGCTCGATGACGTAACCCGCAGGCCGAGCCGGGTCCGGGCCGTAAGGGCTCGCGCCTTCGGTGAGCTGGGCGAACGGGACCGGATGCAGGCGGGCGGGCTTGCCGAGCGCGCGGGCGAAGCCTTCGATCAGCGCACGCAGGCTCACGCCCTCGAACGCGACGTTGTAAGCCTTGTGCGTCGTGTCCTTGCGCGGGTCGCACGCCAGCGCGCAGGCGAACCCGACGTCCTTCACCCACGCCACGCCCGCCTGCCACTCGTACGTCTCGGCGGGGACGAGCAGGGGTCCGCCGTCGGCGACCCGCTCGATGTACGCGGCGATGCGCAGCGTGTGGTCCGCCGGCCCGAAGACCGCCGGCGGGCGGATGACCGTCCACGCCAGATCGGGATGGCGACTGAGCACCGTCTCGCACCATCGCTTGCCTTCGCGATAGTCGAGCGCTTCGGGCGGCTCGCCGCTGAGCGGGACGAAGTCCTCCTCGCGCGCCGTCTTGCCGTGCAGGTCGGGGTAGACGCCGGTGGAGACGAAGATGTAGCGCTCGCCCCGGAAGTTGCGGGCGACCATCTCGACCTGGGCCGGCTGGTAGCACGCGAGGTCGAGCACGACGTCAGGCTCGGTGCGCGCGAGCGCTTGCGCGAGCTGGCTCTCGTCGTTGCGGTCGAATGCCACGTAGCTGGTGAAGGTCCCGTACGGCCGCTCCTTGCGGCCCGCGGCGATGGTCTCGACCCCGCGGCGCATGAGCTCCTTGCACGCGGCGACGCCGATGAACCCGGCGCCCCCGATGACCAGTGCTCTAGTCACTCAAACGTCGCGGGTCACGAAATCGACGTCGATGCCGTCCTTCTCGTCGAGCCGGCGCGCGAGCTCGGACGCGAGCACGACCGACCGATGCCGCCCACCGGTGCACCCGAACGCGACCACGACGTGCATCCTCCCTTTCTCCTGGTACAGCGGAAGCAGCTCGCCGACGAGGCGCTCTATGTCGTCGAGCAGGCGCCGCGCCGCGGGCTGCTTCAGCACAAAGTCGGCAACCTGGGGATCGCGGCCCGAGAGGTCGCGCAGCTCCGGCACCCAGTAAGGGTTGTCGAGGAACCGCGCGTCGACGAGCAGCGCCGCCTCGGCGGGTGCGCCGTTCTTGTAGGCGAAGGCCAGGCAGGTGACGAGCGGACGCGACCGGCCGCGCAGGTGCTTCGCCAGCTCCTCGCGCTGCTCGGACTCGATGCGGTGATGGGCGCGTTCGTACGTGCCGCCGGGGTGGCCGTCGTCTTCGCCGTCGTGCACGAGGACGTACTTGATGCCGCGCCGGTCGGCTTCGCGCAGGAGCTCCGCGCCGCCGTCGTCCACGCCGAGCACGAGGTCGGTGTCGCGCAGGCCGTCGAGCTGGTCGATGCGCTCGAAGCCGGCCGCCTCGAAGGCCGCGACCGCGCTCTGCATCCGCTCGCGGTTCGACGCGCCCACGATGGCCAGGTTCAAAGTGTTTCCTTGAGTCGCGCCGCGAGCCGCTCCGGGATGCCGAGCTTCACGATCTCGTCGACCGGCGCCTCGCGGATCGCCTGCACGGAGCCGAAGTGTCGCAGGAGCGCCCGCTTGCGCGCCGGGCCGATGCCCTCGACCGAATCCAGCGGCGACGTCAGCGCTTTGCGAGCGCGGACCTTGCGGTGATGCGTGATGGCGAAGCGGTGGGCCTCGTCGCGGATGCGCTGGACGAGGAACATGCCTGGCGAGTTGCGCTCCTGGACGATCGGCTCGGCGCGTCCGGGGGCAAAGATCTCCTCGCGCTCCTTGGCCAGCGCAAAGGTCGGGATGTCGGCGTAGCCCGCCGACTCCATGACCTCGAGGGCCGCGCTCAGCTGGCCCTTGCCGCCGTCGATCAGGATCAGGTCCGGGCGGCTCGTGAACGAGCGGTCGCCGACGATCTCCGCCTCCTCGCGGCGCTGGGCCGACTCGAGCCTCTCGAGCCGGCGCCGCAGGACCTCCTGCAGCATCGCGAAGTCGTTCGGACCGGGCGTGAACTTGATCCGGAAGTGCCGGTAGTGGTCGTTGCGCGGCCGGCCGTCCTCGAACACGACCATCGAGCCCACCGCGGAGTCGCCCTGGATGTTGGAGATGTCGTAGCACTCGATCCGCTTCGGCGGGCTCTCCAGGTCGAGCGCGTCGGCCAGCGCCGCTAGCATCGGCTCGGTGCGGCTGCGGTCGTAGTCGGCCTGAATGCGGATCTGCTCGAGCTCCTGGGTCGCGGTCTCCCGGAGCTGCGTGACCAGCGCGCGTTTGCGCCCGCGCAGCGGCACCTCGAAGGTCACCGGCCGGCCGCGCTTCTCGCTGAGCCAGCCCGTGAGGAGCTCGGGCTCGTCGACGGCTCCGGGAAGGATGACGGTGCGCGGCACGTGAGTCGCGCTCGAGTAGTACTGGAGCATGAAGCCGCGAAGCAGCTCGGGCTCGGTGACGTCGCCCGCGCCGTCGAGCGCGTGGCCGTCGTGCCCGACCATCTTGCCCTGGCGTATGTAGGCGACCTCGACGAACACTTCACTGCCGCTGCGCGCGTAGGCGACGATGTCCTGGTCGTCGCGTCCGCGGGTGAGCACCTTCTGCCTGTCCGCGATGCGCTCGATCGAGTGCAGCTGGTCGCGGTACCGCGCGGCGTTCTCGAAATCGAGACGCCCGGCAGCGGACTCCATGCGGTCTTCCAGCTCGCGGACGAGGAGGTCCGAGCGGCCCTCCATGAAGAGCCCGACCTCGTTGATGCGGGCCTTGTAGTCCTCGGAGCTGATCCGCCGCTCGCACGGGCCGGGACAGCGCTTGATGTGAAAGTCGAGGCACACCTTGCCCTGCTTGAAGATCTCGTCGCTGCAGGTCCGGAACGGAAGCAGCTGGCGGATCGACTTGACCGTCGAGCGCAGCGATTGCGCCGACGTGTAAGGGCCGAAGTACAGCGCGCCGTCGTTGATCACGCGGCGCGAGTAGTGGACTCGCGGGAACACCTCCGTCACCGGCAGCTTCAGGTAGAGGTAGTTCTTGTCGTCCTTCAGCCGGATGTTGAAGCGCGGCCGGTAGTTCTTGATCAGGTTGTTCTCGAGGACGAGCGCCTCGACCTCGTTCGCCGTGGTCACGAAGTCGAAGTCGGTCGCCCTCTGCATGAGCTCGGCGATCCGGCCGGCGTCGGCGTAGCCCGGCGTGAAGTACGAGCGCAGGCGGTCGCGCAGGCGGAGGGCCTTGCCGACGTAGATCACCTGCGTCTTCTTGTCGCGGAACATGTAGACGCCGGGGCTGTCGGGAACGGCCTGGAGCCGCCGTCTGATCGTGTCTTCGAGGGTTGCGCTCACGCTGTAAGCGATTCTAGGAATGCATAGACTCGACCCTATGAGCGACGCCCCGCCCAAGGACCTGCCGCCGGCGGCACAGCCGCCCACGGCACAGCCCGTCTACCGGCCGTACAACCCCTGGGCGATCGTGAGCGTCTCGTTCGCCGCTTCGACCGTTCTCGGATCGTGGTTCTTCGGCGGGATCGTCGCGGTGGTCACCGGACATGTCGCCCGGCACCAGATCAAGAAAACCGGCGAGGCCGGAGCGTCCCTGGCGCTGGCAGGGCTGATCGGGGGCTACGTCGCCGTCGGGCTCTTCCTGGCGTTCATCGCGGCCTACGTCGCCTTCTTCGCGCTCTTTTTCAGCTACGTGGTCACGCATCCGTTTCCCACGCCTTCGCCCCCGCCGTAGCTAGACTCGCGGTGTGAGCTCGAACGATCCGCATGGCCAGATGACCGGGCAGCAATCCGCCCCCTCCTCGAGCGTGCCCCACACCCCCGACTTGCCTGTGCCCGGCTATAACCTCACCGCGGGACAGACCAACAACCTGGCCGTGGTCAGCCTGGTCGCCGGCATCGCGTCGTTCTTCGCCCACATCATCCCGGTGATCGGCGGCTTCACCGTCGCGATCATCGCCATCGTCACCGGGTTCATGGCCCGCCGCCAGATCAAGCAGACCGGCGAGCAGGGGATGTGGATGGCGAACGTGGGCATCGCAATCGGCATCCTCCACTTCGCGATTGCCTTCTTGATCGTGCTTTTCATCCTGTTCTTGATCTTCGTGGCAGGCATCGCGCTGTTCGGGATCTCGACGCACGGCGGCGGCTCGATGCCGTCGCCTGTCGTTTCCGGCTAGCAGGCGACGGGGAACCCGACAGGGTTCCCCCTACGACTAGAAGTGGATTCCGCGCATTAGATAGGCCATGGTCGCGGCTTCGACTGAGATCTCCTGTTCGGCCGGAGTCTCCCCCCGTTGACCGTCCTTCGGCGCCGTCTCCGGGAACAGGTGATACGCCCCGGTCATCACGAACTGCAGCAGTCCCGGCCCCAGCGTGTTGACCGTCTCGCCCAGCTTGCCCAGCCGCGTCGAGACCTCGGGCTGTCGGCTCAGGATGGCCGCGGCGACCATCTCCGCCGCGTCCTCCGGTGAGCTCGTCGGGAAGTTCTTGTAGATCCCGGTCGGCGCGATCATCGGCGTGCGCACGAGCGGCATGTGGATGTTGGTGATGGCGACCCCGTCGTCGACGACCTCGGGCGCGATGCACCGGCTCAGCGCCGCGAGCGCCGACTTCGAGGCCACGTAAGCGCCGAAGCGCGGCGGAAACGCCTGCACGCCGATGCTCGAGATGTTGATGATGTGGCCGCGCCGGCGCTGCCGCATTCCCGGCAGCACCGCCAGCAGGAGCCGGACCGCGCCGAAGTAGTTCAGCTGCATCGTCCGCTGGAAATCGTGGAAGCGCTCGTACGACGCCTCTATCGACCGCCTGATCGAGCGGCCTGCGTTGTTGATCAGGATGTCGACCTCCCCGTGGTCGGCGATGACCTTCTGGATCATCGCGTCGCATGCCTCGAGGTCGGAAAGGTCGGCGGGGTAGACGAAGGCACGGCCGCCTTCCTTTTCAACCTCCTCCCGCAGCGCGTCGAGCTTCTCCCTTGTCCGCGAGACGAGCATCACCTTCGCGCCGTGCCGGGCGAGCAGCAGCGCGGTGGCGCGGCCGATGCCGCTGGATGCCCCGGTCACGACGACCACGCGGTCCTGCAGCGCGCGGCGCAGGTTGCGCTCCGTCGGTACCTCGGGGTCCATGTGCCGCTCCCAGTAGTCCCAGATCTTCCACGCGTAGGTGTGCAGCGGCGGGCAGTGGATCCCGCTGCCCTCGAGCGCCGCCAGCGCGTTGCCGCACGGGAAACGAGCCCGGCTCGCGGCGAAGCGCAGCGCCTCCTCGGGGATCCGTACGCCCTCGAGCAACCGGCGCTTCAGCGTCTGCGCGACCTTCCAGTGCTCGAGCATCGCTCTGGCGCCCTGGGGGAGGACCGCGGCCGCGCGGCTGTCGACGCGGAGCGTGAACTGCGGCGCGTGGGCGGCCCGGCAGAATTCGTTGGTCACGTCGCCGAGGCTGCGCACGTTCGGGTCCGTGAGGTGGAACGTCATGCCGTCGAGGCCATCGCGATGCGCGATGGCGTCGAGCGCGCGGGCGACGAAGTCGACCGGCACGACGTTCAGCTCGCCGCCCTCGAACCCGACCAGCGGAACCCACGGCGGGATGGCGTTGCGCAGGCGCTGGATGAGCTTGAACGCGTAGTAAGGGCCGTCGATGCGGTCAGCGACGCCGGTCTCCGACGACCCGACGACCAGCCCGGGCCGGTAGATCCGGAACCGTAGTCCTGATTCGCGGACCAGCTTCTCGGCGTCGAACTTGGTCCGGTAGTAGGGGTGGTCGAGGACCTGGCCCTCGTCGAACATCTCCTCGGTGAACTTGCCCTTCCATCGCGCGCCCGCGACCGCGATCGAGCTCATGTGGTGGATGCGCGCCCCCAGGTCCTGGGCCAGCTCGACCACGTGCCTGGTGCCGTCGACGTTCGCGCTCTCGTTGGCCTCGGCGGACGCCTCGAGGTCGTAGACGGCGGCGAGGTGGAAGAAGTCGGCTCCCCGCAGCCGCTCCAGGTCGGCCTGCCCCAGGCCCAGGCTCGTTTCGGTGATGTCGCCCGCGACGGGCGCCAGCCTGTCGCGCGCCCTGATCGAGTCGATGAAGGCTTCCAGCCGCTCCCGTGAGGGGGGCCGGACCAGGACGAAGGTCGTGCCTTCGCGCCTGGCCAGCTCGCGGAGGAGGTGGCGGCCGATGAAACCGGTGCCGCCGGTCACGAAGCGAGCCATCGCCCGAACTTTAGAACTCAACCTCAATTCGAGGCTGCGGGCTTTACTATGCCCGGCATGTCAGACAACCCCCCGTCCTGGTCGCCCCCTCCACCGCCTCCCCCCAGCGCTCCCCCGCCGCCGGGGCAGCCGGGATACGGACTACCGCCCAACTACCAGGGCCCCACGGCCCCCGACTACAGCCAGCCCTACCAGCAGCAGGCATACCAGCAGCCGTGGCAGCAGCAGCAAATCTCGCCAGGAGTCGTGGCCGCCGGCGGCGCGAGTGCGTTCCTCTACCAGCTCGGAGGTCCGGCCGCATGGTCGATCGGCTTCGGCCTCGTGTCGATCGTCGTGCCCTTCGCCACGAACTACTACTTCCCGATCCTGCCGATCGCGGGCATCATCAGCGCCCTCCGGGCCATGCAGCGCGGACGCCTCATCGGAGGCGTGATCGGGATCGTCTTGAACGTCATCGGCGGGATCGTCAGCCTGATCGCCAGCGGCCTGATCCTCCGCTAGCCGGCCAGCCCAGGAACAAGCGCCCGATCTCGGCCCCCGCCGACAGAAACGGGTCGAGGTACGCGGCCCGCGGCAGCGCCTGGTTGGCGCGCCACCAGAAGAGGACGTGGCCGGCCCCTGCCACGTGCTGGCCGGGGTTGGCGGTCAGGTAGCCGCGCACCGCGGGCGTGAACAGCGCGGTCACCGAGGCCGGGTCGCCCTTGAGCACATAGGCCGACGAGAAGGCGGGATCCTCCGGGAAGTCCACGTCCTGGGCTCCGAACACCGACTGGCCGATGCGGCTGATGAAGGTCTCGGGCGCGACGATGAACATTGGCAGGTTGGTGTCCGCGTTCTCCCACTTGATGATCGCCTCGCGGTACGTATAGCTGCTCCGGCCCGTGCTGACCGTGTACAGGTACTCGAACGCGGCGAACTGATGGCCGCCCGTCGAGCCCGAGACCTCGTGGCGCCACTTGCGGTAGTAGCCCTGGTGAAAGAACGGGACGATCCTTGCATACGCGTCCTGGCCGCCGGCGCGTGCAGGCAGGTACTGAAAGTTGTGGGCCTGGGCGTAGGCGGCGTACTCGAGGTCCCGCTGCTGCTCGCGGCGCTGTCCGATGACGTACAGCCCGATCGCCAGGGCCGCGATCCCGCCGATGAGGACCACGGGGAACAGCGCGTTGACCAGCCCGCTCATTCGTCCTTGGCCGGAATTGTGACGACCGAAAGTACGGCGGCCACCGCGGTCATGACCACAGCAAACCAGAGCGCGTAATCGAGCGACCAGGCGATAAGAGGACCCGCAAGGGCGGAGCCGATCGGAGTGCCGATGATGTTGAGCGAGACCGACACGGCAAATGCGCGGCCGAATTTCGACGGCTCCGTGCGCCGCTGGCGCAGGGTCAGAAACGAGATGTCCCATGGAGTCTCAACCACGGCGGCCGCGACCATCGCCGCGGCGACGATCAGGACGGAGCTCGCCCGCGGGATGAACGCCATGGCGACCGCCATCGCCCCGATCGAGCCGGCCATCAGCCACCTCTCGCGCCCGAGCGTCCGGAGCCGGCCGACGATCAAGATCGAGACCACGCCGGCGGCTCCCATCGCGCCCCAGATGTAGCCCACCGTCGAGGGACCCTGATGGAACCGGGTGAGGACCAGGACCGGAACGGCGATGACCAGGCATCCCCAGCCGACGCTGAAGGCGAAGAAAGTGAGGGCGAGACCCGCGAGGGTGCGGTTGCGAAGCACGTAGACCAGCCCGTCCCACGCCTCCCTGAGCACGCCGCTGCCGCCGCGCTGCCTTGGTCCGGGGTCGTGGACGCCGAAGATGGTGATCCCCGCCCCGGCGAACATCGCGCCGGTGGCCGCGAGCGCCCATTCCCCACCCGCCAATGCCACGAGCAACCCCGCAAGCGGGGCGCCGATGATCGCGGCGAGCACGTGACTCGTGCTGTCCAGCGCATTCCCCCGCTCCCAGAGGTGA
>WNEY01002930.1_pt1 | contig 12696 bp, 11 predicted proteins | sample 5400531 | NCBI WGS metagenome assembly WNEY01 (sample SAMN13153338, study PRJNA577476) | soil metagenome | isolation source: 200 cm saprolite under Douglas fir tree site 1 | place: USA:California | collected 2015-04-18
AACCGAAAGATCCTCGTGACCCAGGTCGACGAGGCGATCTCGTACGGTGCGGACGCGATCAGCATTCACATCAACCTCGGAGGATCCGATGACGACTTCATGCTCGCGGACCTCGGGAGTACCGCGACCGTGTGCGACCGGTTTGGCATGCCGCTCCTCGCGATGATGTATCCTCGCGGAGAGAACATCAAGAACGCCTACGATGTCGATGTGGTCAAGCATGTGGCCCGTGTCGGGGCGGAGCTCGGGGCCGATGTCGTCAAGACGGTCTACACCGGGACGCCGGAGACGTTCAAGGAGGTCGTGCGAGGTTGCCCCGTCCCGGTCGTGGTGGCGGGCGGGCCGAAGCTCGATTCGGAGAAGGCCGCTTTCGAGATGGTCGCCGGCGCCTTGGCGGGCGGCGCCTCCGGCGTCAGCATCGGCCGGAACGTGTTCCAGTCGAAGGATCCCATCGGAATGACCCACGCGATCGGTCGCATCCTCTGGGACGGGGCTTCGGTGGCGGAGGCTTATCGCGGGTGAGGCCCCCATGGCGCGCGTGGTGTGGGTGGGGGCGTTCCCCTCCAAGGACAGCGAGGACGTTCGGTCCGTGGTCCAGGCCGCCCTCGAAGCCGGATTCGACGAGATCGTCCTCGCGAGCCAGGACGACGGCCTTCAGCGGCTCGGTCGTTTCTCTCCGATCCTCCTGAAGGACAACGCGTTCCTCCTTGACGGCCAGGAGGTGGGCCGCCTCGCGACGATTCGAAAGGGGGAGGACGAGCCCGCGGTACGCGCCCTCCGAGGCTCGACGAAGCACGTCGTCGTTCGTGCCGAAAACTGGAAGATCATTCCCATGGAAAACCTCATCGCGCACTTCCAAGGCAGCGGGACCCGCCTGCTTGCCGAAGTCCATACGGCGGCAGAGGCGAAACTGTTCCTCGAGACGATGGAGGTCGGCGTCGACGGAGTCCTCCTTCAATCGCCGGAGGCGAAGGAGGTCCGCGCGTTGCGCAGGCTCTTGGAGTCAAAGGGGCCATCGGTCGGACTCATCTCCGCGAAGATCACGGCCCTCCGGGCCCTTGGCCTCGGCGATCGTGTGTGCGTGGATACGTGCTCCCTCCTGAAGCCCGGAGAGGGCATGCTCGTCGGGAACGCCTCGTCGGCCCTGTTCCTCGTGCACGCGGAGACGATCGAGTCGGGCTACGTCGCGCCCCGTCCCTTCCGCGTGAACGCGGGGCCCGTCCATGCGTACATCCTCCTGCCCGATGGGGCGACCAAATACCTCAGCGAGTTGCAAGCGGGAGACGAGGTCCTAGTGGTCGATCAGTCGGGCAAGGCGCGCGGAGCGATCGTCGGTCGGGTGAAGATCGAACGACGTCCCCTGATCCTCGTCGAGGCGGAATCCGAAGGACGCCGACATACGACGATCGTGCAGAATGCCGAGACGATTCGATTCGTCACGCCTGCTGGAGGCGCGCGCTCCGTGGCCGAACTGACGGAAGGCGACGAGGTCCTGGTCCATCTCGAGGAGGGCGGCCGCCACTTCGGCATGAAGATTCACGAGACGATCCAGGAGAAATGACGTGACGAAGATTGCGGCGGTCATCGCGGCGGGCACGGCAGCCGAGGCGGAGCGGCAGGCCCGCGCGGCCTTCCGCCGCGGCGCCGACCTCGTGGAATTGCGGTTCGACGCGTTTCGGCGTGCGACGCCGGCGGAGGTCCGGACGCTCGCCGCTGCGCTCGGTCCCCGATCCATCGGGACGTTGCGAACCCCAGGCCAAGGCGGTTTCCACGGATCCGACCTCGCGACGCGGCACGCGCTCCTCCAGGAGATCTGTCGCCAACCGTTCCGGTACGCCGACGTCGAGCTCACGTCGGATGCAATCCACCTCGAGGAATACGCGAAGCTGGCGCGAAGCCGCGGCAAGGACCTCATTGTCTCCCATCACTTCGATCGTCCGAGTCCGGCGGACGAAGCGGCGGACGTCCTCGAAGCGTGCCTCGCGCAGGGGACCGTCGGGAAGGTCGCAGTCCCGTGCGACACCGTGGACCAGGCGGTCGGCTTAGTCGAGGTTGGGCGCCGCCTGAAGAAATCGCGGTTCGTTCTCATCGGCATGGGCGCGGCCGGGGTGATCACGCGGATCCTCGCGGAAGATCTCGGTCAAGAGATTCAATACGCCGCGGGAAACCGCGCGACGGCCTCCGGTCAGCTCGACTTGGAGGCCGCCGTCCAACTTCGCGCAAAGAACGCCCTGATCCTGGGGCTCCTGGGCCATCCCCTCGGGCACTCGATCTCTCCGCAGATCCACACGGCGGCCCTCACAGCCCTTCGCCTCCCCGGGGTCTACGTCCCCTTCGATCTCGAGGACGCGTCCGTGGAACCGTTCCTCCGGGATGCCGAGCGCCTTCAGATCCGCGGGCTGAGCGTGACGATCCCGTACAAGGAGACCGTGGCCGGCCTGCTCGACGAAGTCGACGCGGACGCCGAGGCGGTCGGCGCGGTGAACACGGTCGTCCTCCGTGACGATTGGACGAAGGGCCACAACACGGACGTGTACGGCTTCCGGGTGTCCCTCCGCTCGCTCGGCCTTCGGATGGGTTCCCGCTCCGTGCTCGTCCTCGGGGCCGGCGGAGCCGCGAAGGCGATCGTCCACGTCCTCCTCCGGGAGGGCGCGTCGGTCCACGTGGCAAACCGCACACCGGATCGGGCGAAGGCCCTCGCCGCATCCTTCGACGGCCCGGTTGATGTCGTTGGGGTCGAGGATCTCGACCGGGCGGGCCCGTGGGACCTCCTCGTGAACGCCACACCGGTCGGCACGAACGGCGGCGACTCGGGTCCGCCCGTCGGCGACGCTGTCGTGCGGAAAGCGCACTTCGTGTACGATCTCGTCTACAATCCGCAAGACACGCCGCTCCTCCAGGCGGCCCGCCGCCTTGGGGTCAAGGGGACATCGGGACTCGACATGCTCCTCCACCAGGCAAGCAAGTCCTTCGAGCTGTGGACGGGGCACGAAGCGCCGATCGCCGAGATGCGCAAGGCTGCCGAAGAGGCGTTGCGATGACGGGTCAGGCCACATGCTTCGGCGCCGGAACGATCGTGAATGCGATCGCGACCGGCAAGGGAGCCGCGTTCGGGCTCGCGCTGAGGGCGACCGCGACGGCCGTGGCGACGCCCAATGGGAACGGAGTCGTCGTCCACTCATCGCCCGGGATCGATCCCGACCTTGCGGTCGGTTGCGCGAAGCACGTCCTCCGGCGCAGTCGTCGCAAGGTCGCCCTCGAGGTGACGATCGATTCGGAGATCCCGGTGTCCCGCGGGCTGAAGAGCAGTTCCGCCGTGGCCAATGCGGTCGTCCTTGCGAGCGCGCGAGTGCTCGACGTGCCCCTTGAGCCGCTCCAGATCATCAACATCGGCGTCGACGAAGCCCTGCAGGCCCGCGTGACAATTACGGGTGCCTTCGACGACGCCTGCGCATCGTTCTTCGGCGGCGTCGTCGTGACGGACAACAAGGCCCGCAAGCTGGAGAAAGTCGACGGTTTGCCGGCGGACCTCCTGGCCGCCCTGCATATTCCCCGTCGAATGATCACGAAGGCGAGCCTTCGAGGAATCGATTTCTCCTCGATTCGCACCCAAGTGGACGAAGCGTACCGCCTCGCCCTGCAGGGGGACTATCTCCGCGCCCTCGAGGTGAACAGCGCCGCCTATGCGCCCCTCGTAGGGATCGACGAGACGCCCGCGAGGAGGGCTCGGGCCGCCGGGGCCTTGGTGGCAGGCGTGAGCGGAGCAGGCCCCGCCATCGTCGCGCTCGTCCGACCCGCTCGCGTCGACGCGGTCGTCCGCGCCCTGGAGGACGGGGAAGCGGAGGTCCGCGTCGCGAGCCTCGTCCCGCAGACCGTAGGGAGGTGATCGCGTGAAGTTCGTGGCCAATGCATCGAGGCTCGAGGGGACCGTGCGCGCCCCGCCCTCGAAGTCGTACACCCATCGCGCGGTGTTCATGAGCGCCCTGTCCGGCGGCCCCTGTCGCATCGGACATCCGCTTCTCTCGGAGGACACGGAGGCATCCGTGGCGGGCATCGAAGCGCTCGGCGCAACCGTCGCGCGGGACAAGAATTCCTTTCGCATCGTGTGTGAGGAGCTCCGCCCGTCGAAGGCCGAGATCGATGCGCGAAACTCCGGGACGACCTTGCGGCTGCTCACGGGGATCGCCGCCCTCCTGAAAGCGCCCACGTTCCTGACGGGGGACGCGAGTCTCCGTCGCCGGCCGATTCGTCCGCTGCTCCGTGCGCTCGAGCGACTCGGCGCGCGTTTCAAGGCGCACGGCTCCGGCGGATGTCCTCCCGTGGAGATCCGTGGCCCCCTCGTCGGCGGCCGGACCACGATCCCGGGATCGGTCAGTTCCCAGTTCCTCTCGAGCCTCCTGCTTGCGTGCCCGTTGGCCCAACGGGAGACCGTCATCCGCGTCACGCCGCCGATTATCTCGGAGCCTTACGTCGAGATGACCCGATTCATGCTCCGCCGTTTCGATGTGCTCGCGGATGCCGTCGAGACGAGCTTCGAGATCCCCGGCCACCAAGTCTACCGTCCCATCGATTTCGACGTCCCGGGCGACCTCTCCTCCGCGGCGGTGCCCCTCACGGCGGCCGCCGTCTGCGGCGGAGACGTGACCGTCGAGGCGATCGACCTCGACCTCCCGCAGGGAGACGAGCGAATCGTGAACCTCCTCGGCTCGTTCGGTGCGCGGGTCACGTCCTCGGAGAATCGCGTCCGGGTCCGGGCGGACGAGCTGAGCGGTCAACGCATCGACATCGGCGACACCCCGGACCTCTTCCCGGTCCTCGCGGTCTTGGCGACCCAGGCGCGCGGCGAGACGCGGTTCGTGAATGGCGCGCACCTCCACCTGAAGGAGAGCGATCGGATCGCGACCACCGTGACGTTTCTCAAGGCCATGGGCGCGGATGCGCAGGCCACCCAGGACGGCTGTGTCATCCGCGGGCCGTCGAAGCTGCGCGGGGCCGCTGTCGAGAGCCACGGCGACCACCGGATCCTCATGGCCGCCGCCGTTGCGGCGCTTGCCGCTTCGGGACCTACCGAGATCACGGACCCGTGGTGCTTCCGCGTGTCCTATCCGACGTTCCTCGACGATTTTCGCTCGCTCGGGGCGGAGATGGCGGTGGTCCCCTGAACGTCTTCGGCACACGGTACCGCACGACGATTTTCGGCACGAGTCACGGCCCGTTCGTGGGCTGCACGATCGAAGGGCTCAAAGGCGGGACGCCCGTCGACATGGTGCGGGTCCAAGAGCAGCTGGATCGCAGGCGCCCGGGCCAGAGTCTCGTCACAAGCCAGCGAAAGGAGGAGGACAGGGTCGAATTCGACCATGGTCTCCGCGACGGGCAGACAACCGGCGAGCCGATCGTCGCGATCATCCGCAACGTCGATGTGCAGTCGAAGTCCTACGCGAACGTCGGACGGGTGCCGCGGCCCGGCCACGGCGATTACGGGGCCCTCATGAAATACGGCGGGAAGAGTGACCTCCGCGGCGGGGGTCAGCTCAGCGGACGCATGACCGCCCCCCTCGTTGTGTCGGGAGCGATCGCTCGGGAGGTGCTGTCCCCCCGGGACATCGCGTTCTACGCCCACGCGGCGCAGATCGGCCGAATCGCGGCGAAGCCTGTGACCCCTGCGGAGATCGAGACGAACGTTGAGCGCACCCCGGTCCGCTGTGCGGACCTTGATGCCGCCGATCGGATGGTTGCGGAGATCGAGGCGGCGCGGAGGGACCGGGACAGCGTCGGCGGCGTCATCGAGGCCGCAATCACCGGCCTACCCGCCGGCGTGGGGGAACCGTTCTTCGATTCGATGGAGTCGGACCTCGCCCATCTCCTCTTTTCGATCCCGGCCGTCAAGGGCGTCGACTTCGGCGCCGGCTTCCGATCGGCCTCGATGCGGGGAAGCGAGCATAACGATCCCTTCGCCGTCCGAGACGGCCGGGTCGTCACGGAGACGAACCACGCGGGCGGCATCTTGGGCGGCATCACGGACGGGATGCCCGTGACCTTCCGGGTTGCGTTCAAGCCGACGGCGTCAATCGCGAAGCCCCAGCGCTCGGTCGACCTCGAGACTATGTCGGAGACGGAAGTCGTCGTCACGGGCCGTCACGATCCCTGCATCGTGCCGCGCGCCGTCCCCGTCGTCGAGAACGCCGCGGCGATGGCGATCCTCGATCTCATGTTCGTGGGAGGGTTCCTGTGAGCGAAACGGAAATCGAGCGGCTTCGAGAGGCCATCGCATCGGTCGACAAGGAGATCGTGGCCCTCGTGGCGAAGCGACTGGACTTGGCGGAACAGATCGGCCTCGAGAAGCGACTCGCGGGGCTCCCGGTCCGCCGGACGGATGTCGAGGAGCTCGTCCAAGTTCGGTTGGAGCGGGAAAGCGCGATCCGCGGGATCTCCGGCGACTTCGCCGCGAAACTGAGCGAAGGACTTATCGCGGAAAGCGTCCGCCGGCAAGAGGCGGTGCAGGTTCCGAAACCGCTTCACCGTCGGGTCCTCGTGATCGGCGGCGCGGGGCAGATGGGATCGTGGCTCAGCCGGTTCCTCCGTTCCCGCGGATACGAGGTCGTCGTTCACGACATCGCCGGACCGCTCGAAGGCTTCCCGTCGGAGAAGGACTTGGCGAGGGGCGTCCGCGAAGCGGACGTCATCGCGGTCTCCGTCCCCATGACGGTGTCCGCCCAGGTCCTCGAGCGGGTCGCCGAGCTGTGCCCGAAGGCCCTGATTTTCGACATCTGCAGCCTGAAGGCCCCCATCGAGGCGGTCCTCCGTTCCGCGGGCAAGTCGGGCCTGAATATCACCTCGGTCCATCCGATGTTCGGCCCTGCGCTATGGCCCCTCGCCTCCGGAAGCATCACGTTCAGCGATTGCGGGAACGTAGTCGCGGTCGTCGAGGCGAAGGATCTCTTCCGTCCGAGCGGGGCGAAGCTCATCGACATATCGCTCGACCATCACGATGAGTTCATGGCGTATCTCCTGGGGACGAGCCACCTTACGTTGCTCACCTTCGCCCGCGCGGTCGCGAACAGCCCGTTCGACCTCGCGGGCTTGAAGCGACCGGCCGGCACGACATTCTCCCGCCTCTCGATGGCCGCCCAAGGTCTCTTGGAGGACCCGCCCGCCCTCCTGCGGGACATCCACGCGCTGAACCCGCTCACCCCGGCTGTAGATGCCCGTCTGCGTCAGGCTCTGGACGATTGGCGCCGAGCAACGGAGGCACCGGACGACCGCGAGTTCATGGCGCTCATCGAGCACGCTCGCGCGTACTTCCGAGGTGGGTCGTCGTGAGCAAGATTCGCGTCGCGGTCCTTGGAGCCACCGGGACGATCGGCCAACGGTTCGTGAGTCTCCTACAGGATCACCCCACCTTCGAACTCGCGGCTCTCTGTTCGTCCGAGCGAAAAGTCGGTGGACGGCTCGGGGATTTCTGGCGCCTCGATGGCGTCCCGCTCGATGCAGAGGTCGGCCGGATGGACTTGCAGCCCGTCGATGTGAAAGGGATGGCCCACGAGGACATTGTGGCGGTTTTCAGCGGACTCCCGTCGGAGGTTGCGGGCGAGCTCGAAACGGATGCGGCCCGCGCGGGGGTTCGCGTCTTCTCGAACGCCTCCTCGCATCGTATGGAGGACGGCGTCCCCCTCCTCGTACCGGAAGTCAATGCGGACCACATGGCCCTCGTGGAGCGTCAGGCGACGTTCCAGGACGGCGGCTTCCTGGCGACGAATCCGAACTGTTCCGTCACCGGACTCGTGCTCGCTCTCAAACCCCTCGCCGACGCCTTCGATCTCCGCGACGTGCACGTGGCCACGTACCAGGCCCTCAGCGGGGCCGGCTACCCGGGTGTGCCCTCCCTCGACATCGAGGGCAACGTCCTCCCCTTCATCGAGAACGAAGAGGACAAGATGCGACGCGAAGCGAAAAAGATCCTCGGCGCCCGGTCCGCGACCGCGATCGTCGAGAGTCCCATCGAGGTGTGGGCGAACTGCGTCCGCGTCGCGGTTCGTGACGGCCACCTCGAGGCGGTCTCGATCCCGCTCAGCGAGGACCTCCGTGCGGAAGAGGTCGCGAAGGTCCTTTCGTCCTTCCGAGGGGAACCGCAACGGCGAAAGCTCCCCACGGCGCCGATCCAGCCCGTAATCGTACGCGAGGAGCGAGATCGTCCGCAGCCGCTCCGGGACGTCCTCGCCGGCGAACCCGAGCGGGCGCGGGGCATGGCCGCCGTCGTCGGGCGCATTCGCGTCGTCGAGCGCATCCTGCGGTTCTTCGTCCTGAGCCACAACACGATCCGTGGTGGCGCAGGCGGGAGCGTCCTGAACGCGGAATTGGCTCACGCGGAGGGCTACCTTGGCTGAGAACCGAGCGGTCGCGAAATTCGGCGGGGCTTGCGTGTCGCGGCCGGAGATGTACGACCGAATCTCGAAGATTCTCCAGGCCGACGAGGCTCGCAAGTTCGTCGTGGTGTCGGCCGTCGCGGGCGTCACGGACTCTCTCGTCTCCCTGATCTCGAAGCCGCGGGAGGAGAAGGAGATCGATGCCTACCTGACGGACGTCCGGACGAACCATCTCGCGCTCCTCCCGAAATCCGGCCGCGATTTCGACCGCACGCGGGAGGCGATCGAAGGTCTCTGGACAAAGCTCGAGCGCCTCTTATACGGCATCGCCTACACGGAAGAGGTCACGCCCCGGACGCGGGACTTCGCGCTCTCCTTCGGCGAGCGGCTCAGCGTTCAGGTCGTGGCCGCGAACGTCCGCGAGCGGGGGATCGACGCGGAGCCCTTCGAGGCCGACCAGATCGGTCTGATGACGGACGACGCCTACGGCAACGCGACCGCCCTCCTCGATGAGACGCGGACGCACATGGCGCCGTTCCTCGAACGCCAGGCCGACGCCGGCCACGTGAGCGTCATCACGGGCTTCTTCGGCCTTTCGCCGGACGGGAAGACGGCCACCTTCGGCCGCGGCGGATCCGACTACAGCGCCGCCGTCGTGGCGCACGCGCTTCGCCTCCCGACGATCGAGATCTGGAAGGATCTCGGCGGGTTCATGAGCGCGGATCCGAAGATCGTCCCGGAGGCGTTCCCCCTTTCCGTGCTGTCATACGACGAAGCCGCGGAGCTCTCGTACTTCGGGGCTAGGGTCCTCCATCCCCGGGCCGTGCAGCCCGCCCGCGCAGGCAAGACGAACATCGTCCTGAAGAGCATTTTCGAGCCGGACGACCCGGGTACGCGGATCGGGCCGGACACCGTCGACACGAGCGGGGACGTGAAGAGCGTATCCTACATCCGAGACCTGACGACCCTCAAGGTCTACGCGACCGGCGCGGGGTTCAAGGAAGGTTTGTTGAGTGCGAGCGCGGTCGCCCTCGCCCACGCCGACGTGGACGTGTACAGCGCCGCGACCTCGCAGACGTGCGTCGCCTTCCTGATCGACGCGGGGGACGTGCACCGTGCGAAGCGGGCGCTCGCGAATCTCTCCCAGGTTGCCGTCGACAAGGTCGAGGCCTCGCCCCACGCCTCGCTCATCTGTTTCGTCGGAGAGGGAATCGGCCATGCGAAGGGTGTCGCGGCCCGTGTGTTCCGCGCGGTCGCCGATACGGGAGTGAATGTGCAGTTCATCTCCGCCGGCGCCTCGATGGTCGCGTATCACTTCACCGTCGATACGAAGGATTTGGAAAAGGCGGTCCGTGCCGTGCATCACGAGTTCTTTGGGGATGGTGGCAAGCGCGGCACGATGAACCAGGGACCGGAAATCCGGTCGTAATTAAGGCACAATAAAATACAATAACGCATAAATAATGTCTACGGAATCCACAAACGAGCGCGCAGAGAGGATTCTATGGCTTCCGGTGGAATTTCCCGTCGACTCCGACGCCTCGAGGGGCCCAACGGCCACTTCCTTCTCGCGGCCCTCGATCACGGCGTCCCGGCAGGTCCGCTCCCGGGAATCGAGTCTCCCGCGGAGTTTGCCGAGAAGCTCCCGTCCCCGCCGATCGGTGGTCTCGTGGCAAACCCGGGGATCGTACGGTTCCTCGGCCGGGCCGCGGAGCGCTTTGGGCTCGTCGTTCATTTGTCGGCGGGGACGACCATCGCGAGAGACCCCACGTCCAAGGTCCTCTCGCGGATGCCACGCGACGCCTTCGCCCTGGGCGCCGACGCGGTCTCCGTCCAGATTCAGTTCGGTCCTCAATCCGAGGGTCGAATGCTCGAAGACGCCGGACTCGTGGCCGACGAGGCGGCCGCTCTCGGTTTGCCCGTCCTGGTCATGGCCTATGCGACGGGTGGAGGCGTTGACGCGACCCGTCACGCGGTTCGCGCGGCCGCGAAGCTCCACGCCCAAGTCGTCCAAACCCATTACACGGGATCTGTCGAGACCTTCCGCGACGTCGTGCGCGGGTGTCCCGCCCCCCTCCTGGTCGCTGGCGGGCCCTTGGCCGTTTCCCCAGGGGGATTCCTTGGGTTGGTCCACGATGCGATGACCGCCGGGGCCGCCGGCGTTTCCGTCGGGAGGAACCTCTTCCAACATCCGGACCCCGGGGCGTTCGCGCGTCGCATTGGTGAAACCATCTTCGGCTCGGGACACGCGACGATCGGACGGTGAGCGGACGAAGCGCATCTCGCTCGACCCGAACTTGGACCCGTATGCTCTGTTCGCCGCGTCTCGAGACGAGCATCCCCACGCCGTACTCCTGGAGAGTCTGAGCGGACCGGAGCGGCTCGCGGAGCACACCTTCATCGGCTTCGATCCGGAGATGATCATCTCCTACAGGGGCGGCGTGCTTCGGACGAACTGGGACACGGTGAAGACGGACCGCCCGTTCGACGTCCTCCGTCGGATCCTCGAGGAGCGCGCGGTGCCCGACGAGCCCGGCCCTTTCGTCGGCGGCCTGGTGGGCTACGTATCCTTCGAATTCGTCGCGAGCTTGGACCACGTGCCCGTGCGGAACGGTTCGTCGTTCCCCGAGTTCGAGTTCGGCCTGTACCTCGATGGCGTCACGATCGACCATCGTCGGCATACGGCGGAGTACTTCACCCACGCGTCGTCCCGCCTTGACGACTTGCCGAAGCCGAACGGCCGGGAGCGGACGTTCCACGCGGAAGCCTCGGTGCCGGACGGACGCAAGGAGGATTTTCTGGCCGCCGTCGAAACGGCGCGGGGATACATCCACGAGGGCGAAGCGTTCCAGATCGTCCTGTCGCGGCGCGAGCGCGGTACGATGTCGGGGGACCCGCTCGCCTTCTACGAGACGTTGCGGCGGATCAACCCGAGCCCATACATGTACTACCTCGACTTCGGCACCCGTCGAGTCATCGGTTCGAGTCCCGAGATGCTCCTCCGGGTGGAGGGCCGCCGGGCGACGACGTTCCCGATCGCTGGCACGCGTCCGATCGGCCTCATGCCGGAGGAGACGCCCCGCCTCGCCGCCGAGTTGCTCGCGGACGAGAAGGAACGCGCGGAACACAACATGCTGGTCGACCTTGCGCGCAACGACCTGGGGAAGGTGTGCGCCTTCGGGTCCGTCGAGGTGCCGCAGTACATGAAGTTGGAACGATACAGCCACGTGCAGCACCTTGTGTCCCGCGTCGAGGGGACCCTCGCGGACGGCAAGGACGCCTTCGATGCGTTCTCCGCCGTCTTCCCGGCCGGGACGGTGTCCGGTGCGCCCAAGCCGCGCGCGATCGAGATCATCCATGAGCTGGAGACGTCCGCGCGCGGACCCTACGCCGGCGTCGTCGGCTACTTCTCCCTGAACGGCAACATGGACACGGCGATCGCGATTCGCACGCTGTTCGCCGACGGCCCGACGTACTACCTGCAGGCGGGCGCGGGGATCGTCGCGGATTCCGACCCGCATCGCGAGCTGCAGGAGACGGAGGACAAGCTCGGCGGGCTGAAGGCCGCGCTTCGGGAGGCGGCCGCGTGAACGTCCTGATCATCGACAACTACGATTCGTTCGTGTACAACCTCTATCAGGCTCTCGGGGAGCTCGGGACCTCGCCGACCGTCGTGCGGAACGATGCGATCACGGTCAAACAGGTCCGCGCGATCGCCCCCGATGCGATCGTGCTGTCGCCCGGCCCCGGTCATCCGTCGAAGCCGCGGGACTTCGGCGTCTGCGCGGACATCCTGAAGCAGGTGAGTCGCCGCATTCCGACGTTGGGCGTGTGCCTCGGCCACCAGGGGATCGGGACCGCCTTCGGGGCGACCGTCGGGCATGCCGCCCGCCTCCTCCACGGCAAGACGAGCCGCGTCCGCCACGATGGCAAGACGATCTTCGCGGGCCTGCCGAATCCCCTCGTCGCGGGACGGTACCACAGCCTCGCGATCGCGAAGGATTCCGTACCGGCGGAACTCGAGATCTCGGCGACGGCGGAGGACGGCGAGATCATGGCCGTGAGGCACCGGACGCAGCCCATCGAGGGAGTGCAGTTCCATCCCGAGTCGATCCTCACGCCGGACGGGCCGGCTCTCCTGAAGAATTTCCTGCAGAGGGTGGCGCCATAATCCAGGAAGCGATCGGTCACGTCGCCGCGGGGCGGTACCTCGGATTCCAGGAAGCCCACGACGCGATGGCGGATCTCATGGATGGCAAGGCGACGCCGGCCCAGATTGGCGCGTTCCTCCTCGGCTTGCGGATGAAGGGCGAGGGGCCGGACGAGATCGCCG
>WNEY01002931.1_pt1 | contig 12694 bp, 8 predicted proteins | sample 5400531 | NCBI WGS metagenome assembly WNEY01 (sample SAMN13153338, study PRJNA577476) | soil metagenome | isolation source: 200 cm saprolite under Douglas fir tree site 1 | place: USA:California | collected 2015-04-18
CGCGCGCACCCGGTAGTAGACGTTCGGGATTTCGTTGCCCCAGCCGGCGTGGAACTTCGTGCCGAACTGCAGCGGGTCCAACGTCAGCGTCTGCGGCGCCGAGAAGCTCGGCTCGTCGTCGGCCTCGAGCAGGTAGTACTGGGCGTTGGGCACCGCAGTCCACGTGATGTCGAAGTTTTCCGCCGCGTGGAACTGCGACAGGTTCGCCGGCGCGGTGAAGCTCGGCGTGCCCGGCGCCGGTCCGAGTCCCGTGATCGTCAGCGTCCGCACCGCCGACCACGGCGAGTCGATCGACCCGGTCGCGCCGCCGACGATCTGCGTCGCCTTCACTCTCCAGAAGTACGTACCGTTGGGCAGGCCGCTCAGCCGCGCGAAGGTCGGGATGGGATCGCCGTTGCGCACGTCGGTGAATCCGTCGGCGATGACGACGCTGAAGGCGTTCGTGGTGCCGACCTGCCACGTGTAGCTGCCGATCGGCCCGTCGGGATCGGACACGGCCGTCCATTGCAGCGTCACTGGCTGGACGGCTGACGCGCCGCTATTGGGCGCGACGAGCGTCGGCGCGGGCGGCGGCGCTTGCGCCGCGGAATTCGCGGCCGTCAACGCGGCAATGCAGACTGCGATAAGGATGGATCGATGTGTCATGGGAATGTGTCGGGTGAGTGGAACGCGCGGGTGACGTTCATGCATCGGAACGATCTCCGGATCGTCGCGAGGTTGCGCTCCGCTGCCGCCACAACAGCGTCGCGTGCCAATGCTACGGTCGGTCTTCGATTGCGCGCAAGCGAAAACGCGCACCGGTCGAGTCGATTCGCGTGAAAGCTATCTCGATCGATAGAGGATCGCACCGTCGAGCTGAGCGTCTCGCGCACGTCCTTGTCTGATACAGATCTTCGACGCGGTCAGATGCGATGCGCCACACTGAACGATGAGCGAACACTATGTTCTCGACGCGTTCTCGACGCCGACCTACCTAGACGATGGCCGCGGATCGCTGGTGGATTTCGTCGCGAGGACCATGGCCTTCGCGAAGCGATCGGCCAAGTGCGAGACGACTGCAGCGTTACCGTTGGCCCAGCGGGAGCGGGTTCTTCGCGCCGAGAGCGCCGGCTACTACGGTTGCAGCAGCGTCTTGATCGCGTGTCGCTCGTCCATCGCGCGATAGCCCTCGGCCACGCGATCGAGCGGCAACGTGAGATCGAACACCTTACCTCGGGAACTCGGCGCAGGCTTCGACGTCCGAGCCCCAGTATTCGATGCATTTGGCGCGATCCATCGGACCTTTGCCGACTACTTTCTGAAACAGAAAATCGGCGACACGCTCGATCTCGCGCTGCTGAAGCGTCGCCGGCGGATCGGGCATCGGCGATTTGAGATCGGCCTGCTTCATGCCGTAGCACCGCCCGTCGGTGTAGGCGAACTTGTCGAATGCCGGCATGCCGGTTCCCGGCCGTCCACACTTGACGGTCGTGATCAGCCTGGCGCGGTCGAGCCTCGTTTCGCGCAGGTTCGAACCGTCCGGCATCTGGCTGTCCATCTTGCGGCCGTCACCCGCCCAGCCGTGACAGGCCTGGCAGTCGCCCTTTTGCTGGTAGAGCCTCATGCCATCGGCGATGTCGGACGGGTCTGGAGTCGAAGTCGGCGCCTGCGCCCTGGCGCTCGGGGCTGTCAGCAGCCCGGCACCGATCGCCACCGACACCGGGAGCCCCCAAAACAAATGCCGCCACACAGACTGTTTGCGCGCGACGATCATCCGCGCAGTATAAACGAGGTCTCGTTCCTGGTGGTGGCACTAGACGAGCGAGGCGAGCGTCCTGGCCAGGACGTCGGCGTCCTCGGTGGTGAAGGGCATCGGCGGTCGGATCTTGAGGACGTTGTGATGCGGACCGTCAGTCCCGATGAGAATCCCCTCGTCGCGCAGACGGTTGACCACGTCGGACGCCTCGCTCGTCGCCGGTTCGAGCGTGTCGCGATCGCGCACGAGCTCGACGCCGATGAACAATCCCGAGCCGCGCACATCGCCGACGAGCGGACTCCGATCGACGAGCGATCGCAGCTGCGCGAGGAGGTGGGCGCCGACCTGCTGCGCATGCGCCTGCATCCGTTCGTCTTCGAGCACGTCGAGCACGGCCAATCCGATGGCGCACGAGACGGTGTTGCCGCCGAACGTGCTGAAGTACTCCATCCCGTTGTCGAACGACTCGGCTATCTCCGCCGTCGTCACCACGGCGCCGATCGGATGCCCATTGCCGATCGGCTTGCCCAGCACCACGATGTCAGGCACCACCTCCTGCTGCTCGAAGCCGTAGAAATGTGAACCAAGCCGGCCGTATGCCGTCTGCACTTCGTCGGCGATGCAGACACCGCCGGCGTCCCGCACGTGGCGGTAGACCGCGGCAAGATACCCCGGCGGCAGCATGATCTGCCCGGCGACGCTCGGGCAGCTTTCCGCGATGAACCCGCACGGCGCCGCGCCGTCCGCGCGCATCTCGTCGAGTGACCGCGCAGCAGCGTCCGCGTACTTCGCGCCCGCCTGCGGATCGTCCTTCTGGTACGCGCCTCTGTACACATCAGGCACCGGCACAACGTGAACCCACGGCGGCCTGCCCGCTCCGCCGGGGCCGTTGAACTTGTACGGGCTGGCGTCGATGAGGGTCGTCGTGTTCCCGTGGTACGCGGCGTCGAGCACGATGAGATCGCGCCGGCGCGTGTGCGCGCGCGCGAGGCGAAGCGCGAGCTCGTTGGCCTCGCTGCCGGAGTTCACGAAGTAGCAGACGCACAGCGGTTCCGGCAGCGTCGAGGTGATCCGCCCGGCATAACGCGCGAGATTCTCGTGGAGGTACCGCGTATTCGTGTTGAGCGCGCGCATCTGCCGCTCCGCGGCGTCGACGACGCGCGGGTGACAATGGCCCACGTGGGGCACGTTGTTGTAGCCGTCGATGTAGCGGCGGCCGTCCGCGTCGAAGAGATATTGCATCGAGCCGCGAACAAGCTGCACGGGCCGGCGATAGCCGGTGCTCACGTTGCGGCCGATCAGGCGCCGGCGCGCGGCCAGCATCTCATCGTTGGTCATCGGGCGCTGCCTTTCATCCTGCTCCAGCAGCCTCTGCCAGACAAAGGCCGGAGCCGTGCCAGGTCACGGATTCCATGTCCGGCCGCGGGTCGACGCGGACGTGATGCCGCCGTAAACGCCAGACCGCTTATCCGGCCATCGTCCTCAGGCGACTGTCATCCGCGTCTGTGATAATGTCCGCGCCATGAAACGCGTCTTGCTGCTTCTTGCCGCGTTGTCGACGTCGGTATCCGCTCAGAGACCCAACCCGGCCGCGGCACCGCAGGCGCCACCGCCCGTCCAGTCGCCGGACGTGCAGCCGGACCGCCGCGTCACGTTCCGCCTGCGCGCGCCGAACGCCAGGGAGGTCGCCGTCACGCGCGAGGGCGCGCCGCGTCTGGCGATGCAGAAAGATGACCAGGGCATCTGGAGCGTTACGACGGAACCCCTGGAGCCGGACCTCTACGGCTATTCGTTCGTGGCCGACGGCGCGAGGCTGCTCGACTCGTCGAATCCGCTGATCAAGACGAACCTCCTGAATCCGTCGAGCATCGTGCACGTCCCGGGGCCGGCGTCGCTGCCCTGGGAGGTCGCCGACGTGCCGCACGGCATCGTGCACCATCACTATTACAAGTCGGGGGTCGTCGGCGATCAGCGGGATTTCTTCGTCTATACGCCGCCCGCGTACGACCCGGCAGCGCCGACACGCTATCCGGTGCTCTACCTGCTGCACGGGATGAGCGATGGCGCCGACGGATGGTCGAGCGAGATCGGCCGCGCGAACGTGATCCTCGACAACCTGATTGCGCAGGGACACGCGCAGCCGATGGTGGTCGTGATGCCGCTGGGCTACGGGGCGCCCGAGATCCTCGTGCGCGGCGCGACGACGCGCGATCCCGGCATCGGGCTGCGGAACAGAGACAAGTTCCGCGACGCGCTGCTCACGGAGCTGCTTCCCCTTGTCGAGCGTTCGTACCGCGTCGCGAGCGATCGAGCGTCGCGAGCCATCGCCGGGCTGTCGATGGGCGGCGCCGAATCGCTCGCGACCGGTCTCAACGCGCTGGACCGCTTCGCCTGGATCGGCGCGTTCAGCTCCGGCGGTCTCGGCGAGGACTTCGCCGCCACGTTTCCGTCGCTCGGCGCGAAGGCCAACCCGCGAATCCGGCTGCTGTGGATCGCGTGCGGGACCGAAGACGGGCTGATCGCCACCAATCGGAAATTCCGCGACTGGCTCGCGTCCCGAGACATCCGACACGCCGGCATCGAAACGCCAGGCGCCCACACGTGGATGGTGTGGCGGCGCAACCTGGCGACGTTCGTCCCGTTGTTGTTCCGCTGAATCGGTACTCGAGGTGTCCACCCCTTTTTCGGCATGCGGCGAAGCCAGACTGGGCGCTGAACGAGGGCCGCCAAGCGCGGCCGTTCGGCGTGGCGCACGCCTTGCTTCGGACGTGTCAGCAGCGCAACCTTCAGGCGAGCGTCGCGCGGCTCGGCTGAAGCCTCGCCTTACATACAGCCGGGCAGGGTGTCATGAAAGACGACGAAAAGCTCGCGGCGGATGAAGCTCGACGGATCGCTCAGCACGAGTCGGTCAAGGGTGAAGTGCGCGAGAAGGTTCACGCCGAGATTGCGCGCAAGACCGACGAGCGGAGCCCGGCGGACCAGGCGAACGCCGACGCGCTGGCGGAGTCGCTGAAGCGGAAGGCGGTGCGCGAAGTCGCCACCACCGAGGCGGAGCTCGACCGTGGCCAGGCGGCGGCGCGCGCGTCGCAAATCGTCGACTTCCTCTTCTACGTCGTCTACGGGATCATCGGCCTCGAAATCGTGCTCGACGCGATCGGCGCGCGCCAGTCGGCCGGATTCAAGCAATTCATCGACGCGATGGCCACTCCGTTTCTCGCGCCGTTCAAAGGGCTGCTGCCCAACCCGGGCGTAGGCAGCTTCCGCTTGATGCTCTCCTACATCGTCGCGCTCGCCGTGTACGTGCTGCTGCACATGGCGGTGAACGGCCTGCTCCGTCTGTTCGTGCACCGCAAGACGGTGGTCTGATCGCGCGACATCACGCTCCCATATGGTGCGGCCCGCGATGAGGGCGATGAAATAGACTGTGCGTGAATCGGAGATGTGATGCACTGGGTCTCCAGAGTCACTCTCGCCGCGATCATCGTCTCAGGGGCCGCGCGCGCGGCCGCCGCGCAGGATTTTCGCGGCACGATTCTGGGCCGCGTCACCGATCCACAAGGTGCCGCGATCCCTCACGCGACCGTGCTCGTTACCAACGAGGACACCGCCGTCGCCTCCGAAGCGCTGACGCAGACCGACGGCGCCTATGCGGCGCCGTTTCTATTGCCGGGCCGATATCGTATCGAAGTCGCGCTGCCCGGCTTCAAGAAGTTCGCGCAGTCCGGCGTCACGGTGGGTGTGAGCCAGCACGCCACGGTCGACGTCACGCTGGCGCTCGGCGAGGTGACCGAGACCGTGGACGTGCGCGCAGAAGCGTCGCTGCTCGATCGGGCGAGCGGCGCCCTGGGCCAGACCATCGATGCGCAGCGCGTGGAAGACATGCCGCTCAACGGGCGGATGATCTTCATGTTGAACCGTCTGGCCGGCGGCGTGAACTGGCAGGTGCCCACATTTGGCGCGACCGGCACGTCCGGTCTGCGGCCGTTCGACAACGGGGGCGGATCGGCCTGGTCGATCAACGGCGGGCAGGTGAGCACCAACGAGTTCCTGCTGGACGGCGCGCCCAACAGCACGCGCGGGCGCTACAACTTCGGGCCGCCGGTCGACGCGGTCGAAGAATTCCGCATTCAGACCAACACCTACGACGCCCAATACGGCCGCACCGGCGGTGGCGTCGTCAACATGACGCTGAAGAGCGGCAGCAACGCGTTTCACGGTCAGGCGTCGAACTATCTCAAGAACGACAGGTTCAACGCGAACAACACGCTGAACAACTCGCAGGGTGAGCCGAAGCCGCCGTATCAGGCCAATCAGTACGGCGCGACGATCCATGGCCCGATCGTCCGCGGCCGGACGTTCTTCATGGGGACGTTCGAAGGCCTTCGCGAGCGCGTGCCGTTCCCGCAGACGGCGAGCGTGCCGACCGAGGCGGAACGGCGAGGCGATTTCAGCCGGAGCTACGCCGATCAGGTGACGCCGCTCCTCATCTACGATCCGCTGACGACGACGTGCAACGCGGCGGGCCTGTGCACGCGCACGCCGTTTCCCAACAACGTGATTCCCCCCGACCGGATCAACCCGGTCGCGCTGAGGCTGCTGGCGCTCTATCCGCTGCCGACGCTGGCAGGCCAGCGCCTCAACAACTTCGTCAATCCGGTCAACCAGGCGCGCTACGACTACGACTCCGAGCTGGGAAGAATCGATCACAACTTCTCGGACGCGAGCAGGATCTTCGTCTCCGCGCATCACAACCATCGCGACGAGTTCCGCAGCACCAACGGCCTGCAAGGTACATTCGCGAACCAGGGGCAGTGGCCGCAGACGCGGATCAATCGCGGCGGTACCGTCGACTGGGTCAGGTCGATCGGCACACGCAGCCTCCTCAACCTGCGCGGCGGCTTCACATGGTTCAGCGAGGACGTGGAGCAGCGTGAAGCAATGGCATTCGATCGCGGCGCGCTCGGGTTTCAGAATCTGCCCGGGCCTTACATGCCGCGCATCGCCGTCAATCAGTACAACGTCCCGAACGGCGGCACGACGAGCATCGGGGTCGGCAGCGACGGCCGCGGCACGAGCGATCAGACGGCGAGCCTGCAAGCCAACCTGACGCGCAACTACGCGCGTCAGACGCTGAAAGTCGGCGGCGAGTACCGTCGCATCGGCGCGACGCCGAAGACGTCCGGCAACTACAACGGGTACTTCAACTTCACGCGCGCCTACACGCAGCGCGATCCGAATGCCGGCGACAACGCGAGCGGCAATTCGATCGCGAGCTTTCTCCTCGGCTATCCGGCCGACGGCGATTTCGGCGGCGGGAACGAGCGGCGCGAAACATGGCACTACACGGCGCTCTACGTGCAGGACGACGTCCGGGTGTCCCCGCGGCTGACGTTGAATCTCGGTGTGCGGTGGGATTACGAGAGCGGCGCGATCGATGCGGAGAATCGGCTGGTTCGGGGATTCGCGTTCGATCGGATGAGCCCGCTGGCCGCGCAGGTCCGGACGGCTCCGGGGGCGGCCGAATGTCCGGCCTGTTCGAACCTGACGGGCGGGCTCCTGTTTGCCGGCGTGGACGGCGTGCCGCGCGCGCTGTTCGACGCGGACCGCGACAACATCCAGCCGCGCGCTGGCTTCGCCTACGCGCTGAACGACAAGACGGTCGTGCGCGGGGGATACGGCCTCTACTACGCGTTTCGCAGTCAGCTCGGATCGCAGAACGGTTTCTTCGTCACGACGCCGTACATCACGGGCGACATCAACGGCCGGGTCGGCGTGCCGGAGATCGGGCTCAACACCCTGGCGAATCCGTTTCCGAGCGGGCCGCTGCAGGCGCCGGGTGCGAGCCTCGGGCTGCTGACGCAGGTGGGCCGCGCCATCAGCTTCGACGATCCGACGTTCGAGCTGCCGCACATCCATCAGTACAACGTGACGATCTCGCGCGAGATTGCGCACGACTTGATGGTCGAAGCGAGCTACGTCGGGAGCCGGACGCGCGGCCTCGCGACCTTGACGCTCACCAACGCCGGCAAGAACATCAACGCCATCAGCGCCGAGAACATGGCGAAGGGCGCCGCATACCTTCAGACACAAGTCCCGAACCCGTTTGCCGGACTGCTGCCTGACACGACGCGCAACGGCGCCACGATCCAGCGGCAGGAGCTGCTGCGACCGTACCCCGAGTTCGGCGACATCACCGAGAACTCCCTCGGCATCGGCAAGGCCTGGTACAACAGCCTGCAGATCATCGTGCAGAAGCGCGTCTCACGCGGGCTGACCTTCACCAGCTCGTACACTTTCTCGCGGACGATGGAGCAGGACGAATTCCTGAACGCGCAGGACGCCGAGCCGTTGACGATGATTGCCGACCAAGATCGGCCGCACATCTGGCAGTTCAATGGCGTCTACGAGTTGCCGCTCGGCCGCGGCAAGACGATCGGCCGGAATGTCGGCAGTGCCGTGAACCGGATCGTCGGCGGCTGGCAGTTCAACTGGAACTTCAACTGGCAGTCGGGCCGGCCGCTCGGCATGCCGGGCGGCGTGGAGCCGATTCCGGGGACGTCGGCGAAGCTGGCCAACCCGACACCGGATCGATGGTTCAACACGTGCTACGCAGATCTGAACGGCGTGCTGCAGAAGTGCCAGCCCGGCGAGAGCCCCGTGTGGCGCCAGCGGCCGCCGTTCACGCTGCGGACAACGCCGCTGCGCTTCGACGATATCCGCGTCCCGTGGAAGCCGACGCTGGACGCCTCTCTGTTCAAGCACGTCGAGCTGCCGCGCCGCGCCCGTCTGGAGATCCGGCTCGAGGCCTTCAATCTGACCAACACCGTGATCGTCGCGGGGCCCAACACGACGTTCAACGATGCGAACTTCGGGAAGATCGCGGAGCCGCGAGGATCGGTCTACTTCCCGCGCAGCATGCAACTCGGCGTCAAGGTGTCATTCTGATCATCAGTATGCGTTCACGAGGGACTGCCATCCGAGCGCGCGCGGCGCGCGGCGTTGCACGTCGCCCTTCTGCTGCGGCGCGAGTGGCCGCGGGCTGCACGCGCCCATCGTGACAAACCTCAACGCCTCTTTCAGCGACCCTTCCTCCGGATCGCCGAGCTGATGGTCGGCATCATCGGGTGCCGCGCAATCAGGCGCGAAGCCGTCGTAGAAGTCTCCCTGGCCATCGGCATTGCGCAGCGCAAACGACACGGGGGCGAGCAGCTTGTCGCAGAACGCGATGCCGTACTGCCCCACGGGCTTCCCGTACGTCTTGCCGCCGATCACGACCACCCGCATGAACGGCCGGAGGGCATTGATGACGAGCTCGCTGGCCGAAGCGGACGACGCCGTGGTCACGACGATCAGCCGATCGAGCGTGAGCCGCAGCGGCTTGTTCTCGAACCGAAGGATGCGATTGCGGAACGTGTTCTTGTCGTTGTGAAAGTATTCCGCGAACACCTGGCCGTCGGTGCGCACGCCGCCGATGTAGCTCGCCAGGTACTGCGCCACATTCACGAGCCCGCCGCCGTTGTAGCGGAGATCGAGCACGAGCTCGTCCACGCGCGCGGTCGAGAGCTCGGCGAAGGCGTTGTCGAGCGCCTCGTACGACGGCTCGACGAAATTACGGAAGAAGATGTAGCCGATCCGACGCCCGCCCGCGTTGTAGACCCGCGTCAACGACACAGTCGGAATCGTGACCAGCCGTTTGACCATGTGCGCCTCACGGCGCGCGCCAGCCTGGTCCACGAATGCGATGTCCAACTCCACGCCGATCTCAGAAGGACCGAAGGCGGAGCCGATCTGGTCACTGGAGATGAGCGCCGTCACCAAACGGCCGCCGATCTCGACGATCCGATCGCCGCGGGACAGGCCCGCCTCCGAGGCAGGGCTCTCCGGGAACACCTGCGTCACACGCATCTCGAGATCGTTCAGCGTCGTCGACAAGCCGAACCCGATGAACTGGCTCTCCGAGAAGAATGCATCGTTCGCTGCGCGCGACGTGATGTAGCTGAACGTCGAGTCGAGCCTCCTGTAGCGCACGGCCTCGAGATACGCCTCCGGCGATTCGAACGACGTGGGATTCACGTTCGGGATCTCGGAGTACCACAGGTAGAGATCGGTCATCACGTCACGGACGAAGAGGTTCTTGCCGGCCGTGGAGCATGAGGCGGGGGAGCCCTGGGCGCGTGCGGGTGCAGGTGCCGCGCAGTTGACGAGGAGGGCAACGAGACACGCCAGCGCAGTTCGCAACATGGAGTCGATCTCCTCGTGAAACATCGCCCGAGCGTAACGGCACCCAGGCTTCGGCGCGTGCTGGCGAGCCTTTTCATTCTAGCAGCATGCGACGCGCGTCACGCGCGCGATCCCACCCGGCGCGCGGCGCGCAGCGTCTGCGCAGCCATGTGCAGCGGGATGGCGGCCAGCGCCGGCAGCGTCCGCCGGATGGGCTCCTGGCTCACGGCCAGGTACGCATCGCCAGGGCGTTGCTGCTGCTGCCACGCGGCGATGCACACGCTCATGCAAAGCCGCAGGCAGGCTAGTGGAAACACCGCCGCGAGCTCCTCGTCCATAAGCGCGTGCGCCGCGTGATAGCCGCGCACAATCGCGGCGGCGGTGGCCAAGGGACGTTCGGCGTCGAGCATGGCGTAGGCGATGGCCACGGCAGGATCGGCGACCGTCCAGCTGTGGACCATGTCGCCGAAATCGATGATGCCGACTACCTCGGGATTTGGGATTTGGGATTCGGGATTCGGGATTCGGAACTCGGGATTCGCGATTCCGGACTCGGGATTCGAGACCAGCACGTTCCAATCGTTGGCGTCGTGATGAACGGCGGAGCGGCGAAACGCCGACCGGCGCGCCTCGATGGCCTGCAGCGCGGATGCGCTCAGGCGCTGGACGAGCTGATGCTCGGCGCGATCGAGGATGAGCGGCAGATGCTGGCCGATGACACGTGCCGCATTCGCGAGGTCCCAGTGAAAGTTGCGATGGATGGCGGGATGGTCGAAGTCCGCGAGCGCGGCGTCCAGGCGGCCGACCGCCCGGCCGAGGCTTTCGAGCAGCGCGGTCGGGCGCGCGCCAGCCTGAGCCAGCGGGATGCCGGCGAGATACGTGACGAGGCGCACCAGGTGGCCGCTGCCAGGCGCAATGCCAATCGCGTCGCCCGTGATCGCAGGCAACACGCGCGGGCAGAACGCCACGCGGTCCGCCAGGTGCGCCATCGCGGCGTTCTGCGCCTCGAGCATCGGCCGATTCTCGGTCGCGTTGGCAACTTTGAGCACATAACGGTCGCCCGCGTTTGATGCCAGCAGGAAGTTCTGGTCGCGCTCGCTTGGAAGCGGCGATGCAGAGGCGTCGAGCCCGTACAAGTCGCGCGCGAGGCGCGCCGCGCCAGCGAGGTCGAACCGCGGCGCCTGCTGCAGGAGCGACATGCGTGTGTATGATACTGCGCAGGATTCACGAGCTTACGGAGACGCGCGATGAGAAAAATATCCCGGCGCGAGCTCGCACGGATGGCGGCCGCCCTGGCGGCGGCGCGCGCGCTTCCGCTCAGCGCCCAGACACCGACGCCGTCCGGTTACATCGGTCCGCTCACCGGAGTCACGAATGGGCTTGACGATCGCCGATTCGACCCCGTGGTGTACACGCGCGATCGGTACAGCGCGGCGCCGCGCCGCCTCCGCTTCCAGGCCAGCACGAGGCGGCAGGCCGAGGAGTGGCAGAAGGCGCTGCGAGCCAAACTGATCGAGCTCATCGGCGGCATCCCGTCCGCGCGCCCGCCGCTCCGACCAGTCACGCTGGAAACGCGCGCGTTCCCTGGCTATCGGCGCGAGAAGATCGTGTTCGACAGCCGGCCCGGCGTCAGCGTGCTCGCGTACCTCCTGCTTCCCGAACGGGCACAGCCGCCCGCGGCAACCGTGATCTGCGTGCCGGGCCACGGCCGCGGCGTAGACGACATTGTCGGCATCGACGAACAGGGACTCGAGCGCACCGACAAGGCGGGCTACCAGCACGACTTCGCCATCCAGGTGGCAGAAGCCGGCATGGCGGCTGTGGCGATCGAACCGATGGCCTTCGGGTGCCGCCGGGATCCCATCAACGCCCGCCAGGGGCTGTCGCGCAAAGGCTGCGAGCCGGCCGCAGGTGGCGCGCTGCTGATCGGCGAAACGATGATCGCGTGGCGAGTCTGGGACGTGATGCGCACGCTCGATTACGTCGCGACGCGTCCGGAGTTGGACGCGAGCCGCGTCGGGTGCATGGGCATCTCGGGCGGCGGGACGGCGACCCTGTTCTCGGCGGCGGTCGAGCCGCGGCTTCGAGCCGCGATGGTGAGCGGCTACCTGAACACGTTCCGCGATAGCATCGGCAGCCTGGCGCACTGCATCGACAACTACGTGCCGGGAATTCTGAACTGGGCCGAGATGCACGACATCGCGGGCCTGATTGCGCCGCGCCCGCTCTTCGTGGAATCCGGGGAGAAGGACAACATCTTTCCCATCGCCGCGAGCATCGAGAGCTTCCAACACGTGCGCGAGATCTACGCCATCTTTCAGGCTGCCGATCGCGTCGAACAGGAGGTGTTTCCCGGCGAGCATTCATTCTGGGGACAGCGCGGCATCCCGTTCATGGCGCGCCATCTCTCGGCCTGAGCGCGCGAGGGTGCGTGAATTGCAGATTGCAGATTGGAATCAGCACCCAAGGTTCAGCACTCATCGGGAAACCTACGGGCGTTTTGATCAATAGACTCCAGTCTGACGGCGAGTCCAGACGCCGGCGTGCAGCCAAAAGGGCATTTTCACGTTCGCTGTTTACTGCCGCGGTCGGATCTCGCAGATGAACAGGTTGTAGCGATCGGTGGTCGGCGCGGTGTCGTTGAGCGTCACGCTGGTGCCCGCCAGCGGCGTTGGCGTCAGCGTCCGCTGCACCCAGTAGGTGTCGCCGACCGCGGCCAGATACTGATGCACCAGCGTC
>WNEY01002933.1_pt1 | contig 12689 bp, 12 predicted proteins | sample 5400531 | NCBI WGS metagenome assembly WNEY01 (sample SAMN13153338, study PRJNA577476) | soil metagenome | isolation source: 200 cm saprolite under Douglas fir tree site 1 | place: USA:California | collected 2015-04-18
AGTTGCCGGTGACCGCGGAGTTGAATCCCCCTGCGGCCGCGATTGCGGTGCTCACGCCGAACCAGGCGCCGAGCACGAGCGCGCCCGCGGTCACGTAGATGTTCTGATCGCGCCCGATGGCACCGGCAGATCGCGCGATTGTGACCACGAATTTTGTACTTGACGGCGAAGAGTCGTCGTTGGCGGTCACAAAGGAAGGTGTGGAGGCAAGGGATGGATTGGACGGAGGCGCGCAGCTGACCATCCGAGGCACAGCGCGAGATCTCCATCTAATTGCCACATCGGCGAACAAAGGAAAAGCACATTCGAAGCGGTTCATCGTCGACGGTGACCCGCGGTCAGCCGATCGACTTCTCGATCACCTTGCCGAGGGCATCCGCCGTGCGGCGGCCCCCGCAGTGCCGAGAGATGATTGATAGGTTGGTGGCTGGGGAGGAAGGATTCGAACCTTTAACCTTCTGATCCAGAGTGACACGCGATATAAACGACTGCACTTTCGGATTCAGCAACTGCATCTGATACATAAATTACGCGGCAGCGCTGCGTCTAAGCCGAGGACGCAAAATTGCCGCGAAACCCACGTGTAGCGCACCCAACCAAGCTCTAACTTGGGGGTTCCGACCCCGCTGACCGGGGCCACCAGTTGAATCCAGCTGGTCCGTTTCTAACTAGCCACCTGCGCATACGCACGTTCGGGCGTTTCGACCTGCTGCCCGCCTCCTTGGTCCTGACGGGCATGAAGGTTCCGATGAGAACCGCCCCACCGACCATGACCACGGCGCTCACTCGAAGCACATCGGTCATGCCAATGGCATAGGCAACGTGGGCCGCGTTCAGAAGATTCATGCCGACAGGAGCCGGCATGTGGCTTGCGATCAATGCGGCTCCGGCCACGCTACCCTCGGCCACGTCTCGTACCCGGTCCGGCAGCCCGATCAGATGCTCCGCCAGCTTGGCCCGGTAGGAGTTGCTCAGGATGCTGCCAAGGATTGCAACGCCGAAAGACGCTGCCAGTTGCTGGAGGGTCCGGGTCAGCGCGCTTCCAGCTCCTGTCTGCGCCTCGGGCAGGATGCTGAGGATGATGTTCAGGGAAGTGAACATGGCGAAGGCATTCCCGACTCCGATCACCGGCAAGGCGACCGCAATAAGGCTGTATCCGGTGTCGGCCCTGACAAATGACAGCAGCGTCATTCCGACGGCGCAAATGAGAAGCCCGAGCACAAGCATGACCCGAACCCCAAGGCGGGCAACCAGCCGGTCGCTGCCAACGGCGCCCAGCACAATGCCGCCGATCAGGGGCAGCAAGCGGACGCCGGTGGCCTGGGCGTCATTGCCCTGGACGATCTGCAGGAAGGGCGTGAAGACGAAAAGCACTCCCAGCAGCGCAAAGCCCATGATCATGCCAACGAGCACCGACCAGGTGAAGCGCGGGTTCAAGAACAACCGGAGGTCGACCAGGGGTGATCGCACGCGTAGCTCCCACACGGTGAAGCCGGCGAGCAGAATCGCACCGGCCACGAGGCTCGCGATCACAGTCGAGTTGCTCCAGCCGAGGGCCGGCTGTTCGATGATCCCGTAGACGAGACCGGTCACCCCGGCGACGACCAAAGCGGCTCCGACCACGTCGAGGCGCGGCGCGTGCGAGTCCCGGCTCTCGGGGATGAAGATCCGGGCGCCGAGCAGGGCGAGCAGCACGACCGGCCCGTTGATCAGAAAGATCGAGCCCCAGTCATAGTGGGTCAGCAGCCAGCCCGCAACCAGCGGTCCCAGTGGAAGCCCGAGAAACATGCCGGCCCCGCCAATCGCGATGGCCCGCGGACGCTCCCGCTCCGAAAAGATCGTCGGCAGGATGGCCAGAGAGATCGGAAAAATGAGTGCTCCCGCGATGCCCATCAGCGCTCGCATGAAGATCAGCCCATTGGCGGTAGTCATCTGGCTGGCCGCGGTCGAGGAGGCCCCGAAGAGAAAGAGCGCCACCAGGAGCATGCGGCGGCGGCCGAGGCGATCGGCCAGCACGCCGGCGGGAATCATGAAGCCCGCCAGAGCCAGAGTGTAGGCGGCGGAGATCCACTGCAGCTGGTCGGTGGTGGCACCCAGCTTGATCGACAGGGTCGGCAGGGCTGTGACCACGATAGTCGTATCGAGTCCGAGCACCAACGAACTCAGAACGATCGCTCCGAGGGCTAACCATCTGCCACCACCCGTGACCGCCCGCGGCGCAAGCCCGTCGGCCGCCCGTGCCACGGTTTCCGGAGACTGTTCGACGGCTTCCACGTCAGCTCACCCCTACGGTCGGATGCGGATCCGGAACTGCCGACGGAGACGGGAGCACCTCTACCGAGGTCCCCGAGGTGGCCGCGATGCAGCTTGCGCCGGTAGCCGCGAGCAGGAGCAGCAGAGCGATCGTGATCAATCGCCGCAAGATGTCTTTTGTCATGCGCCCACCGCTCAGGCGTGGCCGATGAGCACGCCGACTCCGGCCACCACGAAGCCGCCCATGGTGACCTGGATCAGAGAGCGGTGGAGGGGGACCTGCAGGAAGCGCCGCCGCACCCAGGCGATGGTGATGAGTTCCATCGCGACGACGACGTAGGCGATCTCGAGGGCGGTCTGGGTGTCGCTGATTAGGAACGGGAGGGCGTGGAAAGTTCCGCCGACGAAGGTGGCCATCCCGGTCAGGGCGCCGCGGACCAACGAGCTCCCACGCCCACTCAGCTCGCCGTCGTCGGAGAGCGCCTCCGAGAGCCCCATGCTGATCGCGGCCCCAAGCGAGGCCGCCAGTCCGACCAGCAGCGCGCCATGAGAGCCGACAAGGAAGGCGGCGGCGAAGATCGGCGCCAGCGTCGAGATGGTGCCGTCGATGAGGCCGATGAGGGAAGGCTGGACGAACTGCAGGATCTGGGCGCGCTCGCCCTGCCCACGCCATCGCCGCAGCAGGTTGCATCGGATCGCTTCGGCGGAGGTCGCCATGGAGAGGGGGATTCCGATCGTTGTCAGCATTGCTCTGCGCATGACGGCAGCATCGGCTGTCGCAAGGCCGCGAACATCCACCACCTGGTTGACCTTCCAGCCGGATACAGGTTGATTTATCCGCTCACAGCGACCTCGAACGGAGGAGACTCAGCGCACCCCTAATGGCCACCGTGTCCGCCAAGCTGCCGGCGCCACTGACCCGTTTCGTGGGCCGCGAGACCGAGCTGGCCCAAGCCGCGACTCTACTGGCCGAGGCCCGGCTGCTGACCCTGACCGGGCCGGGGGGTGCCGGCAAGACCCGGCTAGCGCTCCAGTTGGCCTCGATAGTCGCCGATGATTTCCCGGACGGGGTCTGGTTCGTCGACCTCTCCTCCCTTTCGGACGGCCAGTTCGTCTGGGACCAGGTCGCGACCACACTTGGCGTCACCGAGTCGGGATCAGGCGGGCCCTTGACAGAGGCAGTCGGTCGCTATCTGGCCCCGCGCCGGGCGCTCGTCTTGCTCGACAATTGCGAGCACCTCGTGGAGTCGGCGGCGGAGGTTGCGGCCGAGCTACTGGCTGCCGCCCCCAAGCTGAGATTGGTCGCCACCAGCCGGGAACCACTCGGCGTGGGCGGCGAGGTGACCTGGGCCGTGCCGCCGTTGAGCGACGGAGACGGATTCGAGCTGTTCAGCGACCGCGCCCGTCATGCGCGGCCCCACTTCAGGCTGGGGGACGACGACGCCACGGCAGTGCGTACGATCTGCCGACGCCTGGACGGCCTGCCGCTGGCCATCGAGCTCGCCGCTGCCCGGACACGCGCATTCGCCCCGGCGGACATCGCTGCCGGTCTCCGGGATCGTCTCGAGCTGCTGCCTTCTGGTCCACGCACGGCGCCCGCCCGCCAGGCGACTCTCCAGGCCTCATTCGACTGGAGCTACGCGCTGCTGTCCGAAGCCGAACGCACGCTGTTGCGTCAGTGTTCGGTGTTCGCCGGCGGATTCGATCTGGAAGCCGCGATCGCCGTGTGTCCGGCAGCGGGCCTCGACGTGCTCGCGGCCCTGGTCGATCGGTCGCTCCTTCTCGTCCAGGACGACCAAGGCCAGGGCGGGCCACGGTATCGGATGCTGGAGCCGATTCGACAGTTTGCAGCCAAGCTTCTGGCGGAGGCTGGAGAGGTCGAGACGATCGGGACCCGGCACTGTGACCACTACCTCCGGCTCTCGGAGACCGCCGCCCCGCTGCTGCGGGGCCCCGATGAGGACCGCTGGCGGGCTCGGCTGCGCACGGAGCAGGACAATCTGCGGGCGTCGATGGCCTGGAGCCGAGACCAGGGCGACCCTGAAGCGCTGGCCAGAATGGTGTCGGCCCTGATCCTGTTCTGGGCGGCGCCAGGGCGGATCACCGAGTTCGGGATGTGGGTAGACGCCGCTTACGATCGAGCCCAAGACCTATCGCCACGCTCGGCCGCGCGGATCCTCAACCTCGAGTGCGTCCTCGCCCTCGTCTCGAGACGAGCCCTCGAAAAGGTGCCCGCACTGGCCGGCGAGGCGCTCACTCTGGCTCGGGCCGGCGGCGACAAGGGCGAAGAGGCTCTGGCGCTGTCGATGTTGGGCCTGATCGCGGGTATGACGAGGGGCGCGGATGCCATGCGCCCTTACATGATGCAGGCCTTACCGCTGGCTCGCTCGGCGGGGAACGCCATGGGCCTGGTCCTGGCGCTTGTGGCCTTCATGGGATTGAGACTGTTTCAATCCAATCCCGAAGAGGGACGGCGGCTAGCGGAGGAGGCGGTCGCCGTGGCAGAGGCAGGCGCCGATCGCCACAATCGCCTATTTGCGAGTCAGTTCGCCGGCACCAACGCGTTGGTCGAGGGACGCCTCGCCGATGCAGCACAGATCTTCGAACGAGTCGTGGCCGCGGGCCGCGAGACCAACGACAGCAATTACATCCACAGCCTCCTCGGACTCGCCTGGGTAGCGCTGTTTCGAGGCAACTTTCAAGCCGGCCGGGAGCTCCTGGCCGAGGCCCTGGATGCCGCTCAGAAGGCGGGTACAGATTCGGTGTCGATCACGTCGATCGACCCGCTGGCGAGGTGGATTCGCGGCTGGATGGAGCTGGCCGGCGGCAACGCCGCTGGGGCGAGTGAGACCCTGGCCGTCGTCGTCGCAGTCGCTCGGTCCCCCATGAGCGGTCGCTTCGCTTCGGTGCCGCTCGTGGTCTTGGCTCAGGCGCAGCTGGCGCTGGGCGAGCGTGACGAAGCCGCGGCCTTCCTGGACGAGGCCAGCTCGCTCGCCAGCGCGGGCGCGATGACCTGGGTCCTGGGCCGCGTCGCCCGAGTCCGAGCCGAGCTGCGGGCACGTCAGGGCGACCTCAATGAGGCCGAGTCGCTTTCGCACGAGGCCGTCGCCTTGGCGCGCGGCGCCGGCGACCACCTAGGGCTCGTGGACGCATTCGAGCTGCTGGCAAGGCTGGCTGGTGAGCAAGGCAGTCACAGGGAGGCGGTCCGGCTCTGGGCAGCCGCGGAAACCAGACGGTCGGAGCTTGGTTACGCCCGCTTCCCCGTAGAACAGGGCCCGCGCGAAGCTGCGGTTGCAGCGGCGAAGGACGCCCTAGGCGTCGATGACTTCGCGGCCGCCTGGGACGAGGGCGCGAAGCTGTCAGCTGAGGAGGCGATGGCGTACGCGACTCGGGGCCGTGGCGAGCGCAAGCGGCCGCCCACCGGGTGGGCCAGCCTAACCCCCAGCGAGCTGGAGGTGGTGCGCCTGGTCGGTGAGCACCTCAGCAATCCCGAGATCGCGGCTCGGCTGTTCGTGTCGCGAGCGACGGTCAAGACCCACCTGGTCCACATCTTCAATAAGCTTGGCGTCGACTCTCGGTCGGAACTGGCGGCCGAAGCCGCAAAGCGGGGCCTGCAACCCCAATCCAATACCCGCCGCTGATGTCCTCCCTGCCCGTTCCGCTGACGCGATTTGTCGGCCGCGAAGCCGAGCTTGCAGAGGCAGTCGCGTTACTGGCCGATGCCCGACTGCTAACTCTGAGTGGGTCGGGCGGCGCGGGCAAGACGCGCATAGCGCTGAGGCTGGCCTCGATGGTGGCCAAGGACTTCCAAGACGGGATCTGGTTTGTCGATTTGTCGCCTCTTTCCGGCAACGAGTTCGTCTGGGACCAGGTTTCGCTCACCCTCGGAGTCAAGGAGCCGGGATCGGGCAGAAGCATGGCCGAGGCGGTTGGCCGCCGCCTGGCTGGTCGCCAAGCACTGCTCGTGCTCGATAACTGCGAGCACGTGGTGGAGTCCGCGGCTGAGGTCGCGGCCTCTCTGCTGGCAGCCGCCCCTGGATTGAAAGTCGTGGCCACGAGCCGAGAACCCTTGGGAGTTGGGGGCGAGGTGATGTGGACCGTGCCGCCACTGCTCGAGGCCGACGCACTCGAGCTGTTCACGGACCGCGCCCGGCAGGCGTCGCCGCAGTTCAGGCTTCGCCACGCGGACGGCGACGCGGTGCTCGACATCTGCCGACGCCTGGAAGGCCTCCCGCTCGCAATCGAGCTGGCGGCGGCCCGCACACGGGTTCTCGACCCACATCAGATCGCCGCCAGCCTGAAGGATCGCCTGGCGCTGCTGCCGAAGGGGCCGCGCACGGCGCCGAGGCGCCAGTCGACACTGGCGGCGTCGTTCGATTGGAGTTACGACCTGCTCTCCGAGCCCGAGCGCGCGCTGCTGCGGCAGCTCTCCGTGTTCGCCGGCGGCTTCGACGCCATGGCCGCCCTCGCCGTGTGCCCGGCCGCAAGCCTTGAGCTGCTCGCCGCTCTGGCGGACCGTTCACTCATCGTTGTCGAAGATCGCGGCCAGCAGCCGTCACCGCGCTTCAGGATGCTCGAAACCGTCCGCGAATTTGCCGCGGAGCATCTCTATGAAGCCGAAGAGGTCGAGCTGATGCGAACCCGCCATCGCGACTTCTACACCGAGCTGGCTGAGAAGGCCGAGCCAGGACTTACCAGTCCTGATGATGCGCGCTGGCAGGCTCTTTTGCTGACCGAACAGGAGAACTTGCGCGCTGCGATGGCCTGGAGTCGGGATCGCGGCGAGGCCGAAGCGCTGGCGCGGTTGGTAGCGCCGCTGGGCATGCTTTGGGAGCTCACCAATCGGGCTGTCGAGCTGCTGAGATGGCTGGAACCAGCGTCGGCGCGAGCTGAAGATGTCTCTCCGCGCCTGCGCGCCAGGTTGCGCTTCTACGAGTGCATTGCCGCCGTTATCACAGGTCGCTTGGGGGAAGTGCCGGCGCTCGCAAACGAGACGCTGGCCCTGGCCCGGGCCGCCGGCAGCAAACGCGATGAGGCGATGGCGTTGGCCATCCTCGCTTTCGTTGCGGGCGTGATCGGCGGCGCGGAGGCGGTGCGTCCCTACGTTGAGGAAGCAATACCCGTGGCCCGCTCGGCCGGCTTTGCATACGGCGAGGTCATGGCGCTCGAGGTTTTCGTGCTGGTGCGCTTGTTCCAGTCGCGACCTGAGGAGACCTGGCGGTTGATCCAGCAAGCCATCGCTGTCGCCAAGGCAGGTGTGCAAAGGCACACCCAACTGACGGTGAGGTCGTTCAGTGGATACGTCGCTCTCACCCAGGGACGGCTGGATGACGCGCACCAGATCCTGACGGCGGTCGTGGCTGAGGGCCGCGAGATGGCTGACTTCAATTACCTGCACAGCCTCATCGACGTCGGTCTCGTGGAGATGTTGAGAGCCGACGTTTCCACCGCGCGCAGCCTGGTCGCGGAAGCCCTCGACGCCGCGGAGAGGTCAGAGGCCGAAGGGAGGGCGGCGTTCGGGGTCGGTCTTCATTCCCGATTTGTGCTCGGTTGGATGCAGCTGGCCGGTGGCGATGCGATTCAAGCCAGGGACTCGATGGCAGCGGTGGTCGAAGGTATCCGCATGTCGATCGTTCGGCCCCTTGTTCCAATGCCACTGGTGGTCCTCGCTGAGGCCCACCTTGCTCTTGGCGCGCTGGACGAAGCGGCCGTCGCAGTTGAGGAAGCCAGTTCCATCGCTGAGTCGAGAAAGCTGACCTGGCTCCAAGGCCGGGCCGGCCTCGTGCGAGGCAAGTTGCATGCTCGCAACGGGGACTTGCAGGGAGCGGAGCGACTGATTAACGAGGCCTTGAGTTTTGGACAAGAGGCTGGCGACCGGATGGGGTTGGCCGATGCTCTCGAGCTGCTGGGCCGCTTGGCTGCGGAGCAAGACAGTAATAAGGAGGCGGTCCGGCTTTGGGCGGCGGCAGGGTCGCTGCGGAGCGAGATGGGCTATCGCTTTGGGATCGACCACGGCGCGCAGCAAGCTGCGCTCGCGAACGCCAGACAGGACCTTGGTGCTGACTTTGAGACCGTGTGGGCGGAGGGCGCAAAGCTGTCCATGGAGGATGCGATCGCCTATGCCGCCCGCGGCCGTGGCAAGCGCAAACGCCCGAGCACCGGCTGGGCGAGCCTGACCCCGAGCGAGCTGGAGGTGGTGCGCCTGGTCGGTGAGCACCTCACCAACCCCGAAATCGCCTTGCGGTTGTTCGTCTCGCGAGCCACCGTCAAGACCCACCTGATCCATATCTTCAGCAAGCTCGGCATTGACACCAGGTCAGAATTGGCCGCCGGCGCGATCAGCCACCGAATCCTTCCACCAACAGACCCGGGAACGTAACCAGCCTGAGCCACACCGGGCAGCGCGGACATCGCATTGGAGGTCGCCCGTGCATCGCACGACATAGAACGGGTTGTGGCTGGGGTATAGACCTTCGGGTGATCCTTGACAGAACTACTTCGGGTGATCCTTGACACTCGAGTCTGAAATCTAACGCCGCACCGCCGTGCCGTCGGCGTGCAACTTGCGGACGTCGCCCTTGCTGGTCCGTACCACCGTCTTGAGGAGCTCGTTGCCCACCCAGAACTGCAGCAGGCCATCGGTGACCAGGACATCGCAGGCGCTGCCGCCGAGTGTTCGCCCACGCTGACCTGCTGGTAGCCGACGCTCACGATTCCGTTGCGAGCCACCCTTCGGCAAACCCACTGCTCACCGTTGCGCTCAGGGCGCGGAGTCAACCGATGCGGCTGGTCATCGCCGGCACGGAATCGGCTCTCGGGCGTGGCATCGGCCAACGCCTGGTGCGGACGCTGCGTGTTGTAGTAGCTGACCCATTCGTCCAATGCCTCCTGTGCAGTCTTCAGGTTGCGGAGCACCTGCCGGGTGTCGAACTCGACTCGAAGCGTCTTATGGAAGCGCTCGATCTTGCCCGTCGTGGTCGGCGAGCGCGGCTCCGTGAGCAGGTGGTCGACCCCGTTCTCACGGCAGATGCGGTCGAAGAGCACCTCCACCGGGGGCCGGGCGAAGCGGCCGGTGAAGACCTTGCCGTTGTCGGTCAGCACCTGCGCCGGCACGCCGTAGGTGCGCAACGCTGAACTGAAGCCATCGCAGACCGATTGAGTTCGCTCGCTGGCCATGAGGCGAGCGGACACGCAATACCTCGAGTGGTCGTCGATTCCGGTCAGGGCCTTGGCGCTGCTCCCGTCGGCGAGCAAGAAGCCGTGCACGACGTCGAGTTGCCAGAGCTCCATCGGGGCGGCACGCTCCCAACGTTTCCAGGTCTCCCGGCGCCGGCGTCGCGTCATGGGGTCGATGACCGCGGCCCGGACCAGGCAGCGATAGACCGCCGACTCCGAGGGCGCCGGCTCAACCCGCTTGCGAGCCAGCTCGAAGGCGATTCGGCGGGCTCCCCAGTAGGAATGTGCCCGGCGCATCTCGAGCACCATGGCCTCGACAGCGGACGAGGTTTGATGAGGGCAGTGACCCGGCCGGTGCGACCGATTATTCAGGCCTTCCAGTCCGTCGCCTTCGTAGCGCGCCAGCCAACGGCGCATCGTCCGCCGGGAGATGCCCCAATCTCTGGCCACCTCGCCCACCGTTCGACCGTCGCCAATTACCGCCAGGACCGCCTTGTACCTCTGCTCAGTCACGCTCATCTCCCTCATGCGCGGGAGCGTGACAAATCAGCCGAAGTAGCACACATCAGCCGACGGTGTGTAACCCATCAGCCGAAGGCCTTTGGGGACGTGTCAGCCGAACTTGCACAACGGTGATGGCTGGGGAGGAAGGATTCGAACCTTCAACCTTCTGATCCAGAGCAATGCGCGATATCGCCAATCGTGCCTTCGAATTGAGTTGCCGCATCTGATAAGCGAATTGCGTAGTGGCTCCGCGTCTGAGCTGGGGGCGCGAATTTGGCGTGAAACCGGCGCATAGCGCCCCTAACATGGCTCAAATTTGAGGCTCTGACAAGCAAACGGCTCGACGCCGAGCCACGTTCTGGTTGGCCTTACCCTCTTGACGCCTGTTCCCGTGGCGAGCGGCAGCAGGGCCGCCGCCGACTCGCGACGCACCTCGCGCGGCGCTGGTAGCTGCTGGGCTTGGAGCAGCCCGGGCCTAGACTGGCCGCGTTGAGGCTCGCTTTCTGGCTCGCCGTCGACTTCGTGATCGGCATCCTGATGCTGGTTTTCGGTGACCCCGGAACACAGTTCGCCGGGCTCGCGGCCATCGGCATCGTCCTGATCACCCTGGCGGTCGTGTTCGTGATCCTGGCGGTGTTCGGCATTGGCTTGGGCATCGAGTCGTGGTTTCCAAACTACAGCGGCCGGCTCGAGGCCCTTGCCGTAGACGCCTTCACGGTCGGCCTCCTCGCGATCGTCCTGGCCAACCTGGGCCCCGTTTCCTGGAATCCGATCCTTATCGCCTACGTTTTGGTGCAGCTGCCGCTGGTCTTATTCAGCCGAACGGCCGGCCAGCTCCTGGCCGGCGTCGACGTCGTGCATACCCGGACTGAACCGCGCGGCCTAGCCGGCACCCTTCTGGAGGAGGCTGTGCTTCAGCTGTCCGTGCTTCAAGCCGCCCTTGTCCTGGCCCTCTGGCTGACTCGGCGGCTGCCCGGAATCGAATCCTGGTGGACGAAGGTCTCGACCACGGATCGCGTCTTGCGCAAGCATCACAGCGCCGCGCACGTTTTGGCGGCCGTGCTCGCCCTGGTGTTTGTAGGCGTCGGGTCCTGCAGCATGAGCATCGCTCCGGCAGCCATGGCCGACCAGGTCCGGTACAACCGCGCCACGGTGTGCGAAGGTGACGAACCTCGGCATCCTCCTACCTGCCTAGTCGAAATGGCGGCGACGCTGCTCGACGTCCATGACGACATCACTCGTGACCAGAACGGCATGGTCATCGACTCGATCTACTACGTCCAGGTCAGCATCAGCAACCAGCCTCAGAGCCTGCAAGCGGACACCACGCAGGGCACAGCCGTGATCGACAGTCTGTACGTCGGCGAGCACGTGACCGCAGGGCTGTGGGACGGCTCGCTCGTGCTGGTTAGGTCTGAGGACGGCGACGTCTGGGCGGACGGCATGCGCCCCGGAGAGAACTCCGGCGCCTGGCTGTTCTGGCTCGGCTTGAGCATCGCCGCGGTTGGCCTCGTGCTTGGCGGCGCGATCAGAATTGGTCGCGGTTGATCGGCCCAGTCCGACCCAGAAGAGGGCGAGCCCGGCAGCGCGCCTCCAGCGGCCATCGATCCCGACCTGCTTGGCAGCAAACAGCGCCCCGCTCAGGAGGATGCTGAGACGAGGCGCCACCACCCCTGGTTCGCCGCCGCTCACCGCGTCTGGCGCTCGCGCTACACATGACCGCGAGCGCCTCAGGGGTAGCTCTGGGCCACCCGGCCAGGGCCATCGTCTCGAGGGCGCTTGGGGATGTCGAGCTCGATGGTGCCGAGACGGGTGTCCCATTCCCGCTCGCGACAGCCGTTGCGGTGGGTCAGCCTTGTCTCGGCGCGCTCATGCAGCCCGGCACCGACCAGCTGCGTCACCTCCGCCTCCATCAACTCTTGGGCGAGCAGCTTGAGACGTCGCGCAGGAACTCCGGGTCAGCACCCTGCTCGGACTTGTTCAGCAGGTCGAGTAGTGTCATTCTCGGGTTGGCCATCGTCGTGGTCCTCCTCGTGGTTGGGTGAAATCTCCACTTGGAACCACACGGTTGCCGCCTTCGTCAAGACGTCCCCGCATTTACACCATTACTTGCGACACAACTTGCACCGCGAGCCACACGAGCCGTTCGCATCGGAGGAAGCCGCCCTACATGGGCACAAGCCGCCCACGGCTTGAGTTGACATCATCACTGGTCGTCTGTACGTTCAATCCATTAAGGGACAGCCTGTCATTCAAACGGGGGTACAAAAATGCACAAACGGTTGATCCTCATCGGTTTGGTCGTGCTCTCCCTTTCGGTAGTGTTTGCGGTTCCTGCTTCGGCAGACACTGCGACCACTACCTGCGGTTTGGGAGCTCTGGCTTCCGGTTTGGCGACGACGACGCCTGTGCCCGGTCTGACCATTGTTGTGCCGCTGGCGATGACGCCTGTGCCCGGTCTGACCGTAGTTGTGCCGCTAGCGACCACCTGTTCGCCCTAGGACCAACGCAGAAGGGAGAGTGGGGGCCCGCTCCTATTCTGAGCGGGCCTTCACGCTCATCGGCAAGCCTGACGTCGGGAGGAAGCTCGGACGGCAACGTTATTTCGGCTTACCAGCCGAACCGATGACGACGCCAGTTGTAGGAGTCGCCAGGAGCTCGGCGGGTTCTAACCCGCCGGAACCCCGCGCGCCACAATCTCGTGGTGCAGATGGCGACCCGCAGGGTCGTGCAGGTGCGGTTCGGTGAAACGTTTA
>WNEY01002934.1_pt1 | contig 12689 bp, 12 predicted proteins | sample 5400531 | NCBI WGS metagenome assembly WNEY01 (sample SAMN13153338, study PRJNA577476) | soil metagenome | isolation source: 200 cm saprolite under Douglas fir tree site 1 | place: USA:California | collected 2015-04-18
CCAGCCCCGGCTACCGGCCACCGCCCCGCCTGCACGATTACATCACCGCGCGGGACCTGACCTGCCGCTTCCCCCGCTGCCGGCAACCCGCCTGGCGCGGCGACCTGGACCACACCATCCCCTTCGACGACGGCGGACTGACCTGCCGCTGCAACCTCGGCGGCCTATGCCGAACCCACCACATCCTCAAGCACCACCCGGACTGGAAGCTGGAACAGCACGCCCCCGGCATCTTCCGCTGGACCACCCCATCCGGCCGCACCTTCACCGCCATCCCCGACACGCACTTCGCGTGAGCCCGGAATCCGTCACGATGACTGTTGCCGACATTCGTTAAGAACGCCGGGCGTCGCTTCAGATGGACATGGGGACACCGGACGGACCTGGTTCTGGAGGCTTGGCGTCGTGCATACCGGCCTCATCGCCATCGTTGTCGAGGACTATGACCCCGCGATCAGCTTCTTCGTCAGCACGCTGGGTTTCGAGCTCGTGGAGGACTTCCCCATCGGTAACGAACGACGGCCGCCCCAAGCGATGGGTCGTGGTCCGGCCGCCCGGTGCGGCAACAGGCCTGCTGCTGGCACGAGCTGACGGAGGAGACCAGGCCGCGGTCGTCGGAAGCAGGCCGCAGGCCGGTGGGTTTCTTCCTCCACGTTGAGGACTTCGTCGCTGCGTACACGCGGATGACGGACGCCGGCGTCCAGTTCGTGGCCCGCCGCGCGCGGAGCCCTATGGCCGCGTCGCCGTGTTCCTCGACATCGCCGGCAACAAGTGGGATCTCCTCGGTCCTCCATGAAGGGCAGATTGCCAATTGGCCGGGTCAGCGGGCGTGCGTATGACGAATGCCCGCTTACGATGGGTTCGCAGCTCTCCAGATGAGACGGCAGAGGCGTGGAGTCCCGCATCCTCGGGTCGGTCCAGGCCGAGGGCGGCGGGCCGGGCAACCCCAGCCGGGACGATCCTGGCACTGGCGATCCTGGCACTGGCAAGGAGGAACTATGACGGCAACCGCGCGGGCAGGCGGCGCGAGCCCGGTCGACTTCGCCGCCTTCGGCGACTACGGGGACTTCAGCCGGCCGGACAGGAAGAAGTCCGCCGAGTTCGTCCGGCCCGCTTACCCGTTCCGCGGCCGGATCACCGCCGACGGCTCCAGCGGGTATCCGGCCGAGCCTGGCCGGTACCACCTGTACATCTCGTGGGCCTGCCCGTGGGCGCACCGCACGGCGATCGCCCGCAAGCTGCTCGGGCTCGAGGAGGTCATCTCGCTGTCGGTGGTCGACCCGGTCAGGGACGGCCGCGGCTGGGCGTTCCGGGAGGGAGACGGGCACTCGCTCGACCCGGTCAACGGGTTTGCCCTGCTGCGCGAGGCGTACGAGGCCACCGAGCCCGGCTACCAGGGGCACATCTCGGTGCCGGTGCTGTGGGACCGGGCCGGCCACCGGATCGTCAGCAACAACTTCCCTGACATCACGATCGACCTGGGCACCGCGTTCGGCGCCTGGACCGGCAGCGGCGCGCCCGAGCTGTACCCGGAGAGCCGGCGGCCCGAGATCGACGCCATCAACGAGGTCGTCTACCAGAATGTCAACAACGGCGTGTACCGCTCGGGCTTCGCCGGCTCGCAAGAGCAGTATCACGTGTGCGTGACCCGCATCTTCGACACGCTGGACGAGCTTGAGCAGCGGCTGGCGGGCAGCAGGTACCTGCTCGGCGACGCCATCACCGAGGCGGACATCCGGCTCTGGGTGACCCTGGCCCGGTTCGACGCCGTCTACTACTCGCACTTCAAGGCGAACCTGCGCAGGCTGTCTGACTACCCGAACCTGTGGGGCTACGCCCGAGACCTTTACTCGATGCCGGCCTTCGCCGAGACGACCAGGTTCGACCACATCAAGCGGCACTACTTCATGACGCACCCGCACCTCAACCCGTCCAGGATCGTGCCGGACGGCCCGCTGCTCGACTGGGCGGCCGCACACGATAGGGCCGACAAACACTGACCTTGAGGGTTATTCAAACCCTTTGCGGCTGCGCTGCCCTCGGCGCGTCGCCGCAGGTCACAGACCTGCTTGAGCATCTGACAGGGAGTTTTGAATAAACCTCCTTAAACGGATTGTCCCCGCGGACTGCAGTCCGCGGCCTAGACTCGTTAAAGGGCTTGTGTCCTTGACTTTTCGCCGGCATCTGCCGTAACGGCGCCGTAACGCCATTGCAACGCGCCCGGCCCACCATCAGTGCCTGATCGCGCGCTGCCATCAGCAGCGGCCCGTCCTTGACTGTCACCCGGAAAGGCATGACATGTTCGCCATCAGATCTACTCCGCGGCTTGCCGCGATCGCTGCCGCGGGCGCCTGCCTCATGCTCAGCGGCTGCGGCGGAGGCTCCATCGGCGGCAGCACCGCCGGATCCTCCTCTGGTGGCACGGCTGCCGCCAGCAGCAGCAGCGGGCCGGCCGTGTCCGGGCTGCCTTCGGCCAAGCTGACCGGCCATTTCTGCAAGGACTTCAGCAATATCAGTCACAACCTGCCGAAGGTCCCGGCGGCGGACAAGAACAACCTGGCCGCACTGCAGGCTAATGGCGGCCAGTTCTTCACGTCGGCCGCGGCGTACTTCAACGGGCTGGCCGCCGAGGCGCCTCCGCAGGCCGCAGCCCAACTCAAGATCATTGCGGCCGCCTACACGTCCCTGGCCAGCGGATCCATCTCGGCCTCGTCGGTAAAACAGGTCGAGAAGCAGATGGAAAGCATTACCACCTCGGGCAAGACCGGGCAGGCGTTCATCGGCCTCGTCACCTACCTCACGACGCACTGTCACTAAGACCCGGCAATTGGACTGCCGGGCTCGCGGGTCCCGCATCCCGGCTGGCGGCGTTGGCGTCGTCGCGAGTAGCTCCGCTACGCGCTCCTCCTCCCCGTTGCCAGCCGGGCGCGGATGACCCGCTCGCTTATCCAGCGCTCTGTTGCCGGGCCCTAAGGCGCTCTCGCTCCGGGCGGATCCCAGGCGGCGGCCAGCCGGCCGCCGCCTGGCCTGGTCAGCGGCCGCGGAACGTGCCAGGCTAGGAGACGGCCCTTCTGCCCAGGCGACGCCGCGGGGAGGCTCCGATGGGCAGGGATGTCCCGGCAATCGTCATCAGTCAGGCACATCGGCGTGCCTACCGCGAGAAGGTACGGCACTGCCTGGACGTGCTGGCGCGGATGTTGCGCGAGTCCAGGTTCGAGACCGAGCCGCGGCAGGTGGGGCTCGAGATCGAGCTGAACCTGGTGGACACGGACGGCTGGCCGTCGATGAAGAACGCCGACGTGCTCGGCGCGATCGCCGATCCGGCCTGGGCGACCGAGCTCGGCCAGTTCAACCTGGAGATCAACGTGCCGCCGCGCCCGCTGGCAGGCGCCGCCCTTGGCGATCTTGAGGACCAGGTCCGGTCCAGCCTGAACCACGCTGACCAGGGAGCCGCGCAAAGCAGCACCAGGCTGGCCATGATCGGCATCCTGCCGACGCTGCGGGAGAGCGACGTCGACGAGGCGGCCATCTCGGCGAACCCGCGGTACCGGCTGCTGAACGAGCAGATCTTCGCCGCCCGCGGCGAGGAGATGGACATCACGATCGCCGGCGTGGAGCGGCTGGAAACCTACATCGACACCATCGCCCCTGAGGCCGCCTGCACCAGCGTCCAGTTCCACCTGCAGGTCAGCCCGGAGGCGTTCGGCAACTACTGGAACGCGGCGCAGGCACTAGCCGGGGTGCAGGTCGCGCTCGGCGCGAACTCGCCCTTCCTGTTCGGCCGGGAGCTGTGGGCGGAGACCCGCATCACGCTGTTCGAGCAGGCGACCGACACCAGGCCGGACGAGCTCAAGGCACAAGGCGTGCGGCCGCGGGTATGGTTCGGCGAGCGGTGGATCACCTCAGTGTTCGACCTGTTCGAGGAGAACATCCGCTACTTCCCCGCGCTGCTGCCGCTGTGCGACGACGAGGATCCGGTGGCCGTGCTCGACGACGGCCACGCCCCGCAGCTGTCCGAGCTGACGCTGCACAACGGTACCGTCTACCGGTGGAACCGCCCGGTCTATGCGGTGGTGCGGGACAAGCCGCACCTCCGGGTCGAGAACCGGGTCCTGCCGGCCGGCCCGACGGTCGCCGACACCATCGCCAATGCCGCGTTCTACTACGGGCTTGTCCGCATGCTGGCGGAAGCCGAGCGGCCGGTCTGGACGCAGATGTCGTTCGCCGCCGCCAGCGACAACCTGCTGGAAGCCGCGAGGAACGGCATCGATGCCCGGCTCTACTGGCCCGGCCTCGGCGAGGTGTCGGCTACCGAGGTCACCCTGCGCCGCCTGCTGCCGCTCGCCTGGGAGGGGCTCAGCCGATGGGGAGCGGACAGCGAGCAGGCCGAACGGCTGCTTGGCATCATCGAGCAGCGCTGCCTGACCGGCCGCAATGGCGCGACCTGGCAGGCCGGGGCGCTGCACGCGCTGGAGGAATCCGGCAGCATCGCCAGGCCAGAGGCGCTCCGGCAGATGACGCTGCGCTACCTGGATCACATGCACTCGAACGTCCCCGTGCACGCCTGGCCCCCTCTGTAGCGCGGTAGCCGGAGCCGGCCGCTGTAGCCGGAGCCGGCCGCGGCCATGGGCTCCGGGTCAGCCGGGTCAGGACCGCGATTGCGGGTGTTCGTGGGCGGGTTCCGTCGTCTTGTCCGCGGGTGTTCGTGGGCGGGTTCCGTCGTCTTGTCCGCGGGTGTTCGTGGGCGGGTTCCGCCGTCCTGTCCGCGGGTGTTCGTGGGTGGGTTCCGTCGTCTTGTCCGCGGGTCTCGGTCCGCCTGCTACCGCCTCTTGACACGGCGCACGCCAGTCACAAATATGGTCTAAAGCTCAGACCCTAGACCAGGAGGCGTCGATGAGCACGACGACGGCCGCCTGCTGGGAGTCAGTGGACGCGGCCATCGACGCCGGGGCGGAAAAGACCTTCTGCTTCCTTGAGCGGCTCGTCGCCGAGCCGAGCACCGTCGGCCAGGAGCGCGGCGCCCGGACCCTGGCCCGGTTCATCACCAGGTTCTTCGGCTGCGCGGCCTGCCCAATGACGCGCTGCCTGCCAGCGAACTTCTGGAGAGAAAGGCGGAACAATGACCGTGCCTGCCGCCGACGCACCGTTCGGGGCGCTGCTGACGCCGATGCCCATGCGCACTGCGGGCGAGCGCGTCGCCGAGCGCTTCGTGACCGCGATCGCGCTGGGGGAGTTCGTCTCCGGCCAGCGGCTGCCGACCGAGCGAGAGCTTGCCGCCATGCTAGAGGTGAGCCGGACGACCGTGCGGGAGGCGATCCAGCGACTGCAGGCGTCCGGCTACGTGCGTACCAGACGCGGCCGCGGTGGCGGCACCTTCGTCGCCGCCGACCTGGGCCCAGATTCCGACGAGATGATCCGCCGGACGCTCGTACCTGCCTGGCAGGCGCTGACCGAACTGCTCGAGTTCCGGCGGCTGATCGAGAAGCTGATCGCGCGGACCGCGGCCGAGCGGCGCGATGACCAGGACGTCGTGACGATCCGCAAGGCTGTCGACGCGTACGCCAAGGCGGGTACCAGGGATGCCTCCCGGGTGGCCGATCATGCGCTGCATCAGGCGATCGCCGCCGCCACGCACAACCGGCACCTGGTGGAGCTGAGCGCGCGGGTCCGCCGGGAGGTCAGCCTAGGCTTCGACGCCGAGCCATATTCGCCAGAGGGCCGTAACCGCGCAATCCGCCAGCACCCGGCGCTCGCCGAGGCAGTCATCGCGGCCAACCCCGGCCGGGCAGCGCAGCTCGCCGCCGAGCATTTCTCGCTGACCGAAAAGATGCTCAGGGAACTGCACGCGCGCATCCGGCTGAGATCGGGACATACCGCGCCATGAGCGGCCGTGTGCCGCGGGCGGCCGTGCGCCCCCCGCGAGTGGCCCCGTGTGCCGTGAGCGGCTGTGCGCGGTGAGCGGCTGTGCGCGGTGAGCGGCTGTGCGCCGCGAGCGGCCCCGTGCGCCGTGAGCGGCTGTGCGCCGTGCGCCGTGAGCGGGTGCGCCGTGAGCGGCCGTGCCAGGAATGGGCGGGGATGTGAATTCCAGCCGTGTCTAACGCAAGGGAAACCTGATGCCGATCGCCAGAGTCAACGACATCGAGATCAACTACCGGCTGGAGGGCGATGGGCCTGAGACCATTGTCCTGATCAACGGCCTTGCCGACGACCTGGAGACCTGGGTCCTGCAGATAGACGATCTGCTGGCTGCCGGGTACCGCGTGCTGCGATTCGACAACCGGGGGATCGGCGCGAGCTCGAAGCCTGCCGGGCCGTATTCCAGCCGGATGCTGGCCGATGACGCGAAGGCTCTGGCCGACCAGCTCGGCATCTCCGGCTTCCATCTGATGGGCGTCTCGATGGGCGGGATGATCGCCCAGGAGTACGCCCTTGCCTACCCTGCTGACCTGCGGTCGGTGACGTTCGGATGCACTTACGCGGCACCCGGCCCGTTCTGCTCCCGGATGTTCAGCATGTGGGCGGACATGGCCCCGGTACTCGGCGTCCCGTTCATCATGCGGGACGTCAGCCTGTGGGCATTCACGGTCCCGTTCTTCGAGCAGCGCGGCGCGGAGGCCGCAGAGTTCGAGACCGCCATGCGCTACATGGACCAGCCGGTCCATGCCTACCTGGCGCAGCTGGCGGTGATCACCGGCCACGACACCACTAGCCGGCTGAGCCAGCTCACCGTGCCCACGCTGGTGCTAGCAGGCGAGCAGGACATCTTGATCCCGGTGTCGCTGTCAAGACGGCTGCACGAGGGCATCCCCGGCTCCGAGTGGGCCACCACCGCAGGCGGCCACGCCTGCCTCTGGGAGCATCCCGCCCCCTTCAACGAGACCTTCCTTGAGTTCGTGCGCCGGCACGGAAAGGGCAACTAATGGCTACCACCGCACCAGCAGGCGAGCGCCTGCAGCGCGGGCAGCTCGGCCTGTTCGGCGTGATCATGCCGGGCCTCGCCCAGATCGCCCCCGCGTTCAACCTGTTCTTCACCACCGGCGTCATGCGCGACTCCCCAGACTCGCTGTCACTTCACCCCCACTGGCCACCCGCCCCCATCCTCATCACCCAAATCTGGCTTTGAGCTACCCGTTTCTTGATCACGGAAGATCCGGGGTGCTCGGACGCGCGGATCTTCCGTGATCATGAAACGAGGCGCGACGGAGGGGCGACTGGCGGCTGGACTGGTGGTGAAGGGGACCGTGGTGAAAGAGTGATTGATGGGGTGGGTGGCCGGTCGGGTGTGTCGCTGGCCGGGATAGCTGGTGGCCGGGGCGGCTAGTGGTCGAGGCCTAGCGTGAAGGTCGGCCGGGGAGTCGTGTCCGGCATCTTGTGCTCGTCCGCCAGCCGCCGGATTGCCGTGCCAGTGGCCAGGAACTCGGTGGCGTGCGCGCCCCAGACGTGGTTGGCCACGGCAACGTTGACCCCGACGATCCCGGACGACCTGGCCTCGCTGGCCTCGGCCTGCATCCGGACCAATGCAAGTTCGCGGGCCTCGTAGATGCCCTGGGTGAACTGCACCATCTCCTGGTTCTGCCCAGCCTGCCGCAGGGTCTGCATGATCGACTGATGCGCGATGTGATAGACGCAGGTGCCGAGTACGAAGGCGACCGGCACGGCGCCGGCGGCCAGCAGGCGGAAGAAGTCCTGCGCGGACAGGTCAGACGTGAAGGCCCGGCCGTCTGGCGCGCGGTGCGCGCCAGTGCCGCCCATTGCCTTGACTGCCGTCCCGGTGGCGACAAACTCAAGGACGTCCTGTCCCCATGCGTACATCTGCATCCGCAGCAACACACCGACGATCCCGTCCGCGCCAAGATGGTCGGCCTCAGCGCGCATCCTGGCCATCGCCAGCTCCCTGGCGCTGTACATCGCCTGGGTGAGGTTCTGCAGTTCCTGGTTCTGTGACCACCTGCCGACCTGCAGCCCGACATGGTAGATCGAAGATCCGACCACGAACCCGAGCGGCTCGAAACCGGCCTCGCCTAGCAGGACGTACTCGGAAACCGACAGGTCGGAGGTAAATACGCCGGCCGGGTCTGCGCCGGCGGTCTGCGCCAGCCTGCCGTCCGCGGCCTGCGGTTCCCAGCTGGCGGCAGCGCCGGACGGCTTAGCGAAAAGCGGCATGGAATCTCCGTAGCGCGCGGCCCCGCGGGATGCGCGGCCTGAGGATGCGCAGCCTACCGGCCGTTCCTTCCCTGGCCTGGCGCATTGAGCGACCGGTGCGCCGCGCTGGCGGACGGCTGCCCAAGCTGCTGACCAGCCGTTGTGACCAGATGGCCGCGGAATCGCGCCTTGATGCTTGGGCAATTAGCACCCCGGGCGCGGTGCTCGCCGTCCCGGCTTACGCGCTGACCATCCGGCGCGGCGGCGGCTGCACCCTTGACGCGATCTTCCTGCGGAGTGAAAATGAGCAAATCCAGATTGGAATCGTTTCCAAATAATTGCGCGATTCCGTTCAGGGAGGTGCCCTGTGCGCACGCCGGATCGCCCGACGATCGCGGATGTTGCCGCAGCGGCCGGGGTCGGCGTGGGCACGGTTTCCCGGGTACTCAACGGTGGCGTGAACGTACGTGAGTCGACCCGGCTGAACGTCCTGGAGGTCATCGAGAGGCTGGGCTACCGGCCGAGTCATCTTGCCGCGGCCCTGTCCCGCGGCACCCAGCGCACGGTCGCCATCCTGGTGCCGCACCTGACCAGGCCGTCGACCGTGGCCCGGCTGGCAGGCGCGCTAGCGGTGCTGGACGAGCAGCGCTATGACACGATCGTCTGCAACGTCGATACGCCGGAACAGCGCGATCATCACCTTGCTGCGCTGACGGCAAGGCATCGCGCCGACGGAGTGATCGTCGTTTCGGTGCACCTTGCCAGGCAGCATCTCGCCGCTTTCCGGTGCGGCCGTATCCCGCTTGCGACCGTTGACGTGCTGGCGGCCGGCGTGCCGCAGACGATCATTGATGACGTCGCGGGCGGGCGGCTGGCCACGGCGCACCTGCTGAGCCTTGGCCATCGGCGGATCGGCTTCGTGGGCGATGCCGTAGCCAGCCGGTCGACCCGCGATCTCGGCTTCGCGTCGTCCAGACGGCGGCTGCTGGGATACCGGCGGGAGCTCGCCGCGGCCGGGCTGACGGCCGACCCCGAGCTTGTCCGGCTCGGACCGCATGGCCCCTCGGTGGCAGCCGAGCTTGCCGAGCAGTTGCTTCGGCTGCCGGATCCGCCGACCGCGATCTTCGCCGCCTCGGACACTCAGGCCATGGGCGTGCTTAGGGCCGCGGAGCAGTGCCGGTTCCCGGTGCCGGGCAAGCTGTCGGTCGTGGGCTTCGACGACATCGAGTCGGCCGCCCTGCTGAATCTCAGTACCGTCCGCCAGCCGCTGGAGCGCAGCGGAGCCGAGGGCGCCCGCCGGCTGTGCGCGCTGCTGCGCGGAGTGCTGGTCAGGCCGCTTCGGCAGCAGCTTCCGCTCCGGATCGTGCAACGGTCTAGTTCCGCCGCCCCGGCAGCGCCCAGCGCAGCCGCAACCGCCCGGACCGCGCCCAGCTCGGCCGCGGCCAGCCGGACCGCGGCCAGCCGGACCGCGGCCAGCCGGACCGCGGCCAGCGCGGCAGCGGCCAGCGCGGCAACGGCCCGCCCGGCAGCGCCGAGTCCGGTGTCGGCCGGCCCGGGCGGCCGGCGGTCACATCTGCTCCCGGCCGGCGCCGGCGGCGGGCCGGCCGATGAACGCGGAAGGTTCAGCTCGCGCGCATTGCGGCGGGCATCCGATGTCTGGCTCGGCTGGCGTTACGCCCGCTGCGCCGAAGGGGTTGCGTGATGGCCCGGCCCGCGCGGAAACCTGTGTTCCGGGTTAGCCGGCCGGCCGGGGTATCCACGGTTTCGCCGGCACCGCCGAGCCTGGGCGCATGCCCTGACCCGGCACACCGGCATTTACTACGCGCTGGAGGAATGATGAGCAGTGGCGGCCGCCGACTGACCACATCCGAGCGTCGTGCGCGGGCGCGGCCAGGCGCCCTTGCGCTGGCCCGACCGTGGCGGGGCACGAAGGCGCGCCGCCTCGCGATCGGCCTGGCAAGTGCCGCGCTAGCCTCGACGGCGCTCGCTGCCTGCGGTACCAGCAAGGCGAGCACCGGCCCGGTAACCATTAACTACTACTCCTACCCCGACCACTCGGGCGCAGTGCAGAAGGCCGTGGCCTCCTGCAGCAAGCAGAGCCACGGCAAGTACACCATCGTCTACAACCAGCTGCCGCTGTCCGCCGACGGCCAGCGGCAGCAACTCGTGCGGCGGCTGGCCGCCGGCGATGCCTCGATGGATATCCTCGGCCTCGATGTCACCTGGGAGGCCGAGTTCGCCGAGGCGGGCTGGATCCTGCCGTGGACAGGCACCTACAAGGCGCAGGCAGAGGCCGGAACGCTGCCGGGTCCGCTGCAAACCGCGATGTGGCGCGGCCAGCTTGTCGCAGTGCCTTACAACAGCAACACCCAGCTGCTGTGGTACCGCTCGGATCTCGTGCCGAACCCGCCGAAGACCTGGGCGGAGATGTTCGCCGACGCCAACAGGCTCGCGCAGCAGGGCAAGCCGCACCTGATCGAGATCCAGGGCGCCCAGTATGAAGGCGTCGTGGTGTGGTTCAACACGCTGCTGGCCAGCGCCGGCGGGAGCGTGCTGACGCCGAACGCGGAGCACGTCGCGCTTGGCGCGCCCGCGGTCAAGGCGCTGAGCATCATGCATCAGCTCGCGACATCCAAGGCCGGGGACCCGTCGCTGTCGGTGCAGATGGAGGACGCGAACCGGCTCGCGATGGAAGCCGGCTCGGCCGCGTTCGAGCTCAACTACCCGTTCGTCTATCCCGCGATGAAGGCCGATAACCCGAAGCTGTTCAAGGTCTTCAAGTGGGCGCCGTACCCGCGGGTGGACCCGAACATTCCCGCCCACGTCACCATCGGCGGCATCGACCTGGCGGTCAGCCACTTCTCTCAGCATCCCGGCCTGGCCTTCCAGGCAGCGCTCTGCATCCGTAACCCCCAGAACCAGCTGATCAACGCCACGCTTGGCGGCGTTCCGCCGACGCTCGCCAGCCTCTACAGCAACCCCAAGCTGTTCCCCGACTACCCGTTCCACGCCGACATCCTGACGGAGCTGGCGACCGCCGCCGTCCGGCCGAAGACGCCGGCCTACCAGATCGTGTCGATCGCCATCTCGCACTCGGTGTCACCGCCGGCCGCCATCAACCCGAAGAGCACCGAGCAGTCGATGGTCAGCCAGATCAACAACGCCCTGCAGTCGAAGGGCCTGGTCCCGTGAGCGCCCGGCCGGCCGGCCGAAGCGCCAGCAGCAAGGAGGGATGGGGCTGATGAGCACCACCACGCAGACGGCAGCCGTCGGCGAGCAGGCCGCAGCGCCCGGCAGACGCCGCAAGCAGCTCTCCGAGGGCGCGCGGGCCGAGCGCAGGCTCGGCTGGATGCTGTGCGCACCGGCGGTGATCGTCATGATCGCGGTGACCGCCTACCCGATCGGCTACGCGATCTACCTGTCGCTGGAGCGGTACAACCTGGCGTTCCCCAACGCGGTCAAGTTCGTCGGGCTGAGCAACTATGGCGCGGTGCTCAGCTCGCCGTTCTGGTGGCATGCGCTGACGGTGACCGTGATCATCACCGTCGTATCCGTCGCCGTCGAGCTGGTGCTCGGCATGCTGCTGGCGCTGCTCATGTACCGGACGCTGTTCGGCCGCGGCACCATCCGCACCACGATCCTCATCCCGTACGGGATTGTCACGGTGGTCGCCGCCTACAGCTGGCAGTACGCGTGGACGCCGAGCGAAGGCTACCTCTCCGCGGCGTTCAACAACAGCGCCCCGCTGACGAAGACCGTAACGGCCATCGCGGTCATCATCCTGGCGGAGATCTGGAAGACCACGCCGTTCATGGCGCTGCTGCTGATGGCGGGCCTGTCACTGGTCCCCGAGGACCTGCAGAAGGCGGCGAAAGTCGACGGCGCGACCACGTGGCAGCGCTTCGTCAGGATCACGCTGCCGCTGATGAAGCCGGCCATCCTGGTCGCGCTGCTGTTCAGAATGCTCGACGCGTTCCGGATCTTCGACAATATTTACATCCTCACCACCGGCGCTAATGGCACCGGCTCGGTCTCGGTGCTCACCTATGACAACCTCATCACGGCGCTGAACCTGGGCACCGGCTCGGCGTTGTCGATCCTGATCCTCATCTGCGTCGCGATCATCGCAGTGGTCTTTATCAAGGGTTTCGGTACCGCCGCTCCAGGAACGGATGTGAGGCGCTGATGGCTACCACGACAACTAGGCAGAAGGTGGGCTGGGGCACCGCCAACACGATCGTGGTGGTGCTGACGCTGATCCCGGTGTTGTGGATCGTCTCGCTGTCCTTCAAGGACCCGTCGTCGATCACGGACCCGACGTACTTCCCGGTGAAGTGGACGTGGTCGAACTACAGCGGCATCCTGAGCACCTCCTCTTTCATCCGGCCGCTGATCAACTCGATCGGGATCGGGCTGCTCTCCACGCTCATCGCGGTGGTGCTTGCGTCGATGGCGGCGTATGCGGTGGCCAGGCTCACCTTCCCCGGCAAGCAGGTGCTGATCGGCATGTCGCTGCTGATCGCCATGTTCCCGGCGGTAGCGCTGGC
>WNEY01002935.1_pt1 | contig 12688 bp, 12 predicted proteins | sample 5400531 | NCBI WGS metagenome assembly WNEY01 (sample SAMN13153338, study PRJNA577476) | soil metagenome | isolation source: 200 cm saprolite under Douglas fir tree site 1 | place: USA:California | collected 2015-04-18
CCGCGCTGGATCAGCTGGCCGCCCTGGTCGAGGATTTCCGCCGTGACACAGGCGCCGACGCCACCTTGCGGATCGACGGCACGACCCGGCTCCTGTCGGCCGAGGCGAGCCTGGCCCTGTTCCGCGGCGCTCAGGAGGCGCTGACCAACATCTCCCGCTACGCGCCGGGCGCCGCCACCTCCGTCGTCGTGAGCTACCTGGCGGACCGCACCCTGGTCATCGTCGAGGATCACGCCCGCGGGACGGAGGCGGGGGCCGTATCGCCGATCCTCGCTGACGCGGGCGGCGGGCACGGCCTGACCGCGATGCGCGAGCGGGCGCAGCGAGCCGGCGGGACCGCACGGGCCGGGCCGACCACGGGCGGATGGCGGGTCGAGGTGGAGGTGCCGACGTGACAGACAGCGCGATCCGGGTGTTGATCGCCGACGACCAGCGGGTCGTCCGGGACGGCCTGAGCATGCTGGTGGCGCTCATCGACGACGTACAGGTGGTCGGCACCGCCTGCGACGGGGCCGAGGCGGTGCGGCTCGCCGAGGCTCACCGCCCCGACGTGATCATGATGGACCTGCGCATGCCGGGCACCGACGGCATCGCCGCCACGGCGGCCCTGCGCGAGCGGCTTCCGGCCGCCCGGGTGCTCGTGCTGACCACCTACGCCGACGAGGACGCGATCGTGCCCGCGCTGCAAGCCGGGGCGCGGGGCTACCTGACCAAGGACGCCAGCGCCGAGCAGATCGAAGCCGCGATCCGGGCGGTCCACGCCGGGCAGACCCATCTCGATCCTGCCGTCCAGGAACGCCTGGTGGCGGCGGTCATCAGCCGGCCCCCGGGCGCCGGGCCGCCCGGCCCGGGGGAGAGGCCGCCCGGCGGCCTGACGGCCCGTGAGGCGGAGGTTCTCGTGCTGCTCGCGGCGGGACTGAGCAACGGCGAGATCGCCAAGCGCCTGTACCTCAGCAACGCCACGGTGAAGACGCACATCAACCGGATCTTCGCCAAGACCGGCGCCCGCGACCGGGCCCAGGCCGTCAAGTACGCCTACCAGCACGGCCTGGTCTAGGGTGTCCCGTGGATCTTGACGGCGCGACCACAGCCGAGAATCTCATGTTCGCCCTGCGGCGGGTTCGGGCAGGTGCTTTCGCATGTAGACCAAGGAGAAGCCGTCCCGGACCTCCCGACGGTACTCGGCATACCCGATTCTGGAGTACAGCGCCAGGTTCTCGGTCATCATCTCGTGCGTGTAGAGGTGGATTGATCCGAAGCCCGCGTCCTGCGCCCGGTCCTCAGCCAAGCTCAGCAGGGCGCGTCCGAGGCCTCCGCCTTGGTGTGCCGGATGTACGGCGACGTTATCGATGAGGAATCCCTCGTCGGTGACCCGCAGTACGATCACGCCCGCCACGCCTCCGTCCCGTTCAGCCACTATGACAACGTGGCTGCGGACCACCTCCTCGTAATCGGCGGTCATCGGCCCAGGGGTCATCCCGATACGCGGGACATAGTGACGGTACGCGACGTCTACGAGCGCGGCCACCGCGGCGGCGTCGGCCGGTACGGCCTGCCGCATCAGGTAATCCATAGGCCACCGCGCATCAGGGTCCGCCCGGAGAGCTCGTTGACCTCCCGCCACGCCTGGATCCGTACGGGTCGCAGCACCAGGAACCGGATCCCGTCACCCGACTCGCGCGGGTCCCAGTCTGCCTGCGCCGCGTATCGCCAGCCCAGCTCGGCCGGGGCCTCGCCGAGGCCGTAGACCTGTTCCAGTTCCGCGTCGATCATGACGACGTCACGGGTCGGCCCGAGGCCAAGCCGGACGCGTCGCTGGTTGGTGACGTTTCTGGCCGTGACCGAGTCCGCTTCGGTAGCCAGGACGATCCGCTCGTCGATCCAGGCCACCGACAGCGGCACCAGGTAGGAATTCACCTGGCCGTCCGCGTCCACGCCGACGGTTGACACCCAGGCATCAGCCGCCGGTGCCGTCAGCTTGGCCAGCGTGTCCTCTTTGCGCTGCTCCCTGGTACGTGGCTCTGCGTACGTCATATCAGCGCGCCCCCGCGACACGGATGAGACGGTCGCCGACGGTTACGCCGGTCAGCGCCCTAACCTGGAAGTCACACCAGCGCCTGGTCGACTCCGTGCGCGAGCACCTCGCGATGTCATACGCGGAGCGAACCCTTCCCCTGGCGCGTCTCGCCGCCGACGTCGGCGCGAGCCCCTACCACCTGTCGCGCATCTTCCGCGCCGTTAACGGGCAGTCGATCCATCAATACCGGACGCAGCTCCGGCTTCGAGCTGTCCTCGCTGGGCTGCCTACCCGCCAGCCCATCACCGATCTCGCGATGAGCTGCGGGTTCGCAAGCCCGAGCCACCTGAGCCAGGTGTTCCGCCGCTACTTCAATAGCACGCCATCGCAGCTGCAAAGCGTCCTCCTCGAGACCGAGGCTCGACTGGGTGGCGGAGCATCTCCCGCGCAGGCCGCTGAAGCGCACGGTGATCCTGGTCCATGGCGCGTACGGCCGGATGCGTGACACGATTGATGCAGGTCGGTCGGTGGCAGGCCTGGAGGATGCCGTGCGGGTGGATATGAGTGCCGAGGCGGGGGAGTTCGTCCGCGGGCGCGGCGGGAAGCTGTGGGTATGGGCGGCTCACCCGCGGGTGTGCTGCTGGGGGACGCCGGCCTACATGCACGCGGCCACGGTGCCGCCGCCGGGATTGTCCGGCTTCAGCCCGGCGGACTCCGACGGCCTGGAAGTGTGGTTCCGCGCCCCGGCGGGCCGGATGCCCGACGTCCTGGAGATCGGGATGCGCGGGCGGCGCCATCCCCGGGTCGAGGCCTACTGGGACGGCTGCGCGTACGCCCTTTGACCGGCCGGGCTGCTCAGCCGAGCCAGTTCATGTTCCACAGGTAGGTCCTGCCGTTGAGGTCGCCGGTGGCGAGGAAGCTGCCGTCCGGGCTGAAGGCCACGCCGTCGGCGCCCTTGCTGCCCGGGTCGGCGAAGGTGGCGACGAGCTTGCCGGTCGTCAGGTCCCACACGTATGCGTGGCCGTCTCCGTTGACGACGGCGACGAAGCCGCCATCCGGGCTGACCGCGATCTTGCCGTCGCCGCCGATGTTGCCCGGAGGCCGGAGAGTCCTGGTGATCTTGCCGGTCGCCAGGTCCCACAGGTACATGTTGCCGCTGTCGTCGGACGTGATCAGGCGGCCGCCGTCGATGAACGCGACGTCGAATACCCCCCTGCCGCCCACACGCGGCTCGGTCAGGGTGGCGACGCGCTTTCCGGTGGCGGTGTTCCACAGGTAGGTGGTGCCGTTGTAGTCGGATGTGGCGAGCCGGCTGCCGTCCGCGCTGAAGGCGATGCCGGAAACGCCCTTGCTGCCGGGGTCGCTGACCGCGGCGGTGATGCCGTGGCTGGCCACATTGAACAGCAGTGTGGAGCCCGAACTGTCGCCCGCGGCTATGACCGTGCCTTTCGGGCCGAATGTGTCGCTGTAAATGGCCGCGCCAGGATCGCTGAACACGGCGATGAGCTTTCCGCTGGCCGCGTTCCACAGGAACGTCTGCCCATTCTGGTCGGCCGCGGCGATGGAATTACCCGGCGGGCTGAATGCGACGTCATTGACGCCGCTGCTGCTGCGGTCGGGCAGCGTGGCGGTGAGGTGCCCGGTCACGTCCCACAGGTACACCTTGCCGTTGTCGTCGGCTGCGGCGAGGACGCTGTCCGAGCTGAACACCACGCTGTCCACGCCCTTGCTGCCCGGGTCGGGCAAGGTGGCGTCCGGCCGCGACGGCGGCGGTCCTACCGGTGTCAGCGCACGGCGCTGCGTCGCCTGCGGCGATGATGACGCCCTCGGCGACGATGACGCCGCCCCCGACGGATGAGCCCCGGCCGACGGCTTGGCCGGGCCACCCCGGGTGAGCAGGATGCCCAGGCCCGCACCGAGAATCACGATAACCGCCAGGCCGACCGTGAGCAGCATCCGGCGGCGGCCGGAGCGGCGGCCGGGTGGTCCTGGCGCGGCCGGGCCCAGGTTCGCGCCGGGAAGGCCATAGTCCGCCGTCGGCATATGCCACGGGCGGTCCGGGGCCGGATCGCCGGAAACCGGCCTGGCCGCTTCGTCCGGGGCCGTTCCGGTCAGCCGGGCCAGGAGGGCCGCCGTGGTGGGGCGGTCGCCGGGCGACTTGGCCAGGCATTCGCTGATCACTTGCCGGAACCCGCGCTCGCTGGGGACGCCGGTCAGGTCGGGCGATTCGCCGGCGATGCGGCGCGCCACGGTGACGATCGAGTCCTCGCCGAACGGGGCGCGAGCAGTGGCGGCGAAGGCCAGGGTGCAGCCCAGGGAGAACACGTCGCTGGCGGGGCCGACCGGGTCGCCGCGGACATGTTCGGGGGACATGAAGGCGAACGTGCCGAACACGGCGCCGGCCGTGGTCATCGCGCTTGCCTCGACGGCGCGGGCGATGCCGAAGTCGATGATGCGGGGACCATCCTCGGCAAGGATCACGTTGCTCGGCTTCAGGTCGCGGTGGACCAGGCCGCAGGCGTGGATCGCGGCCAGGCCCTCGGCGAGCCCGGCACCCAGCCTGCACAACTCGTCCGCGCCGAAGGATCCTCGCTCCCGGACCGCGTCGTCCAGCGAGGGACCGGGGATGTAAGCCGTGACCATCCAGGGCGGATCGGCATCGAGGTCGGCATCGACCACGGGCGCGGTGTGAAAGCCCCCGACCCGCCGGGCCGCCTCGATCTCCCGGGCGAACCTTTCCCGGAAATGCGTTCCGGCCTGGCCGGGATTGATCAGCTTGACCGCCACGTGACGCCCGCCGGGAGACACGCCGAGAAATACCCGGCCCATCCCGCCTTCGCCCAGCCTTCCGAGCAACCGGTAACGGCCGATCTGGCCGGGATCACCCGGCTGCAGACCATCCACCGAAGCCCCCATCCGCCATCGAACGCAGACTTCCGAAACGCAATCTGGGTATTTGATGGTGAGTGCCCCAGCCTATCCCGGCCCGATAGGAACGCGGGAACTATCCGGCGGCCACGGCGACGGCTTCGATCTCCACCAGCTGATCGGTGTAGCCGAGCACAGCGACGCCGAGCAGGGTGCTCGGCGCGTCGTGTTCGCCGAAGGCCGCGCTGACGACGTCCCAGGCCGCGACCAGGTCCTCCCGCTCGGCTGAGGCGACGAACACGGTGGTCTTGAGCACGTCGGCGAAGGTGGCGCCGGATTCGCCCAGGGCCGTGGCGAGGTTGGCCACGGCCAGGCTGGCCTGCGCCCGCACGTCGCCCGCGCCGACCACTTCGCCCTTGTCGTCCAGGGGACATGCCCCGGCGGTGAAGATCAGCGAGCCGCGCGGAGCGATCGATGCGTACGCATAGGGAACATCTGGATACAGACTGTCAGAACGGACGAGCTTGATGGTCATGAGCACAGCCTTCCGCTGCGGGGGAGTGTCAGGCAAATCCGGCTAGGACCAGTGCTGGCCGTTCCGGAAGTCCGAGGCGAAGGTGCTAGCGATCGCCGACATGACGGAGTGATCGGAGATGATCAGCCCGAGCTCGCGGTTGTCGTTGAGCGAGGTGCCGGAGAAGTTCTCCGACCCGATGAAAATCCTCGCGCGCGGGGTGCCGAAGTCGGCCTCGATGACCTTTCCGTGGATGTAGAAGCCGGCGGGGGAGCTGTAGTAGCTGATGTGGACCCCGGCCCGGGCCAGCCTGGCGAAGGCGTGATCGTACTGGCCGCTCTCGTTCGCCCCGCAGACCTGCACGTCGACCCCGCGCCCAGCCGCCCTGATGAGCGCGTTCTCCACCGTCACGTCGCCCATTTCCTCGCTGTAGATGCGCAGGCTCTTCGCCGCGCCGTCGATGAGGCCGAGCAGCTGGTCCTGCGAGCCGGTCGGCGACCAGACCAGATCATTCCCGTCGCCTGGACGGACGGCAGCGTGGGCGAAGTCGGCGTCGAACACCGCGGTGATGGCCGCCACGTCGGCTCGGCTGGTGTCGACGACGAGGAAATCCCGGGAGGTCGCGTAGTACCGGCTGGTCAGGTTGGCGGTCATGATGACGGCCTCGGTCCCGTCGATGACTACGGTCTTCTGGTGGGTGTACCGGTACCTCGGCGAGGACCAGGTGACCTTGACGGCATGGGAGCTGAGGTAGGAGTAGGCAGCCGAGTTCACGCTCCGCTCCCGCTGATCCATGATCACGCGGACGCGCACGCCGCGCCGGGCGGCCGCCGCCAGGTCGTGTTCGGCCGTCATGTCGGAGAACTCGTACATGGTCACGTCGATGGTGTGCCTGGCCGCCTTGATGAGGCCGTAAACGGGGGAGAAGCCCGCGCCGGGCTCGACGATCAGCGAGCCGGCCCGGGTCACGCCCGGGCTTGCCGCCCGCACCGCGCCCGCGGTGGAGGCGCCGCCAGGGGCGGCATCCGAGACCTGGATCTTGCATCCGGTCACGGCGAGCAGCACGGCCGCGAGCGACGCGGCGGCGGCGGACGCTGGAGCCAGGACACTGCGACCGAACATGGACGGCACCCTCCCGACAGGCTGCCCTATCCGGGCTGTTGACGTGTTCGCCCCGTCGTCTACCCACGCCGGGAAAAATAAGCGCCTTCCACGTCAGCCAGCGGGGATACCACCCCGGCGGCCAGGAACGCGATCGCGGGCTGGTAGCCGACGCCGGAGAAGTAGTCGGCGCCGGTCAGGCAGACGACCTGCCACCACGGGTGGCCAGGCTCGTGCTGGCCGACCTGGCGGCGTGGCCCGGGATGGCGCCCGCCCGGGCCGCACGACCAGCCTTATCCTGTGGCCCCCTCGTCACCGGGGCACCGTATCAGGCGGCAAGTGTTACCCCGTGGTGGTGATCGGCTGGTATACGTGAATAACCGTCCCGTCGGGAAAACTCCTGGCCTCGGCGAGATCCACTCGCAGCGGCTTGGCCAGGTCCTTAAACAGTGGCAGCCCATTCCCCAGGGCGACCGGGAGTATGACCAGGCGGTACTCGTCGATCAGGCCGAGCCTGGACAGTGACTGAACGAACGCGGCGCCGCCATGGGCCATGATCTCGCCGCCGGGTTCGGTCTTGAGAGCGGCTATCTCCTCGGCGAGGTCGCCGCGGGCAATCCGGGAGCCGGCCCATTCGGCGGCTGGCAACGTCTTGGAGAAGACGACCTTGGGAAGGCTGTTCATGGAATCTGCGTAGTCGCCGGTCGCGTTCGGCCAGTGCTCGGCCATCTGCTCGTAGGTGACGCGTCCCATGATGTGGGTTCCGACCCGGTGCAGCGATGCGACCTTCCAGGCGCGTACGTCCGGATGCTCGGGCGGAAGCCCCCAGTCACCTTCGCCGCCCGGCCCGGTGACGTATCCGTCCAGCGTGACACCCATCTGCAGGACCACTCGCCTCATCAGAACTCCTTCACAAGCGTTTCCGTTGCCTTCTCCCGTGCAGACGCGGCCTAGTCAGCGCACTCATCGAGCCTTGCGGACCGCCGGCGCGTGGTCCAATACACACGGCCATAACCTGATGGCATGGATGTCGACACCCGGCTGCTGCGTTACTTTGCCACCGTCGCCGCCGAAGGAAACCTCACCCGGGCGGCGGAGCGGCTGTTCGTTTCCCAGCCGGCGCTGACCAAGCAGATCAAGCAGCTGGAGAGCCAGCTGGGAGTGCGGCTGTTCACCCGGTCCCGGGCCGGGATGACCCTCACCGCGGCGGGCCAGGCGTTGGCCGGCCGAACCCCCGACGTGCTGGCCGGCTGGGAGCAGGCGCTGCGGGAGACTAGGGCCGCCGCCAGCCGCGCGGCCCGGGTGCTGCGGGTCGGATTCATGTCCAGCGCCGCCAACGAGGCCACGCAGCCGATCGTCGCGGCGTTCGGCCGCCGCCGACCCGGCTGGCGGGTGGACCTGCAGCAGGCCGCCTGGTCGGATCCCACCGCCGGGCTCGCCAGCGGCGACGTCGACGCGGCCCTGCTGCGGCTGCCGTTCCCCGGCCAGGGCGTCGTGCGGGTCGAGGTGCTGCTCACCGAACCCCGCTGGGTCGCGCTCCCCGTCACCCACCTGCTCGCCGCCTGTGATCAGATCCCCTTCCACCAGCTGTGGGACGAGCCGTTCGTCGCCGCCCCCGCGGAAACCGGCTGCTGGCGCGACTACTGGCTGGCCACCGGTGAACGCCAGGGCCACCCGGTCCGCATCGGAGCCGTCACCGACCAGCCCGACGCCTATCTGACGGCGATCGCCAACGGCGACGGCGTCGCCCTGGTCCCCGAATCCGCCGCCCGCTACTACGCGCGCCCCGGCATCACCTACCGGCCCGTCACCGGCGTCAGCCCCAGCCAGGTTGGCGTCGCCTGGCTGCCCGCCAACGACACCAACCCCATCGTCCAGGACTTTGTCTGCTGCTGCCTGGACAACAAGCCGCCACAACACCTCAAGACCCAACCTGACCAGCAGTAACAGCGCTGCCGGTCACGAACGACGTCCTGGAACTTGGCCGTGACCTGGGGTGACGAATGTCAGATGGCGAACCGAGGCCCGCTCATGTCGGGCGTTGGCGGCGGTGCCGTCGATGCCAAGGCTTGCCACTGGATCTTGCTCAGTCTGGTGTCCGGCGAGATGCCTTGTTCTCAACGAAGCTCGTCCTCAGATGGCTGACTTCAGGCGGTCGCCTCGCGCTCTGTCGCTGACGTCCAGATGCGCGACGGCCCCGGGATCTGCGCGACCACGCGCACCGCAAGTCCCCGGCCGCAGTCGCCATTGGTCATGACGACCACCGCATCGCCTGTTCCGGGGTTAAACGCAGCGAGATGCTTGTAACCGGGATTGTCGCCATGCTGCCAGAGGATCTCGCCGTGACCTTCTGAGGCAACCGCCCAGCCCAGGGCTCGGCGCCGGTCACTTGAGCGCCATGCGAACGAGCCGTCCGCGTCGTGCTGTGACGCGGCCTCAAACGCTGTGTCGGCCGACACCGGATCCCCGCCAGCGATCCGCTCGCCGGAGCCAGCCACGCCGACCACTTGACCACCGTGGATCAGAGCGAGAGCTAGTCCGGGGACGTGATGGGACGGCAGCTCGGCGCCGATCACCGCCATCACGTCAGCTATGCGCTCCATGTCAGATCTCCGTCGGGCTCGGCTCCACTGAGTGGTGATCGGTGATCAGGACCAGATCCAGTGAGACACCACATCGTATTGAGCCAGGTTCGGTGAGGACTGGGGCCAACTTCGCTGAGACAGAGGACACCTGGTGTCCGGTGACACGTAAGACAGCCCTTTGACAATTAATGCGGCCCGTCTGGAGATTTTGACAGTAGAGTTGGCCCGTTCCTGATCGTGGCGATGACGGGCGGACGGGTGACGAGTGCTGCTGTCGCGGCTGCGGGTGCCGCGGATACCCGGTTCACGCTGGATTTCCGGGCCGCTGACGGCACCTGGCAGCGCGGGCCGCTGGTGTCGTGTCTCGGGGCTCGGTTCGAGGACGTGCCGCCGGTGCGGGAGTTCCGGTTCCAGAAAGGGCTCCGGAACTTCGCGGGCTGGTGGTACTTCGCCACGACGGGTACCCATATAGGTTTCGAATCCTGGCTGGAACGGGACCACCTCATGCTCATGGACTTCGACCCGGCGGTGGCGGCGGTCGCGTCACAGCCGTTCTGGCTGCGCTGGCGGGATGAGGAGGACCGCGTTCGCCGGCACGCGCCCGATTACTTTGCGCGCAAGCATGACGGGAGCGCCGTGGTCGTCGACGTCCGTCCCGATGACCGGATCCCGGAGCGGGATGCGGCGACGTTCGCGGTGACTGCGGCAGCCTGCGAGTCTGCCGGATGGGAGTACCGCAGGTCCGGGGACCTGGACCCGGTCCTGGTGGCGAACGCGCGGTGGCTGTCGCGTTACCGGCACCCGCGGTGCCTGGCACCTGAGATCGCACCGGTTCTCCTTGACGCGTTCGCCGGCGGGCGGGGCCTGTTCGAGGGAGCGGAGCTGGCCGGGGACCGGCTGCGGACCCTGCCGGTGCTGTTCCGCCTGATGTGGCGGCGGCAGCTGACGGCTGACCTGTCGGTGCCGCTGGGCATGGCGGCCGTCGTGCATGCGGGCGGGCCGCGGTGAGCGCCGCACGCCGCCGCGGGGTCGGGACCGGCGACCGGATCCTGGCCGGCGGGATCCCGAACGTCGTGGTCAGCGTGTCCGGGGCACGGGTCCGGCTGGCCGATGACGCGGGCACGGTCCAGACGGTCACGGCGGCCGGCCTGGCCGACAGCACCCGGTTCGCGATCCCGTCGCCGGCCTCGCCGCGGGGACCGCGGCCGGAGACCGGGCTGGAGGGGCTGCCGGCCGCCGCGGCCGGGGAAGCCTCCTGGTGGGAGGCGCATATCGCCGAGGTCGTCTACGGGCTGCGGCCGGACGCACCCGCGGGAACGCGGCCGAGGCCGCAGTACGACCCGGAGCGCACCAGCCTGACCGAGCGGGAGAAAGCGAAGGCGGCCGAGCTGTCAGCTCCGGGGAAGCCGGTTCCGGCCAGCACGGTCAAGCACCGTCGGCAGCGGTGGGAGGCTCACGGGCTGCCCGGCCTGGCCGACCGGCGGCTGTCCCGGCGCAAGCGGCCCGCCGGGAGGGCGGGCGAGCAGGTCGTGGCCGCGATGCGGCAGGCGGCCGGCGAGACGGCCGACGCGTCCTCCAAGACGGCCGGGTTCACGATCTGGCGGGCGAAGGAGATCCTCGCCGGGGCGGGCTATGACGGGCCGGTGCCGTCGGACCGGACGCTTTACCGGCTGTTCGGCACGCTCTCTCACGGACGGCACGTCACCGGGGCGGCCTCGGCCCGCCGGTCGCTCGCGGGCCGGCCGGAGGGCATGTTCGGGTCGCTGCCGGCGGCGGCACCGGGCGAGACGGTGCAGATCGACTCCACCCCGCTGGACGTGCTGGTGCTGCTGGATGACGGGGTCCCGGGCAGGGTCGAGCTGACCGGCATGATCGACGTCGCCACCAGGGTGGTGCCCGCCGCCGTGCTGCGGCCGACGACCAGGTCGGTCGACGCGAGCGTGCTGCTGGCCCGTGCCCTGACCCCCGAGCCGGCCCGGCCGGGCTGGCCCGAGGCCCTGAAGATGGCGCACTCGGTCCTGCCTTACGAGCGGCTGCTGGACATCGACGCGAGGCTGGAGCATGCCGCGGCCCGGCCGGTGATCGTCCCGGACACCATCGTGATCGACCACGGGTCCGTGTTCATCTCGGCCGCGTTCCGGTCCGCCTGCCGGCACCTGGGAATCTCCGTCCAGCCCGCCCACCTGGGCAGCGGAGCCGAGAAGGGCCATATCGAGCGCTACTTCGGGTCGGTGGGCTCGCTGTTCTGCCAGTTCGCGTCCGGCTATGCCGGGCGCAGCGCGGACCGCCGCGGCCGGCACGCCGGGGACCAGCCGCTGTGGTCCATGGCCGAGCTCCAGGAGCTTCTCGATGAGTGGCTCGTCGCGTTCTTCCTCAACCGCCCGCATGACGGGCTCCGCGACCCGGAGCATCCCGGGCGGGCGTTCACCCCGAACGAGAAGTACGCCGCCCTGGTCGAGGCGGCCGGATACGTGCCGGTCGCGCTGTCCGGCGACGATTACGTCGAGCTGCTGCCCGCCGGGTGGCGGAAGGTCAACGCCTACGGCATCAAGCTGGCCCGGCGCAGCTACGACAGCGAGGAGCTGAACCCGCTGCGGCTGCAGCCGTCCGGGATCCGGGAGCACGGGGACCGCTGGGAGATCAGGCACGACCCGTATGACGTCTCGAAGATTCACGTCCGCGGCCCGGACGGGTGGATCACCGTGTTCTGGAAGCACCTGGACCGGGCACCGCTCCCGTTCGGCGAGCTCGCCTGGGACCACGCCCGCCGCAGCCTCGGCCGCGAGGCGGCCGGGGAGCAGATCGCCGGCGCCGTCGCGGCACTGCTGCGCCGCGCGAACGCCGGCCCGCAGGACCAGGAGAAACAGAAGATGAGCAAGCGGGACCGCCGTGTCGCCGCCCGGACGAAGGCAGCCGCCCCCGCCCGGGACCAGGACCGGCCTGAGCTTCCCGTCCAGGAAGAACCGGAACCGCAGGCTGACAGCAGCGGCGAGGACGAGCCGCTGGCGAAGGTCATCCCGATGAAGATCTTCGACCCGTTCGCCGAAGCGGACAAGCGCTGGTGACCGCCACGGACAGCCGTGCCGAGCCCGGCACGGGCACGGCCGGCGGCGGCGGCGGCGGCTGACCACGCTGCGAGGCTGGCGGGAGTTCGTCACCGAGCGCCCCCCGGTCCCGGACCTGCTGCCCGGGACCGCGTGGAAAGCCCTGGACGACGAGGCCCGGCTCGATTACGGCGAAGCCCGCCTCGCCCATCACGCCAGGCTGCTGACAGTGGCCACCTCGACGATCCAGCAGGTGATCACCGAAGGCCGGCGGCTGCAGTACCTGAACCGGCACGCCGACGCCGGCCGGTGCGGCCTGATCCTGTCCGGGCCGGCCCGCACCGGGAAGACGACCTGCCTGGCCCAGCTCGGCAAGACCATCGAGACGATGCACCACCGCCGCCACCCGCACGCCGCCGGGCACATCCCCGTCATCTACATCACCGCCCCGCCGGCCGCGACCCCGCGGATGATCGCGGTCGAGTTCGCGAGGTTCCCCGGCCTGCCGCTGACCCGCCGCTCCAACGTCACCGACGTGCTGGAATCGGTCTGCGGCGTC
>WNEY01004233.1_pt1 | contig 12686 bp, 15 predicted proteins | sample 5400531 | NCBI WGS metagenome assembly WNEY01 (sample SAMN13153338, study PRJNA577476) | soil metagenome | isolation source: 200 cm saprolite under Douglas fir tree site 1 | place: USA:California | collected 2015-04-18
GGACGCGTCGACCGAAAGGGGGGAGAAATCGCCCGAAACGGCCGAGAAAAGCGCTATCTCGGAATCGGAGATGGTTCGGCGGCGGGTCGTCCATTCACCGCCCAGGGCGAGGTCGTCGAAAGAGGTGAGCTCCAGTTCGACCGAGTATAGCCGCCCGGTACTTGGGACCAGATCGCGGGGTCCGGGCGTTAACCTATCTCAGCTTTACCGGAAGGAGTGAGAGGGTGGACCTGACCGTCGCGGCGTTCGTTTTGTCGGCGCTGCTTCTGGTCGCCGTCGTGGTCGTGCTGATCCTCTTCCTTCGCTTGCGTGGCCACACGCGCGAGGTGGAGCAGGCCCTGGCCGAGCAGAGCGGTTCCAAGGAGCGCGCCGACATGCTGATGGCGGTCGCGCAGGCGGTCAACTCGTCGCTGGCTCTCAGCGATGTGCTGCACGTGGCCCTGACCCAGTCGGGTCGCCTGATGGGCGCGGTCGCCGGCGCGATGTACCTGGTGACGCCTGGCAAGGCGGAGATGCGGCGCCAGTCCGACTACAACCTGACCCACAACGCGCGCGGCGCCGGGCGCAAGCTCGACGAGGAGCCGCTGAGATCGGTGCTGACCGCGCAGCGTCCGGTTGTGGCCCCTCTGGACAGCGAGCATGCACCGGGTCTGGAAGGTGGCGGCCACCCCACGCACGTGCTGGTCGTACCTGTCCAGCGCGCGACCCAGCTGATGGGCGCGATGGAGCTGTACCTCCCCAAGCCGCGCCAGCTGCGCGAGGACCAGATCGAGTTGCTGCAAGGTGTAGCGGCCGAGGCGGCGATGGCCATCAGCCACGCGCAGCTCTACCAGGCGCAGGAGGAGAACGCGCTCACCGACGAGCTGACCAAGCTTCCCAACCGCCGCTACATGGCGCAGCGGTTCCTGCAGGAGATGCAGCGCGCCCGGCGTCATCACAAGGGCCTCGCATTCCTGATGCTCGACATCGACCACTTCAAGCAGGTCAACGACACGTACGGCCACCTTCACGGCGACGCGGTGCTTGCGGAGCTGGCGAAAATCCTCAATGCGGCGAAGCGCGAGTCCGACGTCGCTGCTCGTTACGGCGGAGAGGAGTTCGGGCTCATCCTCAACGAGACCGGCGAGACCGGGGCGATGACGCTCGCGGACCGCATCCGCGAAAAGGTCGAGGCCGCGACGTTCCCGGGCGGGCTGAGGCTTACCGTCAGCATCGGCGTTGCGACCACCGATGACGAGGCGCTGTTCACATCGCTGATCGAGAAGGCCGACCAGGCCCTGTACGCGGCCAAGCAGGCGGGACGTAACACGGTGCGCGTGGCGGACGTGCGCGGGGTCGGCTCCCGCCGGGAGTAGGCCCCGACCTCGGTCTAGGCTTGGAGGTCGGATGCCCCATTACTGCGTCAACTGCGGCGCCCAGCTGGTCCCGCGCGTGGTCGAGGGCCGCATGCTCGAGGGCTGTCCCAACGACGACTTCGTGCTGTGGCGCGACCCAAAGGTCGCGACCGCGGTGGTGGTCGAGGCGGACGGCGGGATTGTCCTCGGAAGGCGCGCGATCGAGCCGGCGCTAGGTCACTGGTGCCTGCCCGGCGGCTTCGTCAACGACGACGAGGGCCCGCTCGACGCGGCCGCTCGTGAATGCCTCGAGGAGATTGGCGCCGAGGTCGAGGTCACGGGCCTAATCGGCGTCTATCACATCGCCAAGCGAGAGGCCCCGAGCATGGTCGGAATCGGTTATCGGGCGCGGGTCGTCGATAGTGGGCGCCTGGCGCCGGGCAAAGAGATGCTGGAGCTGCAGGTCTTTGCACTTGACGACCTGCCTGAGCTGGCGTTCCCCAGCCACCGGCAGATCCTCGGCGACTTCGTCAGGTCCCTGGGGTAGCGGGAGGCAGCGGAACCTCCACGAGCCGGCGCATCGGCTCGGAGTGCATCGCGGCCATCACCAGCGCCAGCACGATCGACACGGCGGCGCAGGCGGTGAACCCGGCGGCGTAACCGTTGGCCTGGATGATCGGACCGAACAGCAGCGGCCCGGCGGCCAGGGACAGGAACAGCACCGTCCCGTAGACGCCCATCGTCACCCCGCGCGTGGAAGCGGCTGAGAGGTTGCCGAAGACGACGCCGATTGCGACAAAGGCAGTGGCCATGAACGGCGTCGCCACAATCATCAGGACGGCCGGCACCACGAAGCCGTGCAGGTGGCCGAGCACGATGGTCGCGATCGACCAGACGATCGTGCCCACGAAGACGATCGGCCAGCGATGCTGAGCCCAGTCGACGATCCGGCCGCCCGGGATGCGCGCCAGGCCGTTGGCGACCGCCTGCAGCGCGAACAGGAACCCGACCTGCGAGCTGGGAAGCGCGAGCGCCTCGCGTCCGAAGATCGGTAGGAAGGCGCCGACAGTGCCCCAGACCAGGGTGGCCGCCACCAGGCCTGTGACCACCGGCACGAAGGCTCGCTGCGCGGACAGCGCCCTGAGCGGCGTCATCAGGTCAAATCCGCGCTGGGTCTGCTTCGTGGCCGTGGCTGCGAGCGCGCCTGGCACCGCGAACACCAGGACTGCGGTCGTGACGCCGATAACGGTGCGCACGTCGAAGACCACGACCATGAGCCCCGCGATGGTCGGGCCGAGGAAGAAGCCGGCCTGCATCGAGAAGGTGAGCCAGCCCATCGACCGGCCGAGCCGGTTGGCGGGCACGGTTTCGGTGACAGCGCTGAAGAGCGAGGCCTGCTGCGCGCCCGCGCCAAGGCCGCCGACGATCTGCCACACGAACAGGGGGAAGACCGACGTGGTCGTGGCGGTTGCCAGCTGCGAGCCGGCGGAGAGGAGCAGCGCCGCCCACAAGAGCTTGCGGGAGCCAAATCTGTCGATGAGCAGTCCCGAGGGAAGGGACAGCAGCGCGCCCGCAAGCGTGGAAACGGAGAAGAGAGCGCCGACCTCGAAGCGGGACGCGCCCATATCGTGGGCGTAGAGCGGAACGAGCAGCCCGCGGGCGGCGATGGCTGAGAACGCGGCGCCCGCCGCCACATATAGGGCGAGCGCCCTTCGGGATTCGAGGACGCTCATCCGTCGCTAGGATACCGGCGCATGGTTCGCGAACGGGTAGGCGACTGGCGCTCGGCGTGGCGCTCAGCGCTCGCCGGAGTGGCCGCTGGGCTGCTGGTCATCGGAGTACTAGAAACCGGAATTCTTGACGGCCCATTCTTCGCCGCTCAGGACCGACTATTTCCTGCGCCGCCCCCCGATAACGGAATCACCCTCGTCGCGATTGACTCCGCTTCGAAGCCGAGACTGGCCGCCTTTCCCTGGACCAACGAGTACCACGCCCGGGTGATCAATTACCTGGCCAGCCTGCATCCGAAGGTCATCCTGTTCGATGTCATTCTCGACCACAGCATCTTCGACGCCGAGAACCCAAAAGCCGATGAGGATCTGGCGACAGCAATCAAAGATGCCGGCAACGTAGTCCTTGTATGCACGGCGAGCGCGGGGCCGATCGAACAACTTCAGGTCGGAGAACCAATCGGGGACCTGGGCTTCGGCACCCCGGATCCTGCGAATGCGATCAGGTCGATGTCAATTCAGGTCAGAAGCACCTGCCTGCAGAACGAAAGTCATGAAAGCGCCTTCGTGCAGGCGCTGCGGATCGCGGAGAAGAACCAGGATCCGATCGACGTTACCGGTGGCGTTGCGCGCTTCGGCAAGCACGACATTCCGCTCGAGAACGACCAGATGCTGGTCAACTACACACTTGGCGGGAGTCCGACCTGCAGCTACGTCGACGCGCTCAACTCGGCCTGTCCACATCCCAACCTGATCACTGACCACATAGTCGTGGTCGGCACGAAGCTCATCGACACCGGCGACGTGTACTCGCAGCCGGTCGCTTTCAAGCACGATTCGAGCTTCTGTCCACAGGAGCGCCAGCAATGCCTGCTCGACAACCAGAACTACGGCTACCGGATCATGGCCGACGCCATGGCCACGGTCCTGCAGGACCGTTACGTCCGCGTTGAGCCGCGGAGTTGGCTCATCGGCGTCTCCCTGTTGCTGGCCATCCTCGTCGGCCTGGCTGTGTATGCGCTCGGTTTTCGAGCGGCCATCATCGCCACCATCACGCTGCTGGCGCTCTATTACCTCGCGGCAATTGTCTTCTCGGAGCACAACGATCTCATCGATCCGATCTACGCGCCGATCTCCATGGTGCTGGCGGCCTCCTTCTCATTGGGGGCGCGTTACGTGCTCGTGGAACGGGAGCGGCGGAAGGTCGAGCGCATCTTCGGCCAGTACGTCGACCCGCGGATCTCGCGCCAGCTCGCCGACTCACGCTCTATAAAGGACGTGACCTCGAAGGGAGAGCGCCGCGAGCTGACGCTGATGTTCGTCGACATCCGCGGCTTCACTGCGATGTCCGAGGCGATGAAGGCAGAGGACGTGCTCGCGGTCATCCAGGAATACCTGAACGAGATGAGCGCCCTGATCCTGAAGTGGGACGGGACCATCGACAAGTACGTCGGCGACGAGATTGTCGCCATCTGGAACGCGCCGATCGCTCAAGCACAGCACGCGCTGTGGGCGGTTCGCTGCGCGTACGACCTGATCAACCAGGCTTCGGTCGTGCAGGATCACCTTGCCTCCAAAGGCCTGCCGCCCATCAGCTGGGGCGTCGGCATCAACTCCGGCCCCGCGGTCGTCGGCAACATGGGCAGCAGGGACCGGCTGCAGTACACCGCGCTCGGCGACACGGTCAACACCGCGGCGCGTTTCTGCAGCGTGGCGCCTGCGTTCACGGTGCTGATCGGCGCGAGCACGTACGACGCGTGCAAGCACTACGTGGCGGTTGAACAGGTCCCGGGCCTGCAGCTGAAAGGCAAGTCGGCCGACAAGTTCCGCGTCTACCAGGCGGTGTCGATCCGTGAGGACCCGGCCTCGCCGTGGGTTCCGTTCCCTACAGAGGGTGCGACCAACACGTACACCGCGATTAGGCGGAGCTACGGCGCTCAGCTCGTGTTCGCGTCGTCGACGCCGGGCGACCTGGAGGAATGAGCCTTGCCCGCGCGGCCGAGCTTGTCGCGCGCGCTCGCCGCGGCGTCGTGCTGACCGGTGCCGGGATTTCAGCCGAGAGCGGAATCCCGACGTTTCGCGGTGAGGGAGGCCTGTGGCGGCAGTACGACCCGGTCAAGGTCGCGACGCTCGAGAACTTTCTCGAGGATCCTCAGCAGTACTGGCTGGTCGCGCGCGAACGGGGTCCTGCGGTGTTGGCCGCGAGACCGAACGCGGGTCACCTGGCGCTGGCGGAGCTCGAGGCCGCCGGCCACCTCGCAGCGATCGTGACCCAGAACACCGACGGCCTACATCAGGACGCGGGCAGCGCTCGCGTGATCGAGCTGCACGGCACCGGGCGAACTGTGCAGTGCCTCGACTGTGGAGTGGTCGAGTCGCGCGGCGACGTGCAGGCACGCCTCGCCGACGAGATGCCGCCGCGATGCGCCGTCTGCGGCGGCACCTTCATGAAGCCGACGGTCGTTTTCTTCGGCGAGCAGATGCCCGCCGCCGCGGTGGCCCAGGCCTTCGAGCTCGCTCGTGATGCCGATCTCATGCTGGTCGTCGGCTCATCGCTGGTCGTCTATCCGGCGGCGGAGATCCCGCTGGTCGCGGCGCGGGCCGGCGTGCCGATCGTGTTGATCAACGCCGAACCGACGCCGATGGACGAACTGGCCGAGGTCGTCATCCACGGACGCTCCGGCGAGTTGCTGCCTGAGATCGTACGGCTGGCCCTCGTTGCTTCAGGTGGATGACGTCTCCGGCGCCGACTCGCTGACCATCGACGACCAGCGCTCCGTCCTCGGCGATGTCCTGCGCCGTGCCCTCGAAGGTGTGTCCGGGCAGCTCCACGCGCACGCGGCGACCGAGCGTTACCGAGAGCTCGCGCCAGCGCTCGAGGATCTGGCTGCTCGAAGCTGATGTCCACGCGCTCAGCGCACCGCCCAGCCTGTCCAGCAGATCGTCGCGTGGCAGACCCAAGCGCGCTGCGCCTGGCGGCGCCGACGCGAGGTTGATACCGATCCCGACCACGGCCTTGCCGCCGCTGACCTCGACCAGGATCCCGCCGAGCTTGCGGCCGCGCAGCATCAGGTCGTTCGGCCACTTGAGCCTGACGTCGGGCCCGCACGCCTCCGCCGCGGCCACGCCGGCGGCGAGGCTGAGGAGTGGGTGCGGCTCGAGCACGAACGACGCCAGCAGCGCACTTCCTGGCGGCGCGACCCATCGACGGTCGAGCCTGCCGCGGCCGGCGGTCTGGTGATCCGCGACCACGACCGAGCCGATTGGAAGGTCGCGCGCGACCTCCTGCGTCGAGGTCACCGAGGCCAGCCGCACGATCCGGGGCTCTTGCACGACCGGAGCTAAGCTTGCACGAGGATGCGGATCCACCGTGCCGTCGTGCTGGTGGCGATGATGCTCCTCGGCGTCGGGGCGCTCGTGCTGCTGCTGAGCAACGCGGACGGCAAGAGCCTGATCGCGCTGGCGGTGGTCGTGCTGGCTGCGATCGCCGGCGGGATCGGCTTCAGCTGGAAGCGTTACTACCGCCGCTAGGTTGGAACCGTGAGCCGTGCGCCCGCATTGCTCGAGCGGCCTAGGCGGCCGGGCGGCTTCGCCGCCCAAGCCTGCGTCAAGGGGCCCGGCGCTGCTTCGTCACGCATCTCCGATGCGCTCCTCGCCACGCCACCCTTTCCTTGGCTCCGGCCGCCGATGCCGCTCGATCGAATGCGTTCTCCCGGCTCACGGTTCTAAACCTCAGTGCTGCGGCTGGGATACAAGGCGTCCGCTGAGCAGTTCGGCCCGCGCCCACTGCTCGACTTCGCGATCGAGGCCGAGCGGGCGGGGTTCGACAGCGTATTCGTCAGCGACCACTTTCAACCGTGGCGCCACTCCGACGGGCATGCCCCATTCGCGTTCGCCTGGCTCGGGGCCGCCGGCGAGCGCACGAATCGCGTTCTGCTTGGCACGAGCGTCACGACCCCGACCTTTCGCTATCACCCCGCGATCGTGGCGCAGGCCTTCGGCACGCTCGGCTCGCTGCACCCGGGCCGCTTCATCTGCGGGCTCGGCACCGGCGAGCACTTGAACGAGGGCGCGCTCGGGTTCGCGTGGCCAGACAACAAAGAACGGTTTGCCCGCATGCGCGAAGCCGTGAAGCTCATGCGCAGGCTGTGGTCGGAACGGTCGGTCACCTTCGAAGGTGAGTACTACAGGACGCTTAACGCGACGGTCTACGACCGCCCCGAGCAACCGGTTCCCATCTACATCGGCGCCGGCGGACCGCAGGTCGCGAAGTTCGCCGGCCGTGCGGGTGACGGGCTCATTTGCACGTCGGGCAAGGGCATGGAGCTCTACAGCGAACAGCTGCTGCCTGCGTTCGCCGACGGTGTGAAGGAGTCGGGTCGCGAACCGAGCGCGCTCGACCGGATGATCGAGATGAAAGTCTCCTACGACACCGATCGCGAGCGCGCCATGGAGGACACGAAGATCTGGGCGGCACTGGCGCTGCCGGGCGAGCTGAAGGCCAACGTCAACGACCCGCGCGAGCTGGAGCGCCTGGCCAAGACCGCCGAGGAAAGCTCGCACCGGCGCTGGCTGGTCTCCAACGACCCCGACGAGCACATCGCCCAGCTGCGGCCGTACCTCGAGCTTGGCTTCAGGCACCTGGTGTTCCATCACCCCGGCGAGGACCAGGCACGGTTCATCGAGCTGTACTCGAAGCAGATCTTTCCGCGCCTGCGCAAGGAGTTCGACGACTGATGCAGGACTGGGTGATCGTTCTCGTCAAGGACTTCGCCTCGGCCAAGCAGCGACTTGGGCCGGCACTCGACCTGCGTCAGCGCAGATCGCTGGCGCGCCGGAACGCGCGGCGCGCCATCGGTGCCGCGGCGGCAGGCTTGCACCGGCTGGTCGTCGCCGGCAGCGACGAGGTCGGCGCTATGGCCGCGAAGCTCGGCGCCGAGCACATAGTGGAGCCGCGCCAGGAAGGCCAGAACACCGCGGCCATGCGCGGCATCAGCCACGCCGTCGCGCGAGGCGCGGACGCTGTGCTGGTGCTCTCGAGCGACCTTCCGTTCGTGACTCGCCGGTCTGTGCGGCGGCTTCTCACGGACGCGGCCGCAGAACCTGGTCCGGTGGTCGTAGCGGTCCCAGCCGTGGGACGCGGCGGCACCAACGCGCTTTACCTGCGGCCGCCTCGCGCAATCAACCTGCACTTCGGAGGCGATTCGCTGGCGCTTTTCCAGCATGACGCCGAGACGAGGAACGTTCGCTTCGTGGTCCATCATTCGACCGAGATGGCGCTCGACCTCGACGAGCCTGACGACCTGGAACGCTTGCGGCGCGCCGTGTGAGGCGCCTGGAGGTCCTCGCGGTCGAGGGCCTGCCCGAGGTCCATCCGGGCGACGACCTGGCGCAGCTGATCGAATCCCACGCATCGCTCGTCGACGGCGATGTGGTGGTGGTCGCGCAGAAAGTCGTCTCCAAAGCGGAGGGACGCTTTCGCCGCCTTTCGGACGTGACGGCGAGCGCCGAGGCGGAGCGCATCGCGCCGCTCCTGATCGCCGCGCCCGATCCGCGCTTCGTGCAGATCGTGCTCGACGAGAGCGCGCGAGTCGTGCGCTCGGAGCGGATCCTCATCACAGAGACGCGCCACGGGTTCGTCTCGGCCAATGGCGGCGTGGACCATTCCAACGTTCCGGGCGATGACGTCGTGACGCTGCTCCCGGAGGACCCGGATGCCAGCGCGCGCCGCCTGTGCGAGCGGCTGCGAGAGCTGGCCGGTGTAAACGTCGGCGTGGTCATCTCCGACACATTCGGGCGTCCGTGGCGATTGGGCATCGTCAACGTCGCGCTTGGGCTGGCCGGCGTTCCGGCGGTCCGTGACCTGCGCGGAACCTTTGATGACGAGGGCAAGAGCCTTCACGCCACCGTGCTCGCAGTCGCGGATGACCTCGCCGCTGCGGCGGGCCTGGTGATGGGCAAGACCAATCGCGCGCCTGTCGTCGTGGTGCGCGGGTTCGATGGCGTTGGCGAGTCGGGCGCGGCCCGCGACATGGTGCGACCCGCGGGCGAGGACCTCTTCCGCTGAAGGTCGCCGTCATCGCCGGCGGCACCGGCGGGGCAAAGCTGGCCGCAGGATTCGATGGGGTCCTTCCTGCCGGCGACCTCACCGTGATCGCCAACACAGCCGACGATGACGAGTTCTGGGGGCTGCTGGTCTGCCCCGACGTCGACGCGGTCATCTACCGCCTCGCCGGAGTTTTCAACGAGGCTGCCGGCTACGGGCAGAAGGACGAGACATTCCACGCGCTCGATGCCCTGCGCGAGATGGGCGAGGAGACCTGGTTCCGCATCGGAGACAAAGACCTCGCCACGCACGTGCTGCGCGCGGAGGTGCTGCGCCGCGGCGCGACCCTCACGGAAGCCACGCTCGAGCTGTGCCGAAGGTTCAGCTTGAAGTCGCGCGTGGTGCCGATGTCCGACGATCCGGTGAGGACGCGATTCGTCACCGACCGAGGCGTGCTGTCGCTGCAGCAGTACTTCGTGCGCGAACATCTCGAGCCGGCGCTGCGCGCAATCGATTTCGACGGGCTCGAGTCGGCGCGACTGTCCCCAGCAGCAGCCGCTGCGCTTCATGAAGCCGACCTGGTCGTGATCGGCCCGTCCAATCCGCTCATCTCCATCGACCCGGTGCTCGGAGTCATCGGCGACCGCCTGCGACGCGGCGTCGCGGTCGCCGTCAGCCCGATCATCGGCGGCCGTGCGCTAAAAGGCCCGACGGTGGAGATGATGCGAGCGATGGATCTGGATCCATCGCCGGTCGAGGTCGCGCGCCGCTATCGCGATCGCTGTTCCGGATTCGTCCTCGACGCACACGACTTGCACATGCGCGAGCAGATCGAGAAGTTGGATTACCGCGTTCTGGCGTGCGACACCGTGATGGACGACGGAGGCGCGAGACTGGCGCGCGACATCCTGCGGTGGTCTACGTGACCTTCGAGTTGGCCACCATGATCAGCACGCCGATCAGCACCATGAGGAGGCCCACCACGATCACGGCGTACTGAGCGATCGCCATCACCGGGTTCGGCGCCTTGGCCCCTTCGGCGGCTCCCTCCTCGGTTGCGGCCTCGCCTGAGGCCAGCTGCCACGGGGACCCGGTCGCGGCGGCCTGCTTGCCCTTCTTCTTGTCCTTCCCTTTCCGCGTGGGCTCCTGGGCGGTTGCCGCTTTGGCGTCGCCGACGATCTCCCACGACGCGCCCTCACCGGCGGGCGTCGACGCCGGCTGAGGCGCCAAGGACGGTGCCGCGGGGGTTGGACTCGACACGGGCGGAGCGGGGCTCGGATTCCACGACGGCTCGGCCGGCGCGGGCGTCCATGAGGGCTCCTTCACCGGGGCGGGTGCGAAAGGCTCCGCGGGCGCGGCGGGCGGCGGGTATGCGGATGGCCTGTACGCCGGCGGTGCGGCAGCCGGCGGTGCCGCGTACGCAGGCGCGCTGGTCGCCGGCCCGACCTCCCATGCCTGCCTCGGTGCAACGGGCGCTTGATACACCGGCGCGACCGGGGCGGCGGCGGCGATCTCGTCGGCCGTTGGCGCCCTGCCCGAACGGCCATGAGGCGCGAGCGTGCGCGATCGGGCTGCCTTGACCTTGTGCTCCATGCGGGAGCGCCGCGACGAGTACATCGATCGCTTCTCAGTCGACCTGTGACGCATCACGAACATGACGGCCACGATGCCGATCAGGGCTACTGCCGGCCCAGCCAGCAGGTACGGGGACATAGGCGCCGATTATCGGTGATCAGTCCATGTGTGACAATCGCCGAAGTGTCACTTTTCGAACGACTTGAATCACGACGACCTCGTCGTGCGCGTGGCACGCAAAGAGGTGAAGAGACGCCAGGAGGCGATCGACATCTACCGCAAAGCCGGACGTGACGAGTCCGCGCGCCGCGAGGAGCAGGAGATGTCGATCCTGCGCGGCTACGTGCCTGCGGGTTTGAGCGATTCTCAGGTCGAGGCGGAGGTCCGCGCGGTAATCGCGGAGCTGAAGCCCGACGGTCCTAAGGCGTTTGGGCTTGTGATGAAAGAAGCCACCGCGCGCCTCGCGGGCCGCGCCGAGGGCGGTCAGATCGCGGCCGCGGCGCGCAAGCTTCTTGCCTCCTAAGGCGACCGGCTCGAAGGCCAAGCCGCGCAAGAAGCGGCGTCCCAACGCGCTGCTCAGGCCGTCTCCGCCTCGCGGTGCTCGGACGCGCGCGCAGCTGGTGGTGGAGCGCCTTCGCGACCTCTATCCGGCCGCGACAGAGCTCGCGCACGACAGCCCGTTTCAGCTGCTGATCGCAACGATCCTTTCGGCGCAGACCACCGACCGTTCGGTGAACCTTGTGACGCCGATCCTTTTTGGGCGCTACCCGACCGCGTTGGACCTGGCCGGCGCCGATCCTGCGGAGGTCGAAAGGATGATCAAGGCGACTGGCTTTTTCAGGACCAAGACGCGTCGGATCATCGCTGCGAGCCGAACGCTGGTGGAGCAGTTCGGTGGCGAGGTCCCTCCGCGCATGGACGATCTCGTGACGGTGCCCGGCATCGGCCGCAAGACCGCGAATGTGATCCTCGGCGCGGGCTTTGGCATACCCGGTTTCGCCGTCGACACTCACGTCACCCGACTGACCAACCGGCTCGGGCTGGTGAAGACGCGCGTGCCGGAGAAGATCGAGGCACAGGTCACGCGAATGGTTCCGCCGAGCGAGTGGACCGCCCTGTCGCTGCGCCTGATCCTGCATGGGCGGCGGGTATGCATCGCGCGGCGCCCTCGCTGCGAAGAATGTGTGCTCAACGACTTCTGCCCGTCGTCCTGCACACGCCCGAAGCCGCGTCGCGCCAAGAAATAGACCCCTTTCGGGTCCCTCCCTCCTCCGGGCCGGTCCCTCCCCCGCCGGCCAACCTGCGGGCATTGAACGATTTGAAAAAGCCAGGCGCAACCCAGCCTGTTAAGAGTACGAACATTTGTTCTAGACTGTTCCGATGGCCGAGCTCGAGGCGCGGCGGACCGACATCCACTACGACGAGATCGAGTGCAAGTCCGCCCTCAACCCGGTGAAGGGCATGGGCTTCAACTGGTCGCTGAACCCCTACGTTGGGTGCGAACACCGATGCTCGTTCTGCTACGTCCGCGCTTACGAGCTGCGCGCCGATCGACCGCACGACGACCGGTACGGCAGGAGCATCCGCGTCAAGACCAACGTGGCGCAGGTGCTGCGCTGCGAGCTGGCAAGGAGGTCCTGGAAGAAAGAGACAGTCGTCATCGGCGCGGCGACCGATCCTTATCAGCCGGCAGAAGGCCGCTTCAAGCTCACGCGGCAGTGCCTGGAGGCGCTGCGCGATTTCAGCAACCCGGCGGGCATCATCACGCGCGGCCCGATGATCGTCCGCGACATCGACGTGCTGACCGAGCTCGCCAAGCGGGCCGACCTCGGCGTGACCTTCAGCATCCCGACGATCGACATGGACGTCTGGCGGAAGACCGAGCCGGGCACTGCGCCGCCGCAGCAGCGACTGCGCGCGATCGAAAAGCTCGTCGCCGCGGGCATCAAGGCGAGCGTCGGGATGGCGCCGATCCTGCCCGGTCTCTCGGACAGGCCGGAA
>WNEY01002936.1_pt1 | contig 12685 bp, 11 predicted proteins | sample 5400531 | NCBI WGS metagenome assembly WNEY01 (sample SAMN13153338, study PRJNA577476) | soil metagenome | isolation source: 200 cm saprolite under Douglas fir tree site 1 | place: USA:California | collected 2015-04-18
GGCGGTTGGATCGGTGCGCACCAGGCAGAATATCCAGTCGGCATGTTGCGCCAGCGTCGTCCAGGTCTTGTGGCCGTTGACGATGTAGTGATCGCGGTCGCGCACCGCCTTAGTGCGGACCGAGGCAAGGTCGGAGCCCGAGCCCGGCTCCGAATAGCCCTGGCACCACCAGTCTTCGCCCGAGAGAATCCGCGGCAGATACTTCTGCTTCTGCGCGTCGCTACCGAACGTGTAAATCACCGGGCCGACCATGGTAACGCTGAACGCCAGCGGCGGCAGCGTCCCGGCACGTGACGTCTCCTGTTCGAAGATAAAGCGCTGCGTGATCGACCAGCCCGGGCCGCCATACTCCTTCGGCCAAAGCGGCGCGATCCATCCTTGTCTGTGAAGGATCCGGTGCCAGAGCAGCATCTGCTCCTTGGTCAGGTCGGTCTCCGGATTGGGGACGCGCATTTCCGGCGGATAGTTCTCCGCGATGAAAGCGCGCACCTCGTCGCGAAATGCCGCATCCTCTCTGGAAAGGCTGAGTTCCACCCGACGCTCCCGTTACCACTTCTCGCCGAAGGGGCGTATCTCCAGTTCGGACGTCCAGGCGCTGCGCGGCTGCTGACAGAGCAGCCAGTAGGATTCTGCGACCGACGACGGCGGCATCAGGAGATCGGGATTGTCGAGTGCACCCGGCCCGAGCGCCTCGATCCGCCGCTGGCGCACCCATTCGGTGTCGACGCCGGAGTCGATAATGAGATGGGCGACATGGATGTTCTTCGGGCCCAACTCGCGGGCGGCCGCCTGTGCAACCGCGCGCAGGCCGAACTTGGCGCTGGCGAACGCCGCATAACCGCTGCCGCCGCGCAACGAGGCGGTCGCACCGGTGAAGAAGATATTGCCCTTGCCGCGCGGCAGCATCAGCCGCGCCGCTTCGCGCCCCGCCAGAAAGCCGGAATAGCAGGCCATCTCCCAGACCTTGCGGAACACCCGCTCGGTGGTGTCCAGGATCGGGAAATTGACGTTGGCGCCAATGTTGAAGATACAGACCTCGAGCGGCGCGTGCTTGTCGGCATCGCTGAGGAAGGCGGTGATTTCCTCCTCCTTGCGCGCATCGAGCGAGCGCGCGTGGATTTCACCGCCAGCCTTCTCGATCTCCTTCACCAGCGGTTCGAGCTTGGCGCCATTGCGGCGGCCGGCGAATACCGTGAAGCCTTCGGAAGCAAATTTCTTGGCGATCTCACCGCCGATATAGTCACCGGCGCCGATCACGGCCACGGTCGCGTTTCTCTTCTGCAAAGCTGTTCTCCCGGTCAAATCTGTCAGTTACGAATGTCGGCCGGCGACCGCCGGCTCGATCCTTGTGGCAGTGCCATGCAAGGACTCCGCGAGCCTGTGCTTGAGGATCTTGCCGGTCGAGGTCGCCGGCAAGGCATCGAGCACGATGATCTCCGACGGCCGTTTGTACGAGGTCAATTGCGGGTTGATGAAAGCCATCAGGTCGGCCGGCTTCACCCGTGAACCCTGCATCAGCTGCACAAAGGCGACGACTTCCTCGTTGCCATCTGTGGCGCGGCCGACCACGGCCGACTGCACGACGTCCTTGTGTGAATTAAGGACGGCCTCGACCTCCGCGGGATAGACGTTGAAACCGGATCGGATGATCATTTCCTTGGTGCGGCCGACGATATAGAGGCAATCGCCGTCGAAGCGCGCGAGATCGCCGGTGTTGAACCAGCCCTCGCTATCGATGACCTTCGCCGTCAGATCAGGTGCGCGATAATAGCCGCGCATGACGTTGCGCCCGCGAACGTGAAGCTCGCCGATTTCACCTCTTCCCACCGGTATGCCGTCGATTGTCCTGACTCGGGCCTCGACACCCGGCAGCAGCGTTCCAACCGCCTGATCGCTGCGTGGCGCATCGAACCGAACGCCGGAAATTCCCGGCGAGCACTCGGTAATGCCGTAGCCGTTGGAAAGCGGCAGGCCGAACTCCTTCTCGACGCGAGACTTCAAATCGAGGTCAAGCGGAGCGCCGGCCACCGCAATCAGGCGCAGCGATCCGCGGGCGAGTTGCTTGAGACCTGCCACGGTCTTGTATTCCAGCAGGCGCTGATAGGTCGCGGGCACGCCGTTGAGAATGGTGATCCCCTCTTCGGCGATCGCCCTGGCGAGCGCCGCGGGGTCGTATTTGCTAACCAGGCGGACCGTCGCGCCGACCATCACGGTCATGATCAGCAGGGAGATGCCGACAATGTGCGAGATCGGCAGCACGATATAGACCTTGTCGCTGGACTCCATCTTTCGGAAATGCGCCGTGGTCTTCGCGCTGACGAGGAGGTTATCGTGGGTGAGCATCACGCCCTTTGGCGTTCCTGTCGTTCCCGAGGTGTAGATCAGCACTGCGACCTGCTTTGCCCGATCGGTCTCGACCGGCTCAGTGACCGCGGTTTCATTCAACGCGCCAACGCCGATGTCCCTTAACGGACCAAGCTGACGCGTCTCCGCGCCACAGCGCGACGCGTGAGCCGCCGCTTCCCTGGAAATACCAGAGGTGAAAAACATCCGGCGCGCACCGCTGTGATCGCGGATCTGGTCCAGTTCGCGCGCCGACAGTCTCGGATTGGCGACGATCGCCCAGGCATCGATCCGGCTCGCCGCCAGCAGCAAGGCGGCAAGCGCGATGCCATTTTCGCTGACGATGATCATCCGATCGCTTGCGCTAACGCCAAGCGACTTGAGGATATCGGCGATCTCCGTGACCGACCGATCCAGCTCGCGATAGCTCCAGGAGGCACCATCCTCGATCAGCGCAATGCGGTCGGGAGATTCGGCAACGTGCCTGTCGACCACCTGATGTATGCGGTCCGGAAGTCCGGCGGCGATCTCGGCGAGATCGATCGCTTCCGACAGTTTCGCCACGGCAGACCTCCCGACATCCATCCGGCCGCCTTTTCGCGCGGCCTTATTGCCGGATGATCTAACGTTCTTTTTTAGAACTCGTCAATCACTATCTGCTGACCTCCGTTTCCCAGTTGGTCAGAAGCTATGACTTAAACCTCATGCGCCGCGCTGCCGCCTGAGAACACCACTTTACAATGAACTCAGACCCCGGTACTAATTAAAGTATCAAATAAGAACTTAATGGGAGAATGAGGATGGCGGGAAGTCGCGGCGTAGCGATCCTTGTCGGCGCAGGCGATGCCATCGGCGCGGCCGTCGCCCGGCGTTTTGCCAAGGGCGGCTATACGGTTTGCATTGGCCGGCGCGACGCAGCCAAGTCACAGGGGCTGGTCGACGAGCTGAAGGCCGCAGGCCTCGATGCCCATGCGTTCAGCGTCGATGCCCGTCAGGAAGCCGAAGTTCAGAGCCTGTTTGCCGACGTCGAAAAGAACATCGGACCGATCGAGGTTTGTCTCTTCAATGCCGGATCGAACGTCAGCAAGCCGCTGCTAGATACCACCGAGAAGCTGTTCTTCAAGGCCTGGGAACTCGCATGTTACGGCGGGTTTTTGGTCGGCCGCGAGGCCGCGCGTTACATGCTTCCGCGTAACCGCGGCACGATCTTTTTTACCGGAGCCACCGCCAGCGTCCGCGGCGGCCAGGGTTTTGCGGCATTTTCGTCGGCGAAGTTCGGGCTTCGCGCGGTGGCCCAGGCGATGGCGCGCGAACTGGGGCCCCAAAATATCCACGTCGTGCATCTCCTGATCGACGCCGGCGTGGACAGCGAGGCCATCCATCAGCGCATGAAAGCGGCGAAGGGGATCGAGGCCAGCGACATTCCTCCGGACAGCCTGACGAAAACGTCTTCCATCGCCGAAGCCTATTGGTTCGCGCATCAGCAAACCCGGGACGGCTGGACCCATGAACTCGATCTCCGTCCGTCCGTGGAGAAATGGTAAGATGGCTGCAACACCGGACCTGACGCTGTGGGGAGTTGGAACGAGCCGCACGATTCGTCCGCACTGGGCCATGCACGAGCTGGATTTGCCGTATACGACAAAGCCGATCGGGCCGCGCACCGGCGAGACCAAGACCGCCGAATACACCCGGCTCAATCCCCGTCAAAAGGTCCCCCTGCTGCAGGACGGCGACTTCTGTATCGGCGAAAGTGCTGCGATCGTCGCCTACCTTTCGCGAATGTATTCGACGCCGGAACGCTCCCTGATTCCCGAAACGCCGCGCGAATATGCCGCCTGGCTGGAGTGGTGCTTTTTTATCGTCGCGGAGCTGGATTCGACCAGTCTCTATGTGATGCGCCGGCATCGAGCCGACGCGCTCGGCCCGATCTATGGCGTTGCGCCCGAGGTGGTCGCCAAGGCCGGCGAGTATTTCCGCGAGCAGTTGCGCCATGTCGAGGTCGCGTTGGCCGACGGCCGGCAGTTCCTGATGGGTGATCGATTCACGAGCGCCGACATTCTGCTGACGACGTGTCTGGACTGGGCGATCGCTTACGGCGTCGGGATTTGCGACAACGCGCACCCCTATCTCGAACGCATCCAGGCCCGAGAGGCCTATCAGCTCGCCAAAGCGGCGAACGTCCCGCTGGCGCCGATCGTTCCGGTGCAGGCAAAAATCTGACAGCCCATTCTGCTCGGCTCAGACCGCCACGCGAACCGAGCGTTCGCCAACCATCTTGTCGATGGCGCCGTCGTCATAATCCAACTCCCGCAATACCTCGCGAGAGTGCTCACCGACGCGGGGTGCCGGCCCTCCAATGACAGCTTCATTGATTTCGAAACGGGCCGCCGGCTTCGGCTGCCGCACCCGTCCGACCATCGGCTGGTCGAACTCCGAGATGATGCCGCGTGCGACGACCTGCTCGTTATTGATGATTTCGCCGCGACGCAGGATTGGAGCGCAGGGAACGTCGGCGGCATCCAGACGTTCCAGCCATTCGGCCGTGGTATGCTGGGCGATGTATTCCGCCATCTTGTTGATGCGGGCGGTGGCGTTGACTGAACGCGCGGACGGTGTCGCAAAGCGGGGATCCTTGGCAAGCTCCGGATCGCCCGACGCTTTGCAGAAGCCCTGCCATTCCGAATCCGAGATGGTGCCGGCGGTGATGTAGCCGTCGCTGGTCTTGAACACGAGGTCCGGACGATCGTTGGGATCCGCTGCCGTGGTCTCCGCACCCACCACGGTGTACTGCATCATGCCTTCCGGCCACAGGTATGAGATCATTGCGTCCAGCATCGCGACCTGGATGTGGTCGCCGTGCCCGGTTTTCTCGCGCGCGTAGAGCGCCGACGACACCGCCTGCGCGGTAAACACGGCGGTGGTCTTGTCGCAGACGATGGTGCGGATCATCTGTGGGCGGTTGGTCACCGGCTGCGACTGGATGTCGGCGAAGCCGGACAGGCCCTGGATGATCGGATCGTAAACCCGCTTCTTCACATAAGGCCCGGTATCGCCAACGCCACTGATCGAGACATAGATCAAGCGCGGATGCCGTGCGCGCAATTCGTCGGCACCGAGGCCGAGCCGTTCCATGGTGCCGGGACGGAAATTCTGCACCAGCACGTCGGCCTGGGCGACGAGCTTGGCAAGAACCTCGCGGCCGACCGTACTCTTGACGTCGATCGACAGCGAACGCTTGCCGCGGTTGGAAGAGATGAACAACGCAGAGAACTCGCCGCCCTTGTCGATGGTGGCGCGGCTGCGGCGGGTGATGTCGCCGCCGATCGGCTCGATCTTGAGCACGTCGGCGCCCTGATCCGCCAGGAACATGGTCGCGAATGGACCCGATACCACGCCCGTCAAATCGAGCACGCGAACACCGTTAAGTGGGCCGGGCATGGGATTCTCCCTTAAAATGCAACCGATAGAGTTAAACCCTGGCGTCGTCATTGCGAGGAGCAACGCGACGAAGCAATCCATCCTGTGCGCGTGGCTCTATGGATTGCTTCGCTTTCGCTCGCAATGACGAGCTCAGACTAGGCAGTTTTGGCGGCAACGTGACTTGTCTGTTCGACGATCGATTCCTCGACGTCGCGGAGCTGATCCTTGCCGAAGAACATTTCCTTGCCGACGAAGAACGTCGGCGAGCCGAATGCTCCCCGGCTAACCGCGTCGATCGTCAAGTCCATCAGCCTTTTCTTGACGTCGTCCTGCTGCGCGCGGGCCATCAGTCTTTCGATATCAATCCCGGAAGAGATAAATGCGCTTCGGAAAACCTCAAGGTCGTCCATTTTTTTCGGCTCCTCCCACATATGATGGTAGGCGGCGCGGAAGTACGGCTCGAACATGCCTTCGAACTGGGCGGCGACGGCGCCCCGCATCAGCATCAGCGTGTTGACCGGGAAAAACGGATTCTGTCGGAACTTTGTGATGTTGTGGCGACGAATAAAGCGCTGGGTTTCCAGCGCCTGATACTCGGGCTTGTTCTTGATTCCGCGAAGCGACTCGGCCGGTGACATATTGTTGGTCGCCTTGTAGATCCCGCCGAGCAGCACCGGCACATATTCGAACTTCACGCCGGTGCGCCGTTCAATCGCCGGCAATGCCAGCTCGGCCAGGTATGCATTCGGGCTTCCGAAATCGAACTGGAATTCCACTTTCAGGGGACTAACCACCGGCTTCTCCTTGGCAGCACGCGCTATTGTTTCAGGGGCTGGTGGTGACGACCAGCAGCCGCGCCTTGGCTATAAATTGTTCATACAGTTCTAAAAACGAACTGTCAATTAAAGCCTGTTTCCGCTAGGTTATTGGAACAATAAGGGGTGCTTGGGTGATTGTTTCGTCCTGAGTACCTATTTAGAATGGCATGACGGCCGAGGTTCCCTCGTTCGATTCGACGCGCCGTGCTGACTGGAGAGAGCAGGAATGAAGTGGGATGCGCTGGAGGAAGAACCATGTTCGCTGGCCCGCACCATCGGTGTGATTGGTGATCGCTGGAGCCTTCTGATCTTGCGGGAATGCTTCCTGCGCACGCGGCGTTTTGAGGGATTTCAGTCCGCGCTCGGCATCACGCGCCACCTGCTGGCCGAGCGGCTGAAGAAACTGGTCCGGCAGGGCGTGCTGCGCCGCATTCCCTACCAGGAGTCACCCAAACGGCACGAATACATCCTCACTCAGAAAGGGCTCGACCTGTATCCGGTGATGATGGCGCTCGTCCATTGGGGCGATACCCACATGGTCGACGAACGCGGACGGCCGCTGCTGCATGAGCATCGCAAGTGCGGGAAGATGTTCGATCCTGTGATGACATGCTCCGAATGCGGCGAACCGCTTTTGGCCAAGGAAGTCCATACCCACCCCGGTCCGGGCGCGCGCGACCCTTCGACGACACGTGCCGCAGATAAGCCGGCCAAAGCGAAGACGGGCAAGCAAGCAGCATGACGACCGCTTCCGGGGGCCAATGTATCTGCGCGCCTTGCTGCAATAGCCGGTCTTGCGTCGCTCTCACCCCGTCGACCTCGCAACTGACGAATAATGGCCTGCAAAACGGCGGCGCAACTCCATCTTCTGGATCTTGCCGGTTGCTCCGTAGCTCAGCGCCTCGACGAAGACGACATCGTCCGGCATCCACCATTTGGCGATCTTGCCTTCCAGATAGGCGGCGATCGATTGTGCGGTCACGGCCGTGCCGGCCAGTGGCACAACAACGAGCAACGGCCGCTCCTCCCACTTCGGATGGGGAACGCCGATCACCGCCGCTTCGGCCACGCCCGGGCATCCCATGGTCAGGTTCTCGACGTCGATCGAACTGATCCATTCACCACCTGACTTGATGACGTCCTTGGCCCGATCGGTGAGTCGAACGGTATTGTCGTCGTCAAGCACAGCAACGTCGCCGCTGTCGAACCAGCCATCCTGCAGCAGAGGTTTATCGTCGCGGTAGTAACCGTTGATGATCCAGGGCCCGCGAACCATGAGCCGGCCAGCGGATTTGCCGTCGCGCGGCATTTCGTTACCGAACTCGTCGGCGATTTTCAGATCGACGCCGTACAGCGGATGCCCTTGCGCGGTCTTTTTGGCGATTTGCTCCAGGGGTGAGAGCTTTGCCGTCCGCCGTGATGGTTGCGGCGACGTGCCGCTGGGGCTGGTTTCCGTCATCCCCCAGACGTGGTTTACCGAAACGCCGAGCCGTTCGAAACCTTCTATCATGCGTGGCGCCGGCGCCGACCCCGCGACGGCGATGCGCTTCAATGTGCCGGCGCCGCGTCCCTGCGCTTCAAAATGCTTCAGCAAATTGTTGTAGAGCGTCGGTACGCCCGCGGTGACGGTTACGCCCTCGCTTTCAATCAACTCGGCGATGCTGACCGCGTCCAGTTTGGGGCCCGGCAATACCAGTTTTGCTCCCACCATCGGCGCCGCATGGGTAAATCCCCAGGCACCGTTGGCGTGGAACATCGGCGTCATCGGCAGGATGGTATCCTGCGCCTGGAATCCGAAACCGCAGGCGCCGCCGAGGGTGAGGGCATGCAGCACATCCGAGCGATGGGAATACAGCACGCCCTTCGGATTGCCGGTCGTTCCCGAGGTGTAGAACAGCGACGACGCCGACAGTTCATCGAAGACCGGCCATTCGAACTCACTGTCGCCCGTGCTGATAAAATCCTCATAACACACAAGGTTCGGCAGACGGCGCGCCGGCATCGACTGCCGGTCCACCATCAGAACATAAAGGCCGATAGTCGGCCATTCATGTGCCAGCTTCTCGACGAGGGGAAGAAAAGAACTGTCGAAGCAGAGCACGCTGTCTTCGGCATGGTTGACGATGTAGGAGATCTGGCTTGGGATCAGCCGCGGATTGATCGCATGCCACACCGCGCCAAGACCGGTGACGCCGTGTTCGATCTCGAAATGCCGAAAATTGTTCCAGGCAAGCGTTGCGACCCGGTCGCCCGGCGCGACGCCGTGACGGAGCAACGCATCGGCCAGCTTCCGCGTGCGACGCGCCGCATCTCCATATGTGTATCGGTGGATCGGACCTTCGACGGTACGCGAGACGATCTCGGTGCCGGCATGAAAGCGATCCGCATGCTTCAAAAGCGACGAAAGCAGCAACGGCTGATTTTGCATCAGTCCTTTCATAGCACCCTCTTCCTTGTTGCTTTCAGGTTTCGCGGGCCGTCACTCGGACGTGGCGTCGAGAACGTCGCTGAACTGGTCCCAACGCGTGCCGGTCCAGCGCTGCAGCCTCATCTGGGTAAAGTCCATGTTGATCTTGTCTGACGTGTTGATCCTGATGCCGGGCAGGACCGTCGGCAGGACGACATCCTTCAGGCTCTTGGCCTGCTTGATGATATTTTCACGAGACAGGTCGTTACCGCATTGCCTGACAAGATGTTCAAGCAGCATGCCCTGTGTGTAACCGAACAGGTAATTGGTATCGGCGATGTCGATGCCGGGCATGTACTTGTCGACGAAGGCCCGGAAGTTCTTCATTCCCTGGTTATTGTCCCACTGCGAGTCGGTCGGATCCATCGTGATGGTCCCGACGATGACCCCGGTCGATTTGTCGAGGCCCGCAGGCTTCAGGGTCGCGCCAACCGAGCTCGACGGGTAATTCAAGAGGATCGTCGGCTTCCAGCCAATTTCGAAAGCCTTGCGAATGGCTTGCGCGGCGAATTTCGGCGTGCCCGCCACCAGCAGCGCCTCGGCGCCCGAGCTTTTCAGATTGACGACCTGCGAATCCACCGTCGGATCGTTGATCTCGTAGGCGGCTGCCACGACCTTCTTGTCGAACTCGCTCTTCAAAAGCGCCTTGAAAGCACTGACGTAGTCCTTACCGAGGTCGTCGTTCTGATAAAGGATCGCGTACTTCGCGTTCGGCAGCGTCCTGGTCAGGAATTTGGCGTAGATCTTTCCTTCGGTATCGAAGCTGACCAGGCTGGTCGTCGTCAGCGGATAATCCGCAACACTGGTGAACTTGTTCGATCCGGAGACGATAGCGATCGCGGGTACGCCCTTCGAGATCAGGTATTTTGCCGTCGCCGAATTGCCGGGCGTGCCGAGCTGGCTGAACATGAAAGCCACTTCGTCGCTTTCGACGAGCTTGCGCGCGTGCTCCACCGCCTTCGGCGGGCTATAGGCATCATCGTAGGCAATGTAATTTATCTTCCGCCCGTTAATGCCGCCGCGATCGTTGATCGACTGGACGTAGGCGAGGATTCCCCGGCCGACGAGCCCGATCGACGAGGCCGGTCCGGAGAACGGAAAAATCCCTCCGACCTTGACTTCGGTTGCCGTGACACCGGGGGTGTCGGCTGCAATTGCAGGCGATCCCAGCGCCAAAGCCAATGCGAACGCGACTTGCCATCCTCTCGACATTTGGATTCTCCCTCTGATCTGCGATCTGGGTGGATCGAAAAATTGCGTATTGCGTCTGGAGTTTTGGATATCTGCAGCAGCAGTGATTGGCGTTTGTACGAAGCCTTGCGATCGCTTCCTGCAAACCCCGAGGAGCTAATCGGATCTCGCGTCGAGCACGTCGCCGAACAGCTCCCAACTGGTGCCGTTCCAGCGCTGAAGGCGCATTTGCGTCCAGACCATGTTGTTGGTCGGGCTGGTATTGATCTTGATGCCGGGCAAAGCGGTAGGGACAACCACATCCCTCAGGGATTTGGCCTGTCGGAGAATGTTTTCACGGGACAAATCATCGCCGCACTGCTTGAGAATTTGCTCAAGCAGGATGCCCTGCTGATAGCCGGTCAGATAGCTCGTATTCGAAATGTCCGATCCCGGCAGATATTTCTCGAAGAACGCCCGGTAGGCCTTGATGCCTTCGTCATCGCTCCATCTGGGATCGGTCGGATCCTTGTTCGTGGTGCCGACGATCACGCCCACGGCCTTGTCGAGACCCGCGGGCTTCAGCGTACCGGCGATCGAACTTGACGGGAAATCGATGATCACCGTCGGCTTCCAGCCGATTTCCGCCGCCTTGCGGATGGCTTGAGCCGCGAATTTCGGCGTACCCGCGATAAAGAACGCTTCCGCTCCCGAACTCTTCAGATTGACGACCTGCGAATCCACCGTTGGCTCGGTGACTTCATAAGCCGCGGTCACGACCCGCTTGTCGAAATCGCTTTTCATGAACGCGCGAAACGCGTTGACGTAATCTTTTCCCAGATCGTCATTCTGGTAGAGAATGGCGTATTTGCCGGTCGGTACCGCCCTGGTCAGGTACTTGGCGTAGATTTGCCCTTCGACCTCGTAGCTGACCAGCCCGGTTGTCGTCAGGGGAAAGTCCTGAACGTTGGTGAACTTGCTGGAGCCGGAAACGATCGCAATGCTGGGGACGCGCTTCACGGCCAGGTATTTTGCTGTTGCGGTGTTTCCCGCAGTCCCGAGGTGGCCGAAAATGAACGCCACCTCGTCACCATCGACGAGCTTGCGGATGTGCTCGACCGCCTTCGGCGGGCTGTAGGCATCGTCCATCGCGATATAGTTGATCTTGCGGTTATTGATGCCGCCGCGGTCGTTGATCATTTGGACGTAGGCAAGCACGCCCTTGCCGACGAGGCCAATCGACGACGCGGGTCCACTGAACGGGAAAGCGCCGCCGATCTTGATTTCGGTCGCCGTAACGCCCGGTGCATCTGCCGCAAATGCCGGCGCAGACAGCGCGAGCACCAGCGCGAATGCAAGTCTTGATTTCCCGAACATGACTTCCTCCCATTGTGGAAACGCAGGGATCTGCCCCGCAATGTGCGCCGAGCGGCGCGCCGCGGCCGTTGCGACCGGCCGTCTTGCTGTACAAATTACAGTTCTTTTTTGGAACTAGTCAAGCGATTCCGGAAATCATCGGCGGTGATGCCGGTGACAGGTCCGACATCCACATCAGGAAGCGAGCCATTGCGGCGATGATCTCAGAACCAAGTATGGCGCTGAAATACCAATTTTGATATGCCTTTTCAGTTTGTTGAGACTGCACGACGCGGGCGGTCCGCTCGCGCAACAGGACTGCAGCCGCAAAGAAGACCGGCAGCTCGCACCCCGAACTGCCGTTCTATACAATTCTTTTATTGAACTTATAGGAGAAGACCGCTACTCGAACTGGACCGCGCTGATATCGATCGACACCATCAGCAATTCCAGGATCGGCCGGCGTTCGGGACCACGCGGATAGGCGCGGCGCCGGGTTGGCAGGCGAATACCATCAGCCGTGACATAATCCGAGGTCAGCTGCGCGGCGGCAAATCCGCCGGCGATATTCACGCTATAGTCGTGGCGGCGCAGCATCGTCTCGATGGCGATCCGGTCCGGGGTGAACATCGTGCGCTGATCGGGAGCCCCATAGGGCATGACGGACGAGCGTTGCTCGCGCAGCCAGACGGTCATGCGGCGTGGGTTTGGATCCTGCAGCACGCCCTTGAGCGCGAAGAAGCCGCCGCCGCTTACAATCGTGGCCTCGACTTTTTCGTATCCACGCCAGCGCTCCACGCCGCCGTGCGCCTTAAGAATCCTGGCAAGCAATTCGTTCATGGGCCTGCTGTTCCGTTCAGATCGGCTGCTTCAACGCCGCGGTGTCGATCGGCAGCTTTCGCAGCCGCTTGCCGGTCGCTGCAAATACCGCGTTCGCGATCGCCGGCATGATCGCCGATGTGCCGGGCTCGCCCATGCCGCCGGGCGCCTCGTTATTGCCTACGATGTGCACCTCGATGACAGGCGCCTCGTTGATGCGCACTACCTCATAGTCGTCAAAGTTGCTCTGCGCAACGCGCCCGTTCTTCAGCGTGATTTCGCCATGCAG
>WNEY01002937.1_pt1 | contig 12684 bp, 12 predicted proteins | sample 5400531 | NCBI WGS metagenome assembly WNEY01 (sample SAMN13153338, study PRJNA577476) | soil metagenome | isolation source: 200 cm saprolite under Douglas fir tree site 1 | place: USA:California | collected 2015-04-18
CGCCAAGGCGTTAGGCGCTATCGCCAGTTATAGCATGGCTCGTGACGTGCCGGCTGTGCGCGTCGTCTTCTGCGACGCTGTCACGTACGATCAGGGCTATATGCCGCCAGAAGTGCTCGTCAACCGGGTGCGCGTGCAGGGACGCGGCGGGACGATCTTGCAGCCCGCTGTTGATCTGCTTGAAATGGCTGACGACTTCCCCCCGAACGGTCCGGTGCTCATTATCACGGATGGTGCCTGTGATCGCTTACACATCCGGCGCGAGCATGCGTTTTTACTCCCGGCAGGACGGCATTTGCCGTTTGTTCCGAAAGGCAAAGTGTTTCAGATCAAGTAAACCCTCGCGACTAAATGTAATGGCCAATGTGAGGTAGTATAAGTACCTGTGCAAAAGTAATCCGGTCCCAAGCCCCAGTATTTTCGCGGAATAGAGGGGCTTTTATGCCTGAGAATTTATGGTCGGGTACTTAATGGGGTGCGAGTATAACGAGAGGAGATACGCCGTGAGCATCAAAACACGCGCCACGATTGAGGACTTGTACAAGGTGGAAGGTAAGGCGGAACTGGTGGACGGGGAGATCGTATACATGCCGCCAGCGGGAGAAGACCCGGGCTTTGCCAGTCTCGAAATTGCGACGAGTCTCCGCTCTTATGCGCGACAGACCGGGCGGGGACGGGCTTATGGGGATGGGGTGGGATTTCACGTGAACCTTCCCCATCGGGAAGCGTTCGGCCCTGACGCAGCATACCACATCGGCCCTCGTATGGGGATGCGATTTGCCGAAGGCGCGCCGGTCTTTGCCGTTGAGGTGCGTAGCGAGAACGACTATGGCCGGGCTGCCGAGGAGAAGATGCAAGAGAAACGCGCCGACTACTTTGCGTGCGGGACGCTGGTTGTGTGGGACGTAGACTTGCTAAGCCCCGATGTCATCAAGGTATACCGCGCGAGCGATCCTGATAATCCCACGATCTACCGGCGCGGGGACATTGCGGAAGCAGAACCGGCTGTGCCATGGTGGCGGATGGCTGTCGATGATCTTTTTGGGTAACTGAGCTTTTGCACACGGAGAAAGGAGCGGTCATTGGCCGCCAACGAGCTGGTAGACCGTCCCATCGCCACTCCCGATGTACAATTCGTGCTGCACGTCCTCACCAAAAGTCAGGATACTGAGGCCACTGGCCAGGAGGAGCGTGCTCTGCCAGACTCCTGGGGTCACTTGCGCCAGTCCAAAGATTTCCCCACTACACAGGTCGGCGTAGAGATACATACCGGTCAACGCTGGCAGGCTTGTGCCGCGGTAGACATAACCGCCAATGATGGCACAACGCCCACCGCTATGGTCGTATATCGCTACCGGGCGTTCGAGGCCCGGGACCTCACAGTTGCTCGGTGGGTTGAAACAGGACTGCCCCTCCATGAGTCGCCAGCCGTAGTTGCGCCCACCAGGCGTTCCGGCGGGGGTAAAGTTCACCTCTTCCGCAAGGCCCTGGCCCCCCCCGTGGGACACCTGACAGCCCTACTCTCCCCCGTCCGGCGGCGCGTGTCCAGACCGCGCTGCGCCGCTCTACGCCTTGCTCCGGGACGCTCCGGCGGGGCTGCTGCGCTGCCCTGGGCGCGCGGGAAGGGCCGTGGGCGGGGCGTGTTCGCCGGCGGGGGGCGCTAGGGGGCTCCAGGGGGTACGCTCCCGAGGAGTTGGCACAAAAATGCCGTTTGAATTTCCTATCCGCGATGCTGGAAGCGCTGCGCATCATCCGGCAGGTGGTGGAGCAAATGCCCCGTGGTGATCCCAATGAAGCGCTGCCCCGCCGGGTGCGTCCACCTGAGGGCGATGCCTACATGCGCACCGAGTCTCCGCGTGGGGAAATCGGCTTCTATATTGTCAGTGATGGCTCTGAGAAGCCCTACATCCGCTCATCTCCTCCGCGGGTCAAACGCCTGCAGCAGCGCCTCGCCGATAAAGTTGATCAGCACGACCATCAGCACCAGCACCGCGAAGGTGGTCAGAGAGAGCCACCAGGCTTCGACATTGCCCTTGGCCTGGCGCAGTAGTTCGCCCAGACTCGGCGTGGGACTTGGCACACCGAGGTTGAGAAAGTCCAGGCTAGTCAGGCTCACAATGGCACCGGAGACACGAAACGGGAAGAAGGTGATCACCGGCGTCAGCGTGTTGGGCAGGATGTGCTTGCTGATGATGGTCCAATTGCGGACGCCCATGGCACGCGCCGCCTTGACATAGTCAAAGTTGCGGGCGCGCAGGAATTCGGCCCGCACATAGGCACTCAGGCCCATCCAACCGAAGATGCTCAGTAAGGCCAGGAGCAGGGGGATGCTGGGCTCGAACGTGGCGGAGAGAATGATCAGTAAATAGAGCTCTGGGAGGGAACTCCAGATCTCGATACCGCGTTGCCCCAGGAGATCGAGCCAGCCCCCGAAAAAGCCCTGGATGGCCCCGATGAGAATACCGAGGGCGGTCCCCAGGCAGGCCAAAATCAACCCAAAGAAGATCGAGATGCGAAAGCCATAGATCAACCGGGCCAGCACGTCCCGACCACGGTCGTCCGTGCCCAGCCAGTTGACGGTCGAGGGCGGACTGGGGTGGTATAGCGCCGGGTCCCGGTTCAGCGTTTGGTAATCCCAGTGAATAGGCGGGTAGATGGCCCAGTTCCCACCAGAGCTAATGTGGTCGCGAATAAAGGGGTCCTGGTAGTCAGCCTCCGTGACAAAATCCCCGCCAAAGGTGGTATCTGCATACACCTGCCACAACGGGAAGTAGAACGCGCCCTGGTAGAAAATGACTAATGGTCTGCTGTTGGCGTACAACTCGGCGAAGACGCTGAGCACGAGCAGCACTGTCAGAATGACGAAACTGGTGAAGCCACGGCGGTTCTGGCGGAAGATTTTGAACTTGCGGCGCGTCTCAGCGCTCAAGCGCAGCGTGAAGGCCATGGCTACCTCGGCGCACTCTCGAAGCTGATGCGCGGATCGACCAGGATCAGGGACAGGTCAGACAGCAAATTGCCAACCAGCGCCAGGAGGGAGAAGAAAAACAGCGTGGCCATGACGACCGGGTAGTCACGGCTGATGATCGCTTCATAGGACAACAAACCCAATCCGTCCAAGGAAAATAGCGTTTCGATCAGCAAACTCCCGGCGAAAAAGAGGGCTAAGAAACTGCCCGGAAAGCCGAGAATCACCGGGATGATGGCATTGCGGAAGACATGCTTGAACAGCACCCGGCGCTGTGATAGCCCCCTGGCACGGGCGGTCTGTACGTATTGGCGGTGGATTTCATCCAGAAAGGAATTTTTGGTGAGCAGGGTTAAGACGGCGAAGCTGCCGATGACTTCGCAGGTCAGCGGCAAGACGAGATGCCACAGATAGTCGAGGATCTTCTGCCACCAGGAGAACTGGGCAAAGCCATCCGAGGTGAGCCCACGCAAGGGGAACAGCGACCAGAACGAGCCGCCTCCGAACAGCACGATGAGAAAGATCCCGAGCACAAAGCCCGGAATGCTGTACCCCACCAGGATGAGCATGCTGGTGATCGCGTCAAAACGTGAGCCATGTCTGACCGCTTTGCGGATGCCGAGTGGGATACAGGTAAGATAGGTCAGCAGAAAACTCCAGGCGCCCAGTGACACGGATACCGGGAGCTTTTCGATGACCAGGTCCACCACTTTCTTATGAGTGTAATACGATTCGCCAAAGTCGAACGTGAACAGCCGCGCGAGCCAGGTGAAGAACTGCACGTGCACCGGCTTATCGAAGCCGTAGAGTTTTTGAAAGTATTCCACTTGTTCCTGATTGATCGCCACCCGGCTACGCTGACCGGCTGGCGCCGCCAGACGTGCGCCTCCCCCCTCTCCTCCCCGCTGGCTGGCGCGGAGTTGGGCGATCATCCGCTCCACCGGGCCACCTGGGACCATCTGCAACACCGCAAAGGTGATCAACACGATCCCCAACAGCGTGGGAATCATCAACAACAGGCGCTTAAAAATATAAGACCACATAGCATCAACGTGTGAGCGTGCGGTTCGCCGCCCGCGCTTCTACCAGGGCACGCGCTTTGTCCGGCGCCACCCACCAGTACAGCAGGTGATTCTGAGGTTCGTAGTACAGGGGGAGTGTCTTGGGGTACGCGAACTTATTCCAGTAGGTAATACGATGGTAGGCAATGAACCAGTGTGGTACCACGTAATGTTCATGCCAGAGCACCCGATCCAGTCCATGTACAGCGGTCACCAGGTCTGCTCGTGAGGTCGCAGTAATAATTGCCTCTACCAGCGCGTCTACTGCCGGGTGCTTGATGCCGATGAGGTTGCCACTGCCCTCCTCATCAGCAGAACTGGAATGCCACAAATCCCGCTGATCGTTGCCAGGCGACTGGCTCTGCGGGAAAACTCCCACTACCATGTCAAAATCATACGTGCGGATCAGCCGTTCGTAGATTGAATCGTCGACGACCTTCATGTTAGCCTGCACGCCGAGCTTTTTCAAGTTGTCCATATACGGCTCAGCGATACGCTGGAAATCCGGCTGGTCCAGCGTCAGCGTGAAACGCATCTGCCGACCCGTCGCGGTCTCTGTTAGCACCCCGTTCTGGACCTCCCAACCGACGCCCTTGAGGAGCTGTTGCGCGGCCCGCAAGCGCTGGCGCAGGTCAGGATACTGGGTGCCGAGCCCCTCCATTGGCTCGGTAAATACTGCCGGTGGCAGAGACGCGCGCCAGGGCTCCAGCAAGGCCAGTTCCGCTGGCGCTGGCAGGCCTTTCGCAGCCAGCTCGGAATTGTCGAAGAAGCTGGCGTTGGCGGTGTACTGCTTATAGAACAGCGAGGCATTCATCCAGGCAAAGTCCAGGGCTAGGGAGAGCGCGTACCGCACGTTACGATTCTGGAACAGCGGGCGGCGCACATTGAAGACAAACCCCTGCATCCCGGCGGTATTCTGATGCGGCAACGCCTCTTTCACCAGATAGCCTCTGTCCCATTTGTCGCCGCCAACGTCTTTGGCCCATTGCTTGCTGTTATTGACCTCCATGAAGTCAAACTCACCAGCCTTCAAGCCTTCCAGGCGTACCGTATCGTCCTTGTAAAACTTCACCACGATCTCATCGAAGTTATACTTGCCGACATTAACGTTCAGTTCTCGTCCCCAGTAATTGGGATTGCGTTGGTAGCGCATCGCCTTCCCAAACTCGAAGTTTTTAACGATATATGGCCCGGATCCCAGGGCTGTAGCGTTAAAATCCTGGTCAAAATCTTTCCCCCCGTAAAAGTGCTTTGGCAAGATGGGGAGTTGCCCGGCAATAATCGCCAGTTCCTGATTGCGCCGTGCAAAACCCAGCCGCACGGTCAGGCGGTCGAGTGCTTCCACAGTGGTGATATCGCGGTAGTAGGTGCGAAAGGTCGGAATGGCCTGCTCTGAACGCAGCACCGCATAGGAAAAGACCACATCCTCAGCGGTCACTGGCTGACCATCGGCAAAACGCGCCGTGGGATTGAGACGATATGTGACCGCCAGACCGTCGTCTGCGACCTGCACTGTTTCAGCCAGGAGGCCGTATGCCGCATATGGTTCATCCAGAGACGCGGTGGTGAGGGACTCAAACAGCAGCGTATCGAGCAACAGGGGGGGACGGCCTTTGAGGCTATACGGGTTGAGTTTATCAAAGCCTCCAAGGCCGGCGAGGGTGAGTACGCCACCTTGTACCGCGCGCGGGTCGGCATAATCAAAGTGCGCAAAACCAGCCGGGTATTTGACCGTGGTGCCGAGCGCCAGACCGTGCTGTGGCTCGCCCGCCATGGCGACGGGTAGCCATAACGCGTTGCCCGGCGCCAGGAGCAGCACAGCAATGGTGCAGCCCGCCACAACCCACCGGCCGGTGCGTTGTACCATGCGCAGACAACCTTCTATCACAGACTCACAACCCTTTCATGTCTTTACTCCCTCTCCCCGCGGGAGAGGAGAAAGAGGTGCTCTACTAGCCGAGTAGCCCTTCCCGCTGCATACGCCCGAGCGTGCGATCGAACGCTTGCACTGTCTCGGCGATGACCTCCGGCGTGTGTGCGGCCGAGACAAAACCGGCCACGCGCATCAGGTCCACACCGTTTAAGAGCATGCCTTTACGCAGGTCTCTGGCGATGGAGGTCCCCTGGAGGAGGGTCGCCGTATCCTCCTTGACGTTACTAAAATCCAGCCTGGCCAGCCGCGGTGCCTCTTGGCCAATAAACGTCTTGAAGATTGAGGCCCGACCGTAGGCACAGCCGGGGACACCGCGCCGGGCCAGCACCTGGTTGATGCCACTGATCAGCATGTCGGCCATTTCCTGGGCCCGCTTGGTAGGCTCCCCGGTGGCAATGATCTGCAAGGCCGCAATGCCCGCTGCCGCTGAGAGGGGATTGGCGTTGAACGTGCCGGGATGTGGCACCATCCGATAGCGGTTCCAGTGGGGGTCGGCCCTGGGCTCGAATATCTCCATGATCTCCCGCCGGCCCACCACGGCTCCGCCGTTGAGTCCGCCGGCCATCACCTTCGCCAGCGTGGCCATATCGGGGAGCACGTTAAAATACTCCTGCGCACCGCCGACAGCATAACGAAAGCCAGTGACGACTTCATCGAAGATAAGCACGACACCGCGCCGTGCCGTTTCCTCCCGCAGATGCTTGAGAAAGGCAGGATTGGCCGGAACCGTGTCATCATACGAGCCGCCGGGCTCGGCAATCACGGCTGCAATGTCGTCAGAGCTGTCCAGGGCGCGGGTGAGGGCGTCGGGATCGTTGAACGGGACAAGCACCACAGAGCGCTGCACTTCTTCTGGGATACCGGCGGACATGGGTACGTCGTAGGGAGCGACAACACCGCACATGACATAATCGTGCCAGCCATGGAAATGGCCCTCAAACTTGATGATCTTGCGTTTGCCCGTGTAGGCGCGTGCCGCACGCAGCGCCAGGAGGGTGGCCTCAGTGCCTGAGCTGGTGAATTTGACCGACTCCGCACACGGCACCAGGTCCATGATTAGGCGTGCCCAGTCGATTTCGAGTCGTGTGCTGCCGCCAGCATGCGTGCCGAGGGCCACCTGCTCTCGTACCGCCTCGACGACGGCTGGGTGTGCATGCCCCAGCAGCATGGCGCCGTGCCCCATCCAGTAATCGATATACTGATTGCCATCCACATCCCACTTGTGCGCGCCCACACAGCGGTCCACGTAGAGCGGAAAGGGGTCGAAGGTACGCGCCATGTGCGTCACCCCACCCGGCAGCAAGGCTTGCGCCTTCCGGTGCAGACGGGCGGATTCGGGGTATTTCTCGGCGTATTCGCGGGCGATGGTCAGGGTATCTGGGCTCGACGTACCCATCTGGGCACTCCTTCTTGCAACAAGCGCTACGCCATCGCCGCTTGAGCAAATTCTGTATTGACATGCTCCCTATAAGGATAGCGCCGCGTCGTAAAGCCTGCCCCGAGCAAAATATCTTGCAGATGCTCGAAGCCCTCCTGACGCAGGAGCGGATCGTGCGCCCAGGTCTGCTGGTGCAGATAGCGGGCCAGGATACGCGTGCGAAGAGCTGGCTCAATGTCCGGAAATGACGGCGCGATCAGCTCTGAAAGGTCCTCCGCCGAGTGCTGGGCGAGCCATTGCTGGGCCCGATAGAACGCCCACGTAAAGCGGTGCAGCACGTCTGCATGGCTGGTCATGAAGGCCGGAGTGGTGAGGTAAGCGCTGAAAGGTAAGGCCCCCGTCACTTCGCCCTCAGCGGCAACTAAAGTCGCCTGACCCGCAGCGATCAGCGTTTCGGTCACGGGTTGAGATTGCTCGAGATAATCGGCGTCACCCCACAGAAAAGCCGCCACGGCATCAGCCGTCAAAAGATCCTGCCGCACGTGGATGGTCCTGGGGTCGACGCCGTGGCGCCGCAACACGTGCTGGAGACAGAGCCACGGCGTGGGAGCTTCGGCAAACAGGATCAAGCGGCGACCGACCAGGTTGGTCCACTGGAACTGCGGCTGGGGCTGCCGGGCCAGCAGAAAAAAGCCATTGCGGCTGTTGACCTCTATAAAGCTGATGAGCCTTCCCGGGTTGTGGTGCTCGGCCATCTCGAGGGTGCGAATGGGGCCGCCCAGGCCGAGATCAGCCTCACCACTGAGCAGTTTGTCATTCAGCTCTACTGCACTCGTGGCGGTGCTCAGCTCGACCCGTAGGCCCTCCTGCTCCAGCACGCCAAGATGCATGATGACGAACTGGGGTGTGTAAAACAGGTGGTGAAAGCGCTGGATGATGCGTAACGTGTCCATGGCACAATCCCCTCAGAGTGGCGCCACGTCAACCAGAGCTGCGAACGCTGCCTGGCCGGCGGCAAAGGGAAAGAGATCCACTGCGGCATCAGGAATACAGGCATCTACCGAGGTCAGGCAGTTTAAGCCTGTCCAGCCGTCGCGCATCCAGACGGTGCCAGCCGGCACGCGCTCGGTCACATGCGCCCGCGCCTGCAGCACACCGCGCTCGTTCAACAGGCGTACCGCCTGGCCGTCCTCGATCTGGCGTGCTGCCGCATCGGCGGGCGAGATCCACACAGAGGGTTCTGGATCGAGTTTCAGGAGACTAGGCAAGGCGCGCCCATGGTCATAAAAGCTGTGGAAATGCGTTAACGTTCTCCCCTGCGCCAGCGCCAGATGCTGGGCAGTATCTGGCGCGCCCTCATACACCGGCAAAGGCGGTAGTCCCAGGTCCATAGCGCGGGTCGAGTAGAATTCGACTTTCCCAGAAGGAGTCGCAAACCGCAAGTCAGGGTGGGCGACATGTGAGATGTGCAGTGCGCCAATGCCTCCCTGGGCGCGTAATGACGCCACCGTAGCATGCCCGGTCGCCGGATGCGCCAGCAGGGCATTGATCATGGCGTCTTCCGTCGGCCAGGGGAAGAACGCGGGCAGCGCCAGGCGCTGCGCCAGAGCGCGTAAAATCCACGTCAGTGAGCGCGTGTCGCCTGGGGCCGCAAGGGCCTGTTCCATCAGGTACAGATGGGTATTGGTCATCTTGCAGCCCAACTCCTCCAGCCAGGCCGTACCGGGCAGGATGATGTCAGCGCAGCGGCGCGCGGTGTCGTTCATGAACAGGTCATGGCTGACGACGAGGCCAATGCGCTCAAAACCAGCGGCAAGGGCATTGGCATCGGCGAACGACGACAGCATGTTGGTGCCGAACAGGAGCAGTACCTGGATACGGCCGGCCAGGAAGGCTTCGCTCATGCGGGCCATCTGGCTGGGGATGTAGTCGCCTGCAGGGCGCTGGTCATCCGCCGCAATGTTGGCCAGCGCCTGCCCATGTGTCGAGGAGCCATGACGCGGCCCAAACCCGCCGCCTGGGATACCGACATTGCCGGTCAGGGCAGGCAAACACGCGATGGCCCGTCCGGCCTGCCAGCTGTTGGCACCCTTGTGCATCGAGCTGCCGCCCAGCACGATCATGGCTGGCCGGGTCGTGGCATAGCGCCGCGCCAGCGCTACGATACGCTCCGCGGCGATACCGGTGATCCCCGCGGCCCACGCTGGAGAGTACGGTTGCACGTGGGTGGTCAGGGCCTCAAAGCCCACGCTGTGGTGTGCCACAAACTCCCGGTCGTAGAGCTCTTCCGCGATGATCACATGCATCAGCGCCAGCGCCAGCGCCGTATCAGTGCCGGGGCGCACGATCAACACGTCGTCTGATTGTGCCGCCGCTTCCGTGTCGCGCACGTCCACCGCGATGACGTAGGCCCCACGCCGCTTCGCGGCCACGAGATGGCGGCTGGTATTGGGCTGACTGGCTAGATTGGCACCCCACAGGAGGATCAGGTCCGCATGTTGCCCCATGTCCTCTTTGGTATTGGTCTCCAGCACCCCAGTCAGCCCCAGGCCAAAGGCCCCCAGCCCCCAACAGATAATGGCCGGACTCCACCACTGGCAGCCGTAGAGATTGGCAAAACGCCGCAGCAGTGACCCGCCGATGCGCGTGCCATAGTTCGTAGTGGAGACACCGTGCCCGGACCACAGGCCCACGGCGTCGCGGCCAGCGGCCTGCATGCGCATGACGATGCGCTCTAACACCTCATCCCAGCTCGCCTCGCGCCAGGCGTCTTCCGTACGCCGGTCTCGGATGAGCGGATGCAGCAACCGCTGTGGATTGTCGATGACCTCGCGCGCGGCCTGCCCGCGCACGCAGAGAAACCCCTGGCTATCGGGATTGTCCTTATCGCCCATGACCCGGAGTAATTTCCCATCCTCGACCTCTACCAGCATGCCGCACAAGGTCGGGTGACAGCTCATGGGGCACATAGTCCTTACTTGTGTGATTTTATGCATGTTAGCTCCAATCAACCGCAAGAAAATCAAGCCGGTTAGAGAACGACTATTGTAGGCCATAGGGGGGATGGAGGCAAGGTGCGCATGTCCCTCGGGCATGAGTCGGAGTGTGTACTAATGTGGCCACCAGCGCCCAGGTGGTTGCCGTCTCTCTTCACGGCTCCCGCTGGTCTTTGAGGGCCAGCTTGAAGCTCCTGCGCTCCTGCACGAATATGTCTGCAGCGGCGTGGAAAGCGACGAGAATGTCTCCCGCCGACCGCGGGCCCCAGGGCCGAGAGCCTGTCTCTGGCTCTCCTCCAAGCAGCACGCTGGGTCAGGGTCGCTGGGCATACACGCCCAGCGTCTCTGCGACCGCATCACCCGACGTGGCCCTCGATGCGAAGCCTGTGCGTTGGCGCGTGACGAGGACGGTGGTAAGCACATGAACGACACAATTGTTGTTTTACCTCTACAAGAGGACAATTATGTACAAAACCGTCTTCCCTTGCCCTCTGGTGCACATAGAACACAAGCTGCCATAATACAAAAGGATGGCAGATTTTTGCACGACTCGGAAGAGTATGGCATGTCTCTTGCTGTATTCTGAGTTGTACGCGATGGCTAGTCAACGTCTTGGTGAAGAAAGGTTGAGACGATGACGGAAGAAGGCACCCTGAGTATCGTGATACGTGAGAACACCTATAAGGTACGCTACGCCTCGAACAATCCTCACAGCCTGGACCGACAGCCGTATCAATGCCCCAATGAGGAAACACTGAGCGCGTTTCTGCACCAATTAGCGCTTGATGCGTGGTATATCAAGCAGGCATTCGTAGAACTATGGAAAGGCGGGTTTGCTGCGCTTCCCATCGTATTATCTGTTGAGCAGATTCAGGAATACTTCCTCCTACACTAAACGGTGATCCTCACTCTCTGCAAAGTGACAGCCCAGATCAAACAGTACAAGGATTGGCTCTTCCTTCATCGGCCCAGTTCCTGCCCTGTCAAGGCCTCTTATACCGTGTCACCATCCTGCTGTATGCCGTGCCTGCTGCAACATTTGGCTACCTCAGAAGACTCTCTCTAGAGAAACACACGCCAGCGTGTGCAGGTGCACAGATACACAAGGACAACACCTGGAGGCATGTGTAGCAATGATGCTTCACATGGAGATTCTGACAACAGTCAGAAAGTGATATATATTTATTAGGGAGAACATTACCATGAGAGGAGACTAACCATGATGAAGCGAACAATGTTGATCCTTGTATGCCTGGGGATATTAAGCACGTTCAATGGATGTTATGTCGAGCCCTATCCCTATGGATACTACGCTCCTCGACCCTACGCCTATGGGTACCCAAGACCTTATGCTTATGCGTATCCATACCGGTATTACCATCCTTATTATTAACTGGTCCATGGCCGGGAAAAAGGCAGCCAGTCCGCTCCGCACGACCACGGCCCCTGCTGGGTGGTGTATGGCCAATCCAAGCATTACACTGACATGACGCGCTGGAAACGCCTTGATAATGGCGGCAACACCGCAGGGCATGCCGAACTGACCGTGCAAAAGCAGTTTCGCCTCAATGAGAGCGAAGCTGCGGCCTTTGCCAGGGGCGATATTCACTCCATTGCCTATGGTGACGATACCTTCTTCATCCGCGTCACCGGTGGCGATGTGGAAAAGCAAAAAACCCTGCGCTTTCACCTGGAAAAGCAGACCGTCGAGGTCGAAGACCGCACGCAGCGTCCGCAGTAGCTGTCTGGCTCCTTCTCCCTCCGGGAGAGGGGACATACTATGCGGTGCCACGTCGGTCGCTGTCCAGAATCTCCTGAATATTCTCAGGGGGCACGTGCACGTCAATGCCGGCACGTTCTTCTTGTAACAGCATGGCCACCCGGGAATCACGCTGGCCCCAGCCGCGGTTCAGGGCTTCGGTGAGCTCTTCCAGGGTCAGGTTGGCGAGCCGCATGGGCACGTTGAACTCCCGCCCCACTTCCACGGCCAGGGACACGTCCTTGCGAGCCAGGCGCAGCGCGAAGTCCGGCGGATCAAAATGCCCGGGCAAGAAATGCTGCGTCAGACTGTCGAAGGTCTGCCGGCGACCAAGGGCCCCCTGGCGCACGGCCTGCCACAGCACCAGCGGGTCAACGCCGGCTTTGATTCCCATACTGAACGTCTCGGCCATCGCCGTTTGCAGCACGTAACCGGTGCAATTGTGGACCAGTTTGTCAATCGCCCCGGCACCGATCGGGCCAACGTAGTAGGGCTTATCTCCGATGGCGTCGAGCACATGTTTATACTGGTCGTAAATCGCCTTGTCACCACCGACCCAGATCGCCAGCCGTCCGCTGCGGGCCCCGTG
>WNEY01002939.1_pt1 | contig 12682 bp, 10 predicted proteins | sample 5400531 | NCBI WGS metagenome assembly WNEY01 (sample SAMN13153338, study PRJNA577476) | soil metagenome | isolation source: 200 cm saprolite under Douglas fir tree site 1 | place: USA:California | collected 2015-04-18
GCCGCGCCCGCAGCGGCAGCATTGCCGCCCGCGTAGACGGTCCCGGTTTCTCCGCTTCCTTGTCGATCCAGACGAGCGGCCAGTCGCAGTCGGTGTCGATCAAGCCCCAGGGCGCCGACATCACCAGCGTGGCGGTCAACCTGCGCCGCGGATAAGGCCCGTCCAAATCCACCGATACTGTTACGCCGGCCGCCCGGCGGCCGATTCGCGGCGCCGGAAGAGCTGGCGCAGGAACATCGCCGTCGGCCGCAGGATCAGCAGGTCGGCGGTCAGCGCCGCCAGCATGGCGAACGCGCTCAGCCACCCGAACAGGCGCAGCGACGGCAGGTCGGAGAACACCGTCACGGCGAGCCCGCACGCCAGCACCACGGAGGTGAGGATCAGCGCCGGGCCGACCAGCACGGTCGCCCGCTCGACCGCGACGGCGGGATCGTCGCCCGGCTTGTCCTCGAGCCGCTGCCGGTTGAGGAAATGGATCGTCGCGCTCAAGCCCAGCCCGAACGACACCGTCAGCGCCACGATGCTGGCGAACTGCAGTCCCTGTCCGAGCAGCCACAGCAGCGTGCCGGACAGCAGGATGGGAAATATCCCGGGCAGCACGCACATCAGCATCACGGCGAATGACCGGAACGCCAGCCCGATGAAGAGCGCCACGAAGACGAACTCGATCGTCAGGCCGCGGTTGAGCTTGCCGATCATGATGGCGCTGTTGCGCGCCGCGATGGCGGCAAGCCCGGTCACCGCGATCTCGTAGCCCGGGTGCTCGGTGCGCACGGCGTCCAGCGTCTTGTCGAGCTGCTCGACCACCGGCAGCAGCTGGCTCGCGTCGATGTCGGGAATGCGGCCCGACACCACCACCGCATCCTGCTCGGCTGACAGGAACCGGCGCGTCAGGTGCTCGGGCAATATGTCGACGTATTGCTTGAGCGTGGCGACGTCGGACTTTCCGGCCTTCTCGGCGAGCCAGCGGCGCAGCGTGTCGAGCGACCACACGTTGCCGACGCCCGCCTGTTTCTCGACCGCCGCGTGCACCGCGGCGATCGTCGCCAGCGTCTCCGCGTCGTAGAGCGACTTGCCCTTGGGAAACTCGATCAGCACGTCGATCGGGTTGGCGCCGGTGAGCTTGGCGTCGATCCGGCTGCTCGCCTGCACGGCCTGCTGCTTGTCGGGCACCTGGTCGGCGAGGCGGTAGCGCGGCTGCAGGTTGGCGTAGATCAGGCCGAGGCCGGCCACCACCGCGATGCTGATCAGGCTGTAGAAGCCGGGGCGGCTCACCATGCGGGCGGCGACCCACGCGCAGAACCGGCGCAGCAGGTCGACGGCGAAGTCCGCGCCCTTGACCTTGGCGACGAACACCGCTTCCCGCCGAATCAGGAGCACGCCGAGCAGCGGCACCAGCGTGAGAACCGCCACCAGCGCGATCATGGTGGCGAGGAAGCCAGCTTCGCCGAACGTCCGGATCAGGTCGGAATCGGAGAACAGCAAGGCGACGAACGACAGGCCGGCCGTCCCGTGGGTCAGGACGCACGCCGGTCCCACCACCAGGATGGCGTTGCGCATCGCCTCGAACTTGCTCTCCCCCGCCAGCAGCCGGTCGCGCGCCGCGAAGGTGAGCTGCATGCTGTCCGCGAAGCTGATCACCATGATGAGCGGCGTCATCACGTTGAGGAACATGTTGAGGCGGAAGTCGAGCCAGCCGAGGGTGCCGAGCGCGAGCAGGATGGCGATGGCCGGCGGCCCGGCCGCGACGATCATGAACGACACGCGCCGGAAGAACGCGATGGCGATCAGGCATCCGGCGATGAAGCCGACCGCGTTGTAGATCAGCCGGTCGCGCTCGACCGCGTTGCGGATCTCGAGCTGCATGACCGGCACGCCGGACAGCTCGCCCTTGAGCTGCGTGCCGTCCAGATCCTCCGCCATCGTCTTGCGGATTTCGCCGACGGTGTCGCTCAGGCCGTTGGTCTGGGCGATGCCCGGATCGAGCGCCAGCACGATCAGGGCCAGCTCGCCGTCGGTCGACAGCAGTTTCCCGCGGATGATCTCGTTGCTCAGCACCCGGTCGACGAGCTTCTTGTATTCGGCGCCCTGCGGCAGTTCCTCGGGAAAGAGCGGAGCCGGGATGTTGTTTCCTTCGGGCGGCTGGCGCGCCGAGAACAGCGAGATGATCCCCCGGGTGCCGTCGATCAGCTGCAGGTCGGTGACGAGGTCGCGCAGTTTCTCGATCGATTCGCGTTCGAGCAGCGTCTTGCCCTCGACCACCACGAGCACGTCATATTCGCTCGACGGGAAACGGCGGGTGACCTCTTCGTATTGCCTGAATTCGCGGGTCTCCGTGCGAAACAACTGGCTCAGCGAATCGTCGACCTTGAGCCGCGCCACCCCGAATGCCGCCGCGATCGACAGGGCAACGAGGATGATCGCCGCGATGGTCGGACTGCGCAGCGCGATGAGGCCCATGCGTTCGAGGCCGAGCGCAATCCGATGCCCCTCGGGCGGCGGCGCGGCCGCGGTATGTGCGGGACCCTCGTTCATCGTCTGCTCGACCATCCTGTGGACACCGGCCCCCTGCGGCGCCGCCGGGCACTGTCTATTGGAGACCGACCGGTTTGGGTAGGGGCGTCGAACGCGCGGTCCGGCGGGCCCCGCCTCGGGACCCGTCCCGCCTCACAGCCGCGCGGTCCGCGCGATCGTCCGGATCGCGTCGGCCGGCGAGGTGGCGTCGGACTCTTCGCGCAGGCGCCGCGCGGCGACCGCGGCCGGCCGTTCGAGGCAGCCCTGGAGCCACTCGCCAAGCCGCGGCGTCGCCGAGAGGTCCATGTCGATCGCCCGGCTGATCACCCCCGCCACGTTGAGGTCGGCGACGGTGAAGTCGCCGCCGAGTAAATAGGAATCGCGACCGATCGCGCCGTCGAGCACGCGGAACGGCGCTGCGACCGCATTGAGGGCATCGGCGAGCTTGTGCGGGTGGCGGTCCTCGGGCGGCAGGCGGATTGCGTGCAACGACCACAGGTTCACGCTGCGCTCGAGCTCGTTCGCCGCCCACAAGGTCCATTGCCATGCCTTGGCCTCGCCCGCGGGCGTCGCCGGATAGAGGCGCCCAAACGAATGCTTCTTGGCGAGGTAGAGCGTGATCGCAAGCGACTCCCACAGCACGAACCCGTCGTCTTCGATCGCCGGCAGGCGGCCGTTCGGATTGATGGCGAGGTATTCGGGCTTGCGCGCGCCCGCCGGCCCGATCTCGATCGGAACGTGCTCGTAATCGAGGCCGAGTTCCTTGGCGATCCAGATCGCGCGAAACGCGCGCGTCCTGGCGATGCCATAGATGCGCAAGCCGGACATTCGACACACCCTTCTCAAAGGGCCGGCAGCATAGAGCATGATCGCGTAGCGCGCATGCTTGCACGGCCAGGGCGCAGCCGGGCACTATGACGCGTCGGCTTTGGCCGTTGGGACCGCACGCCATGGCTGTCGCGGACCTGTCGATGTCGCTCGGCGCCCTCTCGGGCGCGCGCGCCGCTTCGCCCAGCGTCGTTCGGGTAGTGCGGATCTATTTCCTGATCGTCTTCGTCTTGAGCCTCGCCGCCGTGGTGTTCGCCGTGGAAGGCCGGTTTCCGGGCGGGCTTTTTCTGTATCCGCCGAGCGTCGACTGGGTCCCGCCGCTCTCGTCCGACGCCTGGCTCGCCGCCTTCTCGATCCATCAGCAGGATCCGGTCTTCGCCGCCTGCGGCGGCGCCTCCTCGCTCGAGGAATTCCGCACGCTCTATGGGTGGGAATGGTTGCGCCGCGGGAGCGTGCTGCTGCTCGGCACCGCGTCGCTCATCGGGCTCGCCGGCGCCGGCGCATGGCCGCGATATCGCTTTGCGCTGCCGCGCCTGCTCGGGCTGTGCCTCATCGGCCTGGCGTTGGCGCTCGGACGCGTGCTGGTCGGCTTCGCCGTCGCCAATGTCGACGATCTCGCGCGGTTCAATGTCGGTCAGTATCGCCATGCGGTCGACCTGACCTTCGCGAGCTTGGCGGTCGGCGCCGTTCTCGCCTCGGTCGTCGCGCCGCCGTTGCCGGCGGGTGCGGTGCGGCGGCTTTGGCCCAGCGGCAGCGCGGTCCTATGGGTGTTCGTCCTCCTGCTCGATATCTGCTTCGGCGCGCTGTTCCTGGCGCGCGACGCCGCAACCGCTTGGACAGGCTGGCCGGGGATTGCCGATTTCCCGCCGCTCGATCGGTTTGCCTCCTACGATTCCGTCTGGCTCAACCTGGTGTTCAATCCGTATGCCATCCAGCTCGTCCATCGCGGCTTGTCGGCCGGACTTTGGCTGGCGGCGTTGCTTTATCTCGCCTGGACGATCAAACGGAACGCGCGCGACGCGGGCGGTGCCGCTGCTCTGTTCGGATTGCTGACCGCGCAAATGGCCATCGGCGTTTCGACGCTCGTCGTTGGGACGCCGCCACCCGCGCTGTCGATCGCCCATCGCGTCGGCGGCGTGCTGCTCGTCGCCGCCGCGTTGTTGCTGCCGCGTCGGCTCCCACTCAATGGGCGGTGAGCGCGGCGCTCTTCGCGACCTCGGCCCATTTGCCGATCTCGCTCTGCAACATCGTCGCCAGTTTCTCGGGCGGGCCGCCGATCAGCCGGAAGCCGAGGGTCGCGCCTTTCTCCTGCATGTCCGACTGCGCCAGGATGCGGTTCACCTCGCGATTGACCTGAGCCACGACGTCCTTGGGCGTGCCGCGCGGAGCGTAGATGCCGAACCAGCTCGTCTCCTCGACGAACGGGACGCCGGTTTCCTTGAGCGTCGGCACGTCCGGCAGCGGAGGAAACCGCGCCCGGCCGGAGACCGCCAGCGCCCGCATCTTGCCGGCCTGGATGTTGCCGATGTGGCCGCCCAGCGTTGCGAACCACATGAAGATGCGGCCGGCCATGACGTCGCTCGCCGCCTGGCTCACCGACGTATAGGGCACGTGCTGGAGCTTGAGCCCGGTCATGTCGCTGAACAGCACGGTGGCGAGATGGCCGCTCGAGCCGGTGCCGAGCGACGCGTAGTTCAGCTCGCCCGGGCGCGCCTGCGCATAGGCGATCAGTTCCGCGACCGAACCGATCGCCGAGTCCGGCGGCACCAGCAAAACGTCCTGCACGTTCGCCACCAGGACGACCGGCTCGAAATCGCGCACCGGATCGAAGCCGCGCATCGGCGCAATGGTGACGTTCACGGCAAGCGACTGCGCGCCGAAATGCAGCGTGTAGCCGTCCGGCGCCGCCTGCGCGGCCGCGACCGCTCCGATATTGCCGCCCGCCCCCGGGCGATTCTCCACCGTGACGGACCGGCCCCACGCTTCGGTGAGCTTTTGCGCGACGATGCGCGCCAGCGTGTCGAGGGTGCCACCCGCCGAAAACGCCACGATCATGCGCACCGGCCGGTCCGGATAGGTCTGCGCCGTCGCGCCGTGCGAAAGGACGAGAGCGCACGCGCCGACGATCAGCGCTGCGAGGCGCATGCGGGGCTCCTTGCCTTCGCGCTCTCAATTGCCTGCCAGACCGTGAACGGCGTCGCCGGCATGGGGATGTCGCGCACGCCGAAGTCCTTGAGCGCGTCGACGATCGCGCTGGTGACGGCCGCGAGCGTCGGCGTCGTGCCGCCTTCGCCGCCGGCCTTGATGCCGAGCGGATTTGTGGGCGAGAGCACCTCGACGATCTCGGTCGCGAACGACGGCAGATCGTCCGCCCGCGGCAGGCCATAGTCCATCAGCGAGCCGCACAGCGGCTGACCCGACGACGGATCGATGGCGCACTGCTCCCACATGGCTTCGCCCACGCCCTGGGCGATGCCGCCATGGGTCTGGCCGTGGACGATCAGCGGATTGATGCAGCGCCCGACGTCGTCGACCGCCGCATAGCGGGTGATGTCGACCTTGCCGGTGTCCGGATCGACCTCGACCTCGCACACGGCGCAGCCGTTGGGAAAGACCGGGTCGTGCATCTCGTTGTCGGCGACGACCGCAAGTTCGTTCGGCAGGTTCTGGCGCGCGGCCTCCTTGGCCAGCTCGAGAAAGTCGAAGCTGCGATTGCTGCGCGGGGACGCGAAGCGCCCGTCGGTGAACGCAACCTCATCGGCGGGCACATCCAGCAGCACGGCCGCCATTCTCTTGCCCCTCGCGATCAGGTCGGCGCACCCCTTCGCGAACACCGTGGCGGCGTGGCGCATCGACCGGCCTGAATGCGAGCCGCCGCCGACGCTGACCACGTCGGTGTCGCCCGTGACGATGTCGACGCTGTCCACCGGCACGGCCAGGAAATCGGCCATCACCTGCGCGAAGCTCGTCTCGTGGCCTTGTCCGCTCGGCTGGGTGCCGATCACCACCTCGACCCGCCCTTCCGGCGTCACCGTCATCTCGGCGCGTTCGTTCGGCGCGCCGATCGACGACTCGACGTAGTTGGCAAGCCCGCGGCCGAGCCGCCGACCGCGGCGCGCGGCCGCGCGCCGGCGCGCCGGAAAACCGTCCCAGTCGGCGATGCGCATCGCCAAGGCCATGTTGGCCTTGTATTGGCCGCTGTCGTAGGGCGCGCCGACCGCATTGATGTAGGGCATCGCGTCCGGCCGCACGAGGTTGCGGCGGCGCAGCGCGATGCGGTCGATGCCGAGCTCGGCGGCCGCCTTGTCGATCAGGCGCTCGATCGCGAACGTCACCTCCGGCCGCCCCGAGCTGCGATAGGCGTTGGTCGGCATGGTGTTGGTGAACGCGGCGCGCGAGCGTAGCGTCGCCGCCGGGATGGCGTAGGACCCGGTGATCAGCGCCGATCCCTTGCCGAGCGGCGACAGCGACACGCAGCGCGCGCCCACGTTGCTGATGTTCGAGGCCCGCATCGCGAGAAAGCGTCCGTCCGCGCGCAGCGCCAGCTCCACCTTGGTGACGAGGTCGCGTCCCTGATAGTCGGTCAGGAAGGCTTCCGAGCGCGTCGCCGTGTATTTGACCGGGCGGCCGAGCTTGCGCGCCGCCCACAGCACCAGGCCGAACTCCACGTAGACGCGATTGCGCGCGCCGAAATTGCCGCCGACGTCGTGGGAGAGCACGCGCAACTGCTCGGGCGCGATGCCGAGTACGGTCGCCAGCTCGCGCTTCTGGCGCACGGCGCCGCCGCTGCCGGCATAGAGCGTGTAGCGATCCGTGGCCGCATCGTAATGCGCCAGCGCCGCGCGCGGCTCGAGCGTAGCGGCGGTGACGCGACCGACATGCGCGTCCATCGCGACCACGTGATCGGCCGTCGCGAACGCGCGGTCCGTCGCCGCCGGATCGCCGAACGTGGTGTCGACCAGGACGTTGTCCGGCACCTCGTCCCAGATTTTTGGCGCACCCGGCGCCGCCGCTGCCTGCGCGTCGACGACCCAGGGGAGTTCCTCGTAGACGACCTCGACCGCCTCCGCCGCGTCGAGCGCCAGCGCCTTCGTGTCCGCCACCACCATGGCGACGGCTTCCCCGACGTGGCGCACCTTGTCGGCCGGCAGCAGCGCGTGTGGGCCGATGAAGATCGCGCCGCCGCCGGGGCCGGTGAGTTTCAGGTCGGTTCGCGTCTTCGGCACCGGATCGTGCGGGATCGGCGCGAGGCCGTCGGTCTGGGCGTCGGCGCCGGTGAACACGCCGAGCACGCCCGGCATGCCACGCGCGCGCGCGGCGTCGACGGCGAGGATGCGCGCGTGGGGATGGGGCGAGCGCACCAGCGCCGCATGGGCTTGCCCGTCCACGGCAAAATCGTCACTGAACCGCCCCTTGCCGGCGACGAGGCGCAAATCCTCCTTGCGCCGCAGCGGCTGTCCGATGGCGGCCAGCGCGAAGCCGAGCGGGGCGTCTCTGCGGTTTTCGTTCATTGTCGCGCCGTCCGCCTCAAAGTATTTTCGCTTCCGTCCCGCCGCCCAACATAACACGCCAGGAGACGCCCATGGATCGCCCCCCGCAGCCCGTTCTCGACAAGCGCGGCGAGCCGCACGTGCGCCGGTTCAGCGAGCAGCGCTGGCTGATCGACAACATCATCCGCGCCAACGGCATCGATTGGGACCAGCCGCGCTCTCTGTATCTCAGCGGGCCGTGCGGCGCCGAGGCCAATGCGGATTTCGCCGGCATCCGCGAGCGGGTGAAGAAGATGGCCGACATCGGCCCGGCCTTCGAGGCGGTGGCGCGCCGCCGCGAGGCCAAGGCCAGGGCCGCCGAGGACGCCGACCGCAAGGTCACCGCGCGCGACAATTATTTCATGGCGGCGATCCATTGGGCGGCGGCGCAATGGCCCTATGACCAGAACGACGAGACCAACATCGCCTTCAATCAGAAAAAGCGCGAGTGCTACGGCAAATATGCGGCGCTGGCCGATCATCCGGTCGAGCCCGTGTGGATCCCGTTCCAGGGCAAAGCGATCCCGGCCTGGCTGCACCTGCCTGCGGGCTACCGGGGCGGCCGGCTTCCGGTCGTGATCTCGATCCCCGGCATGGACAGCTTCAAGGAAGCGATGGTCGCGCTCTACGGCGACCGTTGGCTCAACCGCGGCATCGCGGTGCTCGCGATCGACGGCCCGGGCCAGTACGAGGCGCCGATGATCGGGCTTTATTTCAGCGTCGACGCCTGGGCCGCGGCCGGCCCGGTCGTGGTCGACTGGCTCGCGGCGCGGCCGGAGATCGACCCGGATCGCATCGGCGTCTCTGGCCTGAGCTTCGGCTCGTTCTTTGGCACCATCCTCGCCGCCCACGAGCCGCGCATCCGCGCCTGCGCGGTGATGTCGGTGTGCCACGAGCCGGGCTGCCACACGATCTTCGAGGAGGCCTCGCCCACCTTCAAGAAGCGCTTCATGTACATGTCGGGCATCACCGACGAGGAGAAATTCGACGCGTTCCGCCAGACCATCACCTGGGAGGGTCACGCGGAGAAAATCCACGCGTCCTATCTGTGCGTCGCCGGCGAGGCCGAAGAGCTGAGCCCGCTCGTGCATTCCGAGCGGCTCGTCGCCGCCCTCAAGGGGCCGAAGCAGATGGTGGTCTATCAGGAATCGCGCCACTCGGTCGGCAACGTGCCGTCCGCCAATCTCGGCCCGTTCCCGCCGATCCTGGTCGCCGACTGGATGGCCGACCGCCTCGCCGGCAAGCCGTTCCCCAGCGAGCGCTGGTACGTGACCTCGAGCGGGCAGATCAACAAGACGCCGTTGTGACTCCCTCTCCCCGCTTTGCGGGGAGAGGGTTGGGTGAGGGGGCCTATGAGGAATTGCACTGACTCGGAGGCCCCCTCACCCGACGCGCTTCGCGCGTCGACCTCTCCCCGCACGCGGGCGCACGCGGGGAGAGGTGGCTCGCGTCACATCACCTGGAACACGTGATAGACCGGCCCGCTGCCGGTGCGCTCGCCGGTGCCGACGGCGCAGATGCCGTTGAGCCAGGCGTATTTCTCGGAAGCCGTCTCGAAATAGGGCGTGACGCGGAAATAGTAGAGGCCGGGGTCGACCGCTTCGCCGCGGTTGAGCCGGTCGATCACGTCCTTCGGCCCGTGGCGACAGCCGCGGTAGGTCATGTAGATGTGCTGCTTGTCGTCGGTCTCCAGCGTGATGCGCACGTCGAGCTGCAGCACGCCGTCGCGGCGCAGCAGCAGCCAGTCGCCGCCGCCGTCGAGCACCTTGCCCTTGAGCTTCGGCCCCTCGAAGCTCCCGCCGGCGACGCGCGCGATCCGGCGCCGGCCGTAGGGCGTCTCGCCGAGGTCGAGGATCGGCGGCACCTCCAGCGTGATCTTGAACAAGAGCTCGGTCTTGATCTCAGGCATGACGTTTCCTCCCTCGCCCGCTATTGTGGAGCGCACCCTACCCAACCGCCCCCGGAAGCCGCAATGATCTCCGCCCCCGCCAGCATCGGCGCGCCCGTGTCCGCGGTCGATACGCCGGCCCTGATGATCGATCTCGATGCGCTCGAGCGCAACATCCGCCGCATGCAGGCGAGGGTCGAAGGCACGCAGGTCCGTCTGCGACCTCATTCCAAGACGCACAAGAGCACCGCGATCGCCCACATGCAGATCGCCGCCGGCGCCGTCGGCATGTGCTGCCAGAAAGTGTCCGAGGCCGAGATCATGGTCGACGGCGGCGTGCGCGACGTGTTCATCAGCAACGAGGTGGTGGGCGACGCCAAAATCGAGCGCGTCGCCGCGCTCGCGTGCCGTGCCAAGGTGTCGGTCTGTGTCGACCACATGGACAACGCGCGGGCGCTCGCCGGCGCGGCGCAAAAATTCGGCGCGACGATCCACACCTTGGTCGAGCTCAATGTCGGCGCCAACCGCTGCGGGGTCGAGACCGCCGAGGACGTGGCGGTGCTGGCGCAGGCGATTGCCAAAAGTCCGCCGCTGCGCTTTGCCGGCATCCAGGCCTATCAGGGCGCGGCACAGCACGTGCGCGCCTATGTGGAGCGCCGCGCCGCCATCGAGGCGGCGGTCGCGAAAGTGAAAGAGGCGCTTGCGGCGCTCGAACGGGGCGGGCTTGCCTGCGAGGTCGTCGCCGGAGCCGGCACCGGCAGCTTCGAGTTCGAGATCGTGAGCGGGGTCTATAACGAACTGCAGGTCGGCTCCTACGTGTTCATGGACGCGGACTACGGCCGCAACCTCGATCGCGACGGCAAGCCGGTGTCCGAATTCGACAACGCGCTGTTCATCCTCACGACCGTCATGAGCAGCCCGGTGCCGCAGCGCGCCGTCGTCGATGCCGGCCTCAAGGCGCTGAGCGTCGATTCCGGCATGCCGCGCGTCGTCGGCCATGAGAACGTCACGTACGCCCGCGCCTCCGACGAGCATGGGCGGCTCGACATTGCGGAGGGCGGCCGACCGTTCGGGGTGGGCGAGAAGATCCGGCTGGTGCCCGGGCATTGCGATCCGACCGTGAACCTGCACGATTGGTTCGTGTGCGTCCGCAACGGCCGGGTCGAGAGCCTGTGGCCGGTGAGCGCGCGCGGCGCGGTGTTTTGATTCCCTCTCCCCGCTTGCGGGGAGAGGGTTAGGGTGAGGGGGCCTCTGAAGGGTGCGCGCTTCCCCAACGCCCCCTCACCCGGCTCGCTTTGCTCGCCGACCTCTCCCCGCACGCGGGGAGAGGTTAAGCGCGGCGCGTGCTTGATGGAGAATTTTTTGACAAAGAGGTGAAACAAACATGCAGGTGGGATTCATCGGTCTCGGCACCATGGGTGCCAGCATGGCGGCCAACCTCCAGAAGGCCGGCTACAAGCTCGTCGTCAACGACGTGCGCAAGGAGGCGGCGGCCCCGCACCTCAAGACCGGCGCCGTGTGGGCCGCGACCCCGCGCGAGGTCGCCGCCAATTCGCAGGTGATGTTCACCTCGCTGCCCGGACCGCCCGAGGTGGAAGCGGTCGCGCTCGGGCCCGACGGCCTGATCGAAGGCATCGGCAAGGACGCCGCCTATTTCGATCTCTCGACCAATGCCCGCGCGCTGGTGCTCAAGCTGCACGCCGCGTTCGCCGCCAAGGGCGCGCATGTGCTCGACGCGCCGGTGAGCGGCGGTCCGCGCGGTGCGCTCACCCGCAAGCTGGCGATCTGGGTGGGCGGCGAGCGCGCGGTGTTCGACCGCTGCAAGGCGGTGCTCGACGCGATCGGCGACCAGGCGCGCTACATCGGCCCGATCGGCCAGGCGACGGTCGCCAAGCTCGTGCACAATTGCGCCGGCTACGCCGTCGTCGCCGCGCTGGCGGAGACGTTCACCATGGGGGTGAAGGCGGGCGTCGAGCCGCTCGCCTTGTTCGAGGCGATCCGCCAGGGCGCCGTCGGGCGGCGGCGCACCTTCGATGCGATGATCGATCAATTCCTGACCGGGACCTACGATCCGGCGGCCTTTGCGCTACGCCTCGCCCACAAGGACGTGTCGCTCGCGACCGCGCTCGGCCGCGAGGTCGGCGTGCCGATGCGCATCGCCAACCTGACGCTCGAGGAAATGACCGAGGCGATGAACCGCGGCTGGGCGCAGCGCGATTCGCGCGTCGCCATGGTGCTGCAGCAGGAGCGCGCCGGCGTGAAGATCGCGGTCGATCCCGATGCGCTGCGCCGCTCGCTTGCCGCCGACACCACCGCCACGACCGAGTTCAAGAGCCCATAGATCTCCGGTTGGTCGTTCCGGGGCCATAGGCGGGCTTCGCCCGCCGTTGTTCGAACGCCGCCGCGTAGCGGCGGCTATGGAAGCGGGCGAGCTCGGACCCCGGTGGGAACACTCCGAACGAATCGCGCGAAATCCGCCGCGAGTGTGACGTGCCTCACACGCCTCCGGGGGCCGTTGCGGCAATGTCGCGGCCATCAGGACGAAGGAGGAACCAATGTCCGACCACACGATGACCGTGCAGAGCTGGCCGCGCGATACCGACGCCGCGACTGCGCCGTCCCTGGAATGCACGGCCCTGTTCTCGCTCGCGGGCATCGTCGTGTCGGCGGCGGTGCTGCTGGCCTCCTCGGCCGACACCATCGCCTCGATCACCGCTTCCCTGACGTGAAGCGCACCAGGCGGTCGGACAGCCGTCCGGCGAGCGTGCGGGCTTTGCTGAAGACGCGCCACAGCGGCGGAGTCTGCTTGATGAAACGCTTGGTCCGGCGGAACGCGAGCATCAGGGTCGCGACCGGCCAACCGCGCATCGTGGCCGCCGCCGTGTAGTCGTAGAGCTTCAACTCTATGTCGGACCATTCGCGC
>WNEY01002940.1_pt1 | contig 12682 bp, 11 predicted proteins | sample 5400531 | NCBI WGS metagenome assembly WNEY01 (sample SAMN13153338, study PRJNA577476) | soil metagenome | isolation source: 200 cm saprolite under Douglas fir tree site 1 | place: USA:California | collected 2015-04-18
CGTGGGCATGCCGATGACTGTCGATGGACACCTTCCCGAACGTCATGACATAGCCGAATTCGCCCCCCCTCCCCCACCCGACGCCCGCCGCACCCCGCCCCGCGCGCGCGGCCTCCTTGCCGCGAGGACGTTCCGCCCACCCATCCCCGTGGAAGTGATCACCGATCGCGGAACGATCGCCTCCGTCCGCGGCGAAAACATCGAAGGGACCGTGCGCATCTGCTCCGGCCCGTGGCGCATCGAAGAAGGATGGTGGCGCGATGCCCCTGCCGAGCGCGAGTACTGGGACGTGGAGCTGTGGGGAGGAGGGATCTACCGGGTGTATCGATCGACGGTTTCTGAGGAGTGGTTTGTGGATGCGCGGTTTGGGATGTGACTATTTCCTGTAGAGAGAAACGAGGAATGTTGAATGTTGAATGTTAAATGTTGAAATGAAGCCAGAATCGATTCAGGACCGTTCCTTTGCATTCGCATGTCGCATTGTCAGGTTGACAGAAGACCTTCACCGAAAATCCTTTGCGGCTCGCGTGATTAGCCGCCAATTACTCGATGCAGGAACTTCGATCGGCGCAAATCTCGAAGAGGCGAGCGCAGCACAAAGCAAAGCGGACTTCATCTGTAAGTGCAGCATCGCGTCAAAAGAAGCTCGCGAATCTCGCTACTGGCTTCGCCTACTCGTTGCGTGTGACTTGATCGACGCAGAGAAACTTGCCCTGTTAGTCATTGAGGCAGGAGAAATCGTTGCGATCCTGACAACGATCGTGAAGAAGGCAACAACATCCAAAAACCGCAGCTCTCATTCAACATTTAACATTCAACATTGAACATTCCTCGTGTCTGACTCCAAAGCATTCCATCCCACCGTCCCTCCTTCCCGCGAATACGATCACCTGTCGTTCGTCCCCGAGAAATTCGGCGGAACGATGGGAGAGGATGAGCCGGAAAAACGGCCCAAGCGCATGGGAAAGCCGAAACGGCCGTATGCCGAACTAAGAGCTGCCTCCGCTTTTTCGTTCCTCGACAGCGCCTCACTTCCGGAAGATCTCATCTACTGGGCGGCGCAGAACGATATCCCGGCGATGGCCCTCGTGGATACCAACGGCGTCTACGGCGCGCCGCGCCTCTACACCGCGGCGAAGAAGGCGGGCATCAAAGCGCTCGTCGGCGCAGAGCTGGTGTTGGAGCGCAGTGACCGCGCGACCGTCCTCGTCGAAAACCGAACCGGCTACAAAAACCTCTGCAAATTAATCACCGCCGGGGCGGCGGGGCGGGAAAAGGGGAAAGCGCGCTTCACGTGGGAGCTCATCGCGCAATATGCCGAAGGTCTTCACTGCCTCACGCGCGCGGACGACGAGACTGTCCGCAAAATCGCCGGCATCTTCAAAAACCGTACGCACGTCGAGCTGCAGCGGCATTCCATTCGCGCCGAGGAGCACCACAATCAGCGGCTGATCGCGCTCGCGCGCCGGATGAAACTCCCGCTGGTGGCCACCAATGGCGTTCGTTACGCGCGGCCGGAAGACAAACCGTTGCACGACGTCCTCACGTGCATCCGCGAAGGCCAGCATGTCGACAAAGCCGGCCGCCTCCTCGGCGTCAATCGGGAGCGGCACCTCAAGGGCGCCGAGGAGATAGGGGCGCTGTTCAAGGATCTGCCGGAAGCGATCGACAACGCCTGGGACCTTTCGCAACGCCTCGACTTCACTCTGGCCAACCTCGGCTACGAGTTTCCCCAATATCCGTTGCCGGCCGGCGAAACGGACATGTCCTTCCTGCGAAAGATCACCTGGAACGGCGCCACAGCGCGCTTCCGACCGCTGACAGCACGCGCGCAGGCGCAAATCGAGAAAGAGCTGGCCATGATCGAGAAGCTCGATCTCGCCGGATATTTCCTCATCGTCTGGGACATCGTCCAGTTCTGCCAGCGCGAAACCATCATGGTGCAGGGACGCGGCTCGGCGGCGAACAGCGCCGTCTGCTACGCGCTGTCGATCACCGCGGTCGATCCGGTGAAGATGGATCTGCTGTTCGAGCGCTTCCTGTCGGAGGAGCGCGGCGAATGGCCGGACATTGACCTCGATCTCCCTTCCGGCGATCAGCGGGAGAAAGCGATCCAGCACGTCTACAAAACGTATGGAGCGCACGGGGCGGCGATGACGGCGAACGTGATCACCTATCGCGATCGCTCCGCGGCGCGCGAAGTAGGCAAAGCGCTCGGCTTCTCGCTCGAGCAGGCGGACAAGCTGTCGAAATGCGTGGGCTCGTGGCACTTTGGAGAGATCCGGGAAACGATTGAATCGATGGGCGAACAGCTCGCGGCAATCGGCTTCGACCCGTCAGATCTCCGCGTGCAGCACTTCATGCGGCTGCAACTGCAGATTCAAAATCTGCCGCGGCATCTTGGCCAGCACTCCGGCGGGATGGTGATGGCCCGAGGCAGACTCGACGAAGTGGTGCCGCTCGAGCCGGCCAGCATGCCCGGCCGCGTGGTCATCCAGTGGGACAAGGACGACTGCGCCGACCTGGGCATCATCAAAGTCGATCTGCTCGGACTCGGAATGCTGCAGGCGCTAGAAGAAGCCATTCCGCTGATCCGAAATAAGGAAGGCATCGACGTCGATCTCGCGCATCTGCCGCCGGACGATCCGCTCGTCTACAAAATGCTCAATGAGGCGGATACGGTCGGCATGTTTCAGGTGGAGAGCCGCGCGCAGATGGCGTCGCTGCCGCGCAACGCGCCGAAATGCTTCTACGACATCGTGGTGCAGGTGGCCATCATCCGTCCCGGACCGATCGTCGGCGGCATGATCCGGCCGTTTTTCGATCGCCGTCAGGGACGAGCGCCTGTCGAGTATCCGCACCCCTGTCTCGAGCCGATTCTCAAACGCACCCTCGGCGTCCCGCTCTTTCAGGAGCAGTTGCTGCGCATCGCCATGGTCGCAGCGAATTTCACCGGTGGCGAAGCGGAGGAGCTGCGTCGGGCGATGGGATTCAAGCGATCGATGGAGCGGATGGCGGAGATCGAAAAACGATTGCGCGCCGGCATGACCAGGAACGGAATCGATCAGAAAGCGCAGGAGCAGATCGTCAAATCGATTACTTCATTCGCCCTCTACGGCTTCCCCGAGTCGCACGCGGCAAGCTTCGCGCTCATCGCCTACGCCAGCGCGTACATCAAAGCGCGGCATCCGGCGGCGTTCTACATTTCGCTGCTCAACGCGTGGCCGATGGGCTTTTACCATCCGGCGACGTTGATCAAGGACGCGCAGCGGCACGATGTGAAAGTACTGCCGGTCGATGTAAACCACTCCGGCTGGAATTGCCGTTGGGAAAACGGCGCCGTGCGGATGGGATTGCGATTCGTGAAAGGACTGCGCGAGGTGAGCGGCAAGGCGATCGAGGCGGCGCAGCCATTCACGTCGACCAACGACCTCGCGTTCCGCTGCAAACTCCGCGACGATCAGCTCACCAAGCTCGCTTACGCCGGCGCACTGGCATCGCTCAGACTGCGTCGCCGCGCAGCGTTGTGGCAAGCGGCACAGGCCGCGCGGCCCGCAGGAGAATTGTTCGGTGGGGCGCCGCCGCCCCCGGCGGCGTCCCCTCTCATTGAAATGTCAGCAGGCGACGAGACCCTTGCCGATTACGACAGCATGCAACTGACGACAGGGCCGCATCTGGTGCAGCACTTCCGTGATCGCTTAAAGCGCGAAAATGTGATTTCCGCCCGTGACCTGAAGAGAATCCCGAACGGCCGCCGCGTTGCGACAGCCGGTGCGGTCGTCGTGCGGCAGCGGCCGGGAACGGCGAAAGGATTCGTCTTCCTCACACTCGAGGATGAGACCGGTATGTCGCAGGCGATCGTCCACCCGAACCTTTTCCGTGACCAGCGCGCACTGATCGTCAGCGCGCCCGGATTGATCGTGGAGGGGATTCTGCAAAACACGGACGGCCAATGTTCCGTAAAAGCAGAAAGATTCTGGCCGCTGGAAGGCCTGGGAGAAGTTGCCAGTCACGACTTCCACTGACCAAGCGTAAGATCGTTGTATCCAAAACAGGGGGAAATGGATGCAGAGAATCCTCGCGGTGCTGTTGACCTGCGCCGTGGCGACCGCCGGTTACAGCAGCAATACTGGAACGGCCACGGGCAAAATGACCGTCGGAGGCAAAACGACGCAGCTCCATTGGGCTTTAGCCAGGACATCTCCGGATCCCTTCAATAAGAAACAGACCGATGTCATCGTCCTCATCAGCAACATCCAGGTGACGCCAGAGCAGTTCAACGACCTCAAATCGATGTTTACTCTCGCCGACTCGGGGCGACTCACAGGCATTGAAGCCACCATCGATCGCGAGAAAAAAGTCATCGGCGCTGAGATCTACAGTCCGATGTTCAAGCTGCAGGGCAATAGGTTTTCGGCAGTCGGCATGCACAAATTCGAGCCGACGACGTTCAAGGCCGGCACCGTGGCTGGAAAACTATCGACATCGCATGAGTCGAGCTTCAACCACGTCGCCTTCGCGTACTCGGCGACGTTCCATGCCATCGCTACCGCACCGAAGCCACCGGCCGAGGCGAAGCTGGAGGGCGTGCAGCCAGGAGCAGGCGGCGGCGATCCGGGAAAGGCCTACCTTGCCTACACGAAGATCCTTGCCGGCGGAAACAGCGACGCGGTGAAGAAGGCTGTGAGTGCAGACAGGGCGAAGCAGATGGATGATCCCGATTTCAAGCAGATGTTTCCGCTGCTGCAGGAGATGGAGCCGAAAAAGATCAAGATCACCGGCGGCGCCATCAGCGGGGATAAAGCGACGCTGACGGCGACCGGTGACATGAATGGCACACAGGCAAAAGGAACGATCGCCATGGTGCGCGAGCGCGGAGTCTGGAAAGTAGATAAGGAGAGCTGGAAATCGTCGAGCCAGTAATGATTTGACCGCGATCCTACAATCAGAGAGATGACCACCAACCCCTTGATGCCGGTGCTGCAAGTAGAAGCGGTCGAGGGCGAGACCACAGCGCAGAAGCGCGCGCGATTGGCCCGCCCGTCCACCGAGGAAATTGCCGCCTGGATTCTCATTGGCGGATTGATCCTCTATACGCTGGTGATGCACATCGTCGCCGCCGTCGTTGGCGGATTGGCGCTCTATCTGATTCTCGATCGTCTGGCACTGTCACTCTCGAAGCGAATTCCCGGAATTGCGGCACGGACGACTGCGATCCTTCTGGTCACGCTCATCGGCGGCGGCTTCATCGTCGGTGCCATCGCGCTGTCCATGTCCTTCGTTCAGCATCACGTGGACACGATTCCGGCGATGATGCGGCAAATGGCCGACATTCTCCGCTCGACGAGGCTCTGGCTTGGTGGCTACGGACGCCAGGTCATCCCCGACGTGATGACCGACGCGGAGAACATCAAGGGAGCCATTGTCGTCTGGCTGAAGGGGCACGCCGACGCGCTCAAAGTGGCTGGAGGCTCATTCGGCATCGGCCTGGTGCATCTGACTCTCGGGCTGTTGCTGGCGATCGTGGTGTTCTTCCGGCATGTGACGCATCACGACGAAAAGCTGCGAGGACCGCTGGCGGTGTATTTAGCGGAAAAGGTGGACCGTTTCGCGCACGCGTTCTCACGGATCGCGTCCGCGCAGATCAAGGTGTCGGCGCTCAATACGGGCATGATCGCGCTTTACGTGCTTGTGCTAATGCTGTTTGGAATAGAGATTCCGTTCACCACGACGCTGATCGTCATCACTTTCATCTGCGGACTCCTCCCGATCCTCGGCAATCTCGTTTCCAATGTGGTGCTGGTCATTCTTTCGCTCGGCGTATCGGGAGGAACTGCGCTCGCTTCGCTCGTGTTCGTCGTGGCGATCAGCAAGCTCCAGTACGTGCTCACCTCCCGACTCGTCGGTGCAGAGGTCGATTCACAGGCGTGGGAGATCCTCTTCGCCATCATCGTCGGGGAGGCGGCGTTCGGCATCTCCGGCGTGGTCATGGCGCCGATCGTCTATGCCTTCGTCAAAGGTGAGCTGCGCCACCGCTATCTGGTTTGATCTCTACTGCTTTCGCGGCTCGAGGACGATTTCGCGCGCCAGCCGGTCACCGACGATGTCGCGCATTGCGGCACGGTCGCGGTAACCCTGCTCGATCTTCTGGTCGCCGCCGAACAGTTTCTGACCCAGGGCATCGGCCTTGGTTTGGTTGGCTTCCATCGTGGCCAGGTCCTTGAACTCGGTCATGAGCATGACGTCCCAGTCGTTGGTGCCATGCGCCTCCGTGGTCAGCACTTTGTACGAGAGAATCATCCCCTCCTGCTTCATCGCTTCCTGCTCACGCTTCCAGTCGGTGGTCAGGTAGTTCAAATAGGCGTTACCCATTCCGGCGTGGGTGTGCACGAAGGTAACGTCCCACACGGAACCGTTGCGATAAGGACGGGTAACCGTCTGCGTGTACGCGGTGACAGCAAGAACAACGACAACGAGACACGTGTAGAGCACTACGCGATTCGTACGCATAAATTTCTCCTTCGGCCGATTGAGGGAAAGCTATGTCCGTTGCGGAACAACGTCAAGGAGGCGGTCGATCTTCGCCGCCAGCACGAAATCGCTGCGCGTCAGACCATCGATCGTGTGCGTCCAGATCGTGATGCGCACCTTTCCCCACGCCAGATAAATATCCGGATGATGCCCCTGCTCCTCGGCAACTGCGCCCACCTTGTTGGTGAACGCCAGAGCCTCCGCGAAGTTCTTCAAACGGAATTCCCGCTCCAGGTGGTGCGCATCGACGACGCGCCAGTCCGATCCCAGCTCGTGCTGCAGGGCGGCCAATTCCTCTCCTTTCAACGGCGGCACGCCGCCGCGGCACGGAACGCATTTCTCCTGTGAAAGGCGAAATGCCGCGAGCTGCTCGGCCGTCACGTGGTGGCGGAACGCTTCGACGCCGTCGACGTAGATCACCGGAACGTCGTTGGTGAAACGACGTCGGAGATCCGGATCGAGATCGATATCCACTTCGTGCGGCGCAAGGCCGGCGGTGTGCAGAGCCTTCTTCGCCTCATCGCAAAGAGGGCAGTCTTGACGCGTGTAGAGCGTCACTTCCATCGCATACACTCTACTGCAGTGCAGTCGAAGACGAAGCTGGATCTCAGCGGGAAAGTGGCGCTCATCACCGGCGCATCGAAAGGGATCGGGCGCGAGACCGCTGTCCGCATGGGGCTCGCGGGAGCCCGTGTGGCGGTGAACTACCACCGAAGCGAAGCCGAAGCGCTTGAAGTAGTGCGAGAAATCGGCGACAAGAAGGCCATGGCGATTCACGCCGATGTGTCCGATCCAGATCAAACCGAAGCGATGACGCACGCGGTGGTGGAGCGATTCGGCCGTCTCGACATCCTGGTCAACAACGCGGCGACGTTCGACAGGAACCCTTTCGACGGCGGCGACTACGCCGCCTGGCAGCGCGGGTGGCATCGCACATTTGCGCTGAATGTCTTCGGCGCAGCCAATGCGGCATTTCTCGCCATGCGCTCGATGCGGCAACATGGCGGGGGAAAAATCATCAACGTCGCCTCGCGAGCGGCGTTTCGCGGCGAGATGGAGTTCGCTGACTACGGTGCCTCCAAGGCGGCGCTCGTCAATCTGACGCGGTCCATCGCTCGCGCGTGCGCCCGGGACAACATCGTCGCCAGTTGTGTCGCCCCTGGTTTCATCGAGACGGAGATGGCGCGCATAGAGCTGGATGCGCATCGCGACGAGATCCTCGATCAGATTCCGCTTCGGCGCGTCGGCAGCGTCGGCGATGTCGCCGCAGTCATTCTTTTTCTCGCCTCACCGATGGCGGACTACCTCAACGGCGTAACTATCGACGTCAACGGCGGATCCTGGTTCCACTGAGCGGTGGCTCGCGACTTGCTCATGGCGTGAGAGCCCCGGAGGCTGTGTTTTGACCACCGACAACAAGCGAGTACTCGTCGTAGACGATGATGACGCGATCCGTGTCATGGTCGAGTCCGTCTTGAGGCGCGAGAATTTCGAAGTGGACACGGCGTGCGATGGTTTTGAAGCGATCCAGAAGCTCGCGCGAAACGACTACGACGCCATTCTGCTCGATCTCATGATGCCGCGCATTGACGGACTCGGCGTTCTGCGCTTCCTTCAGGAGAACCGCCCCGAGCTCGAACCGGCGGTGATCGTCATGACCGCTGATGTGCCGCGAGCAGCCGAAGTTGGCGAGGCCATCAAGTTCGCGCGTTTCCTCGCGAAGCCATTCGATCTCAGCGATTTGTTGGCCGGAGTTCGCGGATCCGCAGCCGGATCGGCGCTCTGAATCGCGGCTTGGAAATTGCTATTTCAATGGATGAACCATGTCCCTGTTGGTCATCCTCATCATTGTCGGCGCAGCCATCATTCTGGCGCTCGGCATGGCCTATCTGCCGATGCGAATCCTGGTCACGCAGATAGCAAGAAAAGTCGCCGAGCCGATCCGTAACTTCATTCAGCGTCAGCGTGACCGCCGAACGCTCGCGCGTGGAACGCCGGACCGCCGCAAACTGTAGGGCACGGCTGCGCCGTGCCGAACTCTCGTGGTTGGGCGGGCGGCGACGGGCCTACGTTTTTGCCAGAGCCTGCTTCACCAGCGCGTCGAGCGAGGACGTTTCGTTCGGCAGGATCGCGCCGATCTTTCGCCATACGATGCGCCCGTCACGTCCGATGATCACCGTGGTCGGAAGTACAGTCGTCCGCAGAACGTTCGCCACACGGCCATCGGCATCGATGGCGATTGGATAGGTGACCTTGTTTTCCGTGACGAACTGCTTCACGGCATCGGCTCCGGTATCATCGACGCTCACGCCAATCACTTTGAAGCCTCGATCGCTATATTTCTCGTAGAGCGCCTGCAACTCGGGGATCTCGAAACGGCAGGGGCTGCACCAGGTCGCCCAGACATTCAGCAGAACGACGCTCCCTCTCTCGGACGAAAGATCGAACGGTTTGCCGTCGAGAAGCTTTGCCGAATAGGGGGGCATCACATCGCCGACATCGGTTTTCGGCCTGCTCTCTTCCTGAGCGGCGACAGAACGTGCCTTCGAGGCGGATTTCGCCTTCGCCGGTGGCGACTGCCGCTCGCGCGCGCATGCGGCAAGCAACAGCAGGACGATGAACGCCCTTTTCATGCGCAGTGCTTTTACTTCTCTTCCTCTTCTTCTTCCGGCTTCTTGCCCCGAGGAATGACTTCGGGCTCCGTCGGCAATGCCTCTGCGGGGGCCGCTTCCGGCACCTCCACCACTTCGGCACGCACGTGCGTAACGCCGACCACGACGCGGTCCGGGTCGTCGAGCACTTTGACACCTTCCGGCAGCTTCAGATCCGAGATGCGGAAGTACTGGTGCATGCCCAGCTCGGAGATATCGACGTCGATCTTGTCCGGAATCGCATTCGGCAGACATTCGATATGAAGATCGCGAACCTGGAAATCGAGCAGCCCGCCTTCTTTCACGCCGATCGGGCTGCCGTTCACGTGCACCGGCACCGTCGTCCGGACCACTTCGTCCATCACCACGCGGATGAAGTCGATGTGGATCATCTTTCGGCTGATGGGATCGATCTGGATGTCCTTGATCATCGCGTGACGCTGCTGATCGCTGCCGGACATCTTGAGCAGAAAGATCGAGCGAACTCCATGCTCGCTCTTCTGGATTAGATCGGTGACCGCCTTGCGATCCACGGTGATCGGTACAGTCTCCCGATGGCCGCCATAAACGACCGCCGGAACCTTTCCCTGCTGACGGAGCCTTCCCGCAGGCCCTTTCCCCGCTTCCTCCCTGCGCGAAACCTCTAACGTGAGCTCAGCCATGGCAACAAAACTCCTTCGTCTGATGATGCGGCGAAAATCGCTAAACCCTGCGAATTCAGCAAAATTCCCGACATGGGGTCAGAGCTTTGATTCTCACTTTTCACTACAGCGGGAAGAAATCTTCAGCCGGGAGAGAAAAGTGAGAATCAAAGCTCTGACCCCATCGGGTGCCTACATCTCGAAGAGTGAGCTGACCGAGTCCTCGCTGTGGATCCGCTTGATCGCCTCAGCCAGAAGATCCCCGATCGAAAGACTCTTGAGCTTGGGACACTCCTGCTCTTTGTCCGTGGTGGGCATGCTGTTGGTAGCGATCACCCGGTCCAGCTTGGAATTGTTGATGCGCTGAATCGCGGGGCCGGAGAGAACGGCATGCGTGCAAGCCGCCGAGATCGATTGCGCCCCCTTGGCCATGAGCGCCTCCGTCGTATGGATCAGCGTGCCGGCGGTGTCGATGATGTCATCCACAACGAAGACGTTGCGGGCCTCCACATCGCCGATGATGTGCATCACCTCGGTCTGATTCGCGGCCACGCGACGTTTGTCGATGATCGCCAGGGTCGCGCCGAGATGCTTGGCGTACGCGCGGGCGCGCTCGACACCTCCTGCGTCGGGCGAGACGATGGTCACGTCGCTCAGCTCGAGATCGCGCAAGTGGCGCACGATCACCGGCGCGGCGAACAGGTGATCGACGGGAATGTTGAAGAAACCCTGGATCTGCGAAGCATGAAGGTCGAGCGTCAGAACGCGATCGGCTCCGGCGGCGCTGATCAAATCCGCCACCAGCTTCGAGGTGATCGGGACGCGCGGCTTGTCCTTACGGTCCTGCCGCGCGTAGCCGTAGTACGGCAGCACCGCCGTAATCCGCCGGGCTGAGGAGCGCTTGAATGCGTCGAGCATGATCAGCAGCTCCATCAGGTTGTCGTTGACCGGCGGAGAAGTCGGCTGGATGACGAATACGTCCGCCCCGCGTACGTTCTCATCGATCTGCACATAGTTCTCGCCATCGGAAAAGCTGTACAGCGAGACGCGCCCCGGCTCGATCTGCAGAAGGCAGCAGATCTCCTGAGCAAGGCTCGGATGCGCTCGACCGGTGAAGACCTTCAGCGGACCGTACAAGGCGCGGAGATTATAGCGAGCAAATGCGCGCGACGTTGCGCGGCGTGACAGCGCGCATCACTTTGCAGCCGCAGACGGTACTCGCGGCTGCAGCTTTTGAATATCAAACCCCTCCGGCAGCCCTTGTGGCCCATTTGTGATCGAAAGCAGCATGCCGGCGCCCACATTCGCCGATGCGTGGAGCTCGACGCGAATTGGATGCGGGGCGTTAGAGTTTCGCGCTACACCAACCCACTCACGATGTAGAGGTCCGACAATAGACGGCGATATCCATACGCATATGTCTGGCCGTCGGGTGTGATATGGACCGGCATGATGTCGAGGATGCCAGCCGGATCATCCGGATGAATCGGCAGCCATTCGCGTCGTTCGCCGGTGGTGATATCGACACGGAAGATCTGCAGAGAGGCCTGTCCGTGGGCGGAAACGAAAATCGCACTGCCGTCGCCGCTCCACTGAAGAGGAACGTCTCCCGAAACGCATCCTTGTGCGACGCGGGGCTCTCCTCCGTCAGTTGGGAACAGGATGACGCGCTGATCGGAACCGGCGGCAATACTCTTACCATCGCGCGAGAGCGCAAACGAGCCACTCAACGGCGCGCTCGTCAACGGCTTCGATTTTCCGTCTCCATCGATCGCGATTTCGAATAATTGTTTTGGTTCCCCGGCGCGGTTGCCGAGGACCAGAAGGCGTTTGCCGTCAGGATAGAACTGCCATCCGTAGAACTCCGCGAGATCACAGGGGACAACCTTCGGATCGCCTGCGCCGATCGGAACAACCTCGATATGCAGCGGCTGTCCCGTTACGATGGCAAGCCATTGGCCATCGGGAGAGATGGGGCTTCCGCGCGCGCGTCCCTCGGCGATGCGGATCGCTGGCGCGCCATCGGTCGTGCGGATGAAGACAGTGTTCTGTCCCTGGACTCCCTGTGCCTGCTCTTCGAATGCAATGAACCCACCGTCATCGCTGATCCCCGACAAGCGGGACCAGTCGAACCATGAGAGATTCCGATCTTTCACCTCGCCGAGCTTTCCGGCAACTGCTTCGCGGCGGCCATTTTCGATGGTCATGAGCAGCCGGCCGTCAGCGAAGATGTCGTGCAGAGTTAAACGACCGGGTACCGGAAGAATCAGACGTTCCCGACCGGCGACAGTCACGCTCACGATGTCACGTCCGCTGCCTTTTCCCTTTCCTTCACCGGAAAACCAGACTTCGTCCCCTTTTGGCGTCCAGGCTAGGCCTGAGATGCTGTTCCACATCTCGTCACTGCGGCTCTTCACCTGGCCCTGACGATCGATGATGACGATGATTCCTGCATCGTCTCCCCACACCGGGTGCTCGGCGAAGGCGATCAGATCTTCTTTCGGTGAGAATCGCGCCCGGCTGATCCACGTTGGCGTCTGATAGATGACGTGACCGATCGGCGACTCGAGCCGGTAGAAGCCTTCAACGCGTCTGATGATCAGGAAGTTTTTCCCGTCGACTGTCCATTCCGCCTCCTGCACCGCATCACAAACGCGCCGCGGCGCGCCGCCGGCGAGCGGAACGCGCGCGAGCGTGCCCGTCGTCGCAAAGCCAACGCCCATGTAGCGCCGGCCAAGCGACAGTGCGAGCTCACCGTGTCGAGAAATCGAGAGCACGTCGGCGTCGCGAAACCCGAGCGGCCGCGACTCGGGGCCTGTTGCGTAAGCCGAGAAGATCTCCAGCGGGTTATCTTCCCAA
>WNEY01002941.1_pt1 | contig 12680 bp, 10 predicted proteins | sample 5400531 | NCBI WGS metagenome assembly WNEY01 (sample SAMN13153338, study PRJNA577476) | soil metagenome | isolation source: 200 cm saprolite under Douglas fir tree site 1 | place: USA:California | collected 2015-04-18
AATCCGGTTGCGACCTCTGCTGGGGGCAAGCCATAATCGAGAGCGAGTGGAGTGAGCGAAGAACGTGCAAAGAATGAGAACATTGCGCCATTTCGTGCTCGCGGGGACGATCGCGGGCTGCTGTCTGCTTGCAGTGGCGTCCGGAAGAAAATCCGGAGAAGCAAACGCCAAGAGGGTGCCAGTGGCTGCTCCCCTTTGGCCCGGTGCCGAAGCCAGAGTGCCTGAGTCCAAGCAAGAACTGCGGCAGGGACAGCAGGACTTTGAGGGGCGCTGCCACGCTGAAGGCGTTCTGGTTTGCCAGGGATTTGACACGCCAGAAATCACCATACCGGCGAAGTACCCCGCGTCGGGACTCTATCCGGCTGGGGACCAGTCTTTCCGTGGTTTCTTCGATTCGAAGGTGAAAGCTTCCGGAGCGGGTTCGCTGCGATTCGAGATTCCCACGCGTACGGGAGCGAATGCGGCAGGGTACTGGCAGCAGTCCATGGGCCGAAGTTTCGGCGAAGGCTCGACGTTTTACGTACAATTCCGGCAACGCTTCTCGAAGGAGATGCTGAAGAACAAGTGGGGCGATACGACGTGGAAGCAAGTGATCTTTCATCATCAGGGCGCGACGTGCGCTGACGTCGAGTTGACGACGGTGCAGTACTACCAAGCTGGATTTCCAACGATGTACACCGCGTGCGGCGCGCGCACGCTCTATACAAATGGGGGTAATCCGCCCACGAAGCTCGAGCAAGGCGATTACAACTGTTGGTATGGGCAGTACAGCGCGAAAGATTGCTTTATGTATCCCGCCGACGAATGGGTGACATTTTACTATCAGGTTTCGATCGGGCATTGGGAGCGGCCGGACTCGACGATCAATGCGTGGGTCGCGCGGGATGGGAAGCCGTACAAGCAGTGGATCGAGATGCGTAATTTCGTGCTGAGCAACGACCATCCCGGACAGGACTACGATACCGTGACTTTGTTGACGTACATGACGGCGAAGAGCGACAAGATCGACTTGCCGACGGCTTACTGCTGGTACGACGACCTGATCATCTCCACCAGGCCCATCGCGCCGCCAAGCGCTTCGGGTGCTACACCGCCAGCGAAGTAGCGCTGTTCTCGGAATACCATCCAGGAGTGCGCAGCGCCTCGTACGGGGTAACCTCGAGCGATTTCGATATTCTTGGATTTGTGACCGGCAATTATTGTCCTTTTAGTGTCCGAGCCTTCCGCGACTATTGTCCAACTTGCGTACAAGGCACACCATTGCATTAATGAACTAACTATGACTTCAACTCTTCTGCGCCACTTGGGACACTCCTGAAGCTGGTTGCAGTCTGAGGTGTGCGAGGGCTGTGCGGGCGCCGCAATACAGGCATGAAACTCAGCGTTATTACGCCAACCTATAATGAGGCCGATAACGTACGGCCGTTCGTCGAAGCCGTCCGCCAGGCCCTGCAAGGCTGCGACTACGAAATCTGGATCGTGGATGACGACTCGCCTGACCGCACTTGGCAACTGGCCGAAGAGCTTAGCAAACAGATTCCGAATCTTCACGTCTTGCGGCGCACACGTGACCGGGGCTTGGGGCGGGCCGTAGCGGATGGCTTCATCCAGGCGAGCGGGGAGATCGTTGCCTGCATCGATGCGGACCTCCAACACGACCCAAGTATTCTTCCGGTGATGCTGCGAGAACTCGAGGGCGGATGCGACCTAGCCGTGGCGAGCCGGTATACCCATGGCGGGGGCGTGTCCAACTGGAACTGGCCGCGACGGTTCGCCTCTTGGGTGGCGACAAAGGCAGCTCAAATTTGTCTTGGGGTGAAACTCAGCGATCCCATGTCTGGGTATTTCATGTTGCCACGGGAGGACTTCCTGACGGTGAAGGATCAATTGAACCTCCAAGGATTCAAAATTCTGCTGGAAATCGCCGCTAAACTAAAGCCTCGGAAAATTGTGGAGACTGTCTACACGTTTAGGCCAAGGACCGCGGGAGAATCGAAGTTATCCACTAAAGTCGTACTAGACTATCTTCGACAATTGTGGCGTTTGTCGAATCAGCGGTACGCTTTAGACAAAACTCGAAACGAAGCCACCAAGCATCAGTCATGAAACACCGGCAAATATTAGTCTTCGCTGTCGTCTTGCTGGGCATACTGCTGCGCACACACCAGATCAGCTACAACTTCGACGGAGACGAGCTCTTCTCAGTGCAAGCCGCGAGCGGCTCTTTTTCTCAACTGTTGGCCATGAGCGTGCAGGACCGAACGCATCCGCCTTTGCATCTTTTCGTGTTGTACTGCTGGATTAAGGTGTGGGGCAGCTCGGAAACTTCCACGCGGCTGCTCAGCGTTGTTGCTTCGCTGTTTTTCCTGCTGCTTGTCACATCCATCGCCCGGCGCTGGATGAAAGATTGGCCGGCATTATTTGTGTTGACCCTGTCTGCTGTCAGTCCCTTCTTCGTCTATTTTGGGCAGCAGGCTCGGCCGTATTCATTTATCGCGCTTTTCTCCAGTCTGACTGTAGTTCTGTTTTTGAAGGCCCATGAAGATCCTTCTCGAAAAACCTGGGAAGTAGCTTATGGCTTCGCATGTGCGGCTCTGATGTACAGCCAGTATGTTGGCGCACTGCTTCTGATGCCTCAATTCGCTTTCACTATCTTTTCAAAGTCTCCAAGGCGACGCGGGCTCCTGGTATGGGGGATGGCGGGCATGTTCGCAATCCTCCCGTGGGTCCTAATGCTGGGCAGAGATCTTGTGCCGGGGCAGGGCAAACTCGAAACGAATATTGGCTGGATTCCGAGGCCGACCCTGTTCAGCTTATTTTCGTATTATGTATGGTTGTTCGGGTGGTTGCCTTTGCACGGAAGCACCCGTATTCTCCTGCTCTTGAGTATCGTAGGCTTGAGTTCTCTCGCGCTAAGATACAAGAGCATCGACCGAAGGGTGTTTTTCTTCATCTTAACGTTGGCGCTTCTTCAGCCGCTTGTACTCTTTGTTTTCTCGGTGTTCGGACCGCTTTCGGTTTGGGCTACGCGACAAGTCATTGGATCCGCCGTTTTCTTGTTTTGTTTGCTCGGACTGGCCCTTGGTCTGCACCGCCGCCCGATCGGAATTGCACTGGGAGTCGTATTGATCGGATGGTGCGGATTGGGCCTTCAGGATGCGTTTCCAGAGCATTCGAAACCGCCCTGGCGCTCGGTCGCCAGCCTAGTCGATGCCAAATGCGCAGGATGCGACGTAGTCGGGGCTGAGAAATGGATCTCATACCCGCTGGGCCACTATGCGAAGACAACAGTTGATGATTTTCCAGGATATGGCAGCCGCGTGGGACAGGCTGATCGGGTAATGTTCCTTTGCAGACCAGCGCGATGCGAGACTTTCCGCAGCTTTTCTCCGTTCTATAAAACGACCGGCCAGAACAGAATTACTTGGAGTTTGGTATCTTCCTCAGAAACAGAAATGGTAGATGTGTACTTCCTCGAGAAAACGCAGGCGATTCACAACCCCTAGAGTACCAGGAGCAGGACGTCCCTCACGTTGAAGTCTTGGTTTTGGAGATGAGGGCGGAGACTATCGAATAGAAGCGTGTTCCGTGGCCAGCCCTGGCTCCGCCTTCCAGTCCAGACCGTCGAGGTAGATGCGGCACCAAACTTCGAGTGCGATCAGCGCAAAAATGTGATCCGTGTTGTCGCAGCGCTGCTGGTCATGAGATTGAAGAATGGCTTGAACAGCAGGCCAGTGGAGGAGCCCACGGCGGCGCACTTGGTCTTCGGACAAAAGGGCCTTCGTGAGGGGTTTCAATTCGTTTCTCAGCCAGGCGCCGACTGGTGCACCAAAGCCGCGCTTTTTCCGCTTGATGACCTCGCGCGGTAGCCAGGGTGCCACAGCCTTCTTGAGGAGGTATTTCATCGTGATACCGCGAACCTTCAAAGACGAGGGCATTCGGCTTGCTAGCTCGATTAGTTCATAGTCCACGAGGGGAGCACGACACTCGACCGAAGCCGCCATGCTCATACGGTCGGTCAGAGCCAGCAAGTCATCGGGAAGCGAAGCCTTGAGATCGGCGTAGATGATGCGATTCAGGCTGTCGGATTCGGTGCAACGAGCAAAGTACTGCTGAAGGGCCTGTGCAGGCGAATCGTCACCATTCGTGACATCATTCCTTTGTTTGATTACCAGGTCTCTCTGCACCTGTGGAGAGAACAGCGTCACATAGCTCATGTAGCGCGCGGCGGCAGTTTGCTCCGCTGTTTTCACGAAGGCGGCGGCGTAGCGAGCGTAGTCTTTCCACGCGGTGCCGCGGTCCTGCGGCACATGCTGGAGTAACGCCGGAAGCAAAATGTGCCGCACAGGGCCGGGGAGGAATTGGTACCACCGGCGCACGCTATCCCCTAAGTACCGGCGGTAACCACCGAACAACTCATCACCGCCCACCCCGGACAGTATGACGGTGACGCTCTCGCGAGCGAGCTTCGAGACGAGGTAAGTTGTCAGGCAGGCGGAATCGGCGATCGGCTCGTCGAGATGCCATATCAGTTTTGGGAGCAGATCGCTGACGTCCGGGCGGACGATTATCTCGTGATGATCCGTGCCGAAAGCCTTTGCGACTATCTTGGCGTAAGGCAGCTCGTTGTAATAGCTGTGCTCGTCCTCGTAGCCGATGGAATAGGTTTTCACGGGTCGGCCCGTGATTCTAGCCATCGCTGCGACGATGGTGCTCGAATCGATGCCTCCGCTCAAGAAGGCGCCTAGCGGAACGTCGCTTACAAGTTGCGACTTGATCGTCTCAAGGAGTTTTTCACGCAGCAGCTCAAGCCACTCTTCTTCGTGGCGCTGTTCCACGCGTCCGCACGGAACATCCCAGTATTCATGGTCTTCGACACGCCCGGCCTCCGCGATGAGATAGTGCCCAGGACAGATTTTTTCAAATCCTTCGAGCATCGTCAGAGGGGCTGGGACGTATCCGAGTGCCAAGTATTCCTGCAGCGCACGAGAGTTCAGGCGTCTTGGAACCCCGTCGGCCTGGAGGATGGACTTAAGCTCAGAGGCAAATAGTAGGCGATTGGGCTCACGCCGAACATAGAGCGGTTTCTCACCAATTCGGTCGCGCCCGAGGATGAGGCGCTCCCGCTTCGTGTCCCACAAGGCGATGGCAAACATGCCGCGGAGACGCTTAAACAATGCGACACCTTCATCTTCATATAGGTGGGCGATAACTTCCGTGTCCGTGCGGGTGCGAAAGGTGTGGCCCTTCTGCTCCAACTCGGCACGCAGCGACTGGAAATTGTAGATTTCGCCGTTAAGGACGAGCCAAACAGTTTCGTCTTCGTTGGCAATCGGTTGATGGCCGCCGGCGACGTCGATGATGCTGAGCCTTCGCATCCCGAGGCCGATGCCGCGGCCCTCGAAGTGGCCATAGTCGTCCGGGCCACGGTGCGCGATGATACCGCCCATGGCAGCAAGGAGTGGTTCGCAGGGAGCGCCCCGGCCCGTAAAATTCATGACACCGTAGATTCCGCACATGAAGTCGTCAGCCTCTTCTGCACCGCGCCATCATAGTGGCTTCAGCGTCCCGCGTACCCGGCGGATTTTTCCGCCGCGGACAAAGATGCATCCGTGATCGTAGCGACCAAGCATTTCGCCAACTCCTCCGCCTGTTTGCGCCTTGCGTAGCGCTGGACTCTATTCAAATCGGAGACGGAGTGCCCTCCTTCGCGCACGGCCGCGAGGAAAGCCGGAAACGCATGATAGATATCGTCCTCGCGAGCCAAATCCACGATTGTTGCTCCGTCCGTTTCATTCAAAAGGGCGGCTGTGTCGCCGTTATGTGAGGTCAGCGCAAAGATTGGCTTGCGGAGACGGAGGTATTCGTAGGCCTTTGCAGGAATCTGATGATCGCAGTTTACGGCCTGGAAAAGGAGAAGGCCGTCTCCATTGGCGCATTCTTGCAGCGATTGCAAATAAGGAACGTGCGGCTGGATTTGAATCAGGTCGTCAATATCCAGTTCATTCATCAGCCGCGCGTACAAGTCCTCAGAGCCAGGTCCACGGAATGCGATGTGCAAGCTCGACGAGCTGATTTGCCCTTCTCGCTTCAGGCGGGCGAGGGCCCGGAAAAAGGGCCTCGGGTCGCGCTCTTCGGGGTAGATGAAGCCCGTATGTAGCAGTCGAAGAGGCCGGTCCGCCGGGACAGGTGAAGGCTGGTGGATCTTGAGAGACGCGAAGTCTTCTTCGTCGTAGCCATTGGGAATTAACAGGCACTTGTCTGCCGAGAGTTCCGGATAGCGCTCGAGATACAGGCGCCGCGTAGAAGCAGCAGTAAATATCACACGAATGGAGCGATGCATCGCCTGGCGCTCAATCCAGCGACGGACGCGTCGTGTCCGAGGGTCTTTTGGATATTCGTCTTCGGTCATCGAATCCCGCAAATCAACGACCCACGGTTTGCGGGTCAGCAGATGGAGCACCAACCCGATCAGAACTGCGGTTGAAATAGGGAACGTGGAAAAGATCACCCGGACGCGATGTTTCCAGATGGCCCAGATACCGGCGGGAACAGCGCCAATCGCCCATGTGGCCCAGCGGTCAGGCAATGCCATCCAATCGAAATAGGAGCCTCTAAAGCTCAGGTGTTTTTTCGTGTCGAGTGCGAACGCGCGATAGACGGGAACGCCTGCGGGAATACTCTTCTCGCCCTTCGGTTCAACCGACTCGTAGGCACGCGGATGGGCGGTGAGTACGACAGGTTGCCAGCCGAATTCCGGCAGATAACGGGAGTATTTCAAGGTACGCAACAAGCCACTGCTGCCCGATTGCGGAGGGAAATGATACGCGACGATGAGCGCGACATTGTTCGAAGCCTGGGTGTTTGGCTGGCCCATCAAGTTGCTCCCGTTCAATTACGCAGCCCCTCGCGAAACTTGCGGCACAACCGCAGAAAGAATTAGGTTCACGGCATCAACCATTCCTTGCAGCATAACGGGAGTCAGATTCTGGTGGACTGGCAAGAACGACAGATTGTTGTACAAGAAGTCCGCCTCCGGAAAGGCCCGTGCATCAATTTGCGGCGGGCGAACACCATTCCAGTTCACAGCGGGAATGCCGTTTTTCTGCAGAAGCAGGTGGGCATCCTCCAAACCGTCGAAGAATAGGGGAAACACCCAAGGGCAGACCTCTTCGGGCAGGTTGGGGTACAACACACAGATACCGCTCAAAGCCCGCAACCGCTCTGCCAGGAAGAGATAATTCTTCCGGCGTCGAGAAATAATCGCAGGAAGATCGGAATGATCTCGCACCCACCGCGAGATATGCGACATCTTATGATTGACAAGATCGAGATCGAGCTCCGCACTGTTGCTGTCCAGGGCAAATAGCGGTTTATCTGCTGGCGTCCGGCTTGCACGCCTCAACAGACCCTTCAAAGCTTCCAAGCCTCGGGAGATGGATCTCGCGGAAACTCCAGTGGAGTTCTCAAGCACCACATCCAAAAGTGCTTTTGCAACTTTGAGGGTGAAGGCTGGAGTTTCCTTGCGCCACTCAACTTTGAGAGTAGCCGATAAGTTTTTCAGAAAGAGATCTCCGCCATCGTACATCGGCAGAAACTTTCGCCAACTGAACACGCTGGCATCGCCAAACGACCCGAGAGCCTGGCCGTGCATCATTCCGGTGAGGACGTGCGCGCAATCCTCTATCAGCGCCAGTTTCCGACGATCGCATATCTCGCGGAATCTTCTAACATTCTGAGGAAATCCGAAATAATGCACAGCGAGGATCGCTTCCGTTCGCGGAGTGATCTTGGCTTCAATCTCGTCAAAGTCGGGCTGGCACTGGAGGCTGATGCTGTAGAAAGCTATTTCCGCGCCGTGAGCTTCAAAAGGCTCGACGGCTGCTCTGCACAGATAAGCCGGAAGCAAGACGTGCGCTCCTTTCGAGATTCCAAGTGCGCTGAGGCCGTGGAAAAGAGCGTTTCGCGCCCAAAAAAAAGAGCCTGAGGACTTCCTTGTGTTCTTCCAGGGCGAGTCAGCGCTGCCGAAGGCAATCAGAAATTCCCGGCAAAGATACTGCTCTTTTGGCATCGACAATGGCGCCGGACCGTTCATCCCAAACGTCTCACAAGTTTCTTCAACGGAGCCAGCCATTGATAACGGTAGCAATTCAGGTGGTAGAGGACGCGAACTTCCTCCGTCCAACGCCGATGCCAGTCCATAACTCGGCCGTAGAATTCGACGAGCTTGACAGTTCGTTCCGCGAACAGAAACCTCATGATGTCCTCGCGCATAAGGAGAGCCGGCGAATACTCGTTGAACGCTTCGTCGTAGGCGGTTTTCAGCACAATCATCATCCCGCCGCGGACAAGACAAAGGTCACTGGCCACAACATTCCCATCCAGCACAAATTGGTAGATGACTGCCTCTCCGCGCTCGCAAAAGTGCTCGAAAACGTCCCGGTAGAAGCGGCCCTGGGCGTTATCCACGGATACGGCGGTGCTGTCCTTGGCCTTCCAACCCGTTGATTCCAATCTGCCATATTCACGTATGGCATCCTTGACTTCAGCAGCTGAACGGCGGGCGACTAGTTCGACAGCGTAACCCTTCTCTGTCATGCGACGGCGGCGGCGAGAAAGGTTGTGGCGAAGGTTACTGCCGCGCCGCTTCCAATATTCCTCAAATGTTCCCGCCATGGCGATGCGGGCTGTTTCAATGTAATCGATTCGCTCCAGACCGGGGCGGCTTTCCACGAGCGGCACGGACGAGTAGTCAGGATCCTGCTGAAGCACGCTCAAGTGGACTGCATAACCCGGCAGCTTTTTCATCATGCCGCGCAGTTTCTCGCCGCTGGTATCGGGCTGAGCAAAGAGAAACATGCCAATCGGGGCTTGAGAAGGCTGAAACGATTCCCAACGACCTACGCCACAGGATGTGAGCAACACCATCCCTGCGCTGGCGGGGTCGCTGTTGATACCCAGGGTGACCATGCCATTCGTAAAATGCCGCAACAAGGGAGATACAAACCCGGAATCCAGCAGGATGTGGTTTCCTCGCAAAGCGTTGATGCTGTCCCACGCAGAACGTTCCTGCTCGAAACTGCGGGAAGCGGGTTGAAATGTCCAGGTCATGATTGCGTGAGCGGCCTCAATGTGAATTTGCGGAGATAGTCGGGCGACGCAACGCGCTTGTCCCGCTGGCAAAATCGCCTCGGCTTCGAATCAGTTCGTGTTGACCAGCGTCCGCCCAAATCTCGGGCGGGGAAGGATGGCTCAGGAAATCGATTGGGCTTGCGGAGCGTCCGTAAGCACCAGACTGGAAAATACCAAAAAGGTCGCCGATTTCGGCGTGAGGCAGGTTGACGGCGCGGGCCAGCGTGTCCAAAGGAGTACACAGTGGTCCCACGACGTCTACAGTCTCCTCGGCTGAGGCGTCAATCTTGTTCAAGAGAGCAACAGGGTAGTTTCGCTTGATGGTCTGGCCAAGATTGCCCGAGGCGGCAAGGTGATGATTCATCCCGCCATCGAGGATCAGAAATTTTTTCCCGCGAGAAACTTTGATGTCGTTAACGCGAGCGACGTAGATACCGGCTTCGCCGACAAGGAAACGTCCCGGTTCAACAAGAAATTTCGTGCCCTGGAAAGCAGGATCAGTCTCAGTTTGGCCGAATACGCCGGCCATGCCGGCTGCGACTTGAGAAAGATCTAGTTCGTTTTCATGCGCGAAGTAGGGAATGCCGAGACCGCCGCCGAAGTCGAGCGTATGCAGCGGACGACCCGTGTGCCTGGATACGCTACGGCCAATGTCCAGGCCGTGGCGATACTGATTCACGAGAGTATTCGCGTCGAGAATCTGCGTTCCCGCGAACATATGAATGCCACGAAACGACAGAGTTTCTTCAACGAGCACCGCGTTGAGAACTTCGTCCAAATTTTCCTCGTCAACGCCGAACGGCGCCGGGCGGCCACCCATGCGCATCGCGCCGCCTTGAGCTTCTCCGGCGGGATTTACCCGTATAGCTACATTTGCGCGCGCGCCTAGCCTTCGCGAGATGGTGGCGATCCGCCTGATTTCCGTGAATGATTCGAGATGGATTTCGCCAATGCCACGCGACAATACAAGCTCAAGCTCCGCTTCAGTCTTTCCGGGACCCGCGAAAAGAATCTGCTGCGGCTCACATCCGGCCTCGATGGCGTGATGAAACTCGCCAGCCGACGCAATTTCAAGCCGGCATCCCCGCGAGAGAAAATGCCGGAGCACGACGCGGTTAGGATTGGCTTTCACCGAGAAACAGACTTCGAATCCCTCCGGCAGGGCATCGCGCAGCGCGTCGATTTTTGCGTCCATCACCTCCTTGTCGTACACGAAGCAAGGAGTGCCGTACTTTTCCGCAAACGAGGTCACGAGCGTGCCGCCAATCCACAACTGGCCCTGTGAGACGGCAAAGTGCTTTCGCGCCAGATGAAGAGCCGAAGTTCCCATCAAAGTCCCTCGCGACGGCGCAGGGCAGGATAGTCCACTTTGCCGCTGCTCGTTTTCGGGAGGTCCGGCAAAATTTCGACAAACTTGGGAATCATGTACCTGGGCATCTTCTCCGCACACAGGGCGAGCAACGTGTCAGCGTCGAGGGGCTCACCATCGCGCGGCACGACGAATGCCTTGATCACCTGCCCGAGAACATCGTCCGGCAATCCGATAACAGCGGCGCCCCGCAGCTTGCCGGTCTGGAAAAGCACTTCTTCAACTTCAGTCGGGCTGATGCGGAATCCGGAGGACTTGATCATGGAATCCCGGCGCCCGATGAAGTAAAGAAAACCGTCTTCGTCCATCTTGACGACGTCACCGGAATAACAGACTCTTTCGCAGTCGCCCAGCTCCGGAGGGAGGAGTGGATTTGGGCGAAGCGCGCGCGCAGTATCTTCGGGACGATTCCAATAGCCCAGAGATACGGTTGGTCCGCGGTGCACGAGTTCGCCCGGTTCGCCGGGCTTGCAGAGTTGGCCCCGGTCGTTCAGAACAAGGATCTCTGTGTCCGGAATAGCCTTTCCCATGGAAGTCGGCCGCCGATCCAGTTCCTCGGGCGGTAGATAGGTGGAACGGAAAGCTTCTGTGAGGCCATACATCAGAAAGACCTTGGTGGTCGGCAAGGATTGACGAAGGACCTTTAGAACGGCTTGCGGCATAGTCCCGCCCGTGTTCGTGATATAGCGTAGATCAGACATTGGTTGTTTGTTCAGAGTGGAATTCGGCTGGGCGAGCAAACTCCAGAGCGTTGGTACTCCAGCCAAGCCCGTGATTCGCTCATTAAGCAACATCTGCACGATTTCGCGAGCGAACGTGAAATTGATGAGCACGAGCGTACCGCCTTTTTCGAACGCAGTCATGAGCTGATTCATGCCGGCGTCGAAGCTGAACGGCAAGACGGCCAAAATGCGCTCGTTTTCGGTAATGCCAAGGTATGTGGAAACAATCCGACTTCCCGCGACAACGTTCGCGTGACTCAGCATCACCCCTTTGGGTTTGCCAGTGGAGCCGGAGGTATACAAGATAGCCGCGAGGTCTTTCTCGATTGCGGCCTCATGCCAGTTGGCAGGCGGTTTCGTGGCGCACATTTCATCGAAGCGATGAACGGGCAGCTTCATCGCCTGCGTTTCTCCTTCGCTCGTCACGACAAGGAAATCGAGCGACGGGATCTGGGCCAGAATCTCAGAGAGAGCCGAGGCTTTGGGGGGGGTAGTGATTAGCACTCTCATGCCGCAGTCGCGCGCGATGTGCAATACCTGTTCAGCGTGCAAGAGAGCATTAATCGGAACGTAGACACCCTCGGCTTGAGAAATGCCGAAGATCGAGATCACCTGCGGAATGGATGCTTCGACGTAAATGCCGACGCGCTCGCCGCGTTTGACCCCTGCCGCGCGCAAAGCGGTGGCCAGGCCGGCGGTCCGACGCGCTACCTCACGATAGGTGAGCCGCTGTTGGCCATGAACGAGCGCTTCTTTTTCAGGGGACCTATGAAGGCTGTCCCGCAATAGATGCCAAATCAGAAAGTCCATCGTTCCTCTCTTAAAATTTTTCAGCCGAGCTGCGTCGGTGAGGTCTCGCCGCGATCGCCACGAATGCGGAGGTTAAACGGCCTCTTGCCGTCCGGCTTCTAATTGCTTCGACCGGACGAAAGCGGCCACTGCGTCGAGCGACTGAAAATTCTCCGGCATTAGTTCTTCGTCGGACACAAGAACGCCAAACTCCTGTTCCAGAAAATGCACAAGATCGAGAATCCCGAGAGAATCCAAAAGACCCGTCTCAAGCCACTTGTCCGAGGGCTTGACCCCATTCTTGCGGGCGAGCGGGAATTGTTTTACAACAAAATCTCTGATGCGGTCTTCGTTCGTTTGCGCCTGCACCCTTTTTTCTCCTGAGCGATTAACTTTCCCGGTCGCCTCGCATGATGGGCCAATTGGTGCGAAACTCTACTTCAGAGATGCTCGCGGTGTCACGCGCACGGGCAACAACGGGACTGGATTCACGCGCCCGAAATCCCGCGCGCTTGAAGATGCCACGCCATGGGTGGCTTTCTCCCGCATTCAAGTTAACCGTCTCAGCGCCGAGACGCCGCAGACGATCGACGGCGGCAGCAAGCAGGCCTGCGATCAATGCCGGTTCCTGGACACAACAGAGATCGACAATCCACGGTGCTTCCACG
>WNEY01002943.1_pt1 | contig 12677 bp, 16 predicted proteins | sample 5400531 | NCBI WGS metagenome assembly WNEY01 (sample SAMN13153338, study PRJNA577476) | soil metagenome | isolation source: 200 cm saprolite under Douglas fir tree site 1 | place: USA:California | collected 2015-04-18
CTGTCCGGCGGCCGCCTCTGAGCTGGCGGGCTCCGAGGTTCGCTCGGCAGCCGCCTCGATGATCGCTGCGACCTCCGCCGGCAGGAAGATCGGAATGTCGTGCGGGGTGTCGAACCATCGCACCTCGACCTGGGGCGCGATCTCTGTCAGCCGCTTGCCACCTTTTTCCTTCCAGCTCGAGATGCGCGGCGAATCGCCCCGTGCGATCAGCGCCTTGGTGGGCAGATCGAGAGATGCCCAGAGCTGATCGACCGGCGAGTCGTACAGGCCGCGCAACAGCGCGAGCCGCGCCTCCGAAGTGAGCGTCAGGACGAGATCGACTCCGTCTAGCATCACCCTGGCGATGATGTAAGGCTCGAGGTCGTCGTCCCAGGAGGGGTCGAAGTCGCGACGAGCGTCGGCGACCGCTTCCGCAAGCGACGAGTAGCGGGGCAGCGCCGGCTGCATGATGTTCTGCGCCTCCTCCCATCCGAAAAGGTTGGCGGCGCTCTGGACCGGACCGTCGATGAAGACGAGAGCAGAGGCGAATCCACGATTGCGCGCGACCAGCTCGAGAGCGACCGTCGCTCCCCACGAGTGCCCGACCACGACCGGCCGCTCGAGCCCGAGCTTTTCGGCCACGAATGTCGCGTCCGCCAGCAGCTCCTCCATCGCAAAGCCGTCGGGCGCTGATGGAGCGTGCGGCGGTCGTCCGGTGAGCCCATGGCCGCGCTGGTCGAGCGCGATGAGCCGCTGGCCCTCCAGTCGTATCGCGACCCGGTCCCAGTAGTGGGCGTTGGAGCTCAGGCCATGAAGAAGCAGAACGGGGGCGGAGTCGGCCCCCGCCTGGTGGTTCCACTCCAGGTAATGGAGATCGATCCCGCCCCGCTGGAGCCAGCCGTCGCGGGGTCCGGGCACGGGGCTAAGACTAGCCCGCGGCCGCTTGCTTGAATTCTTCTGCCGGCGCCTCAACGGCCTGCGCGGCGGGTCGCTTGCGTCGCTTGATCAAGAGCGTCGTGAGTGCGGTGAAGGCCAGGAAGAGGACGGGCACGACCAGCGTGCTCTTCATCGCGTCGATGTACGCGCTGACGAAAACGTCGTGCGCGACTCTCGACAGCTGCGCTGCGACCGCGGGCGGCAGGCCAGCGGGCAGCGAGGCTCCCGTCTGATTCGGGCCGATCTGAAAGCCGTTGGAGGACACCGAGCTGAAGATCGCGATGAAGCGGTCGCGGAATGCCGCCGGCACTTCGCCGGCGTGGGCCACCGCCTGGTTGTGCAGCGCGGTGGCCAGCTGGTTCTGCAGGAGCGCGCCGACGACTGCACTGCCGATGGCGGCGCCGAGCTGGCGCGTCGTGTTGAGGACGCCCGAGGCTGCGCCGGCCATGCGCGGCTGGATGTTGCGCATCGCGACAGTGGTCATCGGCGCGAAGGTCATGCCCATGCCCGCGCCGGCGATGATCGCGGGCACGAGGAAGGTGATCCATGTCGAGTCGGGGCCCGCGACGTAGGCGACCAGGCTGAACCCGACCGTGAACAGTGAGATTCCTGTCATGAGGATGTACTTGCCGCCGATACGGTCCGCGAGCCGGCCCGCGAAGGGAGCGATGATCATCGATGTGAGCGACATCGGCGCGAAGGTCAGGCCGGCGGCGAGTGCGCTGAAGCCTCGCACCGACTGCAGGTAGATGGTGACCGGCAAGAACATGCTCAGCATGCCGAAGCTGATGGCCGCCGCGATCCAGTTCGTGACCGCGAAATTGCGTTCCTCGAATAGAGAAAGGGGCACCAGCGGCTGCTTCTGGAAGTACTCCCAGACGACGAACACGATCATCAGGGCCACGCCGCCGCCGATGACCTCCGGGATGGTGATGCCGTAGGAGGCGATCTCGCCCCAGTTGTAGCGCTGGCCCTCGATCAGACCGAAGACGATGCCAAACAGGCCGGCGGTCGCAAGCGCAACTCCGATGAGGTCCCAGCCTTGCCGCCGCCCGGGACGCAGGTCAGGAACGATTAGGAATGTCGCGATGAAAGCGCCGACGCCGATCGGCACGTTGATGAAAAAGATCCACGGCCAGTCGAAGTAGGTGATGAGCGCTCCACCGATGGTCGGGCCGGCGATGGTGGCGAGGCCGGCGACTCCGCCCCAGATGCCGAAGGCGGCACCGCGCCGCTCAGGCGGAAAGATCGAGGTCAGGATCGCCAGCGTCTGCGGGGTGAGAAGCGCACCGCCGACGCCCTGCACGATGCGCGCGGCGATGAGCTCGGTGGAGTTTTGCGAGAACCCGCACAGCGCCGAGGCCAGCGTGAAGACGGCGAGCCCGAGCGCGAACATGTTTCGCTGGCCGAAGAGATCGCCGAGCCTTCCGGCCGGGATCAGCAGCACCGCGTAGACAAGGATGTAGGCGTTCAAGACCCAGAGGATTTCGTCGAGCGTGGCGTTGAGTCCCTTGCTCATGGCCGGAATCGCCACGTTCACGATGGTGGTGTCCAGCAGGATCATGAAAAAGCCCGTCGTCAGCACCACGAGGACGAGCCAGGGATTAGTGCGCGCGTTGGCCATGGTTTCTCCTTAACGCTTCATGGCCGGAGTCGATTCCAACCTTCCACTCCAGCTTGCCTTCGTCGATCTCTCGCTCCAGCTCGCGCACCCACTTTCGTTCGGCGTCGAGCATTGCGATCTTGTGCTCCACCTCGATCAGCGCCAGGCGGGTGACGCCCCGACGCAGCAGCTCCTGCAGAACTGCCTGGAACTTGCCGATGGTCACGTCGAGCGTTTCGGCTCGTTCGTGCAGGTGCGCAGCCGCCTGCTTGGCGGTGAGGTGGTGCATGAACATCAGCCCCGCGGCAAAGTGCGGGTACTCCTTGCGGGGCTGGCGCAGGAGCTCGCCGAGAGTGGTCGTCAGAACCTCGCGACCGCTCTCGGTGAGCTTGTAGATCGTGCGCTCAGGCCGCCTGCCTTCCTTCTCGCGCTCGACGGGGAGGATCCAGCCGTTGCGCTCCAGCACCTCAACCGAGTGGTAGAGCGTGCCGAAGTTCAGGCGAATGAACTCGTCGTGATGGCGGGTCCGCATCGTGGATGCCATCTCGTACGGATGCATCGGCTGCTCATCGAGCAGCTCGAGGATCGAGAGGGCGAGTGGAGACAGGAGCTCCGACTCGAACTGGGGCTGTGTCATATTCCATATGGAGTATATGACATCGGATATACGCTGTCAAGTACTCCCAACCGAGCATCCTCGGGTGCGAAACCACTCAGCTCCAGAGGGGGTAACTACCTTTGATGCATGCCCAGGCCGCTGCCGGCGCCCTCGCGATGAGCGGCCCGCCCGACGTCGCAGTCATCAAGGCCGGGCAGCTCGTCCGGCAGGCGACCGGCGAACGCTTGTAACCGCTGCCGGCGCGGGCTTAACAGGCGGGGTTGTGGCGGTCGTCGAATCTGAACGAAACTGACCAGTGGTAGGTGTGTTCGCGGCTGGGGGAGGGAGCCGCGGGAGAGGGAGGGCCCCGAAAGGGGTCGCCTGAGGGTCAGGCCGGGCTCAGCGCCTTCTCATACCAGGCGACGTCCCAGTAGCGGCCGAACTTCCGGCCCTGCTCCGTGAAGTGCGCGACCTTCTTGAAGCCGAACCGCTCGTGCAGCGCGACCGAGGCAGGGTTCGGCAGCGCGATACCGGCATACGCGCGGTGGACGTCCTCGCCGAGCAGCGCGGCGAACAGGCTCTTGTACAGCTGTGAGCCCACGCCTCGACCGACCGCCTCGCCGGCGACGTAGACGCTGACCTCGATCGAGGTCTCGTAAGCCGGCTTGAGCCGGAAGCGGCTGCTTGATGCGTAGCCGATGACGCTTCCATCCGCGACCGCGACCATCACTCGATAACGACCCGTGTGGCCGTGATGGGCGAACCACTCCTGCCGCCAATCCATCGTGGTCGGCTCCACGTCGAAGGTGGCGTGCGACTGGACCACGTACTCGTTGTAGACATCGTTGAGCGAGCCAAGATCTTCACTCGTCGCGGGTCGCACGACCACATCGGCGAGCCGCAAGGCGCTGCTGGCGGACTCCGCATCCACGCGGGCCAGTGTATGGCGAGCATCGGCGCTGGCGCGAACCGGATCGCCACAATTACGAGCGTGGACCGGATCGTCCTCGAAGGCATGGTGTTCAGCGGCAAGCATGGCCTCACCGATGCCGAACGAGCCCGCTCGCAGCGATTCACCGTCGACATCGAGCTCGAGGCTGACCTGGCGCGCGCCGCGCGGTCGGATCAGATCGAGGACACCATCGACTACCGGCGCGTGCGCACGATCGCGAAAGAAGTGATCGAAGGCGAGGCTGTGCATCTCATCGAAACCCTCGCCGGTCGCATCGCGCGCAAGGCACTACAGGTGCCGCGAGTCGCGGCTGTGTCCGTCAAGGTCACCAAGCGCCCGCCGAGCATGAGGCCGATCGACGGGGCCGCCGTGGTCATGAGGCGCGCGCGCCGATGAGCGTCGTCTATCTCGACTGCTTCGCCGGCATCTCGGGCGACATGGTGCTGGGCGCATTGATCGACGCGGGCGGTGATCGCGCAGTGCTCGACGCCACAGTGGAGGCGCTGCGGCTCGGCGACGAGGTCGAGATCGATGTCCGTCGCGAGCATCGCGGCCACCTCGGCGGTACAAGAGTCGAGGTCGCGACCCGAGGTGTCGCGCGCAGGAGCGTTCCGCAATTGCGTGCGGCGCTGCAGGAAGCCCAGGTGCCTGAGAACGCAAAAGAGAGTTCGCTGCGCGCTCTCGGTTTGCTCGCGCGAGTCGAGTCCGAGCTTCACGACACGGATGAATCGAATCTGCACCTCCACGAGCTCGGTGGCGCGGACACTCTCGTCGACCTGCTCGGCTCTTTCTGGCTACTCAACGAACTGGGCGTCAAACGCGTCTACTCGTCACCTCTGCCCGCGCCACGCGGCCGGCACGGCGATATGCCGCTGCCAGCACCCGCCAGCATCCGGGTTCTGGCGGGGACCGGAGCGGTCTTCGAGGAAACCGACGAAAGCAAGGAGCTGGTCACGCCGACCGGCGCGGCCATACTCGCGGCGAGCGCCATCTTCGAGCGCCCCGCGATCACGCTGCGCGCGATTGGCTATGGACTCGGCGCTCGCGAGACACCTGGCAATGCGCTGGCCGCATGGATCGGTGAAGAGGTTCCGTCGGAGCTTGGCGTGACCGTGATCGAAACCAACATCGACGACATGGCGCCCAACCTCGTCGCGGCCCTCGTCGACGATTTGATGGCGGCAGGCGCGCTGGACGTCACAGTCACCCCGGCGCTCATGAAGAAGGGGCGACTCGGCCAGGTCGTATCCGTGATGGTCGATGCGCAGCACGTCGCAATCCTCAGCGAGAAGCTGCTTCGCGACAGCTCCACGCTCGGTGTTCGACTAAGCCCGGTCAAGCGTGTCCTCGCGGGCAGGCGCGTGCAGGAGGTCAAGACGTCGATCGGCACGGCTCGCGTGAAGATCAAGGAGCTCGGCGGAAAGGCTGTCGACGTCGCGCCCGAGTACGAGGACTGCCGCAGGCTTGCCCACGAGTCCGGTCGCACGCTGCGCGACGTGATGCGAATTGTCGCGGAGGAAGCAAGAGAGCAGCTCGGCCTCCCCTAGCCCTGCGACTCGCCGATCCCGCGACAATGTGGCCGTGACCGCCCGGGTGCTGGATGGAAAGGCGTTGGCCGCGCGCATCATCGAGGACGTTGGAGTCCAGGTCGCGGCGCGAGTGAGCGCGGGGAAACCGAGGCCGTCGCTTGCCACTGTCCTGATCGGCGACAACCCAGCATCGGGGATCTACATCCGGTCGAAGCAGAAGAACGCAAAACAGGCGGGCATCGAGACGTTCGACCACCGCCTGCCGGACACCACCACGACCGAGGAGCTGCTGAAGCTGGTCGAGCAGCTCAACCGGAACGATGAGGTGAGCGGTGTGCTGATCCAGCAGCCGGCTCCGCCACATATAGATATGACGCGCGTGATCCACGAGCTCGACCCGGTGAAGGATGTCGACGGCTTTCATCCCATCAACGCCGGCCTGGTGGCGCTCGGGTTGCCGGGGGCCGTCGAGCCATGCACGCCCGCCGGCATCATGAAGCTGCTCGAGGATGCGGGTATCGAGATCTCGGGCAGCAACGCGGTGGTTGTGGGCCGCAGCAACCTCGTCGGCAAGCCCGCGGCGCTGATGCTGCTGCGGCGAAACGCGACCGTGACCATATGTCATACGCGAACACGCGACCTGGCGAGCCACACGCGCTCCGCGGACATCCTGGTCGCGGCGGCCGGCAAGGTCGACCTCATCACCAAGGAAATGGTCAAACCCGGAGCGGCGGTGATCGACGTCAGCACCAACTGGGTCGGCGGCAAGCAGGTCGGCGACCTCGGCGAAGGCGTGGACGAGGTGGCCGGATGGTTGACGCCGAATCCCGGCGGTGTCGGGCCGATGACGAGGGCGATGCTGATCAAGAACACCTTCCAGGCCGAGGCTCGGCGACGCCCGTAAGGCCGCGGGAGTCTCGACATGACCTACCTCGAGACGATCGATCACCTGTCCAGGCTCGGCCGCTTCGGCATGAAGCTCGGCACCGAGCGGACTCGCGCGATCCTGGATCGCCTCGGTGCACCTGATCGAGGGCTCAAAGGAGCGCTGATCGCCGGCACCAACGGCAAGGGGTCGACCGGCGTCTGCCTTGCGGCCATCCTCGAAGCCGCAGGCCACCGGGTCGGATTCATGCCGAAGCCGCACCTGGTCTCTTACACGGAGCGGATCCAGATCAACAGGAAGCCGATCAGCGAAGAAGACTTCGTGGCGACTTTCGAAGCTCTGCGGCCGACCCTCGACGGCATCGCCGCTGAGCTGGGCCAGGCCACCGAGTTCGAGATGCTGACAGTGCTCGCGCTCGCCTACATGGCGACGCGGATCGACCTGCTCGTGTGCGAGGTCGGCCTGGGCGGCCGGCTCGACGCGACCAATGCACTCGACCTTGGCGCCGCGGTGATCACGAACATCGACTACGACCATCAGAAATATCTCGGCAACACCATCGAGCAGATTGCCAATGAGAAGGCGGCGATCATCAAGCCGGGCAACAAGGTCGTCACGGGCTGCGAGGGAGTCGCGCTCGAGATCGTCGAATCACATGCCGCCGCAGCCGGCGCTCAGCTGTGGCGGCTCGGCCACGAAATCACCGCGGTCTCGCGATCGCGCGGATGGGCTGGCCATACGCTCGACGTGAGCGGTCCGGGATTCGAGCACACCGGCCTCGAGCTGCACCTCCTGGGCGACTACCAGGCCGCCAACGCCGCGCTCGCGGTGGCGTGCGCGCACACGATGGGGGACGTAACGGATGACTCGATCCGTCGCGGCCTGGCGTCCACCGAATGGCCGGGCAGGTTGCAGCTGATCGCGGAGCATCCTCGGGTGATCCTCGACGGCGGGCACAACCCGGCCGCTCTCACCCGCGCCGGCGCATCGCTGCGCGCCCTGATCAACGGCGAGCGGCTGGTCGCCCTCTTCGGGATGCTGAGCGAACGCGATCCGGTGCAGATCCTCGCCGCGCTGCGCTCGATGCATCCGGACGCGGCTGTGTTCACCGAGGCCGAGAGCGCCGGCACCCACGCCGTCCCCGCGACTCATCTTGCCGAGGTCTACGGGTCAGGCGGTGAGGCGGTCGCTCCGGCAGCCGCGGCGCTCGCGCGAGCCAGCGAGCTCGCAGGCGCGAACGGCAATGTGATCGTGTGTGGGTCGCTGTACCTGGTGGGCGAGATCCTGGCCCTGCATCAGAACGTCCCGCAGCGAGATGTAGGCTAGATAAATGCAGCAGCAGGCAACCCAGACATTTCGCCGGGGCAAGGAACGAATCCTCGGCGGCGTGTGCTCGGGGCTCGCGGAGGGCCTTCGAATCGATCCGTTGTGGGTGCGTCTCGGCTTTGTTCTGCTCGCGTTCCTGCAAGGAGTCGGACTGCTCATCTACATCGCTCTGTGGCTCGTGATGCCCGAGCAGGTCGAAGGCCAGGACCGCACGCGCTCAGGATTCGACTCGATGTCAGCCGATCTCAAGCGAATCGGCGCCGAGCTCAAGAGTCAGTTCGGCCGCACGCCGAAGCCGGCTCCTACGCCGGAGCAACCGGCTCCGTCTGACACTCCAGCAACCGGCAGCAACGCGCCGGCATCTACGCGTTCGACCGGCCGCACGTCGATCGGGCTCGGCGTCGTGCTCGTTGCGGTGGGTCTGATCCTGCTTGGCGCCAACACGGGGCTGGTGCAGTGGTCGGTGATATGGCCCTCCGTCCTGATCATCCTCGGCGTCCTGCTGCTCGCACGCACGCTGGATCGACGCAGCCAGCAGTAGGCCTCAGCGGCCGATGAGACGCCTCAAGCTGATCGTCCAGTCGCGCTGCGGCGCTGTGATGAACGCGGCACACAGGTAGACGCATCCGGCGATCATCGGCAGCAGGAGCAGCGCACCGATCAGGGCCCACTGCCAGCCGCCGCTCATCACAAGCCCGGTGAGCAGCACCGCGGCGACCAGCAAGCCCGCCGAGCCGAGGAGCAGGTCGTTGGCCGACCGCGGGCCCGCCCGGCGCAGCGATGCTGACGCCGCTGTCGCATCGCGCGTGCCGGCGGCGCGCTTCGGCACCAGGCCGTAGAGGAGGAGCACGACACCGCCCAGGCCGGCGAGCAGGGTGACGACCTCGGCGATCAGGCCTTCGCGCGTGTCCGCGACATGCGTCGCGGCGATGAATGCGATCGCGACCAGGGCCAGCCCCGCAAGGGCTGCGATCCAGCGAGCCACTAGCAGGCCGCTGAAAAAGTAATCGTCGGATCTGCGACGCCCATTTCGGCCCAGGCCGGCGTCGGCTCCTGCGCTCCTCGCTCAGGTATGTCCAATACGTTCGCTCCGGTGCTCGTCGCCTCCTTGGCCTGGGCCGCCTGTGCGCCGCAGCTCTCGACGCCCTTTTTCATCAGCCTGCTAGGAGGAGGCTGCCAGCACTCGCTTGCGCATCCTGCGCATGCCGTTGAGCCAGCGATCGTAGTCGGTCGCTTTGCGCTGAAAGTACTCGGCCACCTCGGGATGCGGAAGGATCAGAAACTTCTCCTGGCGGATGCCGTCGAGGACGACGTCAGCAACCTGCTCGGGCTCGACCGCATTGGCGGTCAAGAACTCGAGCCCAAGCCGTGACTCGGCCGCGAGCATGTCGGTGCGCACTCCCTGGGGACACAGACATGACACGCGAATGCCGTCCTCTCCATGGGCGATCGCGAGCCACTCGAAAAAGGAGAGCGCGGCTGCCTTCGTCGCCCCGTACGGCGCTGCGAACACGTGATTCAGCAGGCCCGCCGCGGAGATCGTGCCCACGAGGTATCCCTCGTGACGGGCGAGCATGCCGGGCAGCACATGCCGCGCGACCAATACGTGCGACATCACATTGACTCCCCAGATGCGCTGCCAGTCCTCGTTCGCAGCCTCGGGACCTCCGCCGACGGCGATGCCGGCGTTGGAGCACACGATGTCGATTCGTCCATAGGTGGACTCGGCCTTCGCGACCATCGCGCGCACCGACGACTCATCGGCGACATCACAAGACACTGCCGTGCCTTTGATCTCTCGAGCAACCGATTCGGCGCCATGACCATCGATGTCCGCAACCACGACGCCCGCCGCACCCGCGCCGGAGAACGCCCGCGCCAGGGCTCGGCCGATACCGCGAGCGGCACCGGTGACGACTACGACCCGGCCGTCTACCTCCATCGGGGCTGACGCCGACCGACCACGTATCCGCCGATCGCGAGCACCGCGAGCGAGGCGATGACGGCCGCAAACCAGGCCTGTTGGGACATAAGACCTACTTCGCCGCCGACCGCGGAGCAACCGAAGAGCGCGGCGATGGATGCGGCGGTGAAGATGACGAAGCGACCTCGGGGCAGTCGCGTGCGGAACGCGATCAGTGACCACGCACCGAATCCGATTGCGACGATCAGAACGACGAGATGCATGAGGTCGACGATCATCGATCGGAGTCTACGCTGCCATTGTCATCCTGAGCCTGGGCCTCGCCTCGCTCACGTTACTCACAGGTTTTTCCACACTCGACTCTTCGGACAGAGGCTTAAGCAATCGCTTCGCAGTGCGACCGGGTCACATCCAAAAAAAATTTGTGGAATTACCCAAAGCTGCCCCGTCCGCGACTGCCGTAAGCGCATAGAATCTCTCCCCATGGTCGGTGGGGGACTTGACTACAGCGCGCCGTTTCAGCGTGCCATCGAGCTAATCGGTAAGCGCTGGACCGGGGCAGTTGTCAAGGCTCTGATTCCCGCACCGGCTCGCTTCAATCAACTGCTGTCGGGCATCCCGGGCATCAGCGATCGAGTGCTCACTGAGAGACTGCGTGAGCTCGAGGCCGAGGGAATCGTCGAGCGACTCGTGGATCCGGGTCCGCCTGTGCGAGTGAGCTATCGGCTGACGTCTCGCGGGCGCGCGCTCGAGCCCGTGCTCAATGCGATCTCCGATTGGGCGGAGAGCTGGCTGGAGGCGACGGCGGCCGCTGTCGGCTGATCGGTCGCGGCGCATGAGCGCCGGTGCTCGTCCCGCTTCGGGTTTCGCAGGCATGACTGATAGGCTTTACCGGATGCCGATTGGCGACTTCCTCCGCCGGCGGCCGGAGGCAACAACCTGCCAGGCTTGCGGCTCTCCACTTCCAAACGGCGCGATCTTCTGTCCTTCTTGTGGAGTGCGAGCCGACGACCCGCAGGCCGAACCGCTTCACATCGTCGATCGGACCACTGGTCTATTCAACGAGAGGTTCGTGCGTCCGGTACTCGAGGACGAGCTCGCGCGCGCGCATCGCTATCAGCGCAACCTCGGTGTCCTTCTCATCGAAGGAGCTGAGGTCGGGCCGGCGGACGAAATGCTGAAGACGATCGCCGCCGCCCTTGCGGGCACTGTGCGCGATGTCGACACGCCGGGCGTGCTCGGGCGTACGCCGCCGCAGCTGCTCGCGATTCTTCCCGACACCGACGTCGCCGGGACGGCCCACGCGGCCAACCGCGTGCTCGCCGCGGTGAACGAGGCTCTCAAGCCGGCCGGCGGACGCGCGACCGTGGGCCTCGTCTGCGTCCGGCCCGGCCAGCGCGTTCGCGCGGGCGCAGTGATCGAGAGCGCCAGCCGATCGCTTCGTTCCGGACGTCCCGAGATGCTCGGCAAGCCGGCCTGACGCTAGACATCTACCTCGCTCGTCACGGCGAGACCGAGTGGAGCCGCAGCGGCCGTCATACCGGGAGCACCGACCTGCCGCTCACAATGCGCGGCGAGGAGAGGGCGGCAGCCCTTCGAGCGAGGCTTGCCGGACTGCAGTTCGCGGCGGTTTTCTCGAGCCCGATGCAGCGCGCTCTGCGTACCGCCGAGCTTGCCGGCTTCCCGCATCCTCAGGTCACCGACCTCCTTCGAGAGTTCAACTATGGCGAGTACGAAGGGTTGACCAGCGCTGAGATCCGAGCCTCGCGGCCTGGCTGGGAGATCTATCACGACGGATGCCCCGGAGGCGAGTCGCCGGCGGAGGTCTACGCACGAGCGCAGCAGTTCCTCGACCTCGCTGGCAGCGTCGCCGCCGGCGGTGGCAGCGTGCTTGCCTTCGCACACGGACACATCCTTCGAGCGGTTGCGGTCGCCTGGCTGGCGCTCGACATCACGGCCGCGTCGGAGCTCCGGCTCGATGTCGCAACGCTGAGCCAGCTCGCCGCCACGGATCGGGGTCGGGAGCTCGCGTTGTGGAACTCGCCGTGATTCAGCGCCGGCGCACAGTCCACGTCCGGCTGCGGACGCCGGGCAGCCCCGCGAACACCAGGTACGCCGACGTCGCGACGTCCGCGTGGTAACGATGTCGTTCGCCAGGGTTGATTAGCAACATCTCGCCCGCGCGAACCTCTGCCCACTTCTCTCCGTCGTGGAAACGCAGCGCGCCGACGGTCACGATCAGCGCCACCGGAATGGCGTTGCGGTGCTCGGGCACGTCCTGGCCTGCCTCGAGACTCAGCCCGACCACTCGCATCGAGCCGCAGTCGCCGATCTGCTCGAAGCCGAAGGCGCGACGTTGCGCGCCCGGGCCCTGCACTGACACCGCACATATCATGCCCGGCCGCCGCCGTCACACCGTTTGCACGACGTGAAGGTCGTGCACGCGGTCGGCGTCGATGGAGCGCGCGGCGCGATGGGCGTCGTCGTCGTCATCGACGTGCTGCGGGCATTCACCGTGAGCGCATACGCGCTCGCCGGCGGGGCGCGCGAGTGCCTCCTTGTCACGACTGTGGATGAAGCGCGCGCCGTGGCGGCCACCACGCCCGGCGCCATCATCTCAGCTGAGGTCGACACGCTTCCAGTCGCGGGCATTTCGATCAGCAACTCACCGACGCAGATCGTCGAGGCCGACGTGCACGGACACTCGGTAGTCCAGCGCACGAGCGCCGGCACGCAGGCCATCCGCGCGGTGGCAAAGGCTGAGGCCATGTATGCGGCGAGTCTGGTCGTCGCGCGGGCGACGGCTCAAGCCTGCCTGTTAAGAACGCCGCAGACCGTGACCCTCGTGGCGTCGGGCGATTTTCCGGAGGACCACGCGTGCGCTCGCTACATCGAAGGTCTCATGCACGGTGACGACGAGGACGTCTCGCGGCTGCTCGAGTCG
>WNEY01012842.1_pt1 | contig 12676 bp, 9 predicted proteins | sample 5400531 | NCBI WGS metagenome assembly WNEY01 (sample SAMN13153338, study PRJNA577476) | soil metagenome | isolation source: 200 cm saprolite under Douglas fir tree site 1 | place: USA:California | collected 2015-04-18
ATACCCTCCGGCTTCTGGCCCGCTATCACGCTGCGCGCTGCCGCGTCCTCGGTCGCGCCCATAGCTACGGCTATGGGCGCTCCCTGCGTCCTTGCATCGCTTGGTGCTAGCGACCCAGAAGCTCGGAAGCATTACTGGAAGGGGCACTAGCGCGGGTTCTCGAGGTCCCTCGGCACCGCGGCGCTCGATGCCCGAGGTCAGGAGCGGCGGCGCGCCGACGTAGCCGATCCGCGAGTGGCCGTGCCCGAATTGTGGAATCGTTCCCACAATCCGACGCAGGAGCGTACCGACTGTGAACCGCGCGACGACGCGCCGTGTCCGTCTCGGGCTCGCCGGCCTCGGCCGGATGGGACAGCTGCACGCCGCGAACCTCGCGGGGCGCGTGCCGTCGGCCGAGCTCGTCCGCGTGGTCGACGCGGACGAGGACGTCGCACGCAGCACCGCCGACCGGCTGGGCGTCGAGTGGTCGACCTCCTTCAACGACCTCCTGGCGGATCCCGAGGTCGACGGCGTCGTCGTCGCGACGTCGACGCCCTCCCATGCCGAGTTTGTCGGGCGCGCGGCCGCTGCCGGAAAGCACGTGTTTTGCGAGAAGCCGATCGCTCACGGTGTCGGGCCAACCGTGCGCGCGATCGACGCGGCGGCCGCAGCGGGCATCAAGCTCCAGGTCGGCTTCCACCGCCGCTTCGACCCCGACTTCGCAGCCGCGACGGCCCGCATCAAGGGGGGTGAGCTCGGCCGCGTCTACTTCTTCCGCACCTCGCTCCGCGACAAGCAGTCGCCGAGCATCGAGTACATCGCCGGGTCGGGAGGCTTCTTCGTCGACGTCACGATCCACGACCTCGACGCCGCCCGCTGGATGGTCGGCGAAATCGACGAGGTGACCGCCTTCGGAGCCGCGCTGTCCGACCCCGCGTTCGCGGAGGTGGGCGACATCGACAACGCCGTCGTCGCGATGCGCTTCGCGGGCGGCGCGCTCGGCGTGATCGACAACAGCCGCGCGGCAGGCTACGGCTACGAGTGCTCGACCGAGGTGATGGGCTCCAACGCGACCGTCCGGATCGGCCACCACCGCCGGTTCCACACCCAATGGCTGACGCAGGGCAGCGACTCGGTCGACTGGGTCGACGACTTCACGGAGCGGTACCCGCAGGCGTACGTGCTCGAGCTCGAGGACTTCGCCGCGGCGGTGCGCGACGATCGTTCTCCCGCGGTCACCGGGGAGGACGCGCTCGCGGCGCTGATGCTCGCCCGTGCATGCGACCGCTCGATGCGCGAAGGTCGCACCGTGCGCCTGCGCCACGAGCAGACGGCGACCGGGATCGCCTACGCCGGAAGGGAGGTGGATCTCGCTCGAGTGCGCTAAGCCGCGTGAAAATGTCCAAAGAGAAAGGAGACGCAGCAAATGAGTGAATTCGAAGTGGTCGAGGGTCCGGAGGAGGAAGAGAACGGCCTGAGCCGGCGTGACGTTCTGATCAAGGGCGGTCTCGTCGCGGCCGGCGCGGCGTTCCTCGGCTCCCCGGTGGCAGCTGCGGAAGCAGCGGTCAGGCGGAGCGCCCGCGGCCCAAAGTCGTTGAAGATCGCCGTCATCACGCACGGGGCGGGCGACACCTTCTGGGCGGTCGCCCACAAGGGAGCGTCGGCCGCCGGAGGCGACCTCGGCATCACCGTCCAATACAGCGAGAGCCGGAACGATGCCAACCGTCAGGCGCAGCTGATCAACACCGCTGTGGCACAAAAGGTCAAGGGGATCGCGACGTCCGTCCCGAACCCCGATGCGATGAAGGACGCCTTCGGACGGGCGAAGAAGGCGGGGATCCCGTTCATCACGCTCAACTCGGGCCTCGAGGTCTTCAAGCAGTTCGGCGCGATCACGCACGTCGGCCAGACCGAGCAGATCGCCGGCGCCGGCGCCGGAACGAAGCTCAAGGCGACCGGCGCGAAGAAGCTGCTCGTAATCATCCACGAGCAGGGCAACGTCGGCCTCGAGCAGCGCTACGCCGGCGCGAAGTCGACCTTCAAGGGCACGGTCGAGCGGCTCCAAGTCAAGGGCGTCACCGACCTTGCAACGACCACGAACCAGATCCGGACGAAGCTCACGGTCGACAAGGCGGTCGACGCCATCCTCACGCTCAACCCCGACATCGCGGTCGCGGCGCGGGACGCGGCCAAGGGCGCCAACTCGAAGGCGAAGATCGCGACGTTCGACCTGTCGAGCGACGTGATCACCGCGATCCAGTCAGGACAGATCCTGTTCGCGATCGACCAGCAGCAGTACCTGCAGGGCTACCTGCCGGTCGTGTTCCTCTACCTCTTCAACACGAACCTCAACACCGTTGGCGGCGGCCAGCCGGTCCTTACGGGCCCCGGCTTCGTCGACAAGAGCAACGCGGCGAAGGTCGCCGCGCTGGCAAAGAAGGGAACGCGCTAGGACAATCCGAGCCCGGTGGGCGGGTTACGCTCCGCCCACCGGGTCCAGGAGGCGAGATGGCCGTCGAAACTGCTCCACACCAGCTCCCGGACGAGCGGCTTGCGCGAGTCGGGTTCGTCGCGCAGCTGCTCAAGCGCCCGGAGATCGGCTCGCTGTTCGGCGTCGTCGCCGTCTTCTTCCTCTTCGTTTCGACGGGGCACGGTTTCAGCTCGACGGGCTTCGGCTCGCTCGCCGGCGCCGCGAGCTGGAGCGACGAGGCATCGCTGATCGGCATCATGGCCGTTCCGGTCGCTCTGCTCATGATCGGCGGAGAGTTCGACCTCTCAGCCGGCGTGATGATCGGGAGCTCGGGCATCCTCTTCGCCCTCCTCACCGTCGACCACCACTGGAACGTCTGGCCGGCGTTCGCGGTCGTGATGCTCTTCGGACTGGCGATCGGCTTCATCAACGGAATGCTCGTCATGACGACGAAGCTTCCGAGCTTCATCGTCACGCTCGCGACGTTCTTCGTCCTCCAGGGCCTGAACCTCGGAGGCCTCTTCTCGGTCACCGGCAAGGTCTACGTCCCGGGCGTCGACACGACATCGGGTTACGCGTTCGCGCGCAAGATCTTCGCCTCGACCGTGTGGTCGCCGTACGACTTCCAGATCCGCGTCTTCTGGTGCATTGCGATCACGGCGATCGGAACCTGGGTGCTGACGAGGACGCGCGTCGGAAACTGGATCTTCAGCGTCGGCGGTGATGCGACGGCGGCGCGGAACGTCGGCGTCCCGGTCCTTGGCACCAAGGTTGCGCTCTTCATGGCGACATCGACGCTGGCGGCGCTCTCCGGGGTCATGAGGACGCTGCAGCTGCGCGAGATCGAGGGGGCCGCCGGAATCGGGCTGGAGTTCGAGTTCATCATCGCCGCGGTCGTCGGCGGCTGCCTTCTGACCGGCGGCTACGGGTCGGCGATCGGCGCCACGATGGGCGCGATCATCATGGGCATGACGACTACCGGCATCGTGTTCGCCGGCTGGAACAGCGACTTCCATTTTCTCTTCCTCGGCGTCATCCTGCTCCTCGCCGTGCTGCTCAACACGGCGATCCGCCGGCGTGCGGAGGCGGCACGATGACCCCGACCGAAGGCAACGGCGCGCACCTGATCGAGGTCGACCACGTCAGCAAGTACTTCGGCAACGTGATCGCGCTCTCGGAGATCTCGGCCCACGTCAACGGCGGAGAGGTCGTCTGCGTTCTCGGCGACAACGGGGCCGGCAAGTCGACGCTGATCAAGATCCTCTCAGGGGTGCACCGTCCGACTGAAGGCCGCTACCTCGTGGACGGCGAGGACGTGCGCTTCAGCTCACCTCGCGACGCCCGCGCCCGGGGCATCGCGACCGTCTACCAGGACCTCGCGATGTGCCCGCTCATGTCGATCTGGCGCAACTTCTTCCTCGGCTCCGAGCCGCTGAAGGGAGTGCCGCCGCTCCGCCGCTTCGACGTCGCGTTGGCGAAGGAGACCGTCCGCAAGGAGCTCCACGAGATGGGCATCGACGTCCGCGATCCCGACCAAACGGTTGGAACGCTCTCGGGCGGCGAACGCCAGGCGGTCGCGATCAGCCGGGCCGTGTACTTCGGCGCGCGCGTGCTGATCCTCGACGAGCCGACCTCCGCCCTCGGCGTCAAGCAGGCCGGGATCGTGCTCAAGTACATCCTCCAGGCACGCGACCGCGGCGTCGGCGTGATCTTCATCACGCACAACCCACACCACGCGTACCCGGTCGGGGACCGCTTCGTGATCCTGAACCGCGGGCGGAGCCTCGGCTCGTACGTGAAGAGCAAGCTCCAGCAGGACGAGCTCGTGCGACTGATGGCCGGCGGCCGTGAGCTGGAAGAACTCCAGCACGAGCTGGCCGGTATCACCAGCGGGCCCGCGTCGTAGCCGTGAGCACGGTCCGGCTGACGACTGCGCAGGCGCTCGTCCGCTTCCTGGCCGAGCAGTACGTCGAGCGGGACGGCGTGGAGCACCGGTTCTTCGGCGGCTGCTTCGGCATCTTCGGGCACGGCAACGTGGCCGGGATCGGCGAGGCGCTGTACGAGAGCCCGGAGCTCTTGACCTACTACCAGGCGCGCAACGAGCAGGGGATGGTGCATGCGGCCGCGGGCTACGCTCGGATGCGCAACCGGCTCGGTGCGCTCGTCTGCACGAGCTCAATCGGGCCGGGCGCGACCAACATGGTCACCGGTGCAGCGCTCGCGACGATCAACCGGCTGCCCGTACTGCTGCTGCCGGGCGACGTCTTCGCCTCGCGCAAACCCGATCCCGTGCTGCAGCAGCTGGAGGTGCCGTGGGCGGGGGACGTTTCGGTCAACGACTGCTTCCGGCCCGTCTCGCGCTACTTCGACCGGATCTGGCGTCCGGAACAGGTGATTCCGGCAGCGCTGCAGGCGATGCGGGTGCTCGTCAATCAGGCAGAGACCGGCGCGGTCACGCTCGCCTCCCCGCAGGACGTGCAGGCAGAGGCGTACGACTTCCCGGAGGAGTTCCTGCGCAGGCGCACGTGGCGTGTTCCGCGTCCGCTTCCGGACGAGGCGGCGCTCGCAGAGGCCGCGGCGCGGATCCGGGCGGCCCGCCGGCCGCTGATCGTCGCCGGCGGCGGCGTCATCTACTCAGAGGCAACGGATGCGCTCAGCGCGCTGTGCGAGTCGACCGGCATCCCGGTCGGCGAGACGCAGGCCGGCAAGGGTTCGCTGCCGCACGACCACCCGTCGGCACTCGGCGGGATCGGCGCGACCGGAACGCTCGCGGCGAACCGGCTCGCGGCCGGTGCGGATCTCGTCATTGGGATCGGCACGCGCTGGTCGGACTTCACGACCGCGTCGAAGACGGCCTTTCAGAACCCGGAGGTGCGTTTCGTCAACGTCAACGCCGCCGACTTCGACGCGGCGAAGCATGCAGGGCTGGCGCTTGTCGGTGACGCACGGGCGACGATCGAACGGCTCGCCGCGCTGCTCGCCGGCTGGTCGGTGGACCACGACTACCGCGAGGAGGCCGCGCGGCTCAACGCCGAGTGGGACGCCGAGGTTGAGCGCTTGTACACGCTCGGCCATGGACCGCTCCCCGCGCAGAGCGAGGTGCTCGGCGCGGTGAACTCCGCGGCCGAGCCGAGCGATGTCGTCGTCTGCGCCGCCGGCTCGATGCCGGGCGACCTGCACAAGCTCTGGCGGACGCGCGACCCGAAGGGCTATCACGTCGAGTACGGCTACTCGTGCATGGGCTACGAGATCGCCGGCGGCCTCGGAGTGAAGATGGCGGCGCCGGAACGCGAGGTGTACGTGCTCGTCGGCGACGGCTCTTACCTCATGCTCCCGGGCGAGATCGTCACCTCGCTGCAGGAGGGGCTGAAGCTGACGATCGTGCTCGTCGACAACCACGGCTTCAACTCGATCGGCAGCCTGTCGCGCTCGCTCGGCCTCGACGGTTTCGGCACGCTCTACCGCTTCCGGCGTGACGGCTCGCTGGGACTCGACAGCGACCCCTCGCCTGCTCCCGTCCTTCCCCTCGACCTGGCCGCGAACGCCGCGCCGCCGCGAAGGAGGAGACGCGCACAACCGTGATCGCCGTCGAGGTCGACCGTTACGAAGGCGTTCCAAGCTATGAGAGCTGGTGGGACGTTGCCGTCGCCGAGGTGTCCGACGTCGACTCCGTCCGCGAAGCACGTGAGCAGTACGAGGCGGCGCGGCGGAGCGAGCGCAGCCACCTGTGATCGAGGCCGCGGTGGTGGGACGGGTCGGGATCGACCTCTACCCGAACGAGCTGTCGACGCCGTTGCGTGAGGTGCGCACATACACCCGCTTCGTCGGCGGCTTCGCCGGGAACGTGGCAACCGGGCTCGCGCGGCTCCGCGTGCGTGCGACGATCCTTTCGCGCGTCGGTGCCGAAGGGCACGGCGAATTCGTCCGCGACTGGCTCGCGGGAGAAGGTGTCGACGTCCGCTTCCTGCGCACGGATCCGTACTGGCCCACGCCGCCGACCTTCTGCGAGGTGTGGGCGCCCGACCGCTTTCCGCTCACGTTCTACCGGCGGCCGACGGCGCCGGACTGGCAGCTGTCGCTCGAGGACTTCGACCTCGACGAGGTCGCCGCCGCGCCGCTCCTCTACGCCACCGGCACCGGCCTGGCCCAGTCGCCGAGTCGAGAGACGACGCTTGCCGTGCTGAAGGCGCATCGCGGCACCACGATCTTCGACCTCGACTGGCGGCCGACGCTCTGGGACAACCCCGTGGAATATCCGGAGCTCGCGGCCGAGGCCGCGACCACGGCCGACGTCGTGATCGGGAACGAGGAAGAAATCGAGGCGGCACGGCTCAAGGATGTCCCAACGCTCGTGCTCAAGCGCGGCGAGCGGGGCGCGACCGTCTACCAGCACGGCGACGAAACCGACGTGCCGGCCTTCCCCGTCGAGGTCGTGAACGGCCTCGGCGCCGGCGACGCGTTCGCGGCGGCAGTCGGGCAAGGGCTCCTGCGTGGGCTGTCGCTCGTCGAGACGGTTCGTCGCGCGACCGTCGCGGGCGCGCTCGTCGCATCGCGGCTCGCGTGCTCCGAAGCGATGCCCCGGCTGGACGAGCTGGAGGCAGCGCTCGTATGAAACGACTTGCTACTGCGGGCCGGCGACTGCACGGAACCGCCGCCGGCTCCGTGGACCGCGTCGGTGACTGAGCAAAAGAGACTTGATCCTGTTGTAGGCCGGTTGGGCGAAGCAAGGCGAAGCCCGGTGAGAGCCCAAGCAGCTGTAGGAATGCGATGAAGGAGGGCCTCCCGCGGAGTCATGCTCCGCGCGTCCTCGAAAGACGAAGGGAGGCCCCTGTGATGTTGTACGCCGGATTGGATCTCAGTCGCAAGCGTCTCGACTTCTGTTTGCTCGATGAGCTGGGCGAGCGGGTGGAGGTTGGTGCGGTGCCGCCGGATGTGGATGGTCTGCGTGGTTTTGCCGCTCGGGTCGGGCGTTTCGGTGAGCCGGTGCGGGCGGCGATCGAGTCGATGAACGGCGCTCGCTTCGTGCGTGACCAGCTCGAACTGGACGGCTGGACGGTCGAGATCGCCGATGCGGCCAAGGTGAAGGGGTTGGCGCCGTTGGCCTGCAAGACCGACCGGATCGATGCCTGGGTGCTGGCCGAGCTCTGTCGCCGCGATCTCGTGCCGGCGATCTGGCTGCCTAACTTGCAGGTGCGGGCGGAGCGGGAGCGAGCGCGGTTTCGCCTCCACCTCGTCCGCCACCGCTCGAGTCTCAAGCAGCGCGTGCACGCGGTGCTGCTCGCGCACGGTCAGCCCTGCCCGGTCTCCGACCTCTTCGGCGTGCGCGGGCGGCGGCTGCTTGAGCGACTGGACCTGCCCGAGCCGTGGGCGGGCACCGTGGCGGCGACGCTGCGCCTGATCGACGAGCTCGACCGTGAGATCGCCGCCTGCGAGCGCGAGCTGCAACGGCTCGGCGCCGACCATCCGTACGTGCCCTTGTTGCGCACGATTCCCGGCATCGGCTGGGTGCTCGCGTACACGATCGCCGCCGAGATCGGCGACATCAACCGCTTCGCGTCGCCGAGCAAACTCAGCGGCTACACCGGCCTCTGCCCGCGTGTCTACCAGTCCGGTGATTCCGACCGGCGCGGCCCGCTCGCCAAACAGGGCCCGAAGTACCTGCGCTGGGCGCTGATCGAAGCGACCAGCCACGCCTGCCGCCACCCCGCCTACCGCGCGCGCTACCAGCGGACAAAGCAACGGCTCGGCAAACAGCGCGGCGCCAAGGTCGCTCAGGTTGACCTTGCCCGCCGCCTCGCCGAGGCGACCTGGTACATGCTCAGCCGCAACGAACCCTTCGCTCCCAAAGGTGCCGCTAACCCCCTGGCCGCTTGACGGCCCCATAGGAAATGCACCACCGGAGCGACCCTCCCATTCCGCCTAGTCCTCCCCCGAGGAGGCGATAGAGAGATGAGCGCTGCTCACCACCCCCAGCACACCCGGCCACCATGACCGGCCAACACAAACCACCGCTTGACCTACGGCCCTCCTTCATAGAGAGGGGGTTCCCAGGGGGAACCTCCCGGTTCCCCCAGATAGCCGCCGGCGCGGATAGCGTCGGCGGCGTAACTAGCAGTTGAGCTCCCGCGCGAGCACCGAGGCAGCCGCGCGCAGGGCGACGCGCGTTTCCTCGAGCTCCGGCTCGCGCGTCGTGACGCGTTGCAAGGCGAGACCCGGAAACAGCAAGAGACGCAACGCGGGTTTGGCCTGCACCGCGCGCCAGAGCTCCATTGTCACGGCAAGCGACAACGCCGTGACTGCGAGCGGCGTCCACAGCGCGACCGGCAGCGGCCAGGCGCGATCGGCGAGCCACGTGACCGGGAGCACGAGCGCGGCGAAGTTCGTGCCACAACGCGGCGAGAAACGCGTCGGCTTCGCCTCGCCGTTCCACGTCGCGACGGCGCGCCGCTCCTCGACCGCGGCGATCGAGCGGTGCTCGGCGCCGTGCAGCCGCAGCGTCCGCCCGCGCAACAGCCATGCCCCCAGAGCAAAGGTCGCCGTCAGCCCGACGGGCAGCCTCCATGCGTCCGGCAGGACGAAGAGCAGGAACGGAGAGACGAACGCCGCGATGAGCAGCGGCCGCTCGCGCCGCCCCGCGACGCCGGAGCGTCGAAACAAGGGCGACAACGACGCGCCCAGCCGCAGCAGGCCTCGAGCGAGCGGAACGCGCTGGAGCCACGCCGGCGGCGACGGCATCTTGCCCTCGCGCAGGGTCCCGTCCCTCCCGGCGAATGCCCAGTAGCGCTCGCTGACGATCACGACGCCGTCGGGCCGTGCCATCCCGCCGAGCCGCGGCAGCGCGGGCGCCGCGTCGGCGTTGGCGAGCACAGCAGCGAGAGCGTCCCTCACCTCTTCATTGTCGCCACGAAAAAGGCCGCCCGACAGGTGCCGGGCGGCCTATTCGTTCGCTTCGTCGGTCCTACTACCAGGCGCCGCGGGAGAAAAAGCCCAGCAACGCCAAGACAAGAACCACGATCAGGATGATCCAGAGAATGCTCAATGTGCCTCCTTTGGCTCTCCTAAAGCCAAAACGGCGCAAGCGGCGATTCGGTTACGAAAGCGAGCCCGTCGGGCGAAGCCGGGCTGAGCCCGGCGAGAGCCCAAGCAACTGCGCGGAGGGGGTTCCCAGGGGGAACCCTCCGGTTCCCCCTGATAGCCGCCGGCGCGGATAGCGTCGGCGGCGTAAAAAAAACGCGGAGAGGGTTCCCAGGGGAAACCCCCCGGTTCCCCCTGATAGCCGCCGGCGCGGATAGCGTCGGCGGCGTAAAGAAGACACTGCGGTGGGCGGCCGTGCTCCCCGGGTGGGAAACGGCCGCCGCACCGGCAGCAGCTTGGGCTCAGACCGTACTGCGGCCATACGGCCCTCACCCATACCATTGAGATGCCGGTCCCCAGAAATCCTTGCGCCGAATTTCAGGCAATTTTCTGGCGCTCCCCGAGCTGGGCGGAGAGCCGCTGGTAGAAGAACCCGCCGAGGAGCAGTACAGCGCCCACGGCCATGAAGGACAGAGCCCGGGCGATGGAGCTGAGCCATGCGAGGTCGTAGAGGAAGAGCTTCCCCAGGGCGACCCCGAATAGTGCGAAGCCCCCGAGCCTCAGCGCCGCGCGCTGCCGGCGAAGGCCGGCGTAGAGCAGGGCAAGCCCGAGGATTCCCCAGAGCGCGCTCACTCCCGCGTGGCCGGCCTGGAAGTTGCTCGTCGCGCTCTTCGACCCGATCCGCTCGGCGACCTCGAGGATCGCGAGCGACGCGGCGAAGACCGCGAGCGTTCCGGACGCCCACCACGACACCCTCCGCAGACCGGGAAGGCGGCGATCGAGCGCCGCATCGAGCTCGTCGGCCGGCTGCGCCGAGGGAACGCGCAGCGCGAACGCTGCCAGCGCGATCGCGGCGACAGTGACCAGCAGGCTCGGCAGCCCCCTCGCCGGGTGCGCGCCGACGACGAAGAAGTGCGCGGGCGTCGTGTGCATTCCGAGGCTCACAGCAGTCGCGACGGCGAGATACGTCCACGCGGGGATGACGAACCGTCGCTCGCTCACACCGCGCGCGAGCCACGCGAGCCCGGCACCTGTCGCGGCCCAGACGAGAACGCGTGGCTGCCCGCCGACGAGGAAGCCTTCGGCGACGCCGGCCGCGCCGAGCGCAAGCGCCCAGAGGAGAGTCGAGAAATTGCGGCCGCCCTCGCGGCGGAAGAAGAACGCGGCAGCGAGCGCGTAAACCGCGGCGACCCCGAAGAGCGCGACCGCGTCGAGGTCGACGCCATAGACCCAGCCTTCGAGCAGCGTCACGGCTCCGCCGACAGCGAGCGCGAAGCTCGCCAGCACAGAGATGATCGAAACCACCGGATCCGGCCAGAGGTGCCGCGCCCGCGCCTCGAGGATCAGCGACGCAGCAAGCACGGCCGCACCTGACGCGAGCAGCGACCACGCGTACAGCGGCGCCGGCAGCTTGTCGAGATCGAACACGAGCACCTTCGCGACGATTACGCCGAGCCAGGCGAGCGCGCCGAAGGCGAGCTCTCGCCGGCGCAGCCGTACCGCAACGACCGCCACGACGACACCCGCGGCGGCCCACATCGAAGTCAGCCCGACATGCCCGTGGACGAAACCGTTGTGGACGCTCCCAGGCCACGCGACCTGGTAGAGGGCAAGCAAGCCGGCCGACAGCGCGTCGACCATGAACAGACCTGCGATCGTCGCGCCGAGGATGCGTACGACGAGCTGGCCCTTTCGCAACGCGTCGAGCACGGGCGCAAGCATCGCGAGCAGCCCGGTGTCCTTCGCGTCTTCGAAGCGCGCAACGAAGGCCGCGAGAAGCACACCTGCCGCCGCGATCGCGACGAGGCTCACCGCACCCGCTGCGGGATGGCCGGTCTCGACGAACAGTCGCCGCGGCGGCGCATCGATGACGAGTCCGTGCACGACTGCAAGCACGAGATATGCGAGCGCTACGAGCTGGAAGCGCGCGTCCCGAACGCGGCGTGCGAGCCATGCAAGCGCTGCGGCTTCCGCAGCCCACACGTACGTCAAGCTGCCGTGCGAAAGCGCGTCCGCCGTACCGACGGCGCCGAGCGCGAGTGCGAGCACGGCGATGAGCGCACCGAGATCGCGCGGCTGGAGACGGTAGAGCAGCGCGCCCACCGCACCGTTGACGGCGCCACAAGCGAGCAGGACCAGCCCCCGGTGGAGCGGGCTTCCCGGGAACATGATCTCTGCGGCATAGAACGCGAACGCCGAGCTGCCGACGACGAGCGCCGACCCGAGACCCCCGAACGGCTCGGCCGGCCGTCGAAGCTGCCACGCGATGCCGGCCGCGAAGTAGACCAGCCAGAACGTCGCCGCCAACGCAAGGTTGCCGGCGTTCCCGACACGGTGCTGCGCGAGCAGGACCACGATCTCCACGACGCTGACGCTCGAGGCGGCGATGAGCAGCGGCGCCCAACCGCGCGCTACCGCGACCACGGCCGCTCCCCCGAGCACGAACGCCGCGAACCAGAGCGAGGTCCTGGTCAGGCCGCTGTCGATCGCGAGCAAGGCAGGCACGGCGAGCGAGCCGATCAGTCCGACGCCGGCGACGATCTCCGCCGACCAGACGAGCGCGACGGCAGTGCCCAGTGCAGCGATCACTCCCGCGATCACCAGCGCGACGGCGTCGGAGAAGAAGTCGTAGCGAACGGCCGCCGCCAGCAGCGTCGCGTAGCCGCCGGCGATTCCCGCGCCAACTGCGCCGAGCGCCGCGTAGAGCAGGCCGTAACGCCGCCGCACCCAGAATCCCGCGCCGAACAAGAGCACGGACGCCACGGCGCCGATCGAGACGCGCGCAACCGGCCCGATCCAGCCGCGCTCGACTGCGAGGACGAAGAGAAAGACGACGCCGAGCACTGAGACGGCGCCGCCGCTCCACGCGAGCGCCTGGGCGCCGAGCACTTTCGACCAGTCGAGCTCGCGCCGCGGGCGCGGACGCACTGGACGCGGAGGGGGAGCGGGCAACGACGGTTCGGGCTGTTCGAAGACGAATGCCGGCTCCCTCGCCGGTGCGGGCGCGGGCTCGGCGGCTTGGGCGCGTGCCGGTTCGGGGATGGGCGCCGGCTCCTCCGGACGCATGACGGGCGTCTCGATGTCGGCGAGCCCCTCGAGCGCGCTCTCCACCGCGCCGAGCCGCCGCTCCAGATTTTCCAAGCGGGACAACAC